>Ga0307379_10000548_pt1 | contig 62550 bp, 53 predicted proteins | sample UN2MG_FD_202237 | JGI IMG/M metagenome (GOLD analysis project Ga0307379, IMG submission 202237) | Soil microbial communities from Risofladan, Vaasa, Finland - UN-2 | ecosystem: Environmental > Terrestrial > Soil > Coastal area > Acid sulfate soil | place: Finland: Risofladan, Vaasa | collected... | reverse complement strand
ACGGCAGGTGGACGCATACATTAAGCAGTACTTTCCCCATATCGTGAAGGACTATGTCGTACTGGTCGTCGACGAAAACGACGACCCGGTCTCATTCGTCATCGGGTTTCCGTCTCTGGGGAGGGCTCTGAAGAAGGCAAAGGGAAGACTTTTCCCGTTCGGCTGGCTCTACCTGCTCAGGGCTTTGAAGAAGAGCAACAAGTATGTCGATTTGCTGATCGCAGCGGTTCGGCCGGATTTTCAGGGGAAGGGCGTAAATGCTCTTCTCATGACGGGGTTATCAAAATTTGCCATTGCAAACAACCTCATATCCGCGGAGACCTCGAGGGAGCTCGAGGATAACCGTCTCATACAGGCCCACTGGAACTATTACGAATCACGGCAGCACAAGCGCAGAAGGTGCTATCTGAAACGGCTCGATGGATCCGCTTGAAAATCCCAATCCCCGTTAGTATATTTTCAAGACACAGGACAGGCGACAAAGCCCGATGAAGGGGGGTGTCTCGTTTGTCCGTTCCGATGCCTGGGGATCCGACTCCCGGAAACCTGGGGATCCGACTCCCGGAGAAGAGATAGTATGACATCAGCTGAACCGATCCATAAGGTCATTCGTACCGGTATAGGGCTCGGAATAGATGCCGGCGGCACCTATACGGATTCCGTGGTTTACGATTTTACCGAAGACCGGGTTGCAGGATGGGCAAAAGCCCCCACAACTCACGACGACTATGCGGTCGGTATACAGCGCTCGCTAAAATTCCTCTTCGAGCAGGTTCCCAAACAGCTCATTGAAAAGATAGGGCTCGTTTCACTCTCCACCACTATTGCGACCAATGCGATAGTCGAGGGCAAGGGGGGAAGAGTGGGATTGATCCTCATCGGATACGACAGATACAATATCAGAAAGATAGGCTTCGAGCCGAAGGTATCCATCGGAGGAAAGCACTCGATCGAAGGAGATGAGCGGGAGCCGCTCGATACGGAGGAGGCGAGACGGGCGGTCGATCTCCTGCTCGATAAGGGGGTCGACGCTTTTGCTGTTTCGAGCGAAATAGGGGTAAGAAATCCTGAGTTCGAGAGGAGAGTAAAGGGGCTGATACAGGAGAAGAGCGCGCTCCCAGTTGTCCTCGGTTCAGAGCTGACCCGTGAGCTCAACTGTGTGAAGCGGGCAAACAGTGCATTCCTCAACGCCAGCCTCATTCCGCTCGTGAGGGACCTTCTGCTCTCGGTACGAGAGGTCCTCGCAGAGATGGATGTCAGCGCACCTATCATGGTGGTAAAGGGCGACGGCACCCTGATGAGCGAGACGGTTGCAAAGACCAATCCGATAGATATGGTGCTCTCAGGGCCCGCTGCGAGCTCGGTGGGAGGCGCCTGGCTCTCGAAGATAAAGAGCGGGTGCATCGTGGACATGGGCGGAACGACGACGGACGTGGCATTTATCAAAAACGGTTTTCTGAAGTACAGCAGGGAGGGGATTCGGATAGACAGCTTTCGGACTGCGATCAGGACTGTTGACGTCCATACATTCGGTCTCGGAGGAGACAGCCATATCAGGTGCAAAACGCCCGGAAGGAGGGTTCATATAGGTCCAAGGCGTGTTGCGCCGCTATGCTGGCTCGCTTCGCAGTATCCTGAAGTAATCTCCTCGCTGAAGGCGTCCCGCCGGGGACGGGGAGACGAAACGCTTGTACAGCCCGCGGATTTCTTTCTTCTGCAAAGGGACAGAAAGAGGACGGACCTGCACCCCCAGGAGAGGCTAGTTCTGGATGTATTGAAAAAAAAGGGACCTACACACATTATTGATCTCTCGAAGAGCGTGGATTCGTACAGCGCATCTCTTATCAGGACGGAACGGCTCGAGATGTTCGGGGACGTGCTCCGCGCGGGCCTCACCCCTACAGACATCCTCCACGCAAAGGGAGAACTCTCACTCTGGAACGGCGAAGCGAGCAGGCTCGGGGTCTCGCTCTACGCAGAGAGAATGGGGGTCGATGAGGAAGAATTCATGAGCAGCGTAATGAGAGAGTTTTACAGAACGCTCCTATCGCGCCTCTTTCGTTTTCTGATGAAGGAGGCCGATGATATCGTTAAGGATACAGGTTTCTCAGAGCGTCTCATATCTCATATGTTTGAAGAGGAGAATGAAATATCCCTGGCCGCACGCATCGAAAATCCTGTTGTTTTCATAGGAGCGCCGGCAAAGAGCATAGCGCCCGCCCTCCGTCAGTTCGTGAATACCGGGATCATCATCCCTGAATACCACGAAGTCGCAAACGCAGTCGGCTCGATCACAGGCGGCGTATGCGAGAATGTAACGGTACTCATAAGGCCTCACGGCGACGATGGATTCGTAGCATATGCCCCGAAGGAGAACCGTTACTATCACACCCTGGAGGAGGCAAAGCAGGATATCGTCGTGCTCGTGGAAAAGACGGCGAAAAGGCAGGCCAGCCGCGCAGGGGCAAAGAGGGTTCGTATCGACGTAGACGTTCAGGACAGGGAGGCCCGTGTGTCGTATGACGACAGTATCTACCTGGAGACAGTGGTAACAGCCCGACTGAACGGCGTTCCTTCCATCGTAGAACACTAAAATATGACTTTTATATTAATTCCTTTTTCCATATACTAACCTTATGCGAAAACCGAGATGGTGTATCGCTTTCTTGTTTTTCATGGTTCCTCTTACGGGATGGTGCGGGGAAACTACCGAGCCGAGCGTCTACACACTCCTGAAAGAGGGCTCGGCTGCCGAGCTCGAAGCTGAATGCAGAAAGAGGGAGCTTTCCTGCACCGGAGGTCCTGTCGACCTCAAACGGCGGCTTCTGACTCACGAGCTCGAAACAAACCTCCTCTCCTTCGATGAACGCGTCGGAGTATCCGCCCGGGAGGATATAATACTCCATCATGCCGACTCAATAGAGTACAAAGAGGGTGCGGACGATGAGGAGCTCATTTTCCTCAGCGGCGATGTGGATATCACCTACCGGGAAAAACAGATCAGCGCCGATGAAGTCCGTATCAACGTCGACGTGGGGATAATTACCGGGAACGGTAATATTGTATTCGTCGATGAGTACGGCAAGAGGTATACAGCACAAGAGTTCTTCTATGATACCGAGACCGACGAGGGAATATTCTTCGAGGGCAAGACGTCGCTTAAGAAGTTCATCTATTCGGGGAAGACAATAGAGAAGATAGATGAAAGCGAGAAATTCGTCTCGGAAGAGGTCGCCCTTTCGACATGTAATATAAAAAATCCGCACTACCGGATCGAGGCCGAAAAGCTCTACTATTACGATGATAATTACGTTCTCATCAAAAACGCCTCGTTTTACTTCGGACAGGACCCTCTCATCGCTCTACCGTATTACTACAGAAACCTCGAAGAGCCGGACATCAAGACCTCCATTTTCTTCAGAGAGAGGGCTGGCCTTGCGCTCCAGAATACCTACTACCCTGTTAAATCAGAAGAGCACGAGCTCGTGCTGAAGGGAGACCTCTATGAAAGGCTGGGCGTATATACAGGCGCGGATTTCTCTTCGAGCTATCCGCTCGGGGAAACAAAGCTTAAGGGGTCTGTAGCGCTGGCCAGCGATGTATACTACTATGACGACGTCACGGAAAACTGGAGCCCTTACGGGCCGCCTGGAGCTACCGACCTCTCGGTGAACCGGTACCTCAGGTACAGAACCGGAGGGTACCAGAAGTTCGAATACGGCGAAGTGTGGGACAACAGCACAGAGCTCAACCTGTACTGGGCGAGCGACCCGTACTACGAGTACGATTTCGAGCGGAGGACGGAGCAGTTCGATATCTTTAAACTCATTCAGCAGGCGGAATCTGACTACCCGAGGAAGGATTCCGGATTCTCCTGGTACGCGAACCACTACTCCAGCATAGATAATTTCAGCCTCTCTGTGCTGAACAGAATGAATTTCATGCCTCAGCGCAACACAGAGGTCGATAATGTGTACTACCCCTCCTACTACCAGTACAGGATCTATTCAATAACAGCACCGAACGTTACGCTCTTTCACTCGGACACGGTACTCGAGGGTATCCAGCCGGAGATCTTCGCGAGTGTGGACTACGCGAGCTATGCGAACTACAACCACACCGCTTACTACGACGCTTCAGGAACGCTCTCGAGCGAGGTACACCGCACTTCGACGCGCGTGAGCTTTGGAAAGGATTACGATCTCGCGGATTGGGTCCGGCTCTCCCCTGAAGTGGAGGTGGGCGCGGAGGGCCAGCGTCACATCGATCCGGGCGCAGGAGAGCTCGCAGATGACAGCAAGCACACTCTCGTCTACGGCAAGACAAAAGAGAGCCTGCTCATTGGCCCCTCGGAACTCAACCTCGAGCTTTCTCATACGCTTAAGTACAAGCTCCTCGGCCCTGATGACTTCTACGAGTACGGCAGCTTCAGGATCCATGAGGTGGGTTTAAGAGGATACGCCGAGTTCTGGAAGTTCACAGAGAGGGCCTATACTTCCTACGATCTGCGGCCCGTTTACAACTGGAGCAGCGGGGCTTACGATCCCTACATCGGGGACCCGAGCAGGTTTTCACCTTTCGTCAACATCATCACGTTCTCTCCCTTTGACACACTATGGATCAGTGACAGGTTCGTCTACGATATTTCCAATTCCAGGCCCAAGACCAACAGTTTTATTTTGAATTACTACAATGATGATATATATTTAGAAAAGAACCGCTTCACGTTCGATTGGGAGCTTGATTGGGAGCATAACTTTGTCGACCCCCTCCTGGATGTTCTCCATTCGACCTTTGAAGTCAATATGGAGTTGCAGAAGTATCTTACGCTCTACTTCTCCGTATATTCGAGGAACGAGGACATATGGCGATATTTTCCGAGTATCGCGAGTGACCAGGGAGTCGAGGCGGTTAATCCGATAGTCGACCTTTTGAGATCTTTCAACTTTTTCAACGTGGAGGACAGGAAGAGCGCTGGTTTCAAGCTGAAGAGCATATCTCTCGGCCTAATCAGGGATCTTCACGACTGGCAGCTGAAGTTCGATTATACGGGTAACCGGGAGATCTCGTACGATGGCACGAGGTACCTCTGGAACAACATCTTCTCCGTGAGCATAGGACTGAAAGAGGTAGAGGATGTGAACATACACACGACGTTTACAGAGAGCAGATAGAACGGTCTTTTGGCGCATAAAAGGAGAGGGGCACTTTGTATCAGAATATGATAAAAGAGGAAATACGCTATGAATCTTCCCTTTCTTGACCTGACACGTCAGTACAAAAGCTTGAAGAAGGAGTTGGATCCGGCCATTCAAGGAGTGGTGGAAAGCGGGCGCTACATAGGTGGCCCGGAGGTGGAGCAGTTCGAGAAGGAGCTCGCACAATACTGCGGTGTAAAATACTCAGTGGGCATGGCCTCGGGAACTGATGCACTCCTCGCATGCCTCATTGCAATGGGGATAGAGGAGGGCGACGAGGTGATAACATCCCCCTTTACATTCATTGCAACTGCCGAGGTGATCTGTTTCCTCAAGGCAAAGCCCGTGTTCGTGGATATCGAAGGTGACACCTACAATATAAACCCCGATCTCCTGAAATCAAAGATCAGCAGAAGAACGAAATGCATCCTCCCTGTTCATCTGTTCGGGCACATGGCTGATATGGAGAGGATCCTCGAGATCGCGGGAGAGCACGGACTGATGGTGCTCGAGGATTCTGCGCAGGCTGTCGGCGCCTCAATCGACGGCAAAGGCGCGTGCGGATACGGCGAAGCCGGCTGCCTCTCATTTTTTCCGTCAAAGAATCTCGGTGCATTCGGCGACGGCGGGATGATACTCACAAACAACGAGAAGATCGCAAAGAAAGCCGCCATGGTGAAGGACCACGGCTCATGCAGGCGCTACTACCACTCTGTTATCGGGTTCAACGGCAGGCTGGATGCGCTTCAGGCGGCGATCCTCAGGGTAAAGCTGCGGCACCTGGAATCATGGAACGAGATGCGGAGAGCTACAGCTTCGTACTACAACAGCGTTCTGAAGGATTACGTGAAGGTCCCCGCTGAAAGAGAGGGATACAGACACGTATACCATCAATATTCGATACTCACCGATGATAGAGACCGGCTCGCAGCTCACCTCAAAGAGAGGGGGATCCCGACCGCCATATACTACCCCCTGCCGCTTCACATGCAGGAGGTCTTCGGGGGGTTCGGTTACAGGACGGGGGATTTCCCGGTGACCGAGGAGGTTTCGGAAAAGATAATATCCCTTCCTGTTTTCCCTGAACTGACCGAGAAGGAGAGAAAGAGGGTTGCAGAGGCTGTTGTCGATTTCTTTGAGAGCAAGGACTAGCATTTCCTGATGTCGAATGACCTGAAGGCGTCCGTAATCATACCCACCCACAATAGAAAATTTATCCTGGTAAAGACGCTTGCATGTTACGCGGCTCAAACCGTTTCAGCAGAAAGGTTCGAGATCGTGGTGGTCAACGATGGCGGTAGGGATGAAACGTCATCGATCTTCAAAGGGTTTGTCCCGTTCGAGCCGGACGAGACGGATGCATTTCCAGACGACGAAGGGGGGAGAATCGAAGCCAGGCTGCAGGGGCCCCTCGGCGCTGTACTGCCTGACGTCCCCGGTACGAAGGGGGGTTCGCCCTCTGTGAAATACATAGAGATCTCCAAATCGGGACGTTCGCACGCGAGAAACGTGGGGATCCATTTTTCAGCATACCCGCTCATTATATTCGCTGACGATGATATATTCGTCGAGCCCGGGTTTGTCCAGAAGCACCTCGAATCACACCATCATGAGGACGGGCTTGTGGTGCGTGGAATGGTTGTTCACACTGGCAGCCTCGATGACCCCTTTTCAGCTCGATGGAAGCCGAAGGATATCAACACGTCGTTTCTTGCAACGGGAAATGCATCCGTCCTGAAGGAGTATGTAGTTCGGGCCGGCTGCTTCGACGAGAACTACAAGGTGTACGGATGGGAGGATTTTGACCTCGGCATCCACCTCGAGAAAGAGGGCCTGAAATCCGTAAAAAGCAAGATTTATGGATATCACTACGATCCGAAACCGGGGGTTATTTCTCCAGACGATATATACAAGAAGGAGAAGGAGAGAGGATTTACCGCAGTCTACTTGTATAAAACACACCCTCTGAAATGGGTGAAGAGGTTTACCCTTGTCGAAAATGCTCCTCTGAAGAGGCTGTTCGGCCTACTCGGCAGAAACAACTGGTTTCTGAGAAAACGGAAGATATCCGTTTTCAAGGGTATACTCCGGCTCATTATACGGTACAAGGGATATTTCGAAGGTGTGGAACAAGCAAAGAGACAGTACAGTTCGGATAGTACCGAGAGAAAAGAAGGCTAGGTATGGGTAAAAAGAAGGCAAAAGATCTTGTGATCTTTTCCAACAGCCCCGGGGAGGTCTCAACCTGGGTGGCACCGGTTGTGGAGAGGCTGGTAAAACATCCCGCAGCGGCGCAATACAGGACCCTCCTTGTTATTCACCCCTGCCAGTTCGCTTCGGGGAACGAGCCGTTTGTAGCTAAGAGCTTTCCGGGGATCGATATCATCGTGCCCCCGAAACAATACATGAGGAGTCTTATTCCAGGTGCGTGGAAGCGCAGGTACGGCGTAAAAAAGGAGGGAGTCATACTCTCTCTCGGGGGGAGTTTGAAGCACCCAGTGGTCTTTAAAAAAAGGGTCCATGCCTCCTACCCGCTTTATGCGTATACCAACAACCCCGACCTTCCCGGGCGGGAGAAAAGATACGAGCGTATATTCGTGAGGAACGAGTACATACAGGACAAGTACCTGAAGAGAGGCGTGCCTGAGGAAAAACTCTTAATAGTGGGAGACCTCGTAAGGAGCACTATCGTAAGCAAAAAAGACAGGACGGATTCGAGAAGAGAGCTCGGGATCGCTGAACAAGAAAAGATGGTTGTTTTTCTGCCGGGAAGCAGGGATTTCGAGGTTCTCTTCATGCTTCCCGTGTTTCTTAGGGTAATCGACGACCTGCTCGACAGGTTTGGGGACTTCAGGGCTTTCGTGCTGAAGTCTCCGTTTGTTCCATACGACTGGATAGAACAGGCGCTCGCAAGAGGGGGAAAGATCAAAGAGGGAGACACCCTCGGGGGCACGCTGCACCGTGAAGACGGTTCAGCTGTAATAAGGCTGTCTGAAAAAAAGAAAATCCGCATACTCGAGGGGGGACTCGAACAGTGGGGAGACGGCATAGATATGGCGGTCACGCTTCCGGGGTCGAACACGATCCAGCTCGCGTACAGGAAGATCCCGATGCTGACCGTGATGCCCCTCAACCGTCCTGACATAATCCCCTTTGTGGGAGTGCTTGCAGCCCTGAAGTGGATTCCCCTTGTGGGAAGGCCAATTCTGAAGAAGGCTGCGCTCGCTTACACGAGGAGGTTCAAGTTTGCAGCGCTTCCCAACATCTATCAGAACAGGGAGATCGTTCCCGAGCTCTTCGGTGTGATCAAAACAGAAGATATCACGAACCTCCTGGCAAAGATAATAGAGAACGACGAAATGGCAGAGATAGCAAAAAGGCTTGACGTGTTCGACAGTGCGGAGGATCCGGCGGACAAAATCGTCCGTGCCATATGGGGCTGAATTATGAAGGTATTTCTCGTAACAGGCGAGGCTTCAGGCGACAAGCATGGGGCGCACCTCGCCATGGCACTGAAGAGGCTCGATCCGCGGATCCGCCTCTACGGGATAGGCGGACCGATGATGCGGGAGGCCGGGGTTATGGCTCTCGCGGACATCAGCGGGCTCAATGCGTTCCAGTACCGCTATCTTCCCCGTCTGCTCTACAGGGGCAGGCTCAACAGAACGATCCGAGAGTACTGCGGGTTTCTGGAAACAGAAAGGCCGGATGTCGTCGTTATCATCGGTCTCGCGGACGACACGACCTATGTTGCCATGAGGATAGCGAGTGTCACGAGAGAGATAGGAATACCTGTATTCTACTACTTCGCTCCCCATGTGTGGATATGGAGCGCTAAAAAGACGAAGCGTGTTACCAGGGCATTCGACTGCATACTCACGACCTTTCCGCAGGAGGAGCGGGAGTATAAAGAAGCGGGGGCGCGCACCATATATGTCGGGCACCCGATAATCGACGAGATAGCGGAGGGCAGAAGGGGTGGGGGCTTTTTGCGGGACGATCTCGGGCTCGGGGATAAAAAAGCTGTGGTGTTCTTTCCCGGGAGCAGGAACGGAGAGCTCAGGTACCACCTCCCGATCATGGGAAAAGTCATGAGGGAGATCGAGAGGGGTAAAAAACAGGACAATGGGGGAGAGACGGCTTATGTCGTTTCTGCGCTGAACGACGGGTTCAGGGAAAAAATCGAGGAATATTTTTCTCAGGATAGTGGAATTCATGTCGTAGTTGGAAATGTGTACGACCTTATAGAGTGTGCAGATGCTGTGGTGACTTCCTCCGGAACGATTACGCTCGAGATTGCGCTCCACGAGAAGCCGCACGTCATCATATACAGGGTTCCCTGGATCACCTACCTCATAGGGAGGACCCTGCTCGGTTTCAGGTATATCGGAATGCCGAACGTCATCATGGAGAGAGTAGTGGTCCCTGAGTTTCTCCAGGGGGCGATAGATCCGAAAAAGATTGCAGGGATCGTGACGGGACTTTTACGGGATGAGGAGATGAGAAGCTCGATGAAACGCAGCCTTAGGGAGCTCAAAGACCGTCTCGGAGGCGGGGGAGCGATAGATCGTGCGGCAAAGGCCATAATGGAGATTACAGGGAAAAAATAACAGAGGCGCCGTTGCTGTATTTTAATTGACATTATTGTATAGATGGACCATTCTGTCATATACTGGCTGCCCCGAGGAGGACTTTTCCATAGGCAAATCTGAAACCCGGTATGTATTTCTCGTCGTACTTCCTCTCTTCGTGCTTGCCCACTTCAGCCACCACCTCGTGTCCGCGCTCATTACTCCGCTTCTGCCCTTTATTCGAGACAGTTTTTCGCTGAGTTATACCAGGGCAGGGCTGCTCGTTTCCGGGTTTACGATAACCTACGGTATCGCACAGCTGCCCGGCGGATGGCTGTCCGACAGGCTCGGATATGCGTCGCTCATCGTGGTCGGCATCTCGGGCGTTGCGGTTTTCGGCCTGCTTTTCGGGCTGACGGCGAGCTATGCCCCGCTTCTGATTTTTCTCGTGCTCATGGGGTTCGCAGGGGGAGGCTACCATCCGTCGGCCAGCCCCCTCGTCTCATTCGCCGCAGGGGAGAACAAAAGCGGCAGGGCGCTCGGTATCCATCAGATCGGGGGAACGGCAAGCTACTTTCTTGCACCGCTCATCGCCGTCGGCATCGCAAAGGCTTTCGGGTGGCGCGGATCGTTCATGCTGCTTTCTGCGATAACGCTCATGTACGGAATAGTATTTTATCTGCTCCTAAGGCGGTGGGGGTATACAAAGTTCGAACGGCATGATGATTCCGACCTGAATAAAGAGACCCAACTGCAGGGGGAACCGTTACGAAGGTTTGTTCCAGTCGTTATCGTGAGCTCTGCAATACAGGTATTCATGTTCTCTTCAGTATCGTTCATACCGCTCTATGTGGTCGACAGTCTGTCCGGGAGCAAAGAGGCCGCTGCTGCCCTCCTGTCGGTGTCCCACTCTGCAGGTCTCTGGGCGGGACCTCTTGCCGGCTTCCTCTCGGACAGGCTCGGAAAAAAACCAATCATTCTTTTTACCGCGGCGATATCAGGGCCGCTGATATTTCTGCTGAACCACGTGTCGCTCGGCGCTGGTATCGTGGTCGTCCTGCTCTTCTTCGGGGTTGCACAGTATACCAGCATGCCGGTCACAGAGGCGTATATTATCGGAAATACGTCCAGAAAAAACCGCTCCACGGTTCTCGGTATCTACTATCTTATAAGCAGGGGCGGGCCCGGACTTATCACCGTGCTCTTGGGGTGGCTCACAGACAGGTACGGCTTTCACACCGCGTTCGGCAGCGCAGCTGCATGCATGGGTGCGGTATTCGCAGTGTGTACCGTTTTAATCATTAAAAACGGCGGCTTCAGAGAGTGAGTGCCAGGGCTTTTACAGCATCGGGTTTGATATTGTTCGTACAACTGTCCGGCCTTTTCCCGTCTTTTGTCTGCTGTTGCGGAATCCGGGGTACTTTACCACGTACCGGTAGATGTCCCGGCAGGGGCAGGCCTTCGTTTTCGGTTTGCTGCAGGCCCGTATATAGGTCCATTTTGATTGCGACATGTGAAAGCAGTTTTAGGAGGAGCGGCTAGGAGCGCTGTATGGCGGGAGAAATCAGGGTCCTGTTTGTTTCCAACGGTTATGGTGAGGACAATGTAGCGGCCCATATTGCGGGAGAGCTGCAGCGTAAATATCCGACCCTCCTGGTTTCCGGTTTTCCCACAGTCGGAAGCGGGCGGTTCTATACCGAGAACGGTATCCCGCTCGCAGGAGGGGGGATCAGGATGCCGAGCGAAGGGTTCGTTCGAAGCGCGAAAGATCTCCTAAGGGACATGAGCCGCGGGCTCTTGGTCAAGACATTTCGCTTGGGGCGAAATCTGAGAGCGGCCGCCGGTAACGCGGATTTCCTCGTAGTAACGGGCGACCCCTACCTCCTTCTCTTTACATCACTGTTCACGAGGACGGGCAGATCGAGGAAGGTATTCGTCGGGACCCTCCAGTCGGAGTGGTACGGGAGCAGAAGGCCGTTCAAGGAGCATTACAGCGTTGTCGAGCGCGTCTGGCTGAAATGGTTCTGCAGGCTTATCATAACCAGGGACATGAAAACTGCCCAATATCTGAAGAGCAGAGGCCTCGGGTTCGTGGTCTCTTTCGGAAACCCGATGATGGACTGCCTCGTTATCCGGACACAGAGGCTTTTGCCTGAAGATAGAACGGTAATAGGCATACTCCCGGGGAGCAAGAGAGAGGCATACGACAACTTCGGTAAGATCACAGAGACAGCGGCACAGCTCGTCAGAAGCGGCGGCGAAAGGCGGAACTACCTGTTCGCGGTCGCACTCTCTCCTAATCTGGATATTGAAGAGCTTGTAACTAGGCACAGGCTCTCGAAGGTCGGTGCTTATGAGAGGGCCCAGGTATTCACCGTATACAGGACCGAAAAAAGCGGGCTTGATCCCGGGATCGAGCTTCTCATCTCCACGGGCTGTTTTGGAAACATCATAAGCGAGTCGGATGCAGTCATCGGGCTTTCAGGAACGGGAAACGAGCAGGCAGCCGGCCTCGGCAAGCCTGTTTTCGGGTTCTGGGGCGAAGGACCGCAGATCACGAAAAAGTTCATGGAAGCTCAGAAGAGGCTTCTCGGCCCTTCGCTCTTCATATTTCCCCCGCAGCCCTCGGCTATAGCGAGGAAGATCGACGAGGTCCTCGATGACACGGGGCTGCTGAAAAGGATCGAGGAAAACGGAAGGCTCCGGATGGGACAGAAGGGGAGCGTAGAGAGTATAGCGGGGAAGATCGGCAGCCATTTTAAGAGTATCGTACCCTCTTTCCCACCATGCCATTGATCATTATCCCCCGACTGTCTAACCCCCATTTCTCACAAAACTCTGTAAATATTTGGACATAGGGGGGTTCAATCCCCGTTTCTCATAACCAATAGCAAACTGTAAGTAACGGGGCTTTTGGCGCTTTTCTCATTGTAAACTCTATTTTTTACATGAAAATATAAACTACTATCATATCATCACTAAGCTCCGTTGATATGCAATTGTTTAGAAAACCGCACTAATAAAGATAGCAGGGCGAATTAAAGTTATATTGCTTCTTGATAAAAAAGGATGGATCATCCTAAAAACGAGTGCCAGTATCATGTAGATATATACAGGATGATCTTTTATCTTCTTCGCGATGACTCACAGGACGATCTTCAATCGTAATTATATCGTACCAAGCACGAATTATCGAAACGGTATCAGGTCGTATCGATCATACGGGAATTGTGACTGAGGGGTGATCCCTTTTTATCCTCCTGAGCCCATCATCGATCCTCTCTGTATCGATCGGGTATTCACCAAACTCTTTTGCTGTATCAAAGAGCGTGAGAATGTTTTCCGGCGGCATGTTGGCTTGTATGTTGTGGCCTGAGGAGAATATGTACCCCCCGCCCGGTGCGAGGTGGCGTATTCTGTATAACACATCCGCCTTCACCACCTCCTTTTTCATATGAAACGATCCCTGATTGTTGGTGTTTCCGTGGAAGACTATCCTGTCGCCGAAATCCCGTTTCAATAGTGCGGGGTCTTCGTTGCCGTCTGCGTTTGCCTGGAGCGGCTGTACTATATCTACCCCTATCTCTATGAGGTCATCGATGATAAATCGTGTCGAGCCGCATGTATGGTAGACCACCTTTGCGTTCGTCTTGCTTTTTATGAAACTGATTATCTTTTTGAACCTCGGTGCGACGATCTCCCTGAACATCTCGAGGGAGATTAGAGGTCCATGCTGTATCCCCCAGTCGTCGCCCACCCACTGGTACTCGATGTATTCCCCTATTTCGGACAGGATTCCGTCGAGCAGGGCTATGTCCCACTCAACTATCCTGTCCATGAGATAGCACGCGAAATCCCTGTTAATAACGATATCCATCATGAACTGCTCCATTCCCCGGAGTACCCAGCCGAGGTAGAAAACAGTAGGGGTGTTCCCTCCGACGAGTGCGAAGTCCGTTTTTTCATAGAGGTCCTTCGCTCTCTCGCGCAGGTCTTCGAACCGTGCGGGGTCGCCCGGGTCGGGAAACCTATATCGTTTGAGGTCCTCCATCGTCGCATCCCGCAGGGCAGGGTAGAGGTAGTCTGAGTAGAGCTCGCTTCTGCGGTAGCCTGTTCCAAACTCGTCCGTCCATGAGCCGTCCGGCTTTTCCTCGAAAGTCCAGAAAGAGGGCGGATTTGAAAAGATATATCTCGTATCGACTCCCAAACGGTCGAGAACCTCGTCCTTTACGAGGGCAAGCCTCTGTACAGGATCGTATATGGTGATCCTGTCCTGCAGCCCGAGGAAGGCGAGGAGCCTTCTATACGCGACCTCGTGCATCCCGCTCACCACGCCGCCGTTGTCTATCGGGACCCTGTCGGGCTCTGAATGGTTTATCGCCTTTCTCACTCTCTCCCTGCTCGTCATCTTTCCCCTCCGAAGTTTTAACCCCCATTTCTCACAAAACTCTGTAAATATTTGGACATAGAGGATTTCAATCCCCATTCCTTATGTGCAATCGTAATAGGAAAAAATGGGGCTTTTGGCGCTTTTCTCACTGTAAACTCTATTTTTTACAGCAAAATATAAACTACTATCATATTATCACTAAGATCCGTTGATATGCAATTGTTTAGAAAACCGCATTAAGAGTATCTTGCAGCCTCCTCGCGTGCGATCCTGCACCATTCAACGACGTTCTCCGGCCTTCCCCCAATGGTATGGTTGTCCTTCATGATGATCTCGACGATGCAGTCTTTCGTGGCCTCGAGCCTCCTTCTGAGGTCTTCTCGGATCCCCGCTTTGTCTGTCGTCTGTGTTGAGATCGCCGAAGGGGAGGGCTTCATCGAGTAGATGTACCTGTCCTCGAGGAATTCCGCCATCTTCTCAACGTCCGCCCATGGGGAGCAGGAAACGCGGCGGAGGTTGCTGTGCCGTTTGACGATATGCCAGCGCGATTGGAGAGGCTCGCAGCACCCGTAGCAGGTAAGGCCGAACCGGTCCATGATCGGCTTCTCTGCAGGAAAGATGAACTCCTCATACATCTCCGGAGAGACGTTTACAGTCTCCTGGCTGTCGGTAAACCCCCACATGTCTACGGTACGGACCCTCCCGCCGAAGTCGGGCTGAGGAAGCTCGTCTGTATAGCCGTATCCCCCTGAGCCTACATAGGTCCCGTCGTTGTTGAGGCTGAGGAGGCCTTTTTTTTCGAGGAAATCGAGCTTTTTCAGATGGCCCTTCGAGATTATCGAAAGAAGCCTTTTAACCTCTTCTGGATGGTCTATGAAGTCGTACATGATGTTCTGCAAACCCCTGAGGAAGACCGCAGGCATGGTCACTCCGAGCGACCACCACCATATCCCTTTCAGCCGGACATCGAGGATACCGCCGAAGATCTCACGGGCGAACTCGAGACAGCCGTTCGTGGTCTTTTCGTCTATCTCAAACTGCGGCGAATGGAGCATCTTCAGGTCTTTTTCATACTCTTTTATCGGCGGGTCCCATACGTATGAGCCGAGGTTTTCCGTTTTATGAAAGACCGCTTCAACGCCCCAGTTGTCTGGCGAGACGGTGAAAGGTACATCGAACACCGGGTCGATCGGCTTGTCGTCCCCCATCTCTTCGCCCCAGAAAATCTCTTTTTTGAGGTCCATTTCCCATCGACGGGCGATTTTGCCTTCGCACTCCATCTGAGTTTCCGTAACTATCTCGTTCCAGCCGTTCTCGGGGTCGCAGAATACCAAAGGCCTTGTGTGACCGAGGTCGTTGTGGCGCCTCCAGAGCTCTCTTGTCCGTGCCACCCCGTCCGAGTCGGCAATGGTGCGGACCCTTTCGGCGAGCCTTTTCAGAATGTCTTTCTCCGTGTGAGATATAAAAAGATCTTCCGGAGAGAACCCGGTCGTGATCTTTCCGGATGCGGTCTGGTCGATACCGGTTGATTCTCCGTTGCCGTACTGTTCCATAGCAGACCTCTCTCCATCATACAAAGACTGTTATGACAAAAACATAAGGGGAGAAATAAGATCCGGTCAAGTAGGATTTTTCAGTTCATGCATATAGAAAAAATTTTTCATAAATTATAAAATATCTGTTGACAAATAAAATTCTTTACAGGTGTAATATATATATGTCAGTATTGATACAGATGAGAGCTTTATACAATGAATTAAGGCCCGTCCAGAAGATCATAGCAGACTACTTCCTCGTTGCCGAATTCGAATCAGTTGGGGCGTCGATAGAGGATGTTGCAAAGAAAACCAAAACGTCGGTCGCATCCGTATCGCGTTTCTGTAAGAAACTTGGCTTTGAGAGCTTCCAGCAGTTTAAGATTACCCTCTCGAGAGACTTGAAGTATGAACCCGATACTGTCCTTCCTATTTTTACCATGGATGATGATCCTGTGCTCAGTATCCGAAAGGTCTTTTCTGAAGCCCTGACAAACCTGCAGGCAACGGAGAGAGTTGTGAATTTTGATATGATTAAAACGGCCTCGGAAAAGATAAACAGAACTAAAAAAGTATATTTTTTCGGTATTGGAGGGTCTGGAAAAGTCGGTGCACTTGGCGAGTTGTGGTTCGCTCACATTGGGTATACAGCCCGGTCGGTCAGCGACCCTTATGAGATGATTATTACGGCCGGGCATGCAGATGAGAGCTATAACATAGTTGCACTTTCACACTCAGGGTCAACGAGGCCTGTGCTCCAAGCAGCAGAAATTGCACGGGCAAAAGGGGCATTTCTCATAGGTATCACGAACTACGGTAAATCCCCTCTGGCCTCACTCGCCGATATTGCGCTTCTTACCGCATGTCCGGAACGCAGGGTTCATTTTGCCCAGTCAAATTCCATGGTTGCACAATCGACTATCCTTCGTGCGCTCTATATACTTGTTACATCGCAGAGCAGAGGAATCGAAGAGAGGGTAAACGAGATTGAAAGGGACGTGAATGATAACCTGAGGAGAAGCTGAGTGATACTTACTTAGAACAGAGTAACGGAATGGTAATGTCAGGACGTACGGTGAGAGTGTAAAAAGAAAAGATATAGTGAGGGGGAGATAGCAATGTCTAAAATCCATGATCAGATTATTTTCGAGCACACGCTTGATAGTATTGATCTGAAGACGAACATTGTCGCTACCTATTATATGAGCGACAGATTGCCGGATGTTGAGTTTATAGATCATTACTCGCTCATAGAATCAATAGCGATTGAGGGCTCAACAGGATCCTGGCAGAGGGTGGAGGAGGAGTCTTCAGAGGTCAGAGAGATGCTGTCGGGGAAGCTTGTCGGCTACTATGAGATACCGACTGATGATGAGCATAGAAAGAGCGCCGTTATTCAACTGGCGTTTCCAATTAGCGCTTGGCATGATAATGTGCCGATGATGCTTCTCTCGATTGCGGGTAACTGTTTCGCATACTCGCAGAGGATCAGACTTCTCGATATATCTCTCCCAGAAGAAATGGTAAAGAATTTCAAAGGGCCAAAGTATGGCGTCAAGGGAATAAGAGAGCTACTGGGTATAAAAGAGAGGCCTCTCTCCCTCCATATTATAAAGCCAAAAATGGGTATGACACCGAAGCAGACCGGTGATCAGGTCTATCAGACTGCTATCGGCGGGGCGGACATGGCAAAGGACGATGAGATGACATCGGATACTTACAACAACAATTTTCGTGATCGATTAAAGTATGTGATGGATGCTATCGACAGGGCTTCTCAGAAGACAAAGAAGCGCATGATATACTACTGTTCTATAACGGATGAGGTCTCTAGGCTGCATGAAAAAGCCCGCGAGGCGGTAGGACTGGGAGCAAACGGCCTCTTGATCACCTATTCGGTTGGATTGTCTGCAATCAGAGAGATCACGAACGATCCGGAAATCAACATACCTGTCATGGTTCACAATTCCCATATGATTGCAGCCATACATACGATTTCATGGCCCGTATTTACCAAACTCATCCGTCTCTGTGGAGCAGACCAGACACTCACCCCGACATACTGGTCGAGCATACCGATGGTGAGCCTTGAAGAAGGACTCCGCTGTCAGCATGTAGCCCAGGCTCCATTCTATGGATTCAAGAAGATGTGGTCAATGCCGGCAGCCGGTATATATCCGGGACTCGCCCCTGTACTGATATCCGAATATGGAAAAGATATTATCATACCTTCAGGTGGAGGGATGCTTGGCCATCCGGATGGGTATACTGCAGGTGCAGAGGCATGGCAGCAGGCTATTGCATCAGTAATGGATGGAGTGCATATTACAGAGTATGCAAAGAGGCCGGAAAACAATGCTTTGCGGAGCGCGCTTGAGAAGTGGGGATACATTGAGCGTCCAAAAACTCCGTGGTTGCGGGTTGCGCCGAAGTTTCATCCAAAACCGTTTAAGATGGATTGATCGCAAGCTCAGTTCCAAAGTGAATATCATGAAGTTTTCGGAGGGGTGAATGGCAACTGAATTAACAATGCCCCATCTAAGTCAGACAACAGATGAAGTACGCCTTATCAGGTGGATTGTAGAGGAGGGCGACAGCGTTCAAATGGGAGACTCACTATGCGAGGTCGAGACCGACAAGGTCACAATGGAGGTTGAGAGCTTTACGGCCGGGACCGTTCTGAAACTCCACGCAAAGCCTGATGAAATCGTTCGCGCCGGTACAGTTATAGCCGTAGTAGGAGCTCCGGGTGAAAAGGTCGGGGCTTCTGATAGAAAATTATCGGATGAAGGTACACCAAAAGCCGAGAGGGATAAGATAAAAAAAGAGGAAAAAGCTCCGCTTAATATAGGAGAGACTTCGGTGCCTTCCTATGTTAAAACCCCGGACGGAGTAGTGGCAACGCCGATAGTGAGAAATATAGCTCAAAAAAGAATGATCGACCTGACAATGGTTAGAGGAACAGGTGCGGGTGGTCTCATCACGAAGAATGACCTCGAGCAGTATTCTCAATCACGAAAAGACGACGTTTTTCTATCGACAGGGGGAGAGATATCCCTCTCCTCAAATCAATCAGCAGTAGCACGCAATCTTGTTAAAAGCAAGGCAGAGATCCCTCATTTTTATTTAAAGATGCAGGTATTTGCCGAGAGGTTGATGAGCCTCAGGGAGCGAAAGAGTAAGGACGGGAAGAGGATATCTGTATATTCAATTTTTATTTATTCAGTTGCGAAGGCGTTACGGGAGTTTAGGGGGCTCAACGGGTATCTCAAGGATAATAAATTAATTATTTCAGATAGGGTCAATGTTTGCTTCGCTGTTGCTGTGGGAGATGAGCTTTACGCTCCGGTAGTTGGAGATGCTGATCGGAAAGGTATAGGAGAGATCGACATTGAAGTGAAGTCACTTATTTCAAAGGCGCAGAAAGGAGCGCTTGAACCAGAAGATATAGCAGGAGGGACATTTACCGTAAGCAACCTGGGAATGTATCCTATCGACGAGTTTTATGCAGTAATAAACTACCCGCAGGCAGGAATCCTCGCTATGGGAAATATCAGGAAGACGGCTTATATCGATGAAGCAAATACGATTAGTATACAGACCGTAACTACCCTGACAGGGAGTTTTGATCACAGGATTGTTAACGGCGCAAAGGGGGCGGCTTTTCTCGCAAGATGTAAGAAGGTATTAGAGGAGGAGATATCATAAAAATGTCAAAAAAAGAGATCATTACTGAAATAGGCAGAGAAAAACTGTCGGGAATGCTGAGGAAGATGCTCGAAATAAGAGAGTTTGAGGAGAGGATCAGGTTTCTCTTTCTCGAGGGGAAGATGCCCGGTACGATTCATCAGTATATCGGGATGGAAGCCTGTGCGGTTGGTGTTTGTTCAGCACTTCAAAAGGATGATGTCATTGCATCCACCCACAGGCCTCACGGTCATGCAATAGCAAGGGGAATCTCCATGGAAGCAATGATGGGTGAGCTGTACGGGAAAACCACCGGCTGCTGCAGGGGCAAGGGAGGGTCCATGCATATGGGAGATCTGAGCAAAGGTATGCTCCCGGCAATTGCAATCGTAGGAGGGAATATTCCCATTGTTACCGGAATGGCCCTTGCGTTTAAGCTACGAAAAGAGATGCGTGTCGCGGTGAGTTTTTTCGGGGATGGTGCGTCAAACGAGGGAGCCTTCCATGAGGGACTGAACATGGCTGCTGTTTGTAATGTACCGGCTGTGTTTGTCTGTGAAAACAATCAGTATGGAGCTTCGACAAATATCAAAAGGGTGATGAATATTGAAAACATTGCCGACAGGGCTTCTGCGTATGGAATACGCGGGGATATTGCTGACGGTATGAATGTGCTCGATGTCTATGAACATGCGAAAGGGGCAGTGGATAGGTCGCGGTCGGGAGAGGGGCCGACACTGCTCGAGTTGAAAACTTACAGACTGTGCGGTCACAGCAGGCGAGATCCGAACAACTATATGTCAGATGAGGAGAAGGAGTATTGGGAAAAGAAGGATCCTCTGCCATCCTTCGAAGATATTCTCAAGGCTGACGGAATACTCTCGGAAGAAGAGATAGCCGAGATGAAAAAGGAAGTAAAAGACAGCGTTCAGAAGGCGATTGATTTCGGGAGAGAAAGTCACGAGCCTGACCCGGGAGATGTGACCAGGGGGCTCTACGTAACGATGGAGGTGCCGCAATGAAGATGGGAATAGCGGAGGCACTGAGAAAGGCAATACATGGTGAAATGGAGAGAGACACGAGCGTTTTCTGCATCGGCGAGGATATCGGTATCCCCGGTGGTTACGGCGGGGCATTTACAGTAACGCTTGGCCTCGAGAAGGATTTTAGAGAGAGGGTGATAGATACTCCCATATCCGAGATCGGAATATTCGGAGCTGCGTGTGGGGCTGCAATTATGGGAATGAGGCCAATAGCAGATGTTCAATATGGAGATTTTCTCTTCTGCGCCATGGATCAGGTGGTTGATCAGATAGCAAAGCTTCGATACATGTCGGGAGGAAAGCTGAAGGTTCCGGTTGTAATGAGGGCTCCTGTTGGAGTCACGGGCCGAGGTGCCCAGCACTCTCAGAATCCCGAGTCATACTTCATGAGCTGTCCCGGTATCAAGATCGTTGCACCTGCAACTGCCTATGATGCGGTCGGACTTTTAAGATCTGCAGTCAGGGATGATGACCCGGTTTTGATGTTCGAGCATAAGCTTCTGTACGGCTCAAAGGGGATACGGGCTGAATCCGGCTCAGTCGATGCATCCTCAGAGATTCCGGATGAGGATTATACGGTGCCGTTGGGAAAGGGCGTAGTGCGGAGGGAGGGAAGAGACATTACCATTATTGGCAGCCTGCTGATGATGCATTTCAGCCTACAGGCCTCACAAATGCTGGATGCTGATGGAATATCCTGCGAGGTGATAGATCCGAGAACTCTATGGCCGCTCGATCTCGAGCTGATTCTGGAGTCTGTAAAAAAAACGGGGAGGGTCGTTATTGTTGAAGAGTCACCTAAGCAGGGTGGAGTGGGAGCAGAGATAGGGATGCAGATAACGGAGAATATACCGGATTATCTGCTCGCTCCTGTCACGAGGATAGCTGCTCCCAATACACCGGCGCCGTTTTCTCCTGTGCTCGAAAAGCTGTATGTGCCGCAGCCCCGGCGTATTGCTGATACGATTAAAAGACTTATCGAAGAGTCTTAATGTGTAGTAAGGAGGAGGCGAAAGATGAACTCGCAGGAGCGAATAGTTGCTGCGCTCGAGCGTCAACAACCGGATCGATTGCCAACATTTGAGTGGAAGATATCCCGGCATATCATCGACGCGTTCTCTCCTGGAGGCAATGAAGCCGATTTCGTGGATGCGGCCGAGCACGATGCGATCTGCTGTTCGCCAACCTATGAAAAGCTCGAAATACTGGACGAGGATACATTCGTCGATGAGTTCGGAATAAAGAGGCATCTCACAACCGCTGACAGATATCCTGTATCGACAGGGCATCCGATTACAGATCTCGAGTCGTTCGAAAGGTATGAACCTCCTCCTCTGGATTCGCCGATCAGGTTCAAAAAGATAGAAGCTGTGCAAAAGAGGTTCGCCGGTAAAAAGGCCGTTATCGTCAACCTGCACGACATATTCTCATTCCCGCGCGACCTAATGGGGCTCGATAAATACCTGATGTCTTTCATCACTGAACCGAAACTGGCACGTAAGATCGTTGGATTTTCCGTAGATTATAATCTCGGGCTTGCCGGCCTTGTAAAGAAGAGGGGGATCGGGATAATCGGGACAGGTGATGATCTTGCCGACAGTAAGGGGCCCTTTGTTTCACCAGAGATGTTCAGGGAGTTCCTCTATCCCGAATTTAGAAGGGTGGTGCAGGGGTACAAGAAACTGGGATTCTATGTAATCAAGCACAGCGACGGCAACCTGAATCCAATTCTCGATATGCTGGTGGATTCGGGTATAGACTGTATAGATCCCATAGATCCTCTCGGCGGAATGGATATCGGTGTGGTGAGGGAGAGATACGGCAGCAGGGTGGCGAGAAAGGGGAATATTGACTGTGTGGGAACGCTCGTCAGCGGCACTCCCGAGTTGGTGAGGGCAGAGGTGAAGGAGTGTATCAGGGAGGGTTCTCCAGGAGGGGGCCACATCATCTCTTCGAGCAACTCACTGCATGCGGGGATCGACCCTGAGCTCTATAGAGTCATGCTCGATTCGATTCGCGCTTATGGAAACTATCCCATTGAGTTATAGAGTAGAGCCTCTTGGGATAATTATTGGTAGGTTGTTGTCTTGGCTATGTGCTCTCGCGAAATTAAGATATTACAAATGGTTCTTCCGAATAATGCATACCCGATATAACTAAGATATTTTTTAATAAATCGCAATGACAGTTCATTACTTAATTTTCTGTTCGAGATCGGATGATTCTTTCAAACAAGGGGTCCGGCAAGATGAATAAAAAGGAAATATTGAAAGACCTGATTCGAATGACGAGAAAGATTGGAAATCCCGGGTACGATTATGTGATAATCGCTGAGGGTAACACATCTGCAAGAATCGATGAAGATACCTTTTTTGTACAAGCGAGCGGGTTTTATATGGAAAACATAGATGAAAAGGGATTTGTAGAGGTGAGCTTGAACCGTATGTTTTCAATTCTCGAGCGAGATTCCATGCCAGACGAGGAGATAAAACAGAGTTACATCGAGGCAACTGCAAGCTACAGCGGAGTGCTTCCGTCGATAGAGTCGATATTACACGCCATATGCATCAGTCGGGGAGATGCACAGCTATATGCCATACGCATCCGACGGCCGTGAATGCCATACTGTGCACTAAGAGTGCGAAAAAGGCGTTCAGCGGAATGATCTTTCCTGACGAGATAACAGTTTGCGGACCTACGGTGCTCTTTATCGATTGGGCTCAGCCGGGCCTGGACCTCGCAAAAAAGGTTTCGGTTGAAATTGAAAGGTTTAAAACAGAGTATGCAATGCCGCCGAGGATAGTGGTAATGTAAAACCATGGGCTTATAGCTCTGGTGCAGAACAGCGTTCAGGTTGAGAACATGACACATATGTTCGTGAAAGCCTGCCGCATCCGCGGAGGTACCTTTTCTATGGGAGGCCCTCAGTTTTTGGATGAAAAGGACGTCAAGAGGATTTTTCACAGACCAGACGAGAAGTACAGGGAAGAGTTGATATTCAGGGATTAATGCGGTTTTCTCACAAATTGCATAGCGAGGGGTTTAAATGATGGCTTGTCAGAATTTTATAATCTTATATGAAAAATAAAGTTTACGGTGAGGAAAGCGCTAAACCCCACATTCTTTAATATTTACGGTGATTTGTGAGAAATGGGGGTTAACCCCCTGCCCTTACTGTTTATGCCTCTCTCTTATATCGTACAGCGGATAATAAAAAATTCAAACAAACTGGGATGAGTTCGATCAACATCGAAAACAGTAAAGAGAAAAAAGATAAATTCATTAAAAATACTTGACAGGAGCTTCTACTGCTATAGAATTGGTATCAGTTTCATGGAACCGATATCAATATTAAGTGAACATGCCAACTATTTCAGATGTCGCGAAATTAGCTGATGTATCGAAAACAACAGTTTCACGGGTGCTGAACAATTCTGAGCTAGTTAATTACAAAAGAAACAGAAGGTATTAGAGGTCATAAAGGAGCTCAGCTATACCCCATCTATAATAGATCAAGGGATGAGGGGGCAGAAAACAAGGACATTTGGAGTTGTTATTCCTGATTTCAAGAATCTATATTACTCGGAATTCCTTGAACATGTTGAATAAGCAGCGAGAAAGCATGGATATATCGCAATTGTATGTTCCAGTGAGATTGATACTGAGTGTGAAAGAGATAATATAGATCAGCTTCTGAGGAGAAATATTGATGGGCTGATCATGTGCTGGTATAAGGACGTTATCGCGAACAGATCTTTTCTGGTAAAACTTGCAAAAAAACTACCAATAGTGCTGATGGGTCAACCTTCATGTGGACTTCCAGAACCACCGTGTACACAGATGGCTATAAGGGAATAAAACACTTACCAAATATTTTATTGAAAAAGGACATAGGAAAATCGGAATAATTAAATCACTTGACAAATTTCCAGTAGGTAATAAATGATTTGAAGGTTATGTATCCGCTCTCAGGGAGTATGGAATTAGAGTTACTGAAAACCTTATTGAAAATTCTGATTGGACGGTGGGCGGGGCCTTCGATGCTAAAGAAAAATTATTGATGAAATCTAGACCAACAGCAATCATAGCGGTTACAGATTTGATGGCAATCGGTGTGCTAAAATGTTTAAATGACAAAGGGTTCTCAATTCCAAAGGAAATTGCAATAGGCAGTTTCGACAACATCTCATTAACCCAATGATGTCACCTCCACTCACTACAGTTGCGCAGCCGATCCAGATGCTGGCACAGAAAGCCACGGAGCAGCTAATAAAGAGGATTGAGAATCGATATGTCCGCAATAGAGATATCGAGCTTCAGAACAAGCTCATCATAAGAGATTCTACGGAATAGCGGACTGATTTCCTATTACTATCCAAAACAAGCATTTTTCTTGAGGAGATATTCATGAGTTTCGATCCGTACATAGGTGAGCCCGATATCAATAGACTCCTAACTGCCTTCAAGCACGGTAAAGTAGACCGGGTACCGAACTTGGAGGTCCTCATTGAAGACCAGCATGTAGAAAAAATGTTAGGTCGATATGCAGGAAACACTCTCGCTATTGGCGGAGATCCGGCTAAGGGTGTAGAGGAGTCAGAGGGTGCAAGACCCATGCATCCTGCGGATTATATAGAAGTTTGCAAAATAATCGGTCAAGATGCCATGCTTGTGGAAGCCATCTGGACCCCCTTTAAAAAGCGTAATGAGGACGGGACTCTTTCATTGGTGGCTGACAGAAGCATCAAATCGCGCCAAGATTTTGAAGGAAAGATTATTTCCCCCGGTGATGAGGACATTGAAGAGAAGATGACCTACGTAAGGGAGTATCGCAAAGCGCTGGATGAATCGGGCACAAAAATCGGTCTCTGCTTACTTCATTCTGCATATTTTCAGACACTTTACGAGTTTATGATTGGTATGGAAGACTGTATGACAATGGTTTATGAAGATAGAGGTTTTATCGAAGAACTCCTCGAGATTAGCTCCAATTACTGGACGCAATTTGTGAAAAGGGCTGTTGATGAGGGAGTTGACTTTATTTGGCCGGCGGATGATGTTGCATTCAAGACAGGGCTGTTTCTGCCTCCAAAGATCATGAAGGAGATGTGGCTGCCCCACCTGAAGAGGATCATCGAGCCTGCGCTCGATGCAGGTAAACCTGTGATGTTCCACTCTGACGGGAAAATAGATGACATCGTCCCATGGCTCATAGACATTGGAGTCGATTGCATTCATCCCCTGGACCCATACGGTGTCGACTATAGGGAGTACAAGAAAAAGTTCGGAGATAGATTGTGCCTTGCAGGGAACATCGATATTGAATTTCCGCTTGCACACGGCACTCCTGAGGAGGTTGAAAATGATGTAAAAGAACATATGGAAACACTGAAGCCCGGCGGAGGATATGTGGCTTGCAGTAGTCACAGCATCGTGAACTATATCCCCCATGAGAACTATATGGCAATGATAAATGCAATCCATAAACACGGAAGCTATGAAGAGGAGCAGTGGGTGCTTAAAGGTGCGGATACCGAAATCTCAAAGCAGGATATAGTAGAAACCAAAGCACAAGATATTGAACACAAAACTGAAGTAAAATCAGGTGTGCTTATGGACATCTATGAGTGTATATACCACGGAGAGCACGGAAAAATAGAGGAACTAACTACAAAGGCTCTTGCTAAAAAGCACGAGCCTGTTGAGATTGTCAATGATGCAATGACTCCTGCGATCAAGGAAGTTGGCGAGCGTTTTTCTACTGGCGAGCTCTTTCTACCAGATCTTATCCTCGCAGCAGAAACAATACAAAGAGCGATGAGCATACTTACTCCGCTTTTGGAGAAGAGGGGTAGCTTCAAAGCAAAGGGGAAAGTAGTGATAGGAACGATAAAAGGGGACCTTCACGATATCGGAAAGAATATGGTGAAGGCACTTTTAAAGGGAAATGGATTTGAAGTAATCGACCTGGGTGTTGACAATAGTCCAGAGAATTTTGTCAAGGCAATTAAGGAGCATGATCCTGATGTGGTCGGCTATTCCGGACTTCTAACAACGACACTTGGGGGAATGCCGGAGCAGATGGAGGCCCTGAAAAAAGAGGGTTTGCGCGATAAGGTTATAACTGTTGTTGGAGGAGCACCCGTGACGCAGGAGTTTGCTGAGAGAAATGGAGTCGACCTATACGGAAAGGATGCGAATGAAGCAGTGAAGGTAATTGAAAAAGCGCTGGAGCCCAGAAGACAAGGTGTTTAATATGAACCAAGGAGCATGCAAACGAATCATGAGGAAGGAGGTGATTGTCACAACAAAATAAATCAAGAATGTAAGTATCTTTTTACGTTTTATCAAAGGAGGATTTAAAATGAGGAAAATTGGGATTTTGCTTCTAGTAGCTGTGTTTTTTCTCAGTGCTTTTGCAGTATTTGCGGGTAGCAAAAAACCTGAAAAGCCTGTTGAGGAAGAAGAATATGCAGAAGAATCGAAAGAGTACGAAGCCGAGGCGGGGGCGTACCCCCTCTTTGAGAAGTACAGCCAAATGGCAAAGAGGGAAGAAACCTACCCAGGCCAGCCAGGAAAAGGCAAGAAGCTCGGTTTTGCGAATATCTTCGGTACTCTGCCTTTCTGCATATCTGTTGAGCAGAATATTATTAAACAGGCAAAACTTGCGGGTTTTTCTGAGTCAGATATGATTATCATGGATAATCAGTACGATTCGGTTCTTGGTTTAAAGAATGCCGATATCATGCTCTCAAAGAGGCCCGATTTTTTTATCGAATTCCAGTCTGACTCAAAGGTAAATAACATTGTGGCACAAAAATTTGGAGCTGCTGGAATTCCTCTTCTAGCAGTTGATGTTCCTGTTCCTGGTGCACCGTTTATGGGCGTTAACAACTGGCAGGCAGCTGTCCTGGCAGGTAAACATGCAGTTAAACTGATCAAAGAGCAGTGGGGAGGCTGGGATGCTGTTGATATGGTGGTTCTGTTACAGATGCCGGCTGGTGGTGAGGTAACGATGCTCAGGTCAGAAGGTTTTGCAGCTGCCCTTGTTGATGCCTTTGGATCGGAAGCTGAAGAAAAGATTGTTCGTACCGATGGCGGTATGGGACAATCGGAAGAGGCAAAGGCTGCAATGGACGATGTTCTCGCTGCGCACCCCATGCCTAAAAAGATGGTTGTTACTTCTATAAATGAACAGACGATGGCCGGTGCGATTGCTTCATTGCAAAGTGCCGGGAGATGGAGTGCAGCGGACACAATCATAGTTACACAGGGTTGTGATGAGCTGGGTCAGAGTCAAATTAGGGATGGTTCAACTGACGGCTCTATTGCCTATTTTCCTGAGCACTATGGTGAATATGTTATTCCCGCGGTGTGTGCGATATTGGAAGGGCAAGCCGTGCCTCCATACATTTTTATTGAGAATGTTGTTATCACAAAAGACAATATAGATGAATGGTACCCACAATAGGAAATTAATAGGGTTGGGTCTAATCACCCAGCCCTATTAAATGGAGTCACATATGGGAAAGAAAATTCTTGAGATGAAAAATATCTCAAAACAGTTTCCTGGTGTTCAGGCGCTGGACAAAGTTAGTTATGATTTGTTTGAAGGAGAGGTCCATGGATTGCTCGGTGAAAATGGAGCCGGGAAATCTACACTGATAAAGCTGCTTGCTGGAGATTATTCGAAGGATGAAGGGGTTATCTTGGTTAATAGTGCAGAAGTTGAGTTTAATATTCCTGCAGATTCACAGGCTATGGGAATAAGGGTCATTTATCAGGAGCTCAATACACTGGATACGCTGTCGGTAGCAGAGAATATCTTTGTCGGTAATCTGCCAAAAAGGAGAATTGGGACAATCGACTGGAACACTCTTAATAAACGAGCAAAAGTTGTTTTAGACAGGATGCTTGTAGACACAAATCCGAAAAAGATTGTTGGTGATCTGACGGTTCACGAAAAGCAAATAATAGAGATTGCAAAGGCAATTTACAAAGAGGCAAATATTCTGGTTATGGATGAGCCGACTGCTGCGTTGGGCGAAAAGGATATAAAATCTTTATTCAATATTATCCGTAACCTTAAAAGACAGGGTGTTGGAGTCATATATATTTCTCATAGATTAGAAGAGATATTTCAGATAACTGACAGGGTAACGGTGCTGCGTGACGGTAAAAAAATAGGTACAGTAAATACTGAGGAGACTGACAGAGATACCCTCATTACCATGATGGTTGGCCGTGAGTTGAAGGAGATGTACCCGAAGAGAGAAGTACCGATAGGGAACGTATTAATGGACGTGAAACATCTAACGATCAACGGTATCCTTGAGGATATCAGTTTTAACCTGAAAAGTGGTGAAATAGTAGGATTGTTCGGCTTGCTGGGTTCAGGGAGGCAGAATCTCATACGAGCTCTGTATGGAATTGATAAATTTGATTGTGGAGAAATTCGTATAGACGGCAAACCGGTTATGGTGGATACGCCTTCAAAGGCGTTACAGCATAAAATGGGTTTCATGCCGATAGATAGAAAACTTGAAGGTCTTGCTCTTGTTCTGCCTATTTACAGTAATATTACCATGGCAAATATCGATAATCTGGGTGGTGGATTTTTGATAAATAAGAGTTTGGAAATGGAGCATTCTGCAAAATGGGTGGAGGATGTGAGAATAAAAACACCAAAGCTCACTACAGAAGTGAATTCTTTATCCGGCGGTAACCAGCAGAAGATAGTGCTTGCGCGTCTTCTGGAAACGGGTTCAAGAATATTTATTATGAATGAACCGACACGGGGCATTGATGTTGGATCAAAGGTGGATATTTATCAGATAATGGAGTCCCTTTGTGAAGAAGGTGCCGGAGTTATTATGATCTCCTCCGAGCTTCCTGAGATACTGTCCATGTCAGACAGGATTATTGTAATTTCAAAAGGCAAAGTAACTGGAGAGTATAAGAGAGGAGAAGCAAATCAGGAAAAACTGATCCATGCGGCAACGGTATAGACCATAAGCAGGGGTTAAAGATGGCGAAAATGATGACTGAAGATAAAGGCGAGAAACAAACGAAAAAAGTAAGCTTATCAAGCACAGTGATCCTGTTCATTTTTCTTATTGTCATGAGTGTGGCATTTACTTTTTTGAGTAAAGATTTCTATTCAATATATAATATTACCTCAATGCTTACAAATATTGCCTTCAGTGGTATTGTTGCAGGAACCCTTACTCTCGTCATGATAATGGGGGGCTTAGATATTTCCATTGGCGGAAATATAGCCTTTACTTCATGTCTTGTAGCCTATCTGTTTAATCTGGAAAATGCTCTCCCTATAGCCGGAATCATAATCATTGGCCTGCTCCTTGGAACAGCCATTGGAGCCTTTAACGGATTTATTATAACGAAGTTGAATCTGAATCCAATCATAACAACTTTGGGGACAATGGCAATCACCAGAGGTATGGGGTATGTTCTGACAAAAAGCAGATCCATTTTGATTTTAAACAACGTTATCGGTTTTATCGGCGGTGTCTTGCTGGGTAAAGGCGAAATTGCAAAGTTTCCTTTCCCTCTGGTACTGTTTATTGTCGTGTATGCGTCACTGGCGATTCTTATGGCCAAATCAAAATTCGGCAGAAAGATATACTGCATAGGGGCAAACGAGTCAGCGGCCAAACTCTCCGGCATTAATGTGAATAAGGTAAAATTTATCGTATATCTTATAAGTGGTATTGCAGCTTCGCTTAGTGGTATAATTTTAACCGGTCAAACTGCAGTAGGTATGCCGCAGCATGGCAGGGGGATGGAGCTCGATGTCATTACCGCTGTGTTATTGGGAGGAACTTCACTCTATGGCGGTAAGGGAAATATTTTAGGAACACTTGCGGGAGTTCTTATCTTGGGTGTGCTCTATAATGGATTTACAATGATCGGGTTCAGATATGTTCATATAAGAGTTTTTCAGGGTGTCATATTAATTTTGGTTGTCTCTTTATATGAAGTAAGGGAAAAGAAAACCTATTAAGATGGGGACGATACATGACTGATTCTGATATTTCAGCGGAAAAAGAAAAAAATGAAAATCTACTGAGCAAATTATCTGAAATATTTGTTTACGGGAAAAGTATGGTTCCCGCGCTGCTTGTTCTGCTGATTATCCTTGTTGTTTATTTTGGTGCCATGACTCCCTATTTTTTAACATATACAAACTTTAAGGCAATAATCAGCAATATACCGGTTATAGCAATAATGGCAGTGGGAATGACCTTTGTCCTTTTGGTTGGAGGCCTGGATATTTCCGTCGGGTCTATTCTCGGGTTTACAGCCGTAAATGTTGCGCTCTTCCATCATATGGGGTTTCCTGCCTGGGCTGTTGTGCTCGTCAGTCTTGCTATTGGTATGGTTTTTGGTACCTTTAACGGTTTAATAATTACGAAAGTGGGAGTAAATCCCGTAATAACCACACTTGGAACAATGGCACTGGCAAGAGGAATGGCATCATGGTTTGCCCTCGATATTGAATCACTGAAGCTGGGAAGGATATTTGATCAAAAATTTTTATTGATATCAAGGTTGTACTTTCCACAGGATAAACAGATAATACCAATAACTTTTGTTTATGTTATTGGTATATATATTATAGTGTCTCTCATCTTGAAATACACAAAGTATGGGAGAAATGTTTACGCGGTGGGGAGCAATGAGTATGCTGCTCGACTGGCAGGGATAAATACAACGAGGATAAAGCTCTCAAGCTACATGATCTCGGGAATTATGGCTTCAATTGCCGGTGTTGTACTGGTTGCGCAGTTGAGTTTGGGGAGAGATGATGCAGGTATGGGGTCTGAACTTCAGGTCATCACAGCAGTGGTCTTGGGGGGGGTGAGTCTATCTGGGGGTAAGGGTGATCTTTTAGGGGTAATTATATCAGTGTTAATACTGGGAGTTATTCGGAACGGTATGGTTCATCTCGAAGAGGTCGTAGGGTTGTCATACTACTGGAGAGAGGTGGCAAAAGGCGCAATTCTGATACTGGCAATATCCATCGATTCGGCTCGATTAATGGCTATTAAGAAGAGGCAGGTTGTGAGGCAGTAAGGTTCTCTGGGTTTCAATGGTAATTCGTTTTCTCTCTTTTATATTATGATAGTAAAAAATTAACCTTCACAGTATAGAATTCGGAGAAAGCTGAGGAGGAGGATTCTATCGTAATGGCTGAAAATTTATTGGACGCACTGAAGAGGATAGTTGTTGAGTTTGATATAGACAATGCAGAGGCTACCGCAAGGAGAGCAATCGAACAGGGGGTAAATCCCCTTAAAGCAGCCCAATCCTTGACCGAAGGAATCAGGTTGGTTGGTGATAGGTTCGGAACTGGAGAGCTCTTTCTTCCAGACCTTGTTTGCGCATCTGAAGTCGTCAAGAATGCCCTTCCTGTTATAACTTCAGAAATCGAAAAGCAGGGAAAAACATTGAAATCGCTTGGGAAGGTTGTAATTGGTACAGTATTCGGTGACATACACAGCATTGGAAAGAGCATGGTTGCAACCTTGCTTTTTGCCTCAGGCTTTGAAATTGTCGATCTGGGAATTAATGTGAAAGGGGAAGAGTTTCTTAAAGCAGTAAAGGAATACAATCCAGATATCGTAGCCATGTCTGCACTACTCACAACGACTATAATGGAACAGAAGAATGTAATTGATGGATTGGAAAAAGAGAATCTACGTAGTAAAGTGAAGGTGATAGTTGGAGGAAGCCCCATTAATCAGGAGTTCGCAGAATCAATTGGAGCCGATGGGTACGGATCGACGGCGCCAGAAGGTGTTCGGGTTGTCAAATCGTTACTTGGTATCAAATAGGGAACGCAGATGAGAAGAGGATTTAGGAGGAACTTTGAGCCGATCAAGGTCCTGTCGGATTCTCAAATAGAGGCAATACATACGGCAACACTCGATGTGTTGGAAAAGACAGGTGTCAAGTTCGAATCCGAAAAGGCTCTGAAGCTGCTCGAGAAGAACGGATGTGTGGTGGATTACGATGAGCGTGTCGCACGCATCCCGGGATTTCTCGTTGAGGAGTGCATCCGAAAAACACCGAGCAGCTTTACCGTACGAGCACGCAACCCAAAGAACGATCTCAGAATTGGTGGCAACACACTCTACTTTATGTCCTCGGCCGGTGCGCGGTATACAGATGTGGAGACCGGAGAGGTGCGACAGGCCACACAGGAGGAAAACGATCATGGGGTTTTGATATCAGATGCCCTCGAAACCGTTGATCTTTTTCCATCATATACACCGTACTTTGAGATAGAAGGCGTGCCGCCGGTAATGCTCTGCCCGATGAGCCTGGCAAGTCGGATAAGATTTACTTCCAAGGCTTCCCGCGGTGCTCAGGCAACAGATACCTTTATCTTTGAGACACAGCTTGCGCAGGCGGTTGGACAGGGGCTTCTAGGAAACTGCGAAGCAGCAGCTCCTCTCTCTTATCCCGAGGATGCCATTAATGCAGCATTTGAGTATACAAAGGCCGGGTTTCCCATATATATAGCCGCAGGATCTGTGATGGGCGGGACTGCGCCGGTCACAGTGGCCGGTGCAACGATAAGCAACAATGCAGAGCTTTTGGCTGTTGTTGTGCTTATTCAGCTGATGAGACCAGGGACAGGAATATGCGGAAACGACTTTGTAACCCCAATGGACATGGAAAGCGGTAGCTTTCTATTCGGATCCCTTGGCGTCAATCTCCATCAGATGGCATTCAACCAGCTCTGGACACAGGTATACAAGATTCCGACTGTCAATACCGGCTCGGCATTTTCCAATTCAAAGCTAATAGATTACCAGAGCGGGTATGAAAAAACCCATACAGCGATGGCTTCTGCGCTGTCAGGTGCTAATGTCATTGTTCTACACGGTGGCGTCACTGCAGAGCTTGCATACAACCCAATACTCTCCATCATAAATGATGATGTTGCCAATATCATAGGACGGACAGTAGAGGGATTCGAAGTGAATGATGAAACAATGGCAATCGAACTAATAGAAGCGGTCGGTCCGGTACCAGGTACATTTCTTAATAAGACTCATACAAGAGTCAACTGGAAAAAGGAGTATTTTGTTCCAAAGGTGGCTGATAGACTCTCTTATCCGGAATGGCTTCAGCAGGGGAAGAAGAGTACAATCGACAGGGCAAAGGAGAGGATGGAAGAGATTATAGCCACACACAGGCCGGATCCGGTAACAGCGCAGCAGGATAGGGATATCGAAAAAATTCTCGAGGATGCACGAAACCACTACCGGAAGAGGGGCCTTTTATAGATCTAATAAAATACTGAATCTTATGCAAGGAGATAGTTCACATGAAACGATTTGCCTTCCTATTCAATATAAAACCCGAGCTGAAAGCCCAGTACAAAAAGGCGCATGATGAGATCTGGCCTGACATGGCAAAAGCCATCAGGGACAGTGGAATAACGCACTATTCCATATTTTTCAGAGAAGATGGGACGCTCTTTGCCTATCTTGAATCTGCGGACCCTGAAAAATCGTTCGAGTACATAGGGAAACAGGAAGTGAATAAACGGTGGCAGGAGGCTATGGAAAGGTTTTTTGTGAAGGAAACGTCCACTGCACTTGGTCCTGAAATAGAGACATTGGAAGAAGTATTTCACATCGATTAGTACGCGATGGAGGATGATGTGAACCTGCGGGAGAGATTCCTGGAAGTCATGCTCGATTTCAACACCGACGTTGTTCCTCCAAAATGGGAGTTTGGCTATTGGGGAGACACCATAAACAGCTGGTATGAGGAGGGTCTTCCCAGGGAAAATTATCCTAGCATACCAAAGAGCATATCGACCCCCACAGCCTCACTCTATACACCCTGCTGGAACTCTATAAAAGGAGGAAAACTCCCGGCGGGTATCGCGGTGATTGGAGGCGGTCTTTACTGGCCGACGCAGGGCTTTCCAATCGATGATGATGTAAAAACCGCATTGCATATGGACAAGGGTCAAATCCTCGTGAATGCCAATCTCCTCTTCTACCCGATGTTCGAGATCGAGATCCTCGAGGAGGACGATCACTACCTTACCTATAGAGATATTGACGGCGTAAAGAGAAAGTTCATAAAACAAACAGGCGTGATTCCACCCGGAATAGAGTGGGTGATCAAGGACAGACCAAGCTGGGAGAAGCTGAAGGAGGAGCGCCTCAAAACTGATGATATCCGCGCGCGATTTCCTCCAAACTGGAAGGAGTTGCTGAAAAGGTACAGGGAGAGGGATTATCCCCTTGTTCTCGGGGGATATCCACACGGATATTTCGGTACACTGGCTCAGCTCATGGGATATGAAAATCTCTTCTACAGCTACTATGACGACCCGAAGCTCTTACACGATATCCTCGAGATGTTTACTGAGCTGTGGATAGCAGTCTATTCTGAGGTTCTTGCAGATACCGATGTTGATCTCTTTGTCATCTGGGAAGACATCTCTGCCGGGAGCGGATCAATGGTCTCTCCTTCGGTGATCAGGGAGTTCATGGTACCCTACTACCAGAGGCTGACCGGTTTCTTAAAGGCTCACGGCGTCAAGGTTATCTTTGTAGACACGGACGGCGACTGTTTTGACATAATTCACCTGTTTATCGAGGGTGGGGTTACAGGTATGTATCCCATAGAAGCGAGCTGCGGGATGGATCTGGTTAAGTTGAGAAGAACATTTCCCAAGCTTCAGCTGATGGGAGGAATACCGAAATCCGAGATCCGGTACGGGGAGAGGAGAGTTGATGAAATACTGGAACCCGTTTGTGAGGTTATGAAGTATGGAGGTTACATTCCCTTTGGTGACCATTTGATTCCACCTTCAGTCCACTGGGAGGAATTTTCTTACTATAGAGGCAAGCTTAACACCATATTAGGCGATTCACAGGATCGCTGAATTAGCAGGGTTACGATTGAGCAATATTTCGTATGACGACAGGTTGGATGATGAAGGTCCTCATGGAATAGCCGTATCGAGCTGGCTGGAGAAGGAAAAGCTCGTTCTTCTCATCATCGATGTCCAGAACTATATCACGATGGAGAAATACGACGGTGTATGGACATCCGGGGACAAAAAAGCATACTATTACCACCGCTGTAACGGAACAGTAGTCCCAAATCTTAGAAGGATGATCCAGTATTTCAGAAAGAACAGGGTGAGGGTTGTGTACACACGTATTGCTTCACTGGATAAGAACCTTTCAGATGTGCCTGGTATATCGAGAAAAGTCCTAGCGCGGGAGCTGTTTGATGCGGACGGGAATATGTATCACCTTCGCGCGGATGAGCAGGCTTCCATGATCGATGAGCGGATAGGCCCCCGGGGTGAAGATATCGTGATTACGAAGACAGCAAGCGGCGCATTCTGCTCTTCAACGATTGACCTCGTATTAAGGAACAACGGTATATCGCGGTTGATAATAGGAGGCGGGCTTACCGACGCAAGTGTATCATCTTCCGCAAGAGAGGGATACGATAGAGGATACTTGTGCACTGTAGTCAAAGACGCCTGTATAACATCTTCAGAAGAGGACCATCACGCTGCGTTGAGAGGCCTCAGTAAGTTCTACGCCTGGGTGACGACCACAAAAAACCTATTGCAGAAGACCGAGTCCCTCTGGAGGTAGATTGTATCGATTTGAGTCTGTTTGAGTTTCAGTCGCTCTTCGAGCAAAAAGCCGCAAGTATACGCCGGATTTAAACTTGATATTTATGCGGAAGTTTTTACTTCTATGGAGAAGATATGCCGACGAAAAATTGCCTCGTATTCGATATTGGAGCAAGTAATGGCAGAGCCCTTGTGGGGCAATATGATGGGAAGAGCATTGCAATGCATGAGACCCATCGTTTCGATAACCGTCCCGTGCGTGTTGGCGGAACACTTTACTGGGATATATTACGGCTATATTCAGAAATACAGAATGGCCTCGTTGTATCCTTCAAGCAATTCAAAGAGATTTCATCTCTGGGAATCGATACCTGGGCTGTGGATTTCGGATTCATAGACAAGAGTGGCAATCTCCTTGCAAATCCCGTTCATTATCGTGATGAAAGGAGAAACAGCGTCTGCAGGGAGGTCTTCGATATTATATCAGAAGAGGAGCTTTTTACTCTCACAGGGGGGTTTCTACTGTCTATTATGAGTGTATACCATATCTACGCACTCAAGCAAGACGGGGCATCAGAGCTTGCAAATGCTCATAAATTTTTGATGATACCCGATATTTTCAACTTCTTTCTCACCGGAGTGGGATGCAACGAATATACAAATGCCACTACAACCCTCTTGTACAACACTAAAGAAAAACAGTGGGAAAAGAGGATTTTGGATAGATTGAGTGTCGATGAACGGGTTTTCGGCGATGTGGTAATGCCCGGCACCTTCATCGGTTCAATCAGTAAATCTGTATCCGAAGATCTCGAGATCCCCTCTATCCCTGTTATCGTCCCTGCGACGCACGATACAGCCTCCGCAGTGGCAGGGATTCCTGTTGCCGGGAGAGAAAAAAACTGGGCATTCGTATCTATGGGGACCTGGTGTATTGCTGGTCTCGAAACAGCACAGCCTGTTGTGAATCAGGAAGTTTTTAAATCCGGATATGGAAACGAAGGAAGTGCGAGTGGAGAGACATTCCTTGCAAACAACATCAATGGATTGTGGGTTATTCAGCAGTGCCGTCAAAGATGGATCATGGAAAAAGGGGAAGATCTGTCCTGGGAGGAGATCGTACAGATGGCTTCAGCTGCTCCGCCTTTGCAGTCATTTATTGATATCGATGACCCTGTCTTTTCAATGGCGCATCGGGATATGCCGGGTGTTGTTCGGAATTACTGCATGGAAAAGGGCCAGAAGGCTCCAGAGACAATTGGGGAAGTTGCGCGCTGTGTGTACGAGAGCTTGGCGATGAAGTTCTGTTACAAGCTGAGAAACCTCGAATCCTTTGCAAACATGAAGATCGACCTGCTTCACCTTGTGGGCGGAGGGACCAAAAACAGGACTCTCTGCCAGTGGACGGCTGATGTAACGGGTGTGCCGGTCAAGGCTGGGCCGACTGAAACAACAGCAGTAGGTAATCTGATTATGCAGCTCATAGGAATAGGCGAGCTGGGGTCGATAGAGGAGGGGAGGGAGGTCGCAGCGGTATCCTCTGATGTTGTGTCCTATGAACCGAAAAATACGAGTATCTGGGAAGATACTTACCAGAGGTTTTTACATCTTCTAGAATAAAATGTATGGAGAGAACCATGAAACTAAATGTGAGTGCGCATGTTTTTTGTCTCGGAACCTATGCAGAACGCTATGTTCCAGGAGGGTATTTTGATGAAATGAGTATTGATGAAATGCTCGAGATATTCTCAAAAACAGAAGGACTGGATGGTGTATTTCAGATTTATCCTCCGCAGTTAATGCCCCAAGATCCGGTGAAATTAAAGCAAAAACTTACGAACCATAATCTTCAACTTGCTGATGTTTTCGTTGAAGGTTGGGGGGACAGGAAATGGAGGCAGGGAGCATATAGCACAACGGAAAAAAAGGTAAGAAGAGATGCGATCAAGCTGTTTGAAGATGGTATAGATTTTGCCCGGGCTTTGGATGCCCAGAGTATTCTCTTCTGGCCCGCCCACGACGGATTCGACTATCCTTTTCAAACAAATTACTATGATGGCTGGAAATACCTCGTAGAAACTTTACAGGAGCTTGGTGAGTACGACAGGAGTATGAAAATAGCAGTCGAGTACAAGAGCAAGGATCCGCGGCAGAGGCAGTATGTCAGTAACATTGGAAAACTCATGATGCTCTTGAATGATGTCGGGATGGATAACGTAGGCGGTGTTATCGATATTGGCCATGCTTTTATGGCTCAAGAGAACATTGCCGAATCCCTTTCGATCCTTGAAAGCCATGACAAGCTTCTTCAGATTCATCTAAATGAAAACTATAAGGATGCAGACCCGGATATGATCTTTGGTACTCTCAACTTCTGGGAGATACTGGAGTTTTGCTACTATCTGAATAAAACAGATTTCGAGGGATGGCAGTCGATTGATACTATCGTGCCCAGAGACGACAGGGCAAAATCTCTTCAGACAGGTGTGAAGCTCATCTATAAGTATAAAGAGATGGCAGATAAGCTGTCGAGACACCAGGAGGAGATAGATAACAATCTTGAAGGATACCATTTTGCAAATAATGTCGACCTGATAATGGAGCTGCTTTTTTCTTGACAAAAATTCATTAAACTGGTATATATGTGCTACCATGATATGTAAACACACAAATATACATATGAATGATTGCATTCATATGAATCCGGATTGCTGGTGGTGGGCCGACCTCTCGTGGGGGTAGTCCACCCATAAAGTGAAATATCACCGTGGATTGCCCCTCGGGGGCTGATCCACGGTTTTTTTGTATTCAAGGACCGTGGGAACTCTCTCACGGTCTTTTTATTTTTCGATATGAGGAGGAAGCCATGGCGCAGACGTCCAGACGGTGGCCCCCTCCGGGGGCATAATAGTTTTTTAAAAAACAACATCTGTGTAATAAGGTTCGACAAAAACCTATCAAGGAGAATGGAATGGACAAGACGAAATACACACTCGATGAATCAAAGATGCCGACGCAGTGGTACAATATACAGGCGGACCTGCCGGAGCCGCTCCCGCCGTATATGCATCCCATGACGAAAAAGCCGCTCGGGCCGGAGGACCTCGCACCTCTGTTTCCGATGGAGCTCATCAAGCAGGAGGTCTCGCAGGAACGGTATATTGACATTCCGGAGGAGGTCCGGGATGTGTACAGACTGTGGAGGCCGACGACTCTGTACAGAGCCTACAGGCTCGAGAAGGCGCTCGACACCCCTGCGAAGATTTACTACAAGTACGAGGGGACTTCGCCTCCCGGATCGCACAAGCCGAACACCGCGGTAGCCCAGGTGTACTACAACAAGCGGGAGGGGGTCAAGCGGATCACCACGGAGACCGGGGCGGGTCAGTGGGGGAGCGCGCTTGCATTTGCGGGCGCATGCTTCGGTATGGAGATCAAGGTCTACATGGTGAGGATCAGCTACGATCAGAAGCCGTACCGAAGGGTCATGATGCAGACCTGGGGAGCGCAGTGCGTACCGAGCCCGTCCGAAGAAACGAAGTCGGGGCGGGATATGCTGGCAAAGGATCCGGACTGCCCCGGATCCCTTGGGCTCGCCATCAGCGAGGCCGTTGAGGACGCCATGTTCCGCGACGATACCAAGTACTCGCTCGGGAGCGTGCTGAATCATGTACTCATGCACCAGACAATCGTCGGGCTCGAGGCGAAGGCTGTGCTCGAGGATATCGGCGATTATCCCGATATCCTCATCGGCTGTGTGGGGGGAGGCTCGAACTTCGCCGGCATGTTCCTTCCTTTCCTCAAGGACAAGATCGACGGAAAAAAGCCGGATCTCAGAATCATCAACGTGGAGCCGTTCAGCTGTCCGACCCTGACAAAGGGATTGTATGCGTACGATTACGGTGATGTCGCGGGTCTTGCACCGATCGCCAAGATGTTCACTCTCGGCCACGGCTTCATCCCGCCGCCCGTGCATGCGGGGGGCCTGCGCTACCACGGAATGGCGCCGATCATCTGCCACCTGCTGAAGCTAGGGCTCGTGGAGGCGAAAGCGGTGCACCAGCTCGTCACGTTCGAGGCGGGCGTCACCTTCGCAAGAAACGAGGGCATCATTTCGGCGCCCGAGACGAACCACGCGATCAGGGCGACGATTGAAGAGGCTTTGAAATGCAAAGAAACCGGGGAAAAGAAGACGATACTCTTCAACCACTCCGGGCACGGCCACGTCGACATGGCTGCGTACGAGGCCTACTTCGCGGGTAAGCTCAAGGACTACGAGTATCCGAAGGAAAAGATCGAGGAGGCACTGAAGGACCTTCCCAAGATCGAAGTGTAGATTTAAGAAAAAGAAGCGGGCCCATTTTTGGGGCCCGCTTCTATGATAACGTCATCCGATAAACGGCCCCGCGACAATAAAAGACCGTATCTGTGAATATATAGGGCATGATCTTCGATTATACCGATATACGGTCTGCCCTGAGGCTGGTCACTAAAGTAATACGTTTACTTGTACTCGATTTTCACCACCTTCATACTCGTTTCCCCTTTCGGGAGACGAATCTTTACGCCATCACCGATTCCCAAAGAGAGAAGCGCCCTGGCTAAAGGGGAGATCCAGCTGATATAGCCTTTTTTCGGATTACTCTCGTCGACTCCGGCTATCCTGTAGACACGTTTGTCGCTGTTGTTCTCGAGTACAGTCACTGTGGCGCCGAAACGCACTCGGTCCGATCCCTGAGTTTTCGGATCTATGATTTCCATTCGTTCGATCATCTTCGTAAGATACTCGATACGGCGGTCGATTACCCTCATTTTTCTACGTACAGAAACGACCATATCGCTGTTTACGGAATCGCCGTCTGTGACATTTTTAGAGACCTCGGACGCAAGCTGCGGACGTGTCGCGCCGGTGAGATCCTGAAGCTCCCTCTTGACTGTTTCCGCTCCTTTTGGTGTCATATAGTTCTTCACTCCGGGCGGCAGCGGTATCAAAAGCTCCGGAATATCGTCTTCCTTTATGTTGCTGTCCGATTCGTCAACGAACGCCCTGCTCATTCGGTCGCCTCCTCTCTTGTATAGAAGTATATATCGTTTTACCGGATAATATCAAATGCATTTTTCAAAGAGGTCCTGTCACCGTCATAATTGTATTTGTTTGTTTTTTAGGACGAGATGCAGAATGACTACAATATGCAGAAGGGAAATGGAGTCGAAGCTTAACTCACGGAATATAACTTGTACCTATTCTCACGGGGTATTCATCGTTATGACAGTGCCGCAGTCTGGCATGGTCGATAGGCTGTGAGCCCCTGTTTCATCCGGCATATCTCGGGATAGGCCTCGAGAAAGGCGAAAGTCAGGGCCGGGTCGAAGTGGGACCCGCTGCCCTTTTTTATAGCTTCGATCGCTTCTTCTTCACTCCACGCTCTTTTGTACGGTCTGTTGTTTGTGAGAGCGTCGAACACATCGCAGATTGCGACGATCCTCCCCATGAGCGGGATCTGCTCGCCGGAGAGGCCTCTGGGGTATCCTCTCCCGTCCCACCGCTCGTGATGCGTGAGTGCAATGATCCTTGCGGTTCTCAGCGGTTCGGAGCAATGATCACCGATGATCCGGGCGCCGAGCGTGGTGTGGGTCTTCATTACTGTCCATTCATCACTGTCGAGCTTTCCCGGTTTCAGGAGCACGCAGTCCGGGATCTCCTTCTTGCCGAGATCGTGCATGTATGATGCCCTGAAGAGAAGGTCTGCTTCATTGTGGGGCATGCCGCAGGCGAGCCCTATGAGCCTGCAGACGATGCTCATCCTGAGGGCATGTATGACAGTCACACTCTCTTTTTGCCGGTATGGGTCGTCGGAACAGAATAAAAGGGCCACAAGCTTTTCAGGCTCCTTCTTCTCCTGCTGCCAGATGGTTCTTTAAGGGTGGGAGAAAAAGAGGCCTTCTCCTATTATATTTCGCTGTCCTTTTTAAAATTTTCGACCTCTTCTTCAAGCTGCTTGATACGTTTGTGAAGACCGTCCAGCACGTTCAGTATGGGGTCCATAATCTTGGCGTGGTCGAGATCGACGTGGTGGTCTTTTACCACGTGCTTTCCGGCTTCTCGTGCCGGTACACCGACGACTGTGGTGAAAGGATTGACGTCTTTGAGGACGACAGAGTTCGCGCCGACCTTTGATCCGTTACCTATCGTAATAGGGCCGAGCACGATTGCTCCCGCCCCGATGACGACCTCGTTCCCGACTGTGGGGTGTCTCTTTTTCTTTTCAGACGAGACGCCTCCGAGAACCACGCCCTGATAGATTGTGACATCATCACCGATCTGGGATGTCTCGCCTATCACGACACCTGCACCATGGTCGATAAAGAACCTCTCGCCGATAGTTGCGCCTGGGTGTATTTCTATGCCTGTAAAAAGCCTCGAAAGCTGCGAAAGCCACCGGGCGAGAAGTCTTCGGTTTCTCTTCCAGAGCCATTGCGCGACGCGGTGCATCCGGATCGCTCTGAGGCCGGGATAGCAGAAAAAGACCTCTGCAGCGCTCTTGGCTGCGGGATCGCGCTCGAAAACAGTGGCAATGTCTTCTCTCAGTCGTCTAAACATATGGTTTGATCTCGGAGTGGTTTATATACTATATCTTCATTTGAGTGTGTAAAATATATGTATATGGAGATTTACAATCAAATGTATTTTAACTCATGAATGGAGCAGTTATCCACAGGGCACAGGCGGATACTTTTTGAACTTTTGAAAAATAATGATAAGAACCGTTTTTACTGTACGGGCGGAGTACAGCCTCTGCACGCATACCGCATGATGCAAAAAATGAATACGGTTCCTATAATAATGGTTCATTTCCGTGTACCGGAATAAAAGTTCGGTTCTACCCCTCCCTGGTTTTTACCATTGCGTATTATAGCTGCAATATCTATAATTCCACATCTATATGATTCTGCTCGAAAAGGGGTATTATTATGAACTCTGAAATAACAACGAAGAAAAATTCTTTGGGGCTATACGTGCTGTTGGCTTTTGCGATTTCATGGGTGTTATAGGCATACCTTGTAGCAACCTCCAAACCGGGGCCATTTATGGATGAAGGCCCCACGCCTTCGTTTCTGATATTGGCGATCCTAGGAGGCTTCGGGCCAACACTGGCCGGTATGACAGCATTACGTATTACAAAAGCAAAAGGCGAGGCCGGGCGGCTCCTGGCCTCGTTTAAAATATGGCGCGTCAAACCGATCTGGTACATCCTCGCATTGCTTCTCGTCCCATGTCTCGGCCTTCTGCGGTTTACGTTTTTTGTAGCGGCAGGCGCACCGCTAATGCTTGGTGCCGTATCGAGCCGCCTCGCTCTCGGGCTCATGTGGCCGATCTTCGCGAGTCTCGGCGAGGAGTTCGGCTGGCGTGGTACGGCCCTGCCTGAAGCGCAATCCCGGTTCGGACCTGTTTCAGCCTCCCTTCTCGTAGGGTTTCTCTGGGGCATGTGGCACCTGCCCACAGACTACCTGGCTGTCGGACATTACGGTCTCCTATTCATTCCCCATTTCCTTCTCGTCGGGCCGCTGCACACCATTCCCTTTTCCATCGTGATGACGTGGATCTACAACAGAACGGGAAAAAGCATGCTGCTTATGGTTTTGTTTCACTACAGCGTTACCTTCAGCGCGATCATCATTTCAGCCCAGGGAATGTCGATACGAGAGAGCTTTTTTGATGCCCTTATTGCTGTAGTGATGGCCTGGGCTGCTGCCGCTGTCGTGCTGATCGCTACGAAAGGGGCGCTGGGTAGGAATCATACCTAACTACCAGGGGACACGATGCTTAATAAAGGAACCGACTGTGTTAGCGTGGATTTATAATAGGTAGTGAGAAACAAAAACCGGGCGGCTGAATATTTTTTATTTCATAGTGATCATTGCCGTATGCAATGCTCCTCTCACACATCACAGGGGAACAGGCGTTTCAGCGGCTTTTCACCATAAAATCATATAAAATATTGCCTGTTCACCGGCACTCTCCGCTGTTATCACATTTTGGGATAGAACCGCACGGACTGTTTTCCAAACGGTCCGCAAGAAAACAGGATCATAACCCTGCTGAAACTGCGATATCATACCGGATAGTAAAATTCCGGATGTCGTGAGACTGTAAATATGTTAAATTCGAGGTGCAGGGCAAATCCGCGGGATGTACGTTAAATTTGGGGACCATATGACGAACGATGTAAAAAAAAGAATCGATTTGTTTGCAGGGGAGATAAAAAGGCACCAGGACCTCTACTATAAGCGGGCGCTGCCTGAAATATCGGACAAGGAGTACGACAGTCTCTTTGAAGAGCTGCTGTCCCTTGAGAAAAGGTACCCGGAATACGCGGCCTCGGACAGCCCCACGAAGCGTATCGGTTCCGATCTCGATAACGAATTTCCTGAAGTCCCTCACAGCTACCCCATGCTGAGTCTCGACAAGGTATATACGGAAAAAGAGCTCATCGAGTGGATGGAGAAGGTGGGCAAGGATCTCTCGGGTCCCCTCTGTTTTGTTGTAGAGGAGAAGGTGGACGGTTCGACGATTGTGCTTCGCTATGAAGAGGGTATGCTGGTACGGGCAGTCACGCGGGGGGACGGCTTTGTCGGGAATGACATCACTGAGAACGTCCGGACCATCAGGGATATCCCGCTTCGTCTCAAAGAGCCGGTGACCGCCGTGTTTCGCGGAGAGATCTATCTCAACCTTTCCGATTTCGAGAGACTCAACAGGGAAGTGGATAACATATATGCCAATCCGAGGAACCTCGCTGCAGGCAGCCTCAGGAGAAAGAAGAGTGCCGAGGTTTCGAAGATCCCGCTTCGCTCCTTCGTATACGAGGGTTTTCTCGGTGATAGGAGCATGAAAGAACATCTTCTGGTGCTCCACCGCCTCTCGGCTTTAGGGTTCCGGGTGGGAAGGGATATAGGCTGTTTTACCTCCGGTAACGGCTTCGATAGAGAGGATATTTTTAAAGCGCATCTTGAGTGGGTGAGGGGAGGCTTTAGTGACCTCGAAAGCTATATCGGCAGGAAACTGGAGGAGAGAGGATCGCTCGATTACGAGATAGACGGGCTGGTGGTCAAGGTCGACGACTACTCTGTGCGTGAGCGGCTCGGATTCACCTCGCACCACCCGAGGTGGGCGATGGCTTTCAAATTCGAAGCCCCTCAGGCGGTTTCCGTAATAAAAGAGATCGAGGTGCAGGTCGGAAGAACGGGGAGGGTAACCCCGGTCGCCCGTATAGAGCCTGTGGGGATCTCTGGCACAACCGTACGCAATGTCACCCTGCACAACCAGGACTACGTCACGAGCCTCGACGTCGCAGTCGGGGACGGTGTTGCGGTATCACGGCGCGGCGATGTCATTCCTGCGGTGGAAGAAGTCCTCGAGAAGAACACTGTGGGAAACCGAACGTATGAGCTTCCCGACAGCTGCCCTGTGTGCAGCACCATGCTCGTCGTTGACGGAGCCCACCATTTCTGTCCAAACAGGAGCTGCCCGGCGAGGGTATACGGGAGACTCTCTTTCTTCGCGGGGAGAGGCCAGATGGACATAGAGAACCTCGGTGGTGAGACGATACGGCAGCTCATGGCGCTCGGGCTCGTATCCGACATACCGGATATCTATACTTTTAATCCAGACGACCTGCTGGGCCATGAGGGCTTCGCGGAGAAAAAGGTATCGCTGATACGGGAAGGTATAGAGAAGAGCAAACAGAAGCCGTATTCCACAGTGCTCGCCTCGCTCGGGTTCGAGGAGATCGGTCCGAAGGTCACCGAGCTTCTCATAGAGGCGGGGTACAGATCGATCGACCTGCTTATCGAGGCGGTGAAAAAGGGCGATCCCGATGTCTTTACGGGCATCGCGGGGATCGGGCCGAAGATAGAGCAAAAAATCGTCGGCCAGCTTACCGATCCCGAGGTGATAGCGCTCATCAGGAAGCTTAAAAACGCTGGACTGAACTTCTCGCAGGAGCAGGAAACCCAAGGCGCATCTCTTCCCCAGCTGTTCGAAGAGGAGGTCTGGTGTGTGACCGGAACTTTCGAGAGCTTCAAGCCTCGTGAGCTCGCCATGGAGGAGGTGAAGCGAAGGGGAGGGAGGGTCGTTTCCGCTGTCACCGGAAAAACCACTCATCTCCTCGCCGGAAGGAATCCGGGCTCCAAGCTCGAAAAGGCGCGGCAGCTCGGAACCACGGTTGTGGATGAGACCGAGTTTCTCAAACGCCTGGAGGGCTCCCTCGAAGGTTTCCACGAGGGCTGATCCTGTCTGCAACAAGGCCCAGGACCCACATGTAGTACGACCTTTCATGGGGAACGAAGTTTTTTTTCGTCTCATCTGTTCCGAGCAGTCTTTTCAGGCCGTCAATCTCATAAAAGCGAAGCTCTTCGATCTCTTCGGGGTCAGGAACGAGGTCGTCCATGCTTTTTTCGAAACAGTAGAGGTAGATGTATGTAAACTCCCTGTCGATGAACCTGCCCTGCCGACTCACCAGTGTGCAGCGCCTTGTGCCTATATAGAGAAGATCGTTCTCTTCGGCTTCTATACCGAGCTCCTCTGCCGTCTCTCTCACGGCAGCTTTGAGAGGAGGCTCTCGTACTCCTATGTGGCCTGCAGCAGACACGTCCCAGAGGCCTGGGTGCGAGTCCTTGGTACGCGCCCTCCGCTGGAGAAGGATCTCGGTACCCCTGTAGACCCAGATGTGAACCGTCCTGTGCCATAGGCCCCTGGCATGTACCGTTTCACGGGTCTCGATCACCCTCTTTTGTTTTCCGTTTTCATCGAATACCTCGAACTTTTCCATTGGCCTCAATATTCCATCCTAAAAAAATTGTGTCCTGTCATCTGTTATAGTACAAAAAAAACCGGATTTGAGCAAAGAGGATTGCTTCGACCATATAAGGGCCGAATGCATATAACGAAAAAGGCAAAGCGATGGCACTGTCCCCGGGACGAACATACACATTATACTTCAGTATTGCCGCAGCTCTTAGTATCTTATGAAAATCCAGGAGGAGACAGGACGTGAACAATAAAGAGGTACAGGCCAACTTCGATAGAGTCGTGAATTCCGAAACTGAGGCCCTGATGGGGATCTGTTTCGAGTGTGTGTGCGGAGAGACCCACAATGTGCCGATACGGCATCTTTCAATAGAGGAAGGTGCGGTGAGAAGAGTCGGGCCGAAGATCGAAGAGTTCGGGATCTCCGGCAGGGGAGTGGTGGTCTGTGACAGGAAGATAGAGGGGACCGTTGTGAAGGAGGTGCTGCCGTCTCTCGAAAGCCAGGGTCTCGGTCTCAGTGTATACCCTGTGGGTGACGGCAAAAAACTGATATCGCCCGAGATTAGAGCCTCTGAAGCCATAGCGGGCGAACTTTCGGGTAGTGCCCAGTATCTTCTCGCTCTCGGCTCTGGTGTCATATGCGACCTCGTCAAGCATGCAGCAACCAAGCTCGATATCCCCTACGTTCTTCTGGCGACTGCCCCTTCAATGAACGGGTATACATCCTCCATGGCTGCCCTGACGGATGGCGGGATCAAGAAAACCTTGATGGTGAAGCCGGCGCATGCCGTATTCGCCGATATCGACATATTGAAGAGGGCTCCCTCCCGGATGGTACAGTCCGGTCTCGGGGACATCGTCTCAAAGTCGATATGCAACGCCGACTGGAAGCTTTCGCAGCTCGTCAAGCGGACCTTCTTCTGCCCGCTTCCGTTCCGTATTACAGACAAATCGGAGCACCGCTACCTCGAAGCCGCGGAAGAGATAGGCCGAAGAAGCGCGGACGGGATCCGTATTCTCACTGACGGCATCATGAGATCCGGGCTCTCGATGACGATAATAGGGACCTCCACCCCCTCCTCCGGAGCGGAGCACTTCCTGTCGCACTACTGGGACTTAGAAGCGCTGAAAGAGGGAAAACCGAAGCACTTTCACGGAACACAGGTGGGAGTCGCGACTCTCATCGTGCTGGATCTCTACGAGTGGATCCGAAACTTCCCCATAAAGAAGCTTAACAGTTCCGATCTGAGAAAGCACTATCCGAACAGGGAAGACGCTGAGGGACTGATAGAATCCAGGTTCGGCAGGTACGCGGAAGGTATAAAGCAGCAGTTCTTCCCCAAGTATCTCCCATGGGAGCAAAAGAAAGAGGAGATCGAATTCATCATAGAAAACTGGGATTCTCTGTGGGAGGAACTGGAACCGTATATAAGGAAGAAAAACCCTGTACAGCGCGCTCTGAAGAGTTCCGGCGCACCGGTCTCATACAAGGAGCTCGGCAAGACAAGAGACGAAGCCGTTAATGCGCTGCTGTATGCCAGGTTCATTCGGGGAAGGTACACAATTCTGGACCTTCTCGCGGACCTTGGAATACTGGAGGAGGCTTCCCGGGCTGTGATTCGATGAGTCCCGTCTAATCCCCATTTTTCCTGCATCCCGTAATTACCGGATAATCCGGGGAACGCTCCCCGTTCGTAATGACCAGCCTCATACTGCAGGGAGTGGAGCATCAATCCTTGTTTATTATGTGAAACCGTAATAAGAAATGGCAGTTATAGTACCTGTTATTTATATATAATTGTAATAAGAGTGGATGAGAGCCCCGATCACTGTTTATTATATATTTATCGTAATAAGGAATGCGGGGTCCACTCCCCGTTCTTTGTGTTAAACCGTAATATAGCGCTTTGTTCGCCGCAACCCGCCATACGATTGCGTAAAAAACCGCACTAAAGGGATTTAAAAGCGAGCATCTCTCTCTTCGTGTCTCTCAACTCGACTCTTCTGTACCCAGACTTTGGAACTGCAATGAGAAGGTATGGATGCGTGATCACCTGAGCCTGCATGCTGTCCTTCAGCGGAGTTGAGATCATCGCCTCGATGACAAGCACATTTGACTTGATATATACACGGAGCAGCTCTACAGAATATCCTGCGGTGTTCTGTTTCCCGATGGAGAGGAAAACGACCCGGCTGTCAGAAAAGACCACGTCAGGCGGATCCGGTCTCGGGACCCTCGTGCTGTGCAGTCTCCTATAGAACGTCCCCAGCTCTTTCGGATCCGAAAGAATTTCCAGGGTCGGTTCCCTGTAGTCGAGGGCCGCCATGTCACCGGATTCCAGGACCGAGTACCGTACCGAATCCTTCTGAGGCGGTTTTCCGCTGAAAGTTGTGAGAAGAACAAAGAAGAGTAGAGGTATTATAAACTTCCGCATTGTTTCGACCTTTTCCGTTTAATCTGACAAAGCCGTGTTTCTGGTAAACCTCAAACTGCCCGGTGCTGCTGCGATATTGTCTATCACCTGGAAATCGATCCCTGTAAGATGAGTTCCCTCCCCGATATCGATGGGCATCCAGCTTCCGTATACCGGATACAATCCGATTGCTTCCCCGGCGTCGGTGATGCCCAGGTCGCTGTCCCGGTCTGTTCCGGCGGCAATCACATAGCTTCCCGGAGGAAGTCCGCTTATGTTATATATATAGTTTTGGCTGTATGTCGTCACGTCCTGGGCAACCGTTTTGTAGGTCACGGGGTCGATGGCCACGACAAAGATGTTTCCGACATCTTCGTTCTCGTATGTGCTGGTGATCCCATCGTAGTTATATAAAATATACACGTACTCCGTCTTCGAAGGATCGTCATATGTTATCTCGAGCCGCGCATAGTGGGTTTTGTCGTCCTCCACCCCGGAAGCATAAGTAGAAAGGGTTATATCCACCCACTTTGTACCTTCGACAGAGAGCGGGAATCCTGTCTCGGGAGTGATCGTTAGAACCATTCCCTCTGGGTCGTTCGCCTCGGTGATGTCATTAACCGTAATCGTTCCGCTCCCGCCGATGTTTTTCAGGGTGAGGCGGCCGACAGGATCTGTTCCGTCAAGCTTCAGGGCCCTCGGAAACGGATACAGCACGGGGTCCTGTGCCTCGCTGAGCGTCGCCTTCACCGCGGCGTAGGCGTTGACGAGCCCGTACCCGTAGTAGATGTCTTTCCCGGGCTGTCCGAGATCTATTGCGGTCGATGCCAGGATGTTTCGGACATCAGACGGTTGGAGGTCTCCGTTTGCGGCGAGCATGAGCGCGCAGACGCCGCTCACATGCGGCGCGGCCATGCTCGTTCCCTGGTAGAAGGTGTAGTTCGGGGTATAGGGGGACACGTGCTGGTCGAACAGGGTGCTGAGCACGCCGTCAGGATACCCGTCGAAGGTGAGGTCTGTGCTCGTGTCCCCGCCCGGGGCTGCGATCTCCACAGTGCCGCCGAAACTGGAATAGGGTGAAAGCTCGCCCCCCGCGCCGACCGCGGACACGGAGACGACGTTCGTGTATGCAGCCGGGTAGAACGGAACGCTCGTTCCCTCGTTTCCGGCGGAAGCGATGATCAGTACCCCGGCGTTGTATGCGGCGATAATTGCATTGCGAAGCGTCTGCGAGTCGACCGCAGCCCCGAGGCTCATGTTGATGATATCGGCCCTCGAAGACGGCAGTTGGCCTGAGACGTTCGAAAGCCGCGACGCATACAGCACCGCCTGTGCGAGGTCGTACACATTCCCGCCCTGCGCGCCGAGCGCACGGAGCGGCATGATCCGTACCCCGCTTGAGTTGTTGCCGCCTGCGACGCCAGCAACCCCGATCGAGTTGTTCGTCAGGGCGCCTATAGTGCCGATCACGTGCGTGCCGTGGAAGCTCGAATATACGCCGTTCGGGTCGTCGCCCGGGTCCGTGGCGTCATCGTCGATCCCGTCGCCGTCGAGCGCGTTGTTCTTGTCGGATATGAAGTCGTATTCGTCCACGAAGATTCCTGTGAGGTCCGGGTGGTCGTCTCCCGACGAGGTGCCGTTCGTCCTCGCGATGCCGGTATCGATCACTGCGACCCGTACGCCGGACGCGTCGGTGACGAGGTCCCAGACCTGGTCGAGCCTGATGAGGGGATAGTGCCACTGAAGGTGGTAGTACGTATCGTTCGGGGCGGACGTCGGCCGCATGATATAGTTCGGTTCCGCGTATTCGACATAGGGCAGCGCATTGAGTCTCGCCGCTTCCGTGAGGGTCCCGGCCCGTACGGCAGTAACGGACTTCGATGCCTGCTCCAGCTCGTCGAGCTTCAGGACCTCCAGCGCGCCGCCCGGTGTGTCCCGGTTACTCCTTGAAAGCATGTACGAGCTCGACGAGGAGAGCCCCTTAACGGACTCTGTGTCGAACCCCGGTTTGTACTTCACGATGATTTCATCCGGCACGAACTCGGCGTCTGCCGAAAGGCCCTTCATCCCTGCGGACGTGCCGCCTGAATCGTAGTTGAACAGCCTGAGCCGGTAGCTGCCGGAGGTGGTCCCGCCGTAGCTTCTGACGACTATATAAAAGATTCCGGTTGACTCCAGCGTTTTTTCTATATGTGAATCGAGGACGAAGATATAATGTGCAGGGTCATCGGGCCACCCATCAGGATAGTCGTCATTTTCCGCTATTGGTAAAAGAAGATCACTTTCATGATATAATGAAAGTACGGAATCGAGCCCTGACCCGAACGCTTCCGCGTCGATGTCGATGATGACTTCATCGTTCAATGAACCTGTAAACCAAAAGACATCGACATCGCTTGATGTTCCGATCACCCCGTAGGCTGTATCTCCATACATTATTTCGTCGTCGGTATTAAAATCATCATCAAAGCTGTCTCCTGATTCATAGTGCTGCTCTCCTGTGATCGGTACGGAGATCACACCCGATATCGAGGGGGTGAAAAGAGACGACGGGCTGCACCCTGTCGTGGTACACCCCGATACTATGGAAACAAGGAGGACGGAGAGTGTTATTAGGTAGAGCCATTTCTTGTTGACGCTCATTATGATATCCTATACATTGTACATCTGAATCGAGAGTATCGTACTGCTTTAAAGCGTTTATATACTTTTAACATCCTTAATGCGAAGAGATCAAGTTCGCGTAAAATCATTTAACAGTATAATAATCATTTTTCGGTGAAAGACAGGTATAATCTACTAAAAAAGACATTGATGAGCGAACAGGCATTAGGTACCCATTATATCAAACACCGATTATAAGTAAAAGATTTGCATATAGTACATAATATACCACACAGTACGAGAAAATAAAGCGCATATAGTGCGAAGACAGCTTATGGAATATATATGAAGGAAAAAGAAAAGATAATTTTTCAGCAGGTAAGAGATTTTAACCAAAAACTCCAATACCTCAAGGATATAGAGCTGGGGATCCCCCCCGCGGAAGTAGAAAAGCTGGAAGAGGAGCTGGCCCAGGCCGAGCGATTCATACATCAGAAGAAAAATTACTTTGCTGAGGCCAGGGTGGGAATCGTTAAAACAGGTCTGGATCGGATCGTCGAGCGGTATTTCTCACATCTCTCCCCGAGGCAGATTGACTCGATCTCACGGAGCGAGCAGAGACCCAAAACCCTCGACTACGCCCTCAATCTGTTCGACAGCTTCGAGGAGCTGAAGGGACTCGATGCGAACAGCACGGACCCTGCCGTGGTATGCGGGCTCGCAAAGCTCGAGGGGTGCGACGTGATGGTCGTGGGCCACGAAAAAGGCAGGTTCGAGGAGAGCTACAGGAGGGGAGGGAGCGCCCTGCCGCAGGGCAACCACAAAGCGATCCAGGCGATGAAGCTCGCAGAGAGGTTCCGGATACCAATCGTGACGTTTATCGATACACCGGGGTCCTGGCCTCTGGAAGAGTTTTTACCGGCCCAGCGGATCGCGAAGAACCTCGAGATGCAGTACTATTTAAAGGTACCCCACGTCTCAGTTGTGATAGGAGAGGGCGGTTCCGGAGGCGCCCTCGCTATCGATCTGTGCGATTACAGGATCATGCTCGACAAGGCGTACTACTCTGTCATCTCTGTCAGCGGAGGAGCGGCGATCATTGCAAGGGACAAGCGCCATATAACCGAAGACGACCTCAGCAGGGCCGCCAATAGCCTCAAGATTACAGCTTCCGATGCTCAAGCCCTCGGAATCGTCGACAAGGTAATCCCTGAGCCGCGAATCGGTGCGCGGAAGGATGACAGGGAGTTTTACCAGGATGTACGAAAAGCGGTTATCGAGGGCCTGGACACGGTGCGTGCAAAGGTAGCCCCGTTTTTCCTGCGTGAATCCAAGAGCGCCGAGAGCTGGAGGATCCGACGGTATCAGGTCCCGATTCTCCTCAGAAAACGGTGGAGGCGGTATAAAAAGGTCGGTGTGTATCACTCGAGCCTTCTGGACAAGATAAAGCACATGTTCGGGGAGCTCTACCGCGTGCGATGGATCCACTCCCTGTTTACACCCTTCCGGAAGATTGTCAATTTTCAGATAAAGCGAAAGGCGAGGGAGGAGGAGTCTCTCCTTACGGCTGAGGAGCAGCCGAAGACGCTCTCCTATGAGGACAGGTGGGTCGAATGTCCCAATAACGCCATACATGACTGCCAGGACATCTGGGTCCCGACTCTCTTCGAGGAGTACAACGGAACGTGCCCGCACTGCGGCTACCATTTCAGACTGATAATCGACAACTACATCGACCTCATCGCAGACCGAGGTACTTTTCGCGAATTCAACGAGGGAATCGAGTCCGTGAACCCGCTGGGCTTCGAAAAGTTTGATGAGAAGCTGGAAAGGGCGAAGAGCGTGACGAAGAGAAAATCCGCGATGATAACCGGACACGCGTTCATCAATGAGCATCCTGTAGTCATGATACTCACCGATGTGAGGTTCAGGGCCGGTACGCTGGGAAGCGCAGAAGGCGAGAAGTTCGTAAGGGCTGTAAAGCGGGCGCTGCATGAGAAGCGGGCTGTCGTCGCTGTTCACCAGTCCGGCGGAGCGCGCATCGAGGAGGGGCTTCTTGCGCTCATGCAGATGATAAAGACATCTATCGCTATCACCCGCTTCAGGGCGGCCGGAGGGCTCTATATATCGGTTCAGTCGGATCCCACGATGGCCGGCGTGCTTGCGAGCTACGCGAGCCTCGGAGATTTCATCATCGCTGAGCCTAACGCCCAGATCGGTTTTGCCGGTATCCATGTGATCGAACAGACGGTGAAGCAGAAGAAGCCGAAAAACTACCAGCACTCGGATATGGTAATGGGCCGAGGAGGGGTGGATATGGTCGTGAAACGCAGTGAGCTGAAAAACGCGATTTCGGACCTCCTTGACCTGAAGAAGGGAAAGGGGAGAAGACTCCGTCCATAGAATTCGGAACTGAAGAGAGCTCGATATGGAGATAGTAAAGGAAGCAGAAAAGAGAAAGGACGGCTATTTCAGAGTTACGGAATACTACACAACCCATACAGGAGTCGTGTCCATAAAGGTAGCCGTCGGCCAGAAGGTCGAGGAGGGGGGCGTCCTCTATACAATTACGCGTCTCGGGCTCATTAAGAAACGGACGAGCAGTAGTGACGGTATAATCGAAAGTGTCAACAGTGACATCGAAGGAAAATTCTGCGAGTATCATGCACACGTTCTCGACCTCGGGTACAAACTATCTGCGGAGGAGGTTCAGAATCTCGAAGAGGAGCGTGATTACAGCTTCGTGAGGGCCCCTCAGGGTGCTCAGTACTACCTCACGCCGAATCCCGGGATGTCTTCTCTTGTTTCTGTCGGAGAGATTGTGGAGACAGGGAAAGTTCTGGCAGTCGCAATGGTGATGAAGAAGAGAAGAGAGATTGTGTATGAAGGGGAGAGGGCGAAGGTCACAAGGATATACTTCATGAACGGGCAGCAGTGCGGAGAGGGGGAGAAACTCTTCGGATTGGTTCCCAGGGCTCTGAAGAAGCAGGATTGACCCTCCGGCGAAGACGGTTTTTGTCATCGATGGAGGGGAAGTCCTTTTCAAAAGCCAGGAAAAACGGGTACGTAAGAATCAATGCGAAGGATAGAAGATAAGGAAAGGGAACTGCAGGAGCTTTTAAGCAAACTGCAGCACGATGTCGGCCCTGTATACTGGTACGATACAGTCCTTTCGACGATGGATGTCGGTTTTGAGCACTCCGATGCAGCGGACAGGACGGTCATCGTCGCCGACCGGCAGACCAGGGGCAGAGGAAGATACGGGAGGCTGTGGTACTCTGAAGAAGGCTCTCTCTACTGTTCCATTGTGTTAACACGGTTCGACATAAGGCTTCCGTACAGCATGATCGCTGCATACGGTGTGTACAGGGCTTTAATGAGGCACTCGGACAGGGTGAAGCTGAAATGGATAAACGATGTGATGTGGGAGAACGGCAGGAAGATATCAGGGGTAATTGCAGAGGAACGGCGGCAGCGCACCGTAATAGGGATAGGGGTAAACCTGAACAACCTGAAGTTCCATAAAAAGATAGAGATGACGGCCACATCCTACCGCAGAGAGACGGGCGAGTGTATAGGAGTTGCGGAATTTTTGAGGGATATGGCGGACGAGTTTTTCTCGCTTCTTGCGGCCGTGGATAAAGACGGTATAGAGCGGGTGATGGCTGAGTGGGAAACAGACGCTTCTGTAAGGGGCAGAGCCGTAAGAATAGTAGACAGTTCCAGGGAGCTTCTGGGAACATCGACCGGTATCGACAAAAGAACAGGGGCCCTACTCCTTCATACAGAAGAGGGAGATGTGAAGGTTTATGAGGGCAGTCTCTTCTACAGGTGAATCAGCTTTTGCCCGGTCTCAAAATATATACGGAGTATCTTTGAGAAAAAGAGTCTAGACCTTTTCCATAGTAATATCAATAGACCCCCCGAGCTTTTTCAGCCACTCTACGGAACCTTCTATCTTTCCTACAGGGTTCACCGGCGAAATAGCCATCGGCTTGCCCGAGCTGCTTACGGGTGTGGGACCGAAAAAGATACAGAGTGCGCTGCCGCTCGGCCAGATTGCGATCTCGCCGACCTCCATTTCGGTACGTGCGCCCTCTTCGATATTGACCTTCAATCCGCAGTCCCCGTAATACTCATCACCCCACCTCTGCATCGAAATCTTTAGAGGGAGGAGATCGTAAAACGAGGCTGCAGTCTCGCTGCTGTTGAGAACAGCGGTGACATCCCTGTCGATGATGTGCATCTTGATTTTCTTACCCATGATATCTCCCCTTTTTTTGTTATTCCTGAGAAACAGGCATCGGGCGGCCCGCTTCTGTCCAGTACCCGCATGCGATGCTCCGCCTGCAGGTCACGGTAAATAGTAGGCCTTATTCCAAAGTAATTTGATGAGGCTCTTCTCCGATGCAATGAAAATCAATTGCTAACTATGAATTATATTGATCTCTTTTTGCATACTACATCGTACAGCATCAACCAAACACGGTGATGATCGTTTGCGAGCGTAGGTGTCGAAGACATCTGCCGAAGCAATCTCTAAACGGACTATAGATAAAAGTATTATGAGATTACTTCATCGATTGAACCGTATGTGACCGCCGCCTTCTGCCAAAGAAGTTCTTCGAACTTCGAATCCTCGTAACGACAGAGTATGATTAGTAGATCCATATTTATTGCACCGAATTTGGAGATGAATTTTTATTGGGGACTATGAAATGTGTAAAAGGCATTAAAGAAATCCTCTGACTCAAGGACAGTTGCTGCTGTCTTGAATTATCATCGAAGACAGCCGGCTTTATCACCTAATTTTTTGCACATTCTAAAAGCAGTAGGAAATCGGGTCTGGCGATCCATGTTTGTATACTTCAGAGATCCTTCAGTTTCTCCCGGTGGAAGGGTATTGTCGTTTTTACGTCCCTTCCCTCGATGACAAACTCCCCAAGCTTTCTTTCCATGAGCCTCAGTGCGGAACGCTTGTCCTTACCCCACACGATTATATTGGCCAGCAGCGAGTCGTAGAGGGTGGAGATCGGGAAAGGTTCCGATCCGTTTTCTATTACGGGGATGAAGGTGTCTACAACGACGTTTTTGCCGGAAGGAGGGATAAACTTCTCGATTACACCGGGAGAAGCCTCGAATCCTTTTTCAGGGTCTTCTGCATTGATCCTGCATTCGATTGCGAACCCGCTGCTTTTGAGGCCTTTCTGACTGTACCCCAACTCCTCGTCTGCAGCCAGCCTTATCTGCTCATAGATGAGGTCCTTTCCGTACACGAGCTCAGTGACGCGGTGCTCAACCTGGATCCTTGTATTCATCTCCATGAAGTAAAAGTTCTCGGAATCGTCGACGAGGAACTCGACTGTTCCGGCGTTTGAATATTTAACGGCCTTTGCGAGAGCGCAGGCAGCCTCTGTTATCGCCCCCCGGAGCTCATCCGATATGTCCGCCGGAGAGAATTCGATAAGTTTCTGGTGACGACGCTGGATGGAGCAGTCCCGCTCCCCGAGGTGAACGACATTTCCCGCCTTGTCCGCAAGGATCTGCACCTCAATGTGGCGGTTCGGGTCGATGAGCTTTTCAATGAACACCTCGTCGCTCCCGAACAGGGTCTTTGCCTGGGCCCGCACACTGTTAAGAGCGCCTGCCAGCTCTTCCTCTTCTGTGACCCTCTCCATGCCCATACCGCCTCCGCCCTCTGCAGCCTTTATAATGACGGGATAGCCGATCTCATCGCATATACGCGAGGCTTCTCTGTCGTTCTTTACCGGGCCGTCCGAACCGGGCGTGGTTGGGAGGCCTGCTTCCACTGCGATAGCCCTCGCCTTCACCTTGTTTCCCATCTTCACGAACAGCGTAGTATCCGGCCCTATGAATCTTGAGTAGTGGTTGGCGACCTTGGCAAAGTCGATATTCTCGGAAAGGAACCCCACACCCGGATGAATTGCATCCGCTCCGAACTGTTTGGCAATGGAGATTATTTCAGGGATCTCGTTGTATGCCCGTATACAGATGCTCTCTGGGCTTCCGGTCACATGGAGAGATCTTTCATCGCCCGGAGTATACACGATCACAGGCTTGATGTCGTGCTCCTTCAGGGTCTGCAATATTCGCGCCGCAATGACGCCGCGGTTGGCGATAAGTACCTTCTTGAACATATCTTTTACCTTTTCAGTGTGGCTCTTAACGGCCCCGTCCCTTTTAACGCTCGCTAAAAGCGGGCACTTAAGATGAGGGATATTTCAAATTTATCAGCTCGGCGGGTATAAGCAACCGGTTTTTTTGTTTTATCTGCCGGTTCGTGCGATCAGCCGATAAGACCGGACCGCACGATTTCTCCCAGCGAAGGAATGACCCTGTCAGCCCTGTCGAAATTCTGACCGACAGAATACTTGTTCGGCACAGCAAACACGTTTATACCGGCCCTCTTCGCGGATACCACCCCGGTTTCGGAATCTTCGAGCGCGAGGCATCGAAAGGGCTCGAGATTCAGCCGCTCCACTGCTTTGAGGTATATTTCGGGCTCGGGTTTGTTGTCGGTAATTTCGTCGCCGAATACCTTCACATCAAAGTAGCCGTCAAGCCTTAGTGCGGACTTAATCTGCTTCTGCAGATTGGAGAGTACCGCCATGCCATGTTCTTTAATCGACGAGGTTACAAGCGCTCTTTTCAGGCCCTTTTCCTTGACGAGCTGCAGAAGGTCGACCGCCCCTTCCATGAAAGATATGGGAGTCGACTGCGTGAGACTGTAGTAGGCATCGTATCGGAGCTCAATCATCTTTGCAAATCGCTTTTGCGGAATACCGTGATCATTCATGATTCGTACCACGTTATCCCGCGTTGGAACTCCCATGCCGCGATAGATCTCCTCGTCGGTCAACGTTATTCCGAACTCCTCGAAGGCAAGGCTGTATGCCTTGACGTGCAGGTCCTCAGTGTCTGCCAGAAGCCCGTCGAGGTCAAAGAGGACTGCTGATATATTACTCACAGGAAACTCCGTTTACTGATTGCGTACAGGTTATGGTTCCGTAGAATATAATATTAATGCCTTATCCATAAAACTATTTTTGCCTTGACAATGGAATTTGGTGCGGATAAATTCTGCATGCAGATTTGAGATTCCGAGCATAGGCATCCACCGCCCTTCAGGGCTGTTTTTTATATGAGGACGAACCGATAGGTATACGGGAGGGCCCAACCGGGCGGACTTGCCCGCGGGAATAAATGGAATGAAGATAAAAGATATAAGTCGTCTGAGAAAACAAGAGATCGGCTCCTACTTTGAGCGGCAGAGGACAACTTTTCCGGAAGATGTGAAAAAAAGCGTTGCGGAGATCATAAATGACGTGAAAGAGAGGGGGGACAGCGCCCTCATCGATTTCACCGAGAGGTTCGATGGAGTAAGACTTAAAAAGGAAGAGCTCCCGGTTACAGAAGAAGAGATCGAAGAGGCCTCCCGGGATGTACCGGTCGATTTTTTCGATGCGATAACGGTCGCCGTCGAGAGAGTAAGGCGGTTTCACGAGCACAGTATACCGAAAGACTGGTCGTTTGTCGATGAATACGGAGACATGCTTGGTCAGCGGTACAGTGTGATCGAGAGGGTTGGGGTGTATATTCCCGGGGGAACCGCCCTCTATCCTTCCTCCCTTGTGATGACCGCCGTTCCTGCAATCGTTGCGGGTGTCAGGGATATCACGATAATATCTCCCCCCGGATCGTTCGTCTCTCCGTCCGTGCTCGCCGCAACAATAGGGAAGATAAGCGGTGTGAGCGATGTCGCCTTCAGTGTGTTCAGGATAGGAGGAGTGCAGGGTATAGCGGCTCTCGGTCTTGGAACGGAGTCGGTCGGGAAGGTCGACAAGATCGTGGGGCCGGGAAACGTATGGGTCGCATGTGCAAAGAAGGAGTTTTTCGGAATGGTGGATATCGATATGATCGCGGGACCGAGTGAAGTTCTCGTGGTGGCAGACGGCTCGGTCGACCCGAAACTGACTGCGATCGATCTCCTCGCCCAGGCGGAGCACGACGAACGTGCGAAGGCGCTCTGTGTTACCTTCTCGAAGGATGATGCCCGGGCCATAAAACGCTGGGTCGAGAAACTTACAGCAGATTCCGAGAGGAAAGAGATAATAGAAAAAGCCCTGGGCGACCATGGCAGAATATACGTTGTATCCGATGAAGAGTGCGCTCTTGCGGCGGTGAATGAAATTGCACCGGAGCACCTCGAGCTTCACACAGAAAAGCCGGAAAAGTTTCTGCCTGGAGTAAAAAACGCGGGTGCGATATTCATCGGCAGCAGTACGGCCGAGGCGTTCGGCGATTATATCGCCGGCCCGAGCCATGTACTGCCCACAGGCGGAAGTGCGCGCTTTTTCTCGCCTCTTTCCGTGTCGAGCTTTCTGAAGTACAGTAGCGTTGTGCAAATGTCGAAAAGAGGAGTAGAGGAGTTGGGTGCCTATGCCAAGACGATCGCCAGTCTCGAAGGGCTCCACTCCCACGGCCTGTCGGTCGATTTCAGAGAGGAAGGTTGATGAAATGAAACCGAAGAGAACATCGGAAATTAAAAGGAAAACAGCTGAAACGGATATATCGTTGCGCTTCGGTCTCGATGGAGCGGGAAAGTACAGTATAAGCACGGGAGTGCCTTTCTTCGATCATCTCCTCGAGCTGTTTACGAAGCACGGAAGATTCGACCTCGAGATAGAAGCAAAGGGAGACGTTCAAGTCGATTACCATCATCTCGTGGAGGATACCGGGATCACCCTGGGGGACGCATTCGGAGAGGCAATCGGTAAAAAGGGCGGAATCAGGCGGTTCGCCTCATGCTATGTTCCCATGGATGAAGCGCTCGCACGTGTATGTGTCGATATTTCCGGGAGAGCGTATATCAGCTATGATGTAGAGATCCCGGATCCAATTATCCTCCATTTCAATGCAGGGCTGATAGAGGAGTTCTTGAGGGCCTTCGTGCACAGGGCCGAGATAAACCTCCATATGGACTCCATACGTGGTAAGAACGCCCATCATATCGTGGAGGCATGCTTCAAGGCTTTCGGCGTCGCCCTTCACGACGCGACGAGGATTACAGGAAGTTCGTCGGACATCCCCTCTACGAAGGGAGTGCTGTAGGCTCCATCACGCCGCGCTAGGAATTGTCCTTGATTACGATAATCGACCTTGGTATCAGCAATATTAAATCCATCAGGAGAGGGTTCCTCGTCCAGGGGTTTTGTGTAAAGACCGCGTCTTCTCCGGATGATATAAAAAGCGCGGGTTCGCTCGTGCTTCCGGGTGTTGGCGCTTTCCCCAAGGCTATGGAGATTCTTGAAAAGCGGGGCTTTATAGGGCCGATCCTGGATCATGTAAGTCTCGGGAAACCGCTTCTCGGTGTGTGTCTCGGTATGCAGCTCCTTTTCACTGACAGCGAGGAGCATGGTCTCACCCGAGGGCTCGGAATTATCCCGGGGCATGTTGTGAGATTCTCAGCAGGACGGCAGGTCCCCCATATGGGCTGGAACGAGGCCCGCTGGACAAAAAAAACAGCTCTCTTCTCCGGCATCCCGGAGAGGGCCGATTTTTACTTTGTGCACTCCTATATCGTCAAGCCGGAGAGCACCGAGGACGAGATCGCCCGTACCGACCACTACGGGTGGTTCACCTCAGCGGTAAGGAGGGGGAGGGTATACGGAGTCCAGTTTCATCCGGAAAAGAGCCAGAGGTTCGGGCTTCTTCTGCTGAAGAATTTCGCTCTGCTGACAGGAAGGGAGGATTGAACATCCATGATATTTATTCCGGCAATCGATCTTATTTCCGGTAAGTGCGTGAGGCTGGCACAGGGCGATTACGGCAGAAAGACCGAGTACAGTGAAGATCCTGTGGAAACGGCGCGAAGTTTCGAGGAGCAGGGGGCGGGGTACATCCACATAGTCGATCTTGATGCAGTGAAGGGCGAGGGGAAGGAAAACAGAGAAATGATAAAAAAAATCGCAGGCGCCGTTGGTATACCGGTTCAGGTAGGCGGCGGTGTGAGAGGGCGAGATGACGTGTTGAGGCTTCTCGATATGGGTGTGCACCGGATGGTGCTCGGAACGATTGTCGCGAAAAGCCCGGATGCCGTGAGAGCGCTCGTGCTGGAGTTCGGAGAACGGCTTGTCGCAGGAATAGATGCGAGAGAGGGTATGGTGAAAGTGAGCGGGTGGACACAGAATGCCGGGATAGAGGCTATAGATCTCGGGCTCAGGGTGAAAGATCTCGGCTTCTCACTCATCGTCCTCACGGACATTACGCGGGACGGCATGATGGAAGGACCCAACCTAGACAGCGTCAAGAAAATGGCGCGCGCAACAGGGCTGCCGATCATCGTTGCCGGCGGGGTTTCCCGCATAGAGGATGTGGCGGCCCTGAAGGCAATAGAGGAGGAGGGAGTAGAGGGTGTTATTTCAGGGAGGGCGATCTATGAAGGCACCCTGTCCGTGAGAGAGGCGTGCAGGCTTCTTTCGGACGGGTGATTTCACTACAGGAAAAGTTATGTTGAAGAAGAGAATCATTCCATGCCTCGACATAACCCGCGGAAGGGTTGTGAAGGGGGTCAACTTCGTTAATATAAGAGATGCAGGGGACCCTGTCGAGTGGGCGAGGAAGTA
>Ga0307379_10000547_pt1 | contig 62785 bp, 77 predicted proteins | sample UN2MG_FD_202237 | JGI IMG/M metagenome (GOLD analysis project Ga0307379, IMG submission 202237) | Soil microbial communities from Risofladan, Vaasa, Finland - UN-2 | ecosystem: Environmental > Terrestrial > Soil > Coastal area > Acid sulfate soil | place: Finland: Risofladan, Vaasa | collected... | reverse complement strand
TATCGGGTGTGGCAACCTGTGATCCGCTGTAGATCCTCAAAACGCCGTTTTTAAACCTGTCTTTTAGCGATCCGCCCCTGGCACACGCCACTACCGTTCCGGTTGCGCCAGCTTCGCCGGTATCAACCGTTGCCGTTGCGAAGATGAGCGTTCCGGCTGCGACCGCAGTTAATACTGCGCCGGTGCAGGCGGTATCGTTAGCTGAGGTAGTCGCCCCCTGGACAAAAAGCACATCGCCTACCCAAAACCCGGCAGCCACAAATCCATTCCCACTATCGGTAATGCTATCCTCGCTACCGCCACCATCCACAAAGGTAAGACCGGCCCCTATTACCGCCCCTACAATGGTGGCTACTTTTCCAAGCATATTGTTTCGCGCCCCTGTTGAAAGTCTTAAAGCCATTTGCTTTCCTCCTATTAAGGTTCTAAGGTTGTTAGAAACTTATTGTCCACTAAAAAACTGTTTGCAATTAAAGTTGTGGGGAGATCAATTTTTTCTTGCGTGATATTCACAAGTCTTCCGCTTGGTCCACCGTAACAAACCCCTTTTGTCGATACCCACATGGCAGCCTTCTCATTGACGGTAGTATCGATTACCGGATCACCTTCTTGCGTTACGATCAATCGCCCATTAATGGTTATGTCGGAGTATTCTATCGCTGGATAAGGGGCTACCATAACCCAATTAAACCCCTCGTCCGGATTAGGGCCAAAGCAGAAATAAGTTGCCTTGTCAGTGCTGATATAGATCCCATCAGTTGCCGCCCTTATCATTTTTATGGTAGAGGCAAATGAGAGGTAATTCTTGTGGAGATCAAATCTGGTGTAATCAAGCGGTTCTGAATACCATGCTACGCTATTCTGCGTAATGTAGATTCGCCCATTGTAAAACTCAAGATGCTTGCCGATTGGCGGATCAGAAAGCACTCTTTTGGTGTCGGGGCCATAATAGGTTGTAGCTTCCCAGGCGTAACTTAACTCGTCCTTCACATATCCAGTTTCGTAGCCATTCGTGTAGTAGATCTTGTTATCGATCTGGCAATAACTCATCCGCGCACCGGCAGTTACATTTCTTATCCCGGTCCTGGTGTAATCGGGATGAAGCACAAAAAGACCGCCCCCGCTACAGACAAGTGCAGTCCCCCCATCACAAAACAGGCTATGGAATGATCCGGCTGCTTGTAGAGTAAACCCCTTTCTTCTCGATATTCTTCCGGTATGGTCAATATCAATATTTACCGCTACCGCTAATTCCTGAATTCCCGTTTCGGGGTCATACTTTAGTCTGGCTGGATCATTTTTTGTGTTTAGCCCTTTGGTTGCTTTTAGTATGGTTAATACAGGCATTACTGCATGATTTCCATTATCATATCGTTTATTTGTTTGGGTTCATCCTGCTCCGGTCCAAGAAACATCTCAAGATCCACCAGGGCCTTTTCCCACTTCCCTTCATAAGAGGCCGTATTGACCTTCCTCCCCTCAACACCATCTTCAATAATGTTAAAAAACTCCTTGCAAGCGTAGTTTACAAGCAACTTTTTATGAAGATGCCTGGGAAGAAAGGCCGGTTCTTCATCGTCCCTGGCTATGGTCGGTGGCAATTTGTAATAACCAATCCTTAAAGTATCAACCGTGTCCGGTATCCCCTGGTAGTAGAGCCTTCCACCGCTTATTGCTACATACCAGATAACTCCCGATTGAGTGAGGTCGGGATACTTCGATTGAAGCTGTTGGAGGCTATCCAGTGTCGCCACCCGATCATTTTGAGCTGCGCTATAGCAGAAATTAAGTTTCCGGTGATAATCATCCGGCAGATTAACCCAAGCCCTGTCGGTTTTTGTTTTTACCTCTGCACTTGTTTCAAGATCAGGCAGGGGGGTATCGGAGAGTGAAACAGCCTCTAGTATCCCATCGTTTATAATCCTCTTAACTTTCTTTGCGTCAATCGATGGGTCTTGCACAATTTCAAGTATTTCTTCAACCAGATTGCCTAGTTTCATTTTTTTATATCCCCCTGCCCGATTTATTTAACATTCGATTATCAACCGATTTCTATTTCATGGTCAATATAATAGGCTTATACTCTGCGGTAACACCGGCAGTTGCATAGGTGTAACCATAGCTGTTGTCGGTCCAGGCTGTTCTCGCGGCTAATAATCCAGCACCGCCGGAAAGCTCCGTTCCCACCGCTACAGCATTGGTGTTGAGCGCACAACCTACCCCCCCTGTCTGAGACCAGAAGTAATACAATGCGGTAACAGCGATAGGTGGAACCCCGGCAGGGGTTTTTGTTGCAGCAGTAGCGACCACAATACCTGTAAAGGGGTTGTAGATGAGAGATGCCTTTGAGGTTGCGGATGTTAATGCGACCCCGATAGGCTCTGCAAGCTGAACGGTAATTGTCCCGGTTCCGGTCGATTCCGCAGTATGGGTATCAATCAGGTATTGCCTTCCAAGACCGGTACCGGCATTGATTTGTAGATAGCCCCATTGATACTGATCTTCGGTAACTGCGGTACCGCCATTGGTAACTCTTACGGTAGTAGAGCCAATCGCCACATCAGCCACTACTGCCAGGTTAATGTTATTCGCTACTGCATCAAGTGATTCAACTGGCTTCCCGGCGGCAAGAAGGGTCCCGCCATTTCTGCAATAACGAAAACTTCTTCCATCGTGGAGCGTCCTGGGTGCACCCAGGATCTCTTTCCTGACTGCGCTTTGGGCATTGATGCTTTGGCTGAACATAAGTTTTTGAGGTTCATTCATCTTCGTTTCCTCCTTTCTGTTTTTTAAGTCTATAGTGTGAAATTCACATACAAGATGTTAAAAAAAATGAAAATTTTTCAAAACTCGGTTAAGCAGCAGTTATGCCGCTACCGCAGCCTTGAGCTAGGCGGTGATTTACGATCAGGTTGCCATCCCAAAACACTTTCATGGTTTGGCCTGTCGGCCCCTGAAGATCGGCCCACTCCTGTCTGGCGAAATAACCTTTGGCGTGGATACCAAAGCCGATGTGGTTACTGTTCATGTTAAAGTAGTAACCGGCAGGGCAGTAATCATCGGCAGCGATAATCTTCCCTTCAAAAACCAGTCTCAAGAAACCGGCCTTTACGCTATCTTCCTCCTTCACATACCTTTGCTGCGTCTGGAGCAGGCTGTTGACCTTGTTGAAGAGAACCTCGGTGGTTGTCCCTATATTGGGTTTGCCATCTGTGCCATCGTGGATCTTGGCCGCTGATGCGATAGTCCTGATAAGATCGAGAGAGATCACACCGCCGGTAGTATTGACGTTACCCTTCCAGCGCTTTGTGCCATCGGCGGACACTAGACCATCCTCGGTAATTTCGCCGTATGCCACCGTAGTCGCCGTGCTGCAACACGAAAGCAACCCTGTTAGGGAGGACCCGGCATCGCCAACCGCACTATAGATAGACTTTGCAATTTTATTCCTGCACGTCTTTTGAGCGTTTTTTACCTTTGTGGTGACGAGCTGCACCTCTGCATACTCACCGGCGTTGTAGAGGGAGTCAGTCCGATAGATGGTTCCATTTCCATAGGCGTGTTTCCAGGCAAAGTAGGCAGCGTCAATCAGCTCCCTATCATCGCTTGACAGGGGATCATTCCTCTGATACCAGCCGCCCTCGCTCTCGTCATACTCTAGCGGTACTCTGATTTTCTTACCGCCACTCGGCCTTTCCCAAAGACCTTTCTGTTGCTTCATCAGATAGTCCACCAGGAATGATGTGGTGAAATAGATGTCCGTTGCCGACCCATCTTCAAGCAAAAAATAATCATTGGTGATTTCGTTAAGTTCTTCTAAGATCATCTTTGTTTCCTCCTTTCCAAAATAAAAAAATCCGATGGAGAAGAAACAACTCTCCTGTCGGACTTTTGAAGTTACGCTAAATTTCAGCGACTTACCAAAGTAACCGTTAAAAACTATAAACTATAAACCGGCCTTCTCCTTCCTTCTTAGGGCAAGTCTATTCGCCAGCACATTCGTACTCCCGCCAAACTTCTTTGGATCTTTCATTTCGGGTGCTTCCCCTGCTGGCTTTTCAGAAGGAATTGCCGTAGAACCTTCGCCCAAAACGGTAGCACTTCCCTTCGCCTTGAACTGATCGATCATTTCTGCTTTCGTTTTCTCTACTGCCTCATTAACTTTCGCTTCAATGGATGCTACTGCTTCGAGCCTTTCATACTCTTTAAAAGCTGAAATATTATCAAGGAGTGGATGTTGCGTCTTGATAGCATCCAGCTTTCCAGCCCTAAACACTTCCATATAGCTAGGATTATCTTTCAAGAATTGATCTTCAAGCGAGATTACCCTTGATTGCTTTTCGCTTTGTGCGATCATTTCCTGGGCACCTTGGTTGCTTTCTGCTCGGATGATTTCGGTATATTTACCCATATACTCACTTTGGCTAATATCGCCTTCATCCAGCTTTTTGCCAAGATCGCCCAATTCCTGTTGATAATTCCTTCCTCCGGGTTCGGCTGGTTTTACCTGTTGCGCTGTTGCCATTTGCGCTTTTAAGGCTGCGTTTTCTGCCTGTAAGGATGCAACTTTTCCATCGGCATCCTGTCGGGCTTTAATCACTTCCTGAAACCTGGGGTGTTTGTCTAACCTTGTTTCCTCCCCTCCGGCTTCCTTCCCCGCTTCTTCCCCTGCTACTTTTTCTTTCCCTGCTTCTTTAACTGGTGCTTTTGGTGTTCCATCTTCGTTTAACGTCTGCACTCCCTCTGCGCCTTTAGCGTCTGCGCCTGACGATTCTTTAGAGGATGCTGCTGACGTATCAGAAGTTGACGAAGCCCCTGATTCCGGTGTTAAAACCGTTTCATTTATCGTCGGGTGTTCTGCTGGCATCTTTTTTCTCCCTTTTTAAACCCATTCGGGTGTAGATGTTCATAAAGGCATCTGTTATGCCTCCTTTGAACATATTAAACTCAATACTGATTTTCCCGGAATACTTCCGTTTGTTTAATCCGGTTAAGGTACTTTCGGTATCTTCTATGATTGTTTTAATATCCTCTGACGACAATTCGTTCCCTCGCTTTCTTTTTCCTCATTAATGTGTTGACTGTCCGTAAATCGGCTGCTCTCTCTTCTCTTTCGGTTACGGGTTTTTTTTTGCCTTCATTCGGGTCCATGTGTCTTAACCCCTCCCCCTTCATCCATTCCCTCAAGTTTGTCCGGGTAGGGTTTTTCAAAAATTCGTTACAATGAGGCTTGTCTGTGCCTTTCTCTACCACTTCTGTTACCGATCTTATCCATTCGGCATCATCGTTGGCGGTATTGACTTTGGATGAAGACATGATCCTGACCGCTACCCCATTGTTGCATTTAGGGCAGCTTATGATCTTATCATCAAACGATCTTATTTTCTCGGTGATGCTACCGCATCTTTTACATTCGTAGTCGTAGAGTGGCATTACTTTTTATCCCTATTTGCTTGAGGCCCGTACCTGGTTACGGTAAAATCCTTGCCTTCCCTCTTTAGCTTCTCGATCATTTCCTCTGGATCTTCGGGCTGCCCAATGGTAGATGGGGGGTTTCTCAATGTCTGAGCCAGCCATAGGATAGCCACAACCAAATGGTTTGAATCGGGATTTTGCAAATATTGATTCAATGTTTGCTCGGTAAGTGGGTATTGAATAAACATTTAACCTGGCCCTCTATTTAGGTTAGCAAAGTGCCTCGCGGTTTTGCCATTGGGCTTCGGGATGTCAAGTTTGATTATCTGCAAGCTGGCACTTTGCCGATGCCCCCTACCACTACTATCCCTATCTTCAAGGTTGGTAATTTTGGCAATCGCCTTAACGCTCATTTCGTTGCCAACATCCAACTCCTTAACGCTTATCCCCAACTTGCCAAGCTCGGCATCTTCGAGTGTGATCCGCAGCCCATAGGGATACTTGTCCTGTTCAACTTCTTGCGGCACCTCCATCTTTTCAATCTCCGCTTTCGGCCTTTTCATATCCACTAAAGCCATAACCCCTCCCTAATAGGCAACCAGGGCCATCCCGGTAGCAGCCGATTGATCTGTAATAATTACGATAGCGTCATTCCCTGTTTGATAGTGGGGAAAATAATCGGTGTTCTCCGTTAGTTTTACCATTTCCCGGCTTGTAGCCTCGCTGTAGGCCATCGTCAAAACAGTATAAACTCCGCCATCTCTTATGGGGTGTGATAATGTTTCTTCATCGGCAGCATCCCATTTCCACATTCCATCAATGTAACAGTTAAATGCGGGAAGCCTTGATGCCCCTGCGGATGATAGTCTGATCGCCACCTTTGTAATTGCATCACCTGTTCCACCGGTCAGCGCAGTTATGTCAAGTTCTGTCCATATCCATGTGTTAATCGCTGTGGCTGCAACTGCTGGAAGATCAAAGGCTCTTTCCGCAGGTGCATCATCTAACAGCGTAAGGTAAAGATCCCCGGCGGTAAGTGCGGTGTCTGTCCTAAACCAAAACCCGATCGATTCATCCGCCTCTAAATCATCCGATACAAGTGTTTTTTGCACCCCGGAACTTTCTGATGCAGAAGCAGAAAACTGAAGCAAAAGTGAATTTGTGCCGATCTTTGCGGTTGTGCTATTACTATCAACCGGATTCGGTCCTAATGTCATGTTAGCACCGCCAAACCAGCTTGCCGGATCATCTGTCATGTAGCTTGTGGTTTCGGTTGAGCCGTTTGTCATTGTGCCAAGCACCACAAGATCAATCTCAAGCATATCTTCTAGTGCATTAAAAGTCGGCACTTCCCTGGCTGGCGTAGTAGATCCATCCTGGTCATTAACAACAGACAGGTACGGGGCTGGTCCGTGAATGGTGGGCACTTTTTCTTCGGCAAATCCGACACCAACCACAAAGGCCAGGGCTAATACTAGAGCTGCAACTGTTTTTAGTTTCTTCATTCTCCTTCCTCCTTTTGTTAGATTGAAAAGTTTAGTTAGTTCTCGGAACCATCCCCGGCTGTGCAAGGACAATCCTGTTTTGGCCTTCTGCTATTTTTTTCTTTAAGTGTTCCAATTCTGCATTTGCAAAATATTCAATTCCACAATTAAGACAGGCTACTTTCGGGATGGCCGGCTGGATTCCCTGGGGAGTGGATATCACATACTGGGTAAGCACGATAGGCTCACCACGTCTTATCTTTTTTTTGCAAGCAGGGCATTCGCCTAGCACCTTACCAGGCTTCTTATCCCCCGGATTAGACAGTTTAATTATTTTGCTGTCATCGTTGCTCATAAAATTTCCCAATTATGTTTTTTTATTATTGCTTTTCAGCCCTTTCTCCGTTACGTTTTTTTCTTTTGCGGTTTGGGTAGGCTCTCTTTTAATTGCCACTATTTCCGCATCAACCTTTTTTTCTTCTATTCGTAATTTCTCTCTATCAAATTCAACGCCGGCCTGTTTAATCGTTTGCTCAACTCTTTCGGTGGTGATTTTTTCTTCAACGAGCTGACGGTCAGCTCTTTCCTTTTTCAATTTTTCCATAGCCAAATCGTTTTCAACCGCAACCCTTGATTCCTTGTCCTGCACATTAGGCCAATCAACCGGGGGTATGTCTCCACCCACAACCGCCTTTTCAAAATCTTCTTCTTCCATTGGGGCAATCATGTTGATTACTTCAAGAATTTCATCCGGCGCGCCCATAGCCTCAAGTTTCATAACCAGATCACCCAAGGGACCGGCTTTCATCCTTTCAAGCAAGTCGCTTCTGTTTGACCAATCCAGCTTTTCCAGGAGATCCTGCTGATCTATTGCGCCTTTCTCATAGAGGACCAGGGCTTCTTCTCTCTGCTGTACTTTTGAAACAGGAAGCATTGAGCCATTAACAACGGTGAGTTTTACGGGAAAATTAACTTCCGATGCATTTATCTTGTCGGTTTTCGATTTCCCGGCTTCCTCATAAAAAAACCAGCGATCCTCGGTGTACCAGTTCTGCAAATGTGATAAATACATTCTCCCCCGTTCCCGAAGCAATCTTGAGTAGCCCCTTATTTTTCCACGCATCATTGTTGCTGCTCTTTCAAGCAGGGCAGCGATAGCTTTATAAGCGATAACCTCTCTGCCGGGGGTTTGCGCCTGTTCGAGATCGAAGGTGCCGGACACCAGGAAGAAGATCTCCTTTAGGAGTGCTGCTGCTTTTTCAACATCAATCGGTGAGCTGGGGAAATCCATATACCTGAGCGCTGCTGCCTCAACTGGATTTTTGGGATTCACCACACTTGGGATATTAGTAAAATGGCTGTTCGGGATGCCGGATGATTTTGGGTTGACGATTTTTGGCCTGGCCGCCTTGTCTTTCAAAAATACCAGTTGAGATATGGCTTTATTAAATTCCCGGTTTAGCTGTTCGAGTTGCTCAAAATCACTCGATCCCCAGGCGGTTGAAGTATCTTTAACGCTCACTACCATGATAAAAGGATATTTGTCGTAGAGGTAGGTGTTCTGTGCTTTTTTAATATCGTATGCTGGATTAATGGATGGGTTTGATCTGTCGGAAAGCACAAGTTTCCCGCCATTACAAGTGGTAACGCACCTGATCTTTCCTGTGTAGATGTATGCGTTAGTTTCGGGATGTCTTGTGTAGTCTTTACACCAGCACTCGCAGACGAGCGTATCATCCGCATCATACATTTTGTCGGTTGAGCCGGTAAAAAGAGTTTTTATCGTACCCCCGATCCTGGCGGTGATGCTTTCTTTGTTGCTGCCGGTTATCAGCTCTCGCCTTTCTTCTCCCATCTCGCCCAATAGTTGGCTGTCGGGCTGGATCAGGTTTTTATATTTGGGCCACCTTCTTTTTGCCTCCGCAACACCCATTGGATAGTAATGGAAGACCGCTTCCGCTTTCTGAATGTCTTTGCACTTTAAAGGCCAAAACCCAAATCTGAACGGGTCGACTATAACGGTTTCGACTTCGCCCAGGTTATACTCCAATTCGGGATTGAAAATGCTTTTTTCGATACACACACCATAGGTTTCACCATTCAGCACGCTTTCTTCGTACCTCTCCTGCTGTTCCTGCTCGATCCACCAGTATTTAGATGCCTGGTGGAGCTTGTCATAGATCGGAGCATCCGGCTTGCCGCCAAGCTGCACAACATTGAAAATCGGGTTGTTGTCGGTAAGCATATTGACGGTTCTTTGCCGGTGGACCTGCAGGAGATTCCCGGTTATAAGGGGAACCGTAGTCGATTCTCTTTTCCAATGTTTGTTTCTGCCGAGCTGATAATGGTTAAGCCACTTTTTATGAAGGCCAAGATTAATCTTGTCGGTGATTATCTTGTTAAGCAGCTCAAATACCCTGCTGCCTACTTCCGCATTATCAACTGGTGGCAAAAGCTCCGGGTAGCCCCACTTGTTCATTTACAATCTCCTGGGGTTTTGGTTCCTTATTCTTGTGACCTCTCAAATGGGCCGAAAGGCTTTGTGACTTCTCGAAATCCGCACCACATTGTTTGCATATCCAACCGCCCCTTATTTTCGTTAGCTCACCTTGCCTGGTAAACATCTCTTGGCTATCTACATGATAAACCCCTTGATCGGTGAGGATCTCGTTGACCCCCTTTCCCTTTTCCCCACTCCATTCTTGTGCAATCTCTTCAGTAACCCAAAAGGGCTGATTCGTGCAGAAAGGGCAAACAAAATCCACCCAAAAAACTCCATCAAAAAAGGGCTTTGCGTAGGTATGGTCGATACCGCTAAACATTTCCGATTTTAAGGGCCTTTTAATTTCCTCCGGGTTGAACGAGGCAATCGTTTCCTCACAGATCCGGCACTTCATAAAAAGTTTCGGTATCTGCCTCTTTGCTCGCACAATCGGGGGTTTTGTCCTTCTTCTCCCCGGTTTTTTCTTCCTCCCGGGTTTCGCCATAAATCACCTATAGTGAGCCAACAATCTTTGGCTTTGTTTCATCTTCCGTTAATGCCAGGGCATAAGGATCTTCCCCGATGTCCTCGACAAAGGGGATTGACACTTTAATCTTTTCCTCTTTCCCCCCTATCGCGGGCGCAACATAGGTTTTCCTTCCCATAATAAAGCCGATCAGGAGGAACGATGCCGCTGTTACCAAAAAAGCAAAAACAACTATTGCAGTCTCAACCATTTTTACCTCTCGCTATGCCTCGACTTGTGGCGGTTCTGGCTGATCCGGCCTTTCACCATCTGCGGTATTGATGTTTGAAAAGGGGATATCCCCCAATTCGCAGAAAACGTGGACAACCGCCTCTATGTGAAGGGGTAGGGTAGGGGGGGCCGGCCTGTTGCCAATTTCGCCGATTTTCACTCTTACTCTTTCTACAACTTCTTCTCTTGTCATAGCGCACCTCGCTTTGTTAGGGTTTATAAATCTTGAATCACTCTTGCGTACTCTGTGCTTATAAAGCGTTCATAATCATCCTCGCTTGTTGCTTCAAGTGCCTCGATCCTTTTTTCCGTCATGCTCTTTGCCGGTTTCATTTCTTTTTCAACTACCGTATTCATCATAATGCTGACTTGTAGCGTTACCCCGGCAGCGATAACGCAATCATCCATTTTCCCATCTTCATGTTCCAACTTTCCGCTATCGTGGCGGATGAAGGTTGAGCATTCATCGATCAGGATTTGGCATGGCACTTTTGTAAAAACCAGCCTATAATGTCTTCTCAATTCGTCTGCAAGGATCTGTTTATTTTCCCTGGTTTCCAGCCAGCCATATTCAAAAACATAGGCCCCCTTCATCTTGCCCGGCCTTCTCCGGTAAAACAGGTTGTCGTATTTTTCGGCCAGGTGCATAACGGTAGTGATTCCCGCGCCATTCCTTTCAACGCCTATCATGGCATCACCATAGTACCTCGCCAGCTCAATCAGTTTATCGGCCCACACATCAGCATCGATTTTGTTTGAGCGTATCCTCGCCACAAGCACATTTTCAAACCGGTCATACACATAGCCAACCGAATAGGTTTCCCCTATTCCCTCTGACACATCAGATCCAACTGCATACCGGTTAAGCATACTGTTGTCGGGGTGATTCCAAATCTCAACTATACCGCTATCATCCTTAACAAACTGAATTTCACCGTTATACTCTTTAAAATACCCGTTTTCCCCTTTCTCCCCGGAGAAACCACCAAGCGATCTGCCAAAATAAGATCCGCCCAATGTGCTGACCGCTTCCGCTTCGTCAGATGGGTACTGCATGGAAATATCTTCTTCGTCAAGGTTTTCCTCTTTTGCTTTCTTCTCAAGAAAATCAACGCCCCTGCCCGGAACGCAACGCCAATCAAGGAATATTCTGGAAAATCTATTCAATCCTTTCATGGCATTTGTATAGAGATCTCGCGTCCACGACCAGCCCGGTCTGTTTTTTGAGGGGTTAGAAATTATGATGGCCTGACCGCCGGCGTGTTCCAGAGTGGGGTTTGCAGCGCCCCATATTTCCTTACAATAGCGGTTAAGTGCCGATTCATCGAGAATCAGGCGGGTAATGGTTTTTGATTGCCCGGCATCGGGAGTTGACGGAATTGATTTGATAACGCTGTTTAATCCTTCAAGCACTATATTCCCTTTTTCGTCTTTCGTTTCGACCCCGAATGACAATTCAATGGTTGATCGCTTGAAAACAACCGGCTTCATCCAGCCGGGCAATCGATCAAATATAAATTTCACCCGATCAAGGAATTCTATTGAGAGATCCTCTTTTGCACTTATCACAACGATAAACTCATGGTAATTGAAGATTGCACACCACAGCACATAGGCGGCAACCAGCCAGGTGAGGCCGAGCTGTCTTGCCTTGAGGATAATAAGGAATTTTGATTTAAAAAACCGTGGTACTGCTTCTATCTGACCAGGCCACAACTTAAAGGGGATCGCTCTTTTGGATTTCCGATCCTCAATCCACACAAATTTATTGACGAAATAGAGGAAGCCCCTCATTCTGTTGTGATAGGCTACGCCGGTACACTTTCGCAGCTCGATCATTTCGGGTGTTTCGCTATGCTTCGCTTGCTTCTTTTGCTTCTTGGCTTTCAATTTCCCTCACTTCATCCATGATTGCGTTTAGCCTGGCTTCGTGGGTTACGGTAAGTGGATTTCCGTCTTTGCCGGTAATCTCATGGATCTGCCGGCTCTTCCAGCGTAGATGCGCTCTGTTGTCTAGGAAATATTCGATGGACTTCTGATTGGGGGGAATAAACTTTCGGACTTTTTTTGTAACGTGGAGGGTTGGGCTGACGATTAAGGGTGTTTTCCCTTGTAACCTTAATATCGATGGTTCTTTCGTTACTTCGGTAAAATGAAAACCCCTCGCAATTTTCACAAGGGATTTTTCAATATTCCTGCTATTGAAGGCATCCCGACCCGTAATGAGCGCATCGTTAAAATCGGGGTAGGTTTTTCGCCAGGTGGCAAAAGTTTCTTGTGAAAGTGGCTTTTCCTGTATGAACTTGCCAAGGATTTTACAGAGCTGCTTATCTGTCGGGCGGGTTTCTTCGCAGATCGCCCTTACCAGGCCAACAAATTCCTCTCGATATTTTGTTGGACACCCTTTGCCCTTTTTTTCTTCTAAATCGCCTGTCATTTATCCCAACGTTGAAATTGTGTGAATTTCACACTCTTTAACCCATGACAAGCATATCAAAAACGAGATGTCAACTCTTTTTTTTTACTCTTTTTTATAGGTAGAGGATTTATTTAGCATTTCAGCGCGAGAAAATCTTTTCTTGCAGTTGAGGCAATTATACCAAAAGGCGGTTTCTTCTCTTTTAATGTCCGTAGATCCGCAGTGGGGGCAACGGACAAAATCCCATTCCCGGGAATTAGTTTCCATCTTTATAATCGCAAGCCATACAATCGTGACTATTCTTATTCGGCACACAGTCTACTGACTCAATCTTTCTTCCCCTGGCGGCACATTGAAACGTGACCATTTTCGTGAGTTTAAATGTTCGGGGGTTTTCCCCGGAGATCTCCACTTTGTTTTGAGCGATCAGCCTTATCAAGTGCTGCCTTACCGCTTCTCCCGTGATCCCCAGGTAGCCCTGTAGCTGCTCATTGGCAAGCTCACCCTTTCTACCCAAGAGAGCCACGATTTTTGCCGATGTTGTTATCAATCCCTTTTTTCGGCCTCGTTTAGTGGCAACAGGCTTTACTTTCTTTACCCTCTCTTTTTCCTCTCTCTTTTTGTATTTCCTCTTTTCACTGGGTAGATCAGCAGCGGAGGTATCATTCAAAAACCTATCGAATGATTCCTTGCTCCTGGTTTCGATGCAGAGCTTTGCGCCTCCGTCTTCTCCCATTTCTAAAAACTTCCTCGCAAGTGAAACCGTAGAGTTGACTGAAGGACACACATAAAAGCTGTCTTCACTTCTTATCAAAAACACCCTTTCCATTTTCAACCTCCTTTCATAGTGTTAATCCTTTTTTACTTCTTTGATGAGTTTTTCGATAGCGATTGCAAGTTCATTTCTAAATTTGTAGGCACTTGGAAGACAAACCGAAAAGGCAAAACCATCGCCAATGTTAATTAGACTGTGATGGATATTCCTTAACGCTACAATCGCTTCAATTTTTAAGATCGTTTCTTCGTCCATGATTTTCTCACCTCCCCTAAATCTTGATGTAATTCAAGTAGTGATCTGCGCACAGATTACCGGAAAATATCTCCTTGTTACACGATTTAACCTGGCATTTCGCCCGTTTTTTCTTGCTTGTAAACAAAATCAGCCCTAATTTCCCGGCCACCTTCCGCCCTTTCTCGCAATCCTTACATTCCGAATACGTCCAGGGGTTCCACGCCTTCTGCCTTCCCTCCCTTGTCCAACGCTGCGCGAAATACTGCCTTTTAACACAAGCTCGTTTGGACAGCCGGGCATTCAGGGTTTTGCATTTAAGCTGTGCCTTTGCCCGCCGCCCAAGATCATCCAAGTTTTTTTCTAAAGCCGAGCGCATCAATGACATCATCCACACTCCTTGCCACAATTCCTATTCCGCCGGACTGTTCCACGTTAAACAAAAAATTCTTTTGATCTTCCGTTGGATTCTTATTCTTGTCTTTGATCTCAATCGCCACAAAAACACCGACTTTTGTTAGCCCCCTCCTTTTCCATTCCCCGCATAATTCATCGAGCGAATAGGTCCTGATCGCGATTACGTCTGACACGCCCGGAGTGCTGCCCAACGTCTGAAACACCTTCCAATGAAACACGCCGCAGAATTTTAGAAAATTTCTTATCGCTTTAGTAATGATCCCTTCCGGGGTTAGTTTCTTCGGCTTTTTTCTGATTCTCATTCCCAAACTCCTTATCAACTTCTTCCAGTGCTTCTTTTAGGGTGCGTCCCGCAGTTCCTACATACTGCGTTCCATCTTTCCACCACGCATACGCTTCTATCCCCGCCTTCAAACCCCTAATAAAATCTTCCCCTCGCTCTCCATATAAATCTTTTAAATAGCCCACTATTCTTTCCCCCTCACAATCAGCCAGGCCAGCTTCAGCCTGGACACCAGGTTGTCTCTGCCGATCTTCTTGAAAAACTTATGGACTTTTTTCCGGGCCACTTTTCGGGCCAGCCGAGCCGTTGGCCCTCGCATGTCGTATCTTTCCCCCCGCCCAATCTTTTAAAATGCTTGTTGTAAAAAATCTTACCTCCCCGATAAGCTCAACCTTGACAAATTCTTTTTCGTCCTCGCAGGATTTCTCCCTGTTCGCCGCTATCTCAAGGGCCTCTCCCCAACTCTGTGCCACCACAATAGAGGTTTCAAAACCTCCAACATCAACACGAAATGCAAATAAGTCCACCTTAACCTCCTTTTCTTATAAAAACCTTCCTGCACACATGGCAGATTGCAGCCAGTCCATACTTCGTGTTTTTAAATTTCTGTCTAATATCCCCAAACCCCCTCTCTAAAACTGCGTGGGTGTGCATCACACAACAACCGCCCCGCACATAAACCTTCTCATAGCAATCCGGATTCTTCACTTAACCTCCTTCCTCGTCAATAACTTCTATTGCGCTCAAGTCCAACAACACCAGGGCCACTTGCAGCGCTTCCTCTATGCATAACCTCTGGCGCGCTTCTTCGCTACATGCCTTTCCCTCCATGGCATCAAGACAAACCTTTAAAATGGCCCTCCCCTGGCTGAACACTACGTTTTGATCGTCAAAATAATTTTCCATTACAATCTTCATTACCTGATCTCGATGCTTCATTCGGAGCCTTGCAAAATGTTGCTCAACCTCTCTCTCCTTTTTGCTTAACTTTCCACCCTTCTTGCTCATGGCTTAACCTCCTTTTTCGTAATAAAATTTCAACTAAATGTTTCTTTGTTACCAATTTAGCGCCACATGACAGGGCCCTAAAAAAAGCAAGATCTGTCGTTAGGTCGTAATGGGGGTGACGTGGGCAACTTTGGAACCACTCTTTCTTTAATCCCATGCCACGAGCAAAAGAATGTAATTCTTCAACGCTATCACCAATTAGGTGAACGCCATCCGAGTAAACCATCCCTAACCTCCTTTTGTGTAAACTCTGACTTTTGGGATTTCTGCGGTTTTTAGAGTTTACGGGTTTTTATACAAAGCGATTTATGCCTTAACTGCCCTTTGCTTACGCTTGGCCCTCGTGTCGTTTCTCCATTTTAGGTTAGTCATTCCCTCAAGTTTTTTAATAAGATGTTTCACCCTTAATGATTGCCAGTTTTTTGGAAGAAGATCTATGCAATCTTCGGCATCACGAAACCTCTTAACCCTTTTCTGAAAGGGAAAGCCAATTAAAAAATAAATAATCCACAAGTGCCCCCCACAAGTTTTACATCTTCTCATGTTGCCTCCTATCGTTAAAAAACGAAAGTGCTTTTCTCGTGTTGTGAAAATTTGAAATAATAGAATAGTGGGCCATATTATTGTTTGTCAAGAGGGCATCCTCCCCATCCCTAGTCCTCATATATCCCACTTCGATACCCCTTTTAATTTCCACACCCCACACGGCCATGCTCAAAAGATTTTGCTCGCCAGCCAGCCGGATCAGCACCAGGATCGTAGCCAACGACAGGGCCAGCTCACCCAAGTTGACACGATCAAGAGCCGAGGGCCAGCCAGCCACACACGCCAGGCCAGGGCGGCCACCACTCCACCATTGACTCATGGTTTCGCACATGATACATAGAAAGTTTACATAATACTTCTTATCGGCCATCTTTTTTTTGAGATTGTCTTTATATATCATAGCCTTATAGATTTCTGATAATTTTAGGGGCATAATATACATATTTGTGTACCCATACTACACAAAAGGTTGAATGATAAAGGCCGGACAATGCAGGATAGATGTCCACCTCCCGGCCTGATCCAGGGTTAGTTTCTCCCGGCCTTTCAAAACCTGGCTAACGTCTGATGGTGTCATTTCCACCGCCCGGCCGAAATCCCCCTGGTTGTCGAAGTGTAGCATTATGTAGCTTTTCAGCAATCTTCTGTCCTGGTTTGCGCTCATTTTTCCCTCCAAGGCCTTGAATTAAAAAACCTTATAATGCCCAAAAAATCACCGAAAACGCCGATTATCCCAAAATATTCCTGATTTGTACCCTCATATCTCTCCTATACTCCTTATATCTCTCTATTGCTTCCATATGCTGCGAGAAATACACGGCCAGCAACGCATTGATTTTTCTTATGCCTTGCATGGGTTTTATCAATGAAGCGGTATCAATGCGATTAGCTATATCGCGCATAGATTTTATCAATGCTGGATCGTGTTTTGTGATCCATGGTAATGTCCCTGGTAACCAGGCCCGATCAATCGAGCTTAGGCATGTCCTCAAGGATTTTTCTATCTGTGCCGATTGGTTTTGGTACATTTTTGTTGGCCTCTCTAATTGCTTTTAGCTCGTCTATTGCTCGTTTCCATTTTGATCGCCATGGGGTAAAAGGAGCTCGCCCCGGATGATCTGTGGTTTTCTTTTTAAGCTGCTCAGCGTTTTCCCTCCATCCGAAGCCGGGATGTTTGGTTTCCATGGCTACCATGTCCTTGTAAAACTTCCGTGCGTCAAAGTGTCCAAACAGCGTTGACTTGATTAGGTTGAAAGCGTCTTTAGTGTGGGGCTCGTTGAGCTTGAGGTGTCTACCGTTGAGGATATCTTTTGCTACTTGTTTGTCGGTTTTTTTATCCCGATCCCAATCGTGCTCCCATTGAGCGCGTATTTCCTGGATTACCTGGGCAATGGTGGGTAGCCTGTACACCGTTATAATCAGATTATCGATGGCTCGCTTAACGTGGTGAGACTCATAACCCTTGATGGCCTCATGGCATCGAGATAACTGCTCCTTAGAGTATGCGCTGTTAAACGCTCTTTCTAATTCCTGCATCTGCTCTTGAAAATATTTTTTAGAAGTCATATCTACTATCGTCCTTAGATGGGTTTAAAATATCTGCCCACCGCTTGTTGTTTAAGTACGTGTTTGGTAATGGGACAAACTCACCGTTATTTTTTGTCCATTGCGGATCACTTTTATTTCTTACTTTAACATTCGTAATAATGATCTTCGTAAGATCGTCATTGGGGTCAAGTTTTTTGAAGGCTGCCCTTGCTTTTTCTTTGTTTTGTTTTTTGGAGTAAACATTCCAAAAGAGATCGAATCTTATGCTTTGCTCCGGGGTGAGTTTTACGCCGTTGTCCTGTGATTTTTTCGATACCATTTTTTTGGGGGGTATAGGGGGTTTTATATTACCTTTACTTATATTATATTCACGCGGAGTTGGCTCCGGAGTGGAGTCCGGAGTGGAGTCCGGAATTAACTCCGGAGTGGAGTCCGGAGCGTTGATGTCGGGGATTTCCGTTGGGGTTTCCCTATCCGGGCGTAAATTGGGCTGCAATTCCACAAACTGCTCAAGGTGGAGAAAGGTATCGGTGCCGTTTTTGTAGGTTGTGATTAGGCCAACTTGCCTCATTTTTTGGAATGCTTTCTTGACAAAATTAACCGTCATTTTTTTTCGTTTTGGTACAATTTTGCCCTTACACACCCAAAAATCATAGTAGTAATTTCCATTATAGTCTAAATGCGAGATCAACCAGCTATATAATAATGCCTGTCCATCGGTGAGCTTATTCACCTTTTGGCTGGCCGAAATGCGGTTTAAAAGCACTCGTCCCCTTGCCATTTTTCACCCCTTTGAATGTGTTTTTCTTGTCCGGATCAACGACACATATTTTTGTGAGCGCCTGGATAATTTTTGCTTCGCTCCACTTTTTCTCAAGCTCCCGCACCCGATCTGTCAGCTCCTTGGCGTGCCCCCGCAAGGTTTTAATTTCTTCATGCTTCTGCAAAAGGAAGCACTTTGCTTGGACATACTGCTTTTCAAGGATCAAAACCCTTTCGTGCAAATCGCATGAATGAAAATGGCATTGATCCTGTTTGTCCTTCTGTTCATCAAGATCAAGGACATTTCTTAATGGACTCATTTTATATCTCCCGTAAGGTTGTGGACTCGATAAATTTGAGCAATTTTTGTTTTACGGTTGTACCTTCCAGTTTGCACACAGCCCGGAACTTTCGCCACAGACCAAGCGGGACACCCCGGAGTAAATAGGACTTATGTTCTCCTGGCCCCTGCCTTGTTTTTTGATTTTTTCGATATTTAAAAACAATTTCAAATTTAATGTGGGGATGCTCTTTTTTGAAGTGGTTGATTTTATTTTTATTCTCATGCCACGCCTGCCTAGTGCCAGCGAGCTCGTAGTATTTATCTTCTTTAGGATCGCAAAAATCAGGAGTGTATCGTGATCCATTAGAAAGGTAGAAAGTGCGGGGTTCATAAACAAGGTGTATTCCCTTGATGGCCATCTCGTTTTGAAAGGATATTTCCCTGGCGTGTTTTGGTTGTTTGTTGGGCTGATTAAATACACGCTTTGGCATAATCGCTGGTCTTTTGCTCGCTTGGAAAGGCAGGTTAAATAGGCGCTTAAAATATTTTATCCACTAAACTTGCTATGTATGGCATTGTAACCCGAAACCCCTCGTCTTCCCCCTGCCTCTCCTTACAATAATCGATTAGCTGCTGGAAGTATGCTGTGTCTACCCCGGTTAGCTGATCCTCCAATATCTCCAGGTTGGTTAAGTCGAGCCCGCTAACCTGGAAACACATCTTTAAATACTGCCCGGCGTTGATGTGCCAGCCGGCCCTGATAAATTTCCTGGTGCGGATAACGGAGCAAACGGGATAAAGGGAGCCCACATAATGTAGCTGCCGAGACAACAGGCTTTCCAGGGCCGCCTTTTTCAAAACGAGATTCCCATTTGCGGGCATCCAATAATTGGTGCAGTGTACGAAATCATAGTTTTCGTGGACTTCTTTCGGGGTGCCGTAAAAGCGAATCACCAGTTGAATTTTTTGGGAAAGGGTTATTGCGTTGGCTGAAAGAAAGATCGGCCTGTATGGGGGTTTTTCAATTTCCTCCATTGGCTTACCGTCCACGCTGTCTGCGTCAGTAATTGTTTTTTCAACCCATTCTTCCCCTGCTTCGTCCGGCTGCCCCTCAAAATACTGATAATCACCCATTGTTTCTTCTTCGCTTGTTATCCCCGCAGATGGTACAACAATCTTTATCCGGCCATCTATTTCTTGCACTTCTGGCCTGGTAAGTTTCGTGGTGGTGAGGTAGGTATTGTCGGGGTGAAGATCATTAAACATTTTGACGTAGTATTCTGCCACAGCCTTGCACGTTTCTTTGTTGGTAAAATAATAATCATAGTCATTAACCTTTTCCCCCAACAACATAGAAGCTATTGCCCCTCCGGTGATAAAAGAATTATCCTGCACAAGCAACCTAACTTTATCATCGGAAATAGATGCTAAAAATTCCTCATGTTTTCTTTTTAGGATTCGACACACTGTTTTGCTATTCATTCTTCCCCTCCTTTTAGTTGGCGAAAAGCCGTTTAAGCTCAGCCCGGATGCCCAGGCCGTTTGCATAGGCAAACCATCGTTTCACTATTCCCCTGGCGGCCTCTACGCCATAATATTCTTCTTGTTTTCCCCCCGGATGCAGTACGATTATCTTCCCCGGTGTTTTTTTGCCCCACATAATCATCACCGTAAAATAGCCTGTCTTGACCGCAGCCATAAGCGCTCTCATTTGTGCGTCCGGGACAGGGATGCCCTGTTTTTTTGTTTCAAAAACGAGAAAATGTCCACTTCGCTCAACTACCCCATCGAAGTCCATCGGCTTTATGTTGGTTGCACCGAAACAACCCTTCGTCCATTCCCAATGAAAATATCCATCGAAACCGGCTGGCAAACCATCTTCAAAAGCCTCCTTATTGTAAATGGTATCTGGAAGATCATCAGGCATTTTTCATTATCAACCCCTTCACACCTTTTATTACCGTTCCCACCCAACCATATTGACGAAACGATGCCTTAAACTTCTCGGGCTCATCACCAAAATAGAAAAATGCCTGGCCGTTAGTCGGCTGGCTAACAGATCCGTCTTTTTTATAAAAATTGATCCGCCCCCTTGTAAAACAGATAATGCCGGACACCCTCCCTGCATCGTGAAACCACTGTGTATCGGTATTGTTGTTTGTGAGAAGTATGGCCCTTTTTGTCCTGCCTGCCCGATATTCCTCCAGCAGCTTATCAACAAAATTCTTTATGAGTGGAAATTCATAGGGTGGGTTTAAAAATACATTCCCATTCCATTCTTTAGTAAGGCCATCATCTTCAACGGTGTAATATGTTTTTGCCTTTACCGTTTCGTTGGCAAATTCATTTGAGGCGGGATCAACGTCTATACTACCCATTACCTCTCTTGCCGATTCTATATATTGCTCCGGTGTATAGCTTTCCTGATCTCCAGTATGTAGCATGGCAATAACTCCTTTCGTGTCTTTTTCAGACAGTGCTTTTTGTGTCCATTCTTTTGCTTTTTTCTCTGTTATCTCTAAATAGTCCTCCTTGTTTGGATATTCCTCGTAAAGATCGTGCCATTTTTTAAGGGACACATCTCTTCTGCCGGTTTCTTTGGATATTTGATTCCAGCTTCTCATTTTACCCCCCCTAAAATGAGAGGCGATTGCTTCACCCTTCTCCCACTCCCCGACTAGAATGGCCAGCCGACTCTTATAAAACCCATCATATGCCCGCTTCATCACCCTGCTGTCAATCGTATCCAGTCTATCTCTTAGATTCCCCACCTTGGTAATTGCCATATATTACCCCCTTTCTGTTTCCCCTGCCCTCGCCAGCTCGTTTTTAAGCTCCGATCTCTCAACCTCCGGATCGGCTCCCTTGACCTTCCTGAATCTCTCCGGATCGGGGCAGTTTCCCCAATGAGGCTCGTACCCCTGGACAATCACACCCTCCGGGGTGACAATGGTTAGCTTGTCCATTTCGCAGGGCATAAACTTGGCCCTGCTGCCACCTTTTTCCGGTAAAGCACTTTTTATAAACTGGATTTCCTTATCGCAGGCTCTACACTTCATTTTGAAATTCTCCTTAAATATTATAATTCTAGGGGGCGCAGCTTTGATATGGCGATGGATTGGGCTTGGAGTATGTGCTCGGTTTTCAGTCAAGCAAGCCTCGCTGTCAAAAAAATAAAATCGCAGATTATCAAAAAAAATACTTGACAAATAAAGCCACTTGGTATATTATCGTACATCATGTTATATTTATATCCAAAGGGGGTGATTACCAAACAAGCCGAATGTTAGTAATGTGCGAATAACGCCACAGTTATTCCCGTTGTGTTGCCTGTGAAATTTCTTGCCTAGTAGTTACCGCGCGAAATTACTATTCTGAAAGTTCCCAAGTTCAATACTCTTTTATTTAAAAATCGATTTTAAGACACTTTTTTAATTTAGGCATGGAATCCATCGCACAAGCAGGAGATCGTTGATCCTACGAGAAAAGCCCCCGATTCAATCGGAGGCATTCTTCAAATTCTGAAGGCTCTTAGGGTTTATCCTTCTGCTCATCCTGGCACCATTACGAACGGCGTGAAAGTCACACTCAAGGCTCATGCATTTTTTTACCCGCTGGCTGGATCCCGCGCACTTCTTACAATTTTTCGCAATGCGCCTCATGAGCTCCTTAAAGGTAGAAATGGGAATCCGGGTCATAAAAATCTTCAAATTTGGCTATTCCCAGGGATCAAACCCCAGCACGCCCGAAACGGTTTCTTTAATGCAGGCCGGATTTCTTTCGCCGGCAAAAACCTTAGAAACAAAAGATCGATGGACTCGCGCTTTTTTGGCAACATCCGATAACCCGACTCCCTGCTGCCGGAGTAGCAGCGCTATAATGTCGCCCACGGGAATCCCCTCGGCCTCCAAAATCCCAAAAATTCTTTTTTTTCTTGTCACCATGTTGACAACCTGTTTTGAGTATGTTATGTATTTCTTCTGACCGCCTAACTGTCGCGCAAACCATTAAGGATTTTGTTTAAATTCTTCACGTTTGGCGCTGTCTGTCCCACCAAAAATCTGTGCAGGGTAGGCTGGTTAATGTCGTTTTCTTTTGCAAAGGAACTTGCGCGCATGCCACTTTCATTTAAATGTTCTATCACCCTATATCTTATGGCATCTAGGGAAATGGGCGCGCCGTCCGTTTTGGGCTTAATTGGGAGAACATAGCTCTTTTTCTTTTTATATTTAGCAATAATCTCAAAGTTAATGTCGGGATAGTCTACCTGGAATAATCGCAACTTATCTTTACATTGCTGCCACCTTTGCCGGGTGCTTATTAATTCATAGTATTTATCTTCTTCGGGATCGTAAAAATCGGGCGTGTACGTGGAGCCGCTAGAAAGGTAAAATACGCGAGGTTCGTAGATAAGAGTTGTACCCTTATCCTTCATTTCCCGCAGGAAAGCAATTTCTCTGCTGTGGCGTGGTTTCTTAGGCTGCACTATTAGAATGTTCCAATAATTCTATAATGTTTATTTCACCAGCAGAAGCAACCGAAATGGCCTTTGCCATCTTATAGCTTGGGTTGGCCCGCCCACTTTCAATGTGATAAATATAGGAGATGTCGCAAGTGATTCCCTGCGCTTCAACCTCTTCAGCTATTTCCCTGGCAGTTGTTTTGTGTTTGAGCCTATATTTCTTAAGTGGATGCATGAGGGCATAGTATGAATAATATTCACAGATGTCAAGAAAAAAATGTAAATAACATTCACGCTGACGCGTGACCATATTTCATATAGGTAGGTTATTGTGAATAATAGGGAAAAACAGCTTATCGCGGCCGTGGAGAAGGCATTTAAAGAATGTGGTTATTGGAAAGCGAACCGCGTAGATGTAACAAAAGCAAAAAAAGAATTAGAGTCTAAATCTATAAAATTTGACCGGGCGCACCTAGATTTAATTTTTAGAAGAAAAAGGGGGCGCCTAACAACAGAAAGAGTCTTCCAACTTTCGGAGCTCTTAAACCATTCTTTTATTATTACACCCACAGACGTTATCTCCATTGAAGGCGAGCCCGAAACATTGGAAGAGATCTTGGAAGCAAAGGAAGAAATAAATAAATTATTAAAAACAATAAAGGGATTGTCTATTGAGAACAAGAACGTTGTAAAAAATTTAATTAATACTTTGGGTTATGATCGCAAACATGAAAGGGAAATCCTCACAAAAATACTTGAAGTTTTTAATAATGGATTTAAAGATGCTGGCAACGCTAAGGAAAGAAGAAAAAAAGAAGAGGCCAAAAAAGTTGGCGCCGGAGGTGCCTAACAAGAAAGGGGAGGACATTATGAAAAAACTGATCATTATGCTTTCATTGAAATCAATTTTTGTCACAACTTTAGCAATCGCTTTGATCTGTGGCTTTTCCCATGGGGACGAAGGGGGAGACAATGCCCCTGCGACAGAGAATGAGGGAAAAGCAGAAGAAGGCTACCAGGGAAAGGGGCTTGATGGGGAATATGCCGTAGAAACCATTAAGAGATATAGGGGGTCTTTTAAAGAAAAAGAAGCTAGTCAACAAAAAACCATAGACGTAAAGCCTAAACACCAAGGGGCAGTTGGCCCTAGTGGGAAATATTATCCGGGAGTAAAAGAAGGTGTTGTGGGTGAAGGTGGGGAGTTTTACCCGGGGGTAGGATCTGGCGCAATCAATCCAAAGACAGGAGAGTTTTATCCAGGGGTAGGACCTGGCGCAATCAATCCAAAGACAGGAGAGTTTTATCCGGATGCCTCTCCCCCCGACGATGAATAAACGGCCGACACAAATTAATCTTAACGCTCGATTGTTAATATCCATGAGGTAAAATGCCATATAGAGGCAAGAAAAACTACTCGGTGTTGGAAAAAAAGATCATACGCTTGCTTTGGTCTATGATTTCCAGGAACGAAAGCCTTGCGCACCCAAAAGACAGTGGATTTGAAGGAATCAACTGGCCTGTCCTTTCCAGGACAATGGGGATGGGGAGGGAAAAACTGTACCGAATGTTTAAGGACCAGAATTATGGGATCTCCTGGGAAGACGTGAGCAAATTGACAAAAAAGCTCGGCATTTGCCTTATAATTCATGGCGATAAGGCAACAATAGAGAAAAATAGCAAAAAGGGCCGTTAGGCCGAGAACTCAATAGTGTGAATTTCACACAATGCTTAAACACCTCCATTTCGGGGGTGTTTTTTTTGTGGGAATGATGTGAAATTCACACCGAAGTTGGACCGATAGAATAATAATGAATAATATTCATATTTTTAACTTGACAAGTGTGAATGAAGTTCATATAGTGTATAGCACAAACACAGTACGGATGGCTGGCAAAAATGCTTTGGGGAAAAAACAATCAAAAAAAATTAGTAGAAGGCCACCGGGGGGATCCTGCCAGGGTACTGGTTTCTCGTCTGCTTCCCCAAAAGCAATTCACCCTGGGTGGCCTTCTTTTTTTTTAAAGGGGGCACCCATGGTAGTGCGACTAATAGATAAGGCAAAAGGTGTCATTGAGAGCATCCCGGTGGACGAGCTGAAAATGGCGGTTAAGTTTGCAGAAACAAAACTTGAGGAATTGAAGGGCCCCGGAGAGGTTTTGCACTGGACAACAAACGGTGAGGCGTATCTTTGCTTTATCGTTGATCCCGACAACTATGAGGAAACTGATTTCTTCGCTGCAATCGTAGCGAATTAAGGGGGAGGGTGAGACATGCCAATCACAGTAGACGTTAGATGGAAAGTGGGGCAGATAGATTGCCATGAGTATGATCGCCTGTACGGGCTTTTCGGCAGGCTGAAAAAGGTTATTTGTTTGAGTGGTGGCCTTGAGAATTTTGGGAGTTTCGCTTTCCTGTGCGAAGGATATGACGGCAGGCATCTGGGGCACGAGGATACATGGGGCTATGTTGACGCACCCTTTGACAGACACTCGATGCTTGAAAACCTCTATGACTATTTCCAGGCTAAAGACAGAAAGAAATTCAAGACAAGATTGAAGAAATTTACGCTGCGAGTGAAAAGCTCTTTCGAAAGCTAATCCTTTCACGCCAGGCCGCCAGGTTTTTTTTTCTTATCCCCTCTTTTCCCTGGTGGCCTGGTTTTAGGAGGCGAAATGGAAAAATTGTTAAAAAAATGTGATCGTGCCAGCTATAAGTTTTTCTCGTGCAAAGTGACTGAAAGGTTTTTGGCCTGGCTTGTGGGGCTGTTACTTTTTACGGTGATTGTTTCACAGGTGTATCATCTAATCACAAAGGGGCTGTTAAAATGACAGATAGTAATATTGAGAAACACAGGAAGCGCCACGTGGAGCTACACAAAAGCCTGGACGAGTTGGTGGCCAACTGGATCACACACACCGACAGCCTTCCATCTAAATGTACGGTGATGGAATTGATGAAGTGGTCATATTCCCAAACTATAAGTCCAGACGAGGAATAAGTAAGTGAAATTCTACAGCGTTACAACAGCGCTTTCCCCCTACTCCGGGTATAGTGATCTTGAGAGGTATCCCAACCTAAAGGCCCGGTTCAAAGAGAAAGCCTATCATGGTACGAATATCCACCGGATCTGCTCAACCATAGGCCGGGGCCTATTTCCGATTATAAACCCCATCTACGGGGGATACATTTCTTCCTTCCGGTACTTCCTAGATAATAACGTGAAAGAGGTTATTGATACGGAAATTTCCCTCAAGGATGAAAAGCTAGGGTTTTCAGGACACCCGGACTTAATCGTGGAAATGAATGACGATGGGCCGGGGGAGTTATCCATGCTCGATCTCAAAACCCCGATCCCTACAGCGAAGCTAAAGAGGATATGGGCTGCTCAACTGGCAGCCTACATGCACCTGGCAAATGTAAATGGCTACACAATAACACACATCGGCAGCCTGGCATTGGATCGTGATGGGAAGCTGCCTAGAGTGCATTGGTATAAAGAGAGCGCCAGTGATCTTAAACATTTTTTGGATGCGCTCAATGCGTATAGGTGGTTTAACGCAGCATAGGGGGCGGCAAACATGATTAGCGTAGATTGGTATAAAGCGTTGAGCTGGTGGGCTTGTATTCTGTTTTGCGCTTTAGTGTGGTGGTTGATCATAAAGTATTTTTTAATGAAAATCTTTTAAAAAAGGGGGTGAGAACATGGCTGTAGATTTTTCAAAACAGGAAGAAGGTTTAACGCTCATAACGTTACCCAGCCTAGAGTCGCAGTTAGCGATCATAGAGAAATATGAGCCCGAATTTAACCGCCTGGTGAAAGAAGCAAAAGATCTGAAGGTCATAGATGATGAAAGCGTAAAAAAGGCAACGAGTCAAGGCACAGATGCAAAAAGATTGGGGAATGAAATAGAGAAAAGAAGGAAGGAAATAAACGAGATCCCCTACAACCGTTTTACCGCTGTTAATAAGTTTTGCAAACTGTTTACGGAGAAGCTAAAGCTCGTTGAAGGAGAAGCGGGTAGAAAGATAAGACAATATGATGCGCAGGTAGAGCAGGATCGGAGGGATGCAGAGAAAAAGGCTAACGAAGCAGCAGCCGAGCTACAGGAGAAATTAAACGCAGAGGCAAAAGAACAGGGGATCGAGCCGGAGAAGGTACAGATGCAAACAATACCGGAAGAAAAAACAATCCATCGGACAGCAAGCGGAACCGCACATCAAAGGGGAGTTATGACTTTCGACCCGGATAAAGTCGAGCTTGACAAAGTACCCAGGAAATACCTCATGCTTGACGAGAAGAAAGTACGAGCTGCGATTAAGACAGGAATCAAAAAGATCGAAGGCATAACTATTTATGAAAAGAAGTCCACAGTTTTTAAAACCTAACAGAAAGGAGTTATTATGGAGGCAGAAAGACGAGTAGTGAAGTACGAATCAAAGGACAAGCAGCAGATAACCCTGTCCTTTGATGATTGCCGGAAATTCCTGGTAAGTGGCGACGCCGATCTTGTTACCGACCAGGAGCTTTTTTACTTTCTACAAATTTGTAAGAGCAAAGGGCTAAACCCATTCAAGAAAGATGTGTACCTGATTAAGTACAGCCAGAAGGATAACGCTGCAATCGTGGTATCCATCGACTATCTGAGGTCCCGGGCAAAATCCATGCCGGACTGCAAGGGCTGGAACAAGGGGATCATAGTTAAAACCAAAGACGGAGAAATCAAGTACAGCAAGGGATTGCTGCTTGAAGGCGAAACACTCCTGGGCGGTTGGTTTAGGGCCACCCCGGAGGGATGGATTGAGCCTTTTGAGCTGGAAGTAAACCTCAAAGGCTATCTGAAAAAAACCTCCGAAGGGAAGATCACCCGCTTTTGGAAAGAAGAAAACCAGCCTACCATGATTAGCAAAGTAGCAGAGGCCCAGGGGTTGAGATCTATATGGCCCGATGAATTTCAGCAGCTCTATGTTGATGCCGAAGCATCCCAGGGGGGCGAGACCATTGAGGCGGACTTCACCGATGTGGGAAAGGAAACAGAGGCAGCAAAAGACTTTGACAAGAACATACCGAAAGAAACGGACATGGCCTTGTTGGGTGAGTTTCTCGCGGCTAGCGCAGCTAGCAATAAGTGTACGGTTGCAGAGGCAAAAGAGGCGGCCACCAATGATGAAACTTTTTGGCCTTCATTTTCCAAGTGGGTTGAGAAAAAGAAAGCTCCTCCGGAGAAAAAGGGGAAGGCCAAAGCTAAAAATGAGGCCAAAGGGAAGAAGGACAAAGAGAAAGAGCCGGAGAAATCGATTGATTCATCGAGCGATCCATCGCTTGATCCGGTCACAAATGAAGAAGATTTTATGAATGTCCAGATAGAAGATAAGATGTCAGCCCTAAGAGAGCTGCTAAAGAAGATCAACGTTGATGAAGACATGATGGAAAAGCCCATCCAGGAAATGAACGAAAAACAACTTCACAAGATGTGGACGTGGGCTACAGCAAAGAGAAAAGCGCAAGCAGCAGCTTAATAATGTCGTTTATGCTGACTTTCCCTTTACTGGACATTCTTGATTTAGCTTAATTTCAACTTTCGTTATGTAAAGTATTTTTTACTTGGCTGAACTAAACTACTCTACCCTGGGTTTAATTGTTTTAAGCTCGTTTAAATTCGCTTTTATTACTGTAACCTAAACTTTTTTGAAGGGAGAAAAAACATGAAAATCAAAGAGTACGAAGCAGAAATAGAAGGAATGAAAGATTTGTTGTTTGACAGGTTTTGGTCTTTAGCTGATGATTTAGAAGGAACCTCACCCACTCAAGGCGCAGTAAAGAAGTATAATATGTTTCAGTTTTACACAACCGATGATAAGAGATTTGCAAGGACAGACGAAGAAATGGAGAACGGAAATGTTGTTGAAACAGAGGATCTATTAAAGCGAATGAAAAAGGAAGGGATAACTCCTGCGATCCCTATACAATACTGGCTTTCAAAGGCGCTGCATGAATGTGGTGGAAAGGTGAAGGTTGCCGGAAGGCAAACAATCAGGGATTATGTCAATTCAGACATAGTAATCAAGGAAAAGCTAATAGGCATAGGAACCACCGAACATTTCAGAAGGCCAGAAACAATACTTACCTCTTTCCCGGCAAACAAATTAGGCCAAAGGCATTTATCTCAAATGCCTGGTTTTAAAGAGGGCTGGAAGTGTAAGTTTACAATCGTTTCCCTAGGCATGGTTCCCAAAGAGAAAATCAAAGAACTACTTGAGGTAACAGGGGTCTTTCGTGGGATCGGTGCTTACCACAAGTCAGGGGGATATGGAAGGTTTTTGGTTAGTAAATTTGCCTAATCTTGATTTGTGTTCGGCTGTTCTATTGCGCTCTATCATGGGGTAAGCTGTTATCGGTCGAACTAAAGTCAGCTAAATTATATTGCCATAAGTTGCGTTTTATTAATCTACACTACACCTTAAAGGGGGGGGCAAGGAAATAGATTGCGTGTATTACATTAAGCCAGATTAGGTTGAACTCAAGCGAATTGAACTAAATTTGTTTCTACTATTGTGCAATAGGATGCGCTTTGTTGGGGTTTATTAACTTTCCTTTAATCAACTTATTCTTTACCATTCTGTACTGATCTATTCTTCTCTGACCTGTTTTAAGGGATGCAAATAGGCATTGTAGATCCAGCAAATAATCTATCGTGAACTCTCTTGGACTTGCTTGGCTTGATCTTACCTATTTTTTTGTTATTTACCCTAGACTTATTTTGCTTATGTTGAAATCTTTTACCTTGATTTGCACTAAACTTCACTATGAAATATTTAAGAGGATACAAATTAGTTAAGTGGCCTGTTGGGGGCATAACGGAAGAAGAATTGAGGAAGATGTTTTCTCTTTCGATGCCAGGGAATAATAGCTCACCCCAGGGGGGAAGAAAGCCTCGGTTTGACAAAAAGGAAATTATAAAAGTCTTTTCATTTACGAAAAAAAGATAACCTACAGTAACGTGAGTTAATGTGAATTTCGCTAGATTATTTTAGTTTCAGTTGTTTTATTTTCGTGTGGCCTAGCATTGCTTAACCTAGACTAAATTATACTCACCTCTGTTAATTTGGGTTCGCACTACCTGGACTAAACTAAACTCGCTTGCACTAAACTAAACTACAGGTAAAAACTGTTGACGAAATCCACACATAATGATATGCCTTCCCTATTGGGGGAGGCAGATCTAATGAAAGGGGTAAGGCAAAAAACAAAGGATAGTTTTGTTCTTACCGTCTATGACAAGCGGTATGGTACTTGTCAGATTTACCACGACAAGCAGGGTAAACGCCTGATTGAACTGCGCTATGCTATCGGGGTTAGGGGGAAGATCCTTGACGAGATTGAGCAGAGAACCTTTGATCCTGACCACTATAAACCAAAGAAGGCGGTGAAGCTGGCGTTTGATGTAGCTATTATGGATTGGCTGAATGATGCCGATCTTGCACCAAGCACCAGGAGTGATTACCGGAACAAGATCCAGACTGTCCTTATCCCACACTTCAAAGACACCCACATAGCAGACATTGTAGGAAAAGAGATCAAGGCGTTTTATAAAGGGCTAAAGAAAACCACCAAAACCAAAAACAACATTATGAGTGTGTTGCGCTCATTCTTTAAGCAACTCAAAGAAGATGAAGTTATAAGAGAAATGCCGGGGTTCCCTGCATGGAAAAAGCCAGGGTACCGGTACCGGAAAACCTGTTCATGGAAAGTGCTGGAAGATATTTTGAGTGCGATTGATAACCCGATGGTAGTGGATGCCATTATCACAATGAGACTGGAGTTGTTGAGGACAGGAGAGGTCCGGGCGTTACGATGGGAAGACATACTGTTTGACGAGAATCAGATAATCATACGAAACTCGTTTTCCGACAACACATTTAGGGAAACCACAAAAAACGATGGTTGGGTTTGTAAACACCTTCATAGCAAGGTGAAGGAAATGCTGCTACCCCGGAAAGGACTCTCGAATGGTTGGGTTTTTCATAATAACGGTAAACCTTTTCACGAATCATTAATGAGGAAGGTGTTTGACAAGGCCAGGGATGAAAAAGAATACAGTAAAGAGCTAACCATGTATGGCGCTACCAGGCATAGCAGCGCAACAGAGGCGTATGCGGATACCAAAGACATTAGGGGATTACAGAAGGCATTGGGGCATAGAGATATTAGGACTACGCAGAGATATGAACACTATGATAGCACCCAGGAAATTATAGAACGGAAGAAGGGCAAAGTTATTAAGCTCAAGGATAAGAAGGGGGAAGATGAATGATGCACGATAACAATGAGGCAACAGGGATACAATATGTGGGCCTACAGGGAATAGACAAACTAGAGCTTCCAGCCAAAACCATTGGCTTTCTCAAAAGTTCAGGCATTAGAACTCTTGAGCAATTAAAAAAAATGAAAAGGAAAGATCTTTTAGGGGTAAGGGGAATCGGGCCAAAAACTTTTGATAACATCATAGAGGCTTATATAGATTGGCTTGTAGATAGACCCATTAAGATTAGAAGAAAAGGCAAGGGTTACTTGGTAACATTTAAGTTGCGTGATGGGAAAAGGGGAACAGTTAAACTCAAAAATAGCCAGGATTTGCTTCACATGAGGATAAATGCCTGTGAAATTCTATCAAAAGGGAGAATTTAAGACCCGATTAAGACCCGATCCTAAATCCGGTATCTAAATTTCAAGCACTTACAGCGTAAAACGCGGGTTCGACTCCCGCCGCCTCCACCAAAAAACCACAACATATAGTATGTGTTGTGGCTTTTTTTGGCCTAAAGGCACTATATAGTAAGACCCGATTAAGACCCGATTTCTATTCCGGTACAACAATAACGGTGACGGTAAATTGAGTCGGCATCCCTGGCGCTGCAAAGTCGAGTACAATACAGGTTTTCTGTGGACTATCATCATCAATGAGGGGCGTTTTATCGCTACAGTTTCCAGAATTATCAAAGGCATCAAGACGATAGCAGAATTTTGTTTCTGTACCATCAGGGGCAGAAATTGTTTCGGAATGGGTAAAGTCCGTTTGTCCTGTGTAGGGTATAATAAATTCCCTGCCGGTAGGATTGTGATCTGCGTCATACTCATAGAGTGTGAAGCCGGCCAGATCCGCTTCAATAGTGGCTTTCTGCCAGGTAAAAACAATCTCCTTCTGCCCTGCAAATGCACTTGTGCAGAAAAGTAGTGCAGTAATGCAGAAAAATAGTGCAACTCTTTTTCTTATCCTCTTTCGTGGCGTAAACTTATAATCATTATACAAGCTCATTTTCCTACCTCCTTCTAAAAAATTAAACCAAGCGCCTTTCTCAAAAAGCCCTTCTTTTCGGGAATCGCCTGGCCTTGATTGACCTCTTTCATTTCTATTACTACTTCTTTTTCTTTGTCCACATCTACATTAGCCGTGTTCCCTTCGGCGGTACCAATTTTACTTTCTACGCCATCCGGGGATATGTAGTGGACCTCCTGATTGCCGAAAAGATTAAGTGCGGTACTTGTAGCGCAGCCGGATAATGTGAAAGCAACTACAAATGCCAGGATAATCATAATCGATCCAAGTAAAAACATTCTTCTGTAGCTCATTTTTCAATCCTCCTTTACCATTCTAAAATCGTTAGCCATCCATTCTCAAACTTAAAACAAAAGTGGATCGCTAAAATTATCAAGACAATCACAAATCGCCTCAATCACCTTCCTCCACTAATTCAACGCCTACAATATTATAATCAGCTATTACTACCCATGATCCCCTATCCCCGGCCCTCACTTCCTGGACAAAATCATAGGGCATAGTGGTGTCCGGATCTGGCTCACCAACCGCATAAAGCGCATGGCTAACACAATGACAGGAGTAAATCCCCAACAGTTCTTTCCATGCTTTAAGCCACATGCCGAAATTTCTGAAACATGATTTTCTGCCACAAGTTGCAAGCACATCAAGCGCAGATGCCATATACATATCAAAATCGTAGATCCAGCCATCCATCTTATCCATCTCATTTTTTGTCGTTTCCCAATCCCGATCAGGATTGAATAGGACTGTAAGGTGATCGAATGTCCCACTACTTACCCGGCTGTCGAGAGTTGACTGTGCGTTAGCGCCCGATCCCGGGGTGGATGTATAGACGCAACCATTTTCCCCGAGTACATCAAAATGCTGATCTGCCCGGTCTATGTTGTCGCACCGGTTTTCAAGATAAGTAACAGGAAGCGGAAATGACCCTCCCCCATAGAAAAATTGCAGGTTAGGGTTACGCCAGGACAAAATAATAGTTCCCTCGTCAGGCCAATCCTCGGTAGCCCTAGACGTATTCCAAAAAAGCATAACGAAGATCAAGATCCACAATATTATCAACAGAACAACCAATCTGTTTTTCATGTTACCTCCAGCTCAAAAACGTCCATTACGGGTGATTCCAAGAATCCACCAGGTCTCAAAACCTTTCGCTTGCTATCTATCCCGGCATATCGCAGGGGTATCTCAATATTTTCATCACACCGGATGCGGAGGACATGATTTATCCCCAGGAAATGACCAAAAAGGTAGAGGAAGTCATACTTCCTGTCTTTGAGCTTCTTGCACATCTTCATGATCTTTACTCGCTCATGGATCTTTAGCGGCCTTTTTAACCGGCACACATAGGTTGGGAAATCCCCCTTGTGCCATTCCTCCATTTCTGGCCCCCCGAAGGTTGCTTCATAATTTACATTCATGCCCCACATGCGCCCCACAAACCAGGCAGCGTGATAGTAGTTAATGATCCGGAATCTTTTACGCTTATAGAGCAGAATGTCAAAGGGCCTCAAGTCATTTACCTTTAGTCGTTTTGGTTTCTTCTCCATAATAGCAACCCCCCTTAAAGAAGATATTTGCGCTCTCCCTTCTTCCGGGAGCTCCATCTTTGTGTTTTGTTGATCGGCCTTCGATCTGCGTGGAATCCAATCGGCAGTTGCTTCCCATGCCATTTCCAGCAGTAATAAACCCCGATCCCGGTAAAGCCGGATCTCTCAACCTCGTAGTATTGTGTGCGCGTATCGGCAATAGTGTTGAAATGAAAATCAACTGCCTTGCAGCCATTCTCAACCAGATGATAGCTATTACTTTCGTGTCCATGAACGCCACCAACGTCCACCGCGCCACCAACTATATGATGAATTATGATAGGCCAGCTTGTTCGTTCTCCCATATCATCCAGCATCAACACCAGCGCATGATCGATATAAAGGCCACTCCCGGTATTGAGCGGATCTTCAAACTCGATTGGCTCAAAGTGTTTTACGGTATCCCAAAAGCCCATAAATCTTTTTAAAACTCCATCGGATTAAGACAAAAAGTGATTTCTCGTACCACCATGCCATTTTTAGGCTGAATCCTGTATGCATTTTCAATCTTCGCAAATTGCAAAACACCAGGGGGATCGGGTTAAGAAAAAACTCAATTTCATTCAAAATCTTGCATAGAGTCCCCATTTGACTTACTCATAGAGAACCGCATCCAGGCCAACGCCCAGGTTGATAGATCTGTAGTAATCGGCAACATCAAACCGGATATAAAAAACCTCTTTGCTCCCTTGGGTAGTGGTAACTCGCATCTCCACCCTGTAGGTATAGCCAGGCTGACCGGCTTGAATGAATGGCTTGAGATACGATCCTGTATAGGTATTTTTCGCAGGATCAAGAACGATTGCGCTGGCATCCGTACCGTCATTCTCACAAATGGCGGTGAAGGTTACTGCCGAAATATCTTCTGTTCCCAACCACTCGGATATATCAACGGTAACAAACCATTCTGAAAATGCCGGTTTTTCTTGTGGCAGATTAAATAGCCTTTTTCCCTCGATCATGGTCAATCCCCCCTAAATATACAGTTCGTAGTCTGGATCGGTTACTAGCGTTGACCCATTAGAAAATACCCAAAACCTGTAGCGGTTGGTTACGACACAATTCACATACTCGGACAGCCTGAATCCGTCCTTCTGCTTTATGAACCCCCTACCGAATCGCCTGACAAACCTAATGCCCTTATCTCGATCTATAATGACGTTGTGTTTTGGAAGGATGGCAATGGAGGGAACGAACCCCACCCTTACAATTTGATCGATTGCCAGACTTTTCCAGGTGTTTTCTTTCCCGTCCGGCTCATATTGTTTGAGGATCGTTTTATCTGCCAATTCCATTTCCCATGTGTATATTAGGTTGGCCTTTATCGTCATGCTGAAATCTCCTTAAACCAGATTGTTTCGTATTGACGCACTTCCCCGATCACATCTCTTACCGCATGATAAACACCATCGAAAGTATAATCGTGCCCACAAAGCAGTTTTTTAGGCTTACCCTTCCAAGCAAGCAGATCGGCCTTCACTTCCTCATAAGCGTGGCCCCCATCAATGAAAACCATATCAACTGATTTATCCGCAAAGAACGTGGCTTCCTCAACGCTATTGCCGATCACCATATTAAGGTTATTAAATTTCTCTGTGTTCTTCATAAACTCGGCAAGAACGGTATCTTTATTTTCTTTGTAGCAAATTTTCAGGGCAGCCTTACCACAAAAAGTGTCAATGGCAGTAACCTTCCCAGGCGTGCCGGATAGCAATGCATGGGTAGATCTTCCTTTCCATGATCCGATCTCAACTATGGTATCCATCTTTTTCGCAGTTTGATAAAGCCAATTCAGCTCGTTAAAATTCATCCAGCCTTGAATATCGTTACTGTAAAAATGTTTCTCCCTGCCGATATGGTCCAGGTGAGTGTTCTTATTGATCCTGATTTTCCCCAGATGAGCCAGGTTTAAACCCGGGTGGCAGTAAACCTCAAACCCTTGCTTGTTGCAGCGCAAACAAAAGGCGAGATCCTCCTTGATTTCATCACCGTTTTTCATGGGGAAAAAATTGAATGGCCTTCCAAACTCCTGTACTACTTTTGTAGTCCACATCTTTTCAAGCACATGGTTTTTGATATAGAGAAATCCTGTGCCTACCCCTAACCCATCAGGATGAGTGAAAACATCATCAGGTATCTCATGGTATTTCATACCGGCAAAGTAGTTGTCGCCCTCTACAATTTCGGTACTGTACTTATCGGGCAGAACAATATCATCGGGTTTCAAAATCCTGTAGGCAATCGGAAAGTAAGGCTTTCTCCTGGCATAGTAAAGCCCACCGATAATGTCCTTGCCTGCTTCCAACAGGCTATTAACTTCCGATGGCCCAAAGATCATATCGCTATCAACAAACAGGAGATCCTGTCCCTTCTGTAGAGCTTCCCACGAAAAAGCGTTTCTCAGCGTTGAAAGATATGTCCCTTCTTTAAACTTGGGCTCGCACTCGTAGCCCTTTGATTGCAAATGCAGGGCAACATTAAACACACATATCTGCGCTTCTGGATCTATTGCCGTATTATATGGTACGGCAATCTTTAGTTTTTTTTGCATTATTCCCTCCATTTCCAGGTAGTGAGCAGCTCGCCCACTACCCTCTAGTGTGAAATTCACATGCAAGATGTTAAATTTTTTTAGGTTTCATGTTTTTTGTTTTCCAATAAGCTGCATCATTTTATTGATAACCTCTTTTTGGTTGTCAGGATCGTTATTGGCAATTAGACGAATAACCCTATCAATACTTCCATGACAATGCCGACAACACGCAACTAAATTTCCTTTAGTGTGTGAGCCACCATATTCCCTGGGGAGCATGTGATGTATTTGTAAGTTTCGACTGATGCCACAAAAGACACATTTATAACCATCCCTCTTTAAAATTTTTTCTCGGTATTCTTCCCAATTCTTACTTGAAGTTTTCCCACCGTTTACCCAAAACTCATCTATGGTGATTCTCTGCGATTTGCTTGAGCATTCATTTGAGCAAAATAAAGCATCTTTGTGTATCTTATCTGCATATCTTCCACCAACCGTAAATGCTTTTCCACAAAACTTGCACTCCCTTTTCTCAATGTTCCATGTATGGGGTTTTTTCTTGCCTGTCCAATCTTTCGTTCTACATTTTAAAGAACAATATTTTTTGTTGCCCTTTCTCAATGGCAAAGAACTACCACAAACAATACATGGTGGTTTTTTAACTCGCCTTCCAATCCCACGACACTTGGGCGAACAATATTTTCTTTCTTCCGAAACGTAAGAGCTGAACTCCCTTTTACATGCCAAACATTTTTTTGTAACCCATTTTTTTGTAATCATTATACTGCCTTCAAATAAGTTAATGTTTGAGGACAGCATATATTAATTGTACGCAGATGTCAAGGTCTATGTTTCATCATAACTGAACGTAAGAACTTCCGCACTTAACGAACCAGGACTTGCGGTAGATGCCACCGTCATTTGTAGCCTTAACAGATCCCCCTTATACCCGGTGCCTGTATGCGGTCCGGTATTCCCGGCATCCATATCGATGCTTGCGCCTGATGTTTTGGTGAAAACATCCGTACCCGATATGTCGGCATCCGTTTCCGTCTGCCAGTCGGTCGCGGTATCGTATTGCACACCGATCCCGGTACCAAAGTTATTCGCACCGTCCGAATAGGCCCTCAAATTCTGCAAATCAACTGCCGGGGCTACACTCACATAAAAACGTAACTGCTTTGTGTAGCTGTAATCCGTATCGGCAGCCGGAATCTGAAGCCTGTTTGCGGTATCTACCGTAGTTTCAACCGCACTTTTAAACCGCACCGTTGAGCTGGTTTTGTCAACTCCTGTTTCATCCGCACTATTCTCATGTATCTGAACTGTTGCAGCCATAATATTCTCCTTCTTTCTCCTTCCCCCTTAAATGTTTGTGAAAAACTGATACTTTTCCAGTTTCGATCTCAATTCCGGCATTTCTAAATTTGATTTAAAGGCCAGGTCGGGAGATCCCTTGCAAGCGGGCTGCTCTAATGTGCTATACAATGCAAATCTTGGTATAGCATTTAGGAGCGTTGCGTAGATCAGCGCATCGAGCAGGGTGATTTCTCCATACTGGCCTTGCAGGATTGCTTCAATATTCACCTCCTTTCCCAGCGTTTGAGTAATCAAGGAATCAATCGAAACATCTTTAGTTTTTCCAACAAACAGAAAAGCGTCCAGGGATATTGGTTTTTGAATTTCTCCTTGCACCAGGGCATCCAGCCCCGATACTGTGATTCCCTGTTTTTGAAGTATTGAATCCAGCGTTACGCTGATCTGGCCTAACTTCGTAAGATAGCCATCAAGCAAAACGCTAGACGTGCTTCCAAGTTTATTTAAAAGCGCATCCAGTTCGGTGTGACCCGTAATCCCCTTTGTTAATAGCGAGTCGAGATAGAGGCTTTCGGTAACTACCATAATCAAATGTGCATCCAGTTCGGTTGATGCCGATTGCGCTTTCACCAGGAGTGCGTCTAAATTTAACTGAAACAGCACTCCATATTTAGCAAGCAGGGCATCAAGGGAAAGCTGCCCTGACTTGAATTGTGTTAAAAAGGCATCAAGCTCTGTGGTTGAGAAAAGCCCTGTCTTATTTAAGAGTGCATCGATGGACAGGGATGCCTCAATCCCCATTTTATTTAGTAGAGCGTCAAGGGAGATGGTTTTCGTGTATATGGCTGCCAGGATCGCATCAAGGTCGGAGGTTATGGTGAGCCCTGTTTCTGACAACAGGGCATCGAGATCCGCAGTTGAGGTTAAGCCAATGGCGTTTAAAAGGGCATCAATATTTAACTGGCTTGCTTGACCAACTTTGTTTAGAAGTGCATCAATGCTAGAGGATATGGTTAATCCTATCTTATTTAGCAAGGCATCGAGTTCCGCAGTTGAACTTACACCTAGAGCATTAAGTAGTGCGTCAAGGGAAGCCTGGTCTGTCTGTCCAACCTCATTGAGAAGTGCATCGATAGACACTTGCCCCGATTTAAGTTGCTGCAATATGGCATCCAGACTTGAGGAAGCAGTAAGCCCTGTTTTATTGAGCAGGGCATCAAGAAAAACCTGCACTATTCCGGATTGCTCTAATATGGCATCCAGGCTTGAGGAAGTTGTAAGACCCACTTGATTGAGCAGGGCATCAAGGGAAATCTCGCCTGATTTAAGCTGCTGCAAAATGGCATCTAAGGAGAGGGAAGTATCTACTCCCGCCTTCTGCAATAAGGCATCGATTTCAAGCGTTTTGGTCTGGCCTACAAGGTTAAGTAGCGCATCCAGGTCAAGTGTTATTGGGATTGATTTTGTAAGGTACGCATCCAGGTCCACGCCATCCGATAGGGCTTTCTTTATAAGTGCGTCAATATCGGCGGACAAGCTGGCCCCCCCCTCTACCGTATAATCAACTATTACATAAAATTGAGTTACAGCGGTAACACTCGCGGCATCATAAGATTTAATTTGTATTCCTGCAATTAAGTCATCTATATTTGCCCAAGTCCATGCAGAAGAAGTGTTTGGATTTTCATTCCATGTTTGAGAATAGAGGTCTCCGCTTGCCCAATCAAAAGATAATTCTTTTTCACTTCCATCATACTCTGTGCCACCCATCTTTACTGTCGGTTTTATATTACCACCTCCAGGATTGAACCATGGTTTATATCCATAACCACTCCAAACCACAGTAACACTATTTATAGTACCAGTCCCCACACCAGAATCCCCCATTCCGTAGAGGTCTTTTGTATATCCTGCAACACCTGATTCAGAAACATAATCAGCCAAATTTATAGGGTCCTCATCTACTTCTGTATAATTATCTCCAGCGGTAGAATCTAAATTAACATCTGAATCCGAGGTTGGTCTTAGGGTTTCACCAGTGGGAAGTGTATAGGTGACCTTTACATAAAAAAGAGAACAAGCGCCCGATGTATAAATTTGTGTATCAAATCCAAACCCTGCTATTAAATCGTTCACTTCATCCCATGTCCAGGCGGAAGAAGTATAGGGGTTGGTAGCATAATCCTCTGTATAACTCGCCCATCCTGAAGTTATGTTTTGGGGAGACGCAGTATAGGTAGTTGAATGGGTTGTTAGTTTAAAATATATCTTTCCAAAACAAGCAGGCGGTGAATAAAGACACTCATACGATGTAAGTGCTACCAGAGAAACTTTTTCAATCGTTCCAACACTCGCTGCGCTATGGTTTTGAATACCGTATAAATCATACTCTACAGTGTGAGTTGCACCAGCATCTGTATAAACAACAGTTGCACCAGCATCCGAAAGCTGGTCATCTACTTCTGTGTAGTGAACTCCTCCACCATCGCTGGTATTTGCTATATTAACATCTACGTCTGATGTTGGCCTTAATACCTCTATTGCAGATACGGCAAAGCAAGTATTGACAAAAATAAAACTTGCCATTACCAATAAACTAACGCCACATAATTTAATCTCATCTTCACCTGATCCTGGGCCACTACTCAACATATCAGTTATGGATACGGTATCGCCCGAATTGTCAGACGAGAAATCTATAGCATCATCATCTACACTATCATCAGAACATACCTCCCCATCAAATTTATCCGAACCATCATCCCATTGAGTAGTGCCAAAAGTAAGGGTTGATCCGGTGGGCCAGGTTATATCCGTTCCCCCCGCTATAGACGGGAACAACAAGAAGGAAATCAAAGCAATTTTAAAGACCCTTTCTTTCCATTTCATTCCAAACATCACCTCCCGCATAAACCTCCATTACATAATCTGTCCCATCCTGGCGAATCCTTATTGTCCCAACCGTATCAGGATCACCAAAACAGTGAGTGCCGATATGTTTAGTGTAAAGTGGTCTTAACATCATTATCCTAACCTCGATACCGCCATTGGCATTTCTAAAGTTGAGAAAAACATTTCCCGGTCCAGTTTTGTTTTGAACGTATATCTGGATTGCGCAAAGAGCAGGGCTGACACCAGGACCGCATCCAGCAAAGTAATTCTCAATATTTCTCCCCTGACACAGGCATCAATATTTATCTCTTTTCCCAATGTCTTTGTTAAAATAGAATCAATGCTTGCTTCCTTGACAAACCCCCAAAAAAGCCCGGCATCTAAAGATACCGCTTTAGTTTGCCCCACTTTATTTAAAAGAGCGTCAAGATTGGCGGTAGAAGTAAAGCCTACTTTATTCAGTAGAGCATCTAATTCAAAAGTGATAGTATTAATTTGGTAGAGATAACCATCTAATGTTGTGGTGGCGGATCTTCCCACCTCATTTAAAAGTGCGTCTAAATTAGTCAATGCTGTCAAATCTGTTTTATTTAAAATTGAATCAAGAGATAGGGTTTTGACAAGCCCCCAATACAGGCAAGCATCCAGGGCAGTGGTAGCGGTCTGCACCTTCGTCAGAAGTGCGTTGAGATCAACCTGGGCCAGCAATCCTACTTCATTAAGCAGCGCATCGATCCCGAAAGTACCGCCTTCGATATTCACTTTTAGGAGTAACGAATCAATCCCTGTTGTTAGAGTAATGTCAGCCTTGTTGAGAAGTGCATCGATAGATAGGGAAGTTTCAATGCCGATTTTATTCAAAAGGGCATCAAGAGAGATGGCTTTTGTGTAAATAGCATAGGTAATCGCATCAATGTTTGAGGCTATGGTCCGGTCTGTCTGATTGAGCAGGGCATCGAGATCGGTTGTTGAAGTTAATCCAATAGCTTTTAAGAGGGCATCAATGCCGGTAGTCGATGATCCGGCCTTGGTCAGGTAGGCATCGAGATCGGTAGCGATAGTCCCCAACAAATAAATAAGCCCATCAATGTCAAGGGTAACGGGGATATCCCCCTTATTGAGCAAAGCATCGAGATCAACCGTACTGCTTAACACACCCTGGATAAGCGCATCAATGTCAACCGTTTTTGTAACAGATTCAACTGGTAAATAACTTGCGGCATATCGTAGAATATTCATTTGAAGATCCTATAATTTTAACAAATTCCAATCGAAGTCCCTTGAGGTTCCATCCGTCTGTTCCAGGGTAGCGATAATCTCCGTATCTACCGGGATGGGGATGCTATACTTGTGCGGTTCTGTCTGAATATGAGCATAAGTAGCCTGGTATGCCAGCCTTGAATCCCCCCCTGATTTGTCCTTTGTCTTTAGCCGAAGGATAACCACATCACCGTTTATCATTTCATTTGTGTCAACGACTAGAACGTAGACACCGGCGGCTGTTTCGGTATCAAGGGTATGCTCGGTATCTACTACTGCTGTTTGTTGTCCACTTCCAACTGATGTAACTGCCATGATAACCTCCTAGCTTACGCCATAAAATATAAAACCAAATTTTCTGTCTGCTTCATCCGTACCACTACAAGCTGCCCTTGCTGATATTCTCGTTCCAGCCGGGATAGGGAAGGGAATATAAGGGGAAAACCTGGGAAAAACCATATCGAGTTGGGTGTAGCTGGTCAATAGATGGTTTGACATAATGACCACTTCCGATGCAGCAGCACCAACACCTATGTCAAGTTTGAAGGTGTAAGTTGATCTGGCATGATTCTGGTTTGATGTAATCCCCCACATAAACCCTTGAATGTCATGTGTGAGAGAGCCGGTAATCTCTACCCACGCCCCTTTTGTGTCTGCTACTGCCCCCGGATCTATCTCTACGCCATCTGTATCGGTAGTATTAGCACCGTAGGTTGTGATTCTACCTGGTGGCCCTTGAGAGTAGTACGTAACATCATAAATCTGTGTTGCAAGGCCAATGGTGCTACTGGCTATTTCAGCTTGGCACCTTGCCGATAATCTTGTGCCAGCAGGGATTGGTAAGGGAAAATGGTAAGTTAGGGCATTACGATAACTGTAGGTTTTCCCTACTGCAAATATCAAATTATCCACAATGCTTACTTCCGATTCAGCAGCGCCGATGCCTACATCCCAAAGAACATCCGAATCGGCTTGCGACCAATATAGAACCTCAATAGAAAATGCACCTGCCTCGAAGTCCGTACTTGCCACCAGCTCTGTCCACTCCCCCTTTGTGTCAGCACTCCCGGCAGCAGTTACCGTAGTTGCATAACCTGATGCTGGATAACCTTTATGTCGGGCTATATTCCCAATCGAAAAAAACATTACCTTACTCCATACAACACAAAATCAAATAACCTGTCGGTTGCACCATTAGTGCTGCAAGCTGCTCGTACTGCGATTCTTGTTCCTGCCGGGATAGAGATCCCGAAAAAGGGGGAGTGTAAAGGGGTAATGCGATCAGGAGTGCCAGAAGCAGCTTGCCCCCAATTTTCAACTATTATCACTTCCGATTCAGCAGCGCCAATCGCTACGTCAAGTTGCCAGTAACAGGTTGTCAAGACTGTGTTAGCCTTATCCCCTATCCTAAAGAAAAAACCCTTGAGGTCCTCTGTTGTTGAGCCGGTAATCTCTACCCACGCCCCTTTTGTGTCTGCTACTGCCCCCGGATCTATCTCTACGCCAGTAGTGTCCGCTTCATCTGCCCCATACGCATCACAATGAGCATAAGAAAATGGCGTTTTGAAGTTCTTTCCTTCAATTAGCCCGATATTTAAAGATATACCTCTGCTCGCGGTAACATTGCTTTGGCTCCTTGCTGAAATTCTTGTTCCGGCTGGAATAAGAACGGGCAGAACAAATTGATCATTTACCATAAAGTATGTTTTGTCCTGTACCATTAAATTCGGGAACAAAACCACTTCCGATTCAGCAGCGCCTATCCCTATGTCAAAGAAAAAAAATAAGGAACTAAAAACAACATATACCTGAACGAAAAGAAAACAATCGAAGTCCGTGCTGGCAACAAGTTCTACCCAATCTCCTTTTGTATGTGCTGTTGTGCATGAAACATAAACTTTTATATCCCCTGCCCCAAAACCATCGGGATAATGTTTTATCCTTGAGCAGTACCCATGTAGAGGCCAATCACCCATAAGCTATCCTTTATCGTGATCCTTTCTTATTATAACCGAATCCATCGTTAGCCCGGTATGGGAATGAAGATTTATCACATCCCAAAACCGTTCATTCTTTTTCCCTAAATCGTCAAGAGCTTTAACGGTAGAATCTTCATACGCCGCCTTGCGATGTTCAGCGCAATCTTCTCTTATTTTATCGCAATCAAGCGTACTGAGCTTTGTGGTTAAGACTTTATTCATGCTCTTAATGTGGTCGTCCAGCTTATCCTCTTGCTTGCCCTGGCGATTGATCTGATAGCCAATAAGAAGGATGGTAATCGTACCCATAGCAGTTGCAATATATTCCCACATTACGCAGCCTCCTTTCTTCCTCGATAGGTCTGTTCATACCACTTGATTGCAGATTTAACCTTTTCCCTATCTCCTTTTGTCAGGCTTCCAAAAAATGTTTTTCTGTGCCTAATGGGAACGCTGGACATGGGATGCGCCAGCTTGATACTTATCTTCAGCCCTTTCGTTGTACCGCCAAGATCCTGATACTGTTTGAGGTATTTCTCGGCAGCTTTTAGATCTGCAAATTTTAAAGCCCTCTTATAATAATAAAGTGCGTTACTCTTTGTGGTTGGATCAACCATCGGCTTTGATAAATTATTATCCTCAAGATAATCTGTTGCAAGTTTCCGGGTGTCGTAATAAGCCATTTCGCCCGGATCGGTCCTGTAAGAAACTATACTTGCTATATCCTGCATTAATCTCCCGCCAGTAGCTTTGCCCCTCAGTGGCTTTCCGGCAGCCCACCGATAGGGAATGTCCAGGGAGAATGTCCTTGCGATATGCTCCAGCTTATCCCTGATCGGTCTTGACTTAAATATATCGGGGTAGGTTGATTTACCTGTGGGCAATTCCATTAAAGCCATCTTGAGATCCGGCCTGATGCCCCTTGCAAATTTGTTGACAAATCCCTGGTAAGCGTCTTTGTAAAGATCGTAGAAGCTCATCTTCCTGGTAAGAAGGTCCTTCATGTCTTGTGGCGCATCTTCCATCCCAATCCATTCTAGTGCATCACTTAACGCACCCTGAAAGCGGAGTGTAACAATAGATCCATCACCCCTCCTGCCAGGCGGTAGGATAATGTGAAGTTGCCTTCTCCCCGACTCCCCAAGCTCTCTTTCTTCGTCCGGGAAGAAGATCATATTCCAGAGCATGATAGAGCCATAAAGCATACTCGCCCTAAATGCCAGCGCAGCTCCTTCTTTCGCAAACGACATACTCGCCATCGATATAGCGCCCTTCTTGCCCCTCCCTTCTAGTGGCAGGTTTCTAAATAATTTATAATACCTGGGGGCGTTTATTTCCAGCCATGAAAAAAATGGGATCATCTTTCTTCTCAACCATTGTCCGGCCTGGGTGATATTGCCATAATCACCGAGCAGATCCCTTGCCAAAAGAGCTGCCTTACGATCACCATCAAAGGGGGTATCGTCAACTACGTCAGGATTAGAAACGCCATAGATATTTTTCTCGCCGGCCCTTATCCTGTCCTTAAAATATCTGAATGCTGCCAGCCTTAATACGTTTTCCCTCCAGGTGGTAAACCTCTTTGAATGTTCCCAATATGCCTTTGCATAGTATTCAAGGTTTTTCCCTTCACCCCTCATTAATTTCATAAAATTATCGTGAGAAAGGTTTTGGACAACATCGGGTATATCGTGGATCGTCATTCCAGATCCTATTACCGCTTCTTTCCGCGCAACATCCATTTCCTTTACAAGATCAGCCGGTAGTTGATCGTATTTATAATGATACTTCCACAGGTCCTTCGCTGCCTGTATGGAATAGTTTTTTATTATCTTTGGATCATAGGCCAGCGTTATGTCCGCATCCCCGGAGAGGTTGTTAGTATTGTACTTGATTATCCGCAAAGGATTTATCAAAATGTATTGCTTCCACAGATTCAATGATCTTTCGGCAATTCTTTGAATGGGATTCCTGTTCGGGAAGAAGGTGATGTCGTCCATTGTATCAGCTATGTTGGTGGGGATTACCCACTCCAGATCCATCCCCCTTGCCAGTATCTTTTTAGCATCATCCTCTGTGAGCTGTCTGTTCCCTGCAATCACGCCTTCCAGTATCTTGTCATTTATGGCGTTGGTAATAAACCAGGCGGTATGGGGTTTTGGTTTCCAGCTTGAATAATCCTCCGGCATGAGATTCTTCCAGGTGGTAAAATCTTTTCCTAACCCGGCCTTGATAAAGGCATTCCGCTCCCTTATCCCATTGAATATTGTAGCTGCTGCTTGAGCGCCATCCTGATTGCTGTTTATGAGATAGCTCAAAAACTGGAAGATCAGAGGGTTGTCCGTGGTTACAGATCCCCCCAATTCGGGTTCTTCGGGGTAGTCTTTTTTTGCTACTGCCTTTTCTGCATGAGAGGCCGCAAGATCATCTATGATCCCCTCATATTCTACCGGCCCATAAAGCTCACCGTCTGCCGCCAGCTTCCCTAGCTTGCCAAACCCCATAGCGATCTTTATGCTAAATGGTTTTAACGGATCTATCTCTTTCCCTAATTCGTCCGTTTCGATCTCTCCTTTATCCCTTAAAACCTCCCATAGTTTAGCTGTGTTTTTGTCTTTTGCCTTTGCCCTCAATGATTTTATTATGTTGTATTTCGTGTCCATCTCGTCAATAATCTCTTTTGCCCTTAACTGCGCTAACCCCTGCGATACAACCTCAAATTCACTTTCGGCATATTCGGTGTTGTAATCTTTAATTGATCCGATCCGGCTTATCATCCATCCTTTCTTATGTGTCCTTACGTCTTTACCTCCGATGCCAGTATCTTTGTATTTCTTCTGCATATACTCAAGGACCTGGTGATGCCAGTAATCTTCATTTTTAACAACATTTTTATTGAGAAACTTGGCATCAATGAGATCCTTTTTCAGCTTGCTCATAAAACTTTTTCGTTTAGCCAGGGCCTCTTTTATTTTCGGGTTTTCCTCTGCCATCTTTTTAAACTTGCTCAAGGTGCTAACGACTTCCGTGCGGTCCATAAAATCATAGGGAAGCCCTTTTCCGGGATCGAGCAAGCGTTCCCCTGTTGCCGGATCCACAAAATCAATGTCGTGCATCATATCTGATAAGAGCAGATTCATGGAAAACGCATCATATTCCTGGGGAGTAAGGCCGGATAGCACATCTTTAAGATGATTCATCCCTGCGTCTTTTGCATATGAGGGGATCTCCTGAAACCTTCTCAAATTACTTATCGCAAATCCATGTTCTTTCGGGTCGAGCAAAGGCCAGTGACGAGTGGTAGATGCCATGATCTGTGTGCCTAACTTCTCTAATCTCTGCACTATGGTTGGCTTCGGTATCCCCCTTGCTGCCTCGATCCTCGGCCTTACTTGAGAGGGCAGGGCAGCCATCGGCTCTTTAGTGGGAGACACTTCTTTCTCTTTGGCAAACCTAAAGCCCATCTGCGGTGATGGCGCTTTTATGCCTAGTGCTTTTCTGACCGCTTCCTCATTAAACTCGGATACCGGCACTTTAAATTCTTCATTCTTCTTGTTTCTGAATACAACTACATCTTCCGCACCTAAAAAGCCTTTCTGTATGCCTTCATATTTTACCGGGAATTGCTTTAGGACTTCTTCGGCCTTTCCTGCTTCTTTCTCCCTGGCAAATCTTGTTGCAGCTCCCCTTAATTCCCCGATGTCGTATCCTTCCTCTATTGCCCTTTTTGTTGCGCCAACAATTATTTTAAGATCATCATCGTTGAGCTTTATATTAAAACCCATCTTTCGCAGCCAATTTTTGATATAGGCATATACTCTTTTTAAAAGACCAGGCTTTTCATTCTTCCCGGCCATCCGTGCCAGTTTTTCTTCGGCTGCGGTAAGCCGATCTTCCCTTTTGCTGAAATCAAGGCCATAGAGATCTGCTATGTCTTGTAATTGTTTGGGACCATAGGCATTATAGACTTGTGCCAGGAAGGGATCAAAAGATCTGCCAAAAAGTTTTCTTGGGCCATAATGACCGTACAGCTCATGGAAAAGTGATTCCTGGGCTTCTTCAATACTTGAAAGCCCTTCGGCAACAAGTGTTATTTCGTTGGTTTCGCTATCAAATACGGCCTTTACCCCGGCACCGGCTACTTTTCCCGCCTCTTTTTGCAATTCAGGGGAAAGCTCGGAGATTGAGCTAACCACATTAACCCCAGGGGTTAATCCTTTGAGGTTTTTTAAGATGGGAGTGATTGTATTTTTTATTTGTTCAACCGGGATCCCGGCAGCCTCTTTGGCTGCCCTGGCAAACGTAGCGGTAGCAGGCTTATGTGGTCTTAAACTCAATACCGGTCTGCTCTCTGTTATCTGCTTAAATATCTTGGCTGCATCTTCCCCGGTGGGGATGAAAAAGCGAGTATCGTAATCGATGACTTCCGTAAAAACACCAGCCCTCGTTAATTCCCTCATGTGTGAGTAATCAGGACCATCTATCTCGATCCTGTTTTCCTGATAGGACTTAACCCTTTTGATTATCCAGCCATTTGCAAGTTCAGCCACATAGTTGTTTTTCAGTATTTTATCAACGATCTGTGCCGGGGTTTCCTTTGGTGCTTTCAGCTCTGCTTGAAGGCTTTGAAGGGTTTTCGTAACGTGAGCAGGGTCGATCATCCGGCCTAAAAGGGTTTCCCCTTCATCTGTTTGTGTTCTTATTATCCGGGTACTTCCCTTTATCCTATCCCATATTGGAAGGATAACCCCTGTAATCATGTGGATTCGATCAGTTACGGTTTTCGGCTGATCGGCATATTCTTTGTTCCATAATTCCTTTGACTCGGCATCGGTTAGGGATCTCCATTTTTCCTTATCTTCAAATACATAGGATTTCGCTGTTTGATAATGCCTTGCCGGGGATAGTAGTGCGTAGTATTCATTTATGCTGCCTGTATTCGGATCTGTGTGAAATCTCTTGTAAGATGCAACCCATACCCTACCACTACTTATGTTCTGAAAAATCCCTTGGGCCGTGCCTCCCCTAAAGGCGTCCCTTGCTTCTTCGTATTTAATGAGGTCGGCTGGTCGGGTAGCGTCAATCTCAACATAGTGTGTTTCTGCGCCTGTTTCCTTGTGGGTATATACTTTCTGGCTCGATACCTTCTCTACCTTGTCAGCTCGTAATGTTTCAATGCCCTTATCAAGTGTTCCATTGTTGATATGACGCTCAATCACTTCATCATATTTCTTTTGATAGGCGCTGAAAACCCTATTCATGTAATCTGTTTTTAATGAGAGCAAGCGATTGAGAAATTGCTTCATCTCAATAAAGTTCAAACCGCCCTTCTCACTCGTAAGCCTTAGCCCTGTCTGATTGTAAAACTCGTCAATATCAATGTCGTTGTGTCCATAGGCGGTATCGGCTATAAAGCCGTGGAGTGCCTCTATCGCATGAGGGCTTTCAAGATTATCCCTTGCCTGGAAGAACCCCTGGCTTCCGGTCTGACGCTGGCCTTTAGTTAATGCGCCTAACTGATCCAGCCTTCTTGCAATAGTGGAGATAAACCTTTTTTGTGCTTCGAGATCCGTATGGACTAAAACGTAGTGAGGCGGTATCGCTTGGTTTGCTCTGTGCGTTCTTCCCATGCCTTGAATTGCTCTATCAGCCCTCCATCCAGGTTGAAGAACGTAATGGGATCTCCTTTGCTGATTTTTTACATTCCGATCTGCGTCATAGCTTCTCCCGGTTCCACCGGCATCGCTAAAGATAAGAACCCTCTTTTTGCCATCCATGAAGGCATCAGCGTCTTTTTCCCTGTGAGAAAGCCCTAGTTTTTCCTCTACCTTCCCCTCAACCCCTTCTTTCCTGATTAATCTTACTTTCCTTCCGGTTACTTCGGCAACATTTTCTGCCCCAAAGTAATCGATAATCTGATCGAGTGGGTTATCAACTGCCTTTATGCTGCCGATCTTTGCAAGCAGCTCGGTTCGCATCCTTACCGCTTCTTTGTTTATTACCGGTGTCTCACCATCTGCCTCAAATACCGGCCTTGCCCTCTCATTCCCATCTTCATCTTTATATTTTTCATATTCTTGGACCGGGAAGGATCTTTCAACCCAATCCATTAGCTGCTGTTTCGGGGTAAGGTCAAGATCCTCAATCGCCTGGCCTTCTTCAATCCTTGACAATGCCCTTTCTTGAGCTGCTTCCATTGTGTTGACAAGCTGAAAAACAACCGACTTGCCATCTTTAAGATCTTTCTCTGCGCTCTTTATCGCAGATGGTACTTGCATGGCAGTTATTACCTGGTTAAAAAACCTCTGCTGCGTACTCCAAAAATGACTCCATATCGCCTGACCGTTGTTTGCCCCCGTTACTTGCTTTCCGGTTTCCGTTTCCCTGCCTGTTGCTTTGAGTGCATCGTGGACATTCTTTAATACGATCTGCCATCCACCAGCAAGTTCGTTGTAAATGTCTTTCTGATCCCGGGTGAGTTTATGCTCAAGTCTTTCGTATGTTACTCCATCGAAGGATAAGGATCTCGAAATGTACTTACCCATAGCCTTCATATCTCGTGCAACTAACTCCATAGCTGCCAAGCCCTGCGCTTCAATCTGGTTGACAAATGTACCAACATTGGGGAATGGCGTACCTTCCCCGAACAATCCTAGCCTCGTTGCGTATGCCAGGTTTAGCGGATCGGTTGCGCCGGTTGCAGACACATATAGGACCCTTGCATTGGGTAATCTTCTTTGGAGTTCTACCCCGGTAAGTGCTTTGTTGGAAGGATCTTTCTTTCTACCACCGACTTTAGTTTCAATGGCATTTCCCATGTTGTGAGATTCGTCAAAGACGATAACACCATCAAAGTCTTCACCTAACCACTCAGCTACCTGGTCAAGCCTTCTCTTGCCGGCCACATCTCCCTTGTCTCGCGCTTTATTCTTTAGGGTGTCGTAGGTTGTAAATAATACGCCATTTTCTTGTGCTATCTTGCCGGTAGCTTTTGTCTTGTTTAATGGGAATACAACTTTAGAATTCCAGCCAACCCCGTCAACATCACGCTTCGCATCCTTTATTAATCCCTGTTTCTCTGATAACCATATCGATTTCTTTCTGCCCTTGTTCCAGTTATCAAGGATAATCGCAGCAGCTTCTCGGCCTTTGCCAACACCTGTACCATCGCCGATAAAAAAGCCCCTTCTCTCGCCTGTGGGAAGGGTCTTTTCGTGGGATTGACCGGCATAGACTACCGCCTCTAATTGAGCATCACTAATTTTGCCTGATTCGATGGATTCTTTAGGGAGGTCCGGTTGGTAGGTTGGGGTAGGTTGTTCAACTGCTGCCATGGCAGCAGATTCTACTAATTTGCCAGGGTGCTTTTGAGCGCCCTTGATCTTTACTTTTTCGGGAGTGTATTCGTCATAGATAGAGTCAGTAAGGGCTTTTTTCTCTTTCTTTCCCTTTTCTTCCCCTACTTGAAGTTTGCCGGTAGATCCCTCGGGATAGGGTAGTTTTCCAGGGTGGCGGTAAGTCGGCTGTCTATGTGTTCCAATAGCTCTGTCGCCAGGTCCAGGGGTTTTTGGTGTTTCAGAAGGTCGCTTTCGCTGTCCTCTCCGTTCTCGTTCGGGAAGATGAGCTTCTGTAGGTTCCCCGGTTTCCAGGCCGCCAGGGCCTCCACGTTCTCCCTCAATGGCCTGTTCCCCCTCACGCTCACCCCTTCCTGGTTCAGTCCCCAAAGTGCCAGTTGTAGAAAGTAAAGAAGGTTCTCGCCCCACTCCGGCTCTACCTTCTTCAGCAGACTCTTTGCCAGTTGGTTTAGTGGGCTCTCGTTTAGCTTGATAGCTTCTTTCATTTCTTATTCCCTCCAACAAAGGCAATAAATCTTCAACACTTTCGACTTTGCCTGTTATTATATTATCCTTCTTTTTGCTGTTTTTGTCAATAACTATTATTCTGTTATCAAACGTAGTGCCGTACTTCTGGTATTCCTTCCCGGATATTCTAATATTGGCCCTGACGTTGTAATCCTTCTTATTCCACCATTCCCTGAAAGCCGGTGCATTCATCCCCATTCCCTTACCAACAATCGCAACCAGTCTTCCCCCGGGTTCTAATCTTGCCATAGCCTGCTCGATATGCCTGGTAGCGAATTTAGTATCTCTTTTGCCCTCTAATCTGCCAGCAGTAGCGCTAAATGGGGGGTTCATAACGACTACGGTTGGCTTTACGGTATCGGGGAGTATGTTATCGAGCTGCTCTGCGTTTTCATTGAAGTATTCATCGAAGCCTAACTGTTTGAGCAGATCCAGCCGGTCCTTTGACAGTTCATTGACGATTACCTTTGACACCCCTGCGTTTTTAGCGAATACTGCGATCCCCCCGATTCCCGCAGATGGTTCAAGGACCACATCATCTTTATTGAGGTTGGCTACCCAATTAACCACAAAGGCCAGGTGAGGGGGAGTAGAGAATTGCTGAAACTCTCCGGATTCGGTTGTTCTTCGGGTTTGAGTGGGGAGTTTGTTGACGAGCTGCTTTAGTAACTTAATTCTTTCATGTACTGCTGGACTGTTTACAGCACCAGTTGGCTCAAATCCTATGCCGATCTTTTTAATATATTGATTAACGCCCAATTCCATCAACTCATAGGCATCTTTGGCAACATACTTCCCCTGGGCCTGTGTGCCGCCAAAATACTTATCGGCCTGATCGAATAGATCCTTCGCAACAAAGAGTCTCCCCTTGCTGACCCGATCAGCTACCCACTCGGATACCGGATTGGTTTTCTCGGTTGCTTCCGGGGCTTCCTCAAATCCAGCCATATCAAGGGCTTTTGCCCTGGCTTCTTCTAAGCCCCAACCACCGCCCTTGGGATCTCCACCTTTCTCTGTACGGATGCCATCCTTGGTGATGCGAACATAGTATCCGCTTTCATCACTATGTTGAATTGAGATGGTTTCGCCTTCGTATCCTGTCGCTACTCCTTTCATTTCCAGGTCTTTGATGAATTTTTCCCTGGTCGGTTCTTTTTTCTTTGCTTCCTCGGCTGGCTTTTGTAGCTCGGGATAGTCCTTTAGGACTTCGGGGGAAACGGGTTTGTTTTCGGATAGGGCTTTTTTAATTCGTGCCTCATGGGTTCCTGCCACAAAATCGCCGCTGCGCTCTTGCCAAGTCTTTAGGGTTGATTCCTTGCGGAGAAGAATGCGCTCTCCATCTGGCAACTCTAAATTTTTGTGCGGACCAGACTGATAGAATCTTGAAGCGTTAAAATATTCCCCCCTCGTCATCTCCCACGGCTCTTTCTTTTTGGCTTCCTCGGCTGCCCCCTCCTTCTTGCCAACCTTAATATTCAACTGCTTCTTAACTTCGGCAGGTAATCCTCCAACAGCCGCTTTCTTTACAACCGGCTTTTCAAGAGTGATCTTGTCAAATTCATCTTTGGTAATGGTGAAATCATCCTGGAGTGTTACCTCTCCCTCGGCTACCCTTTTAACCTTATAGACATCACCAGCAGTGTAGACAACATCCCCTTCCTCAAGGGCCAGATCAGCTATCACCCTTTCCTCAAGTTTACCTTCTTCCTCCGGCCTTTCCATCTCTTTTGCATGTTCTTCCTCTGCCGCTTTTTCAATCGCTTTCTCCGTAACAGGTTTATTCCAGTTGTCTTTCAACCATACTTTGAAATCAGATAAGGTCATGTCTGAAGTAACTGCCCCTATTGCTGGATCTTCGACAAACTTCTCCCTTATCATGTCAAAGGTTAATCCTTTTTTATTTACTATTCCAATATTCGTACCGCCACCTTCTTTGACGGTTGCAAACTCTGTCTCTCCACCTTCTTCTATATAAATACCGCCCAATGCTTTAACGATAGATTGCGGGGTTTCCCCGGGTTTGATCTCGGTGGGTTTTCGGGTTGTTACTTTTTTGGCTTTCTTTGCTTCTGCCTTTTCTGCTTCCTTTATAACCTTACCTAAATCTCTCCTTTCTTCTGCTGACAGTTCTTCCTCGGCTGGCTTCTCTGGCGCTGCTTCGGCTTCCCCTTCTGTGTATTCGTCAATCGCTTCATCAATAACCTTGCTTATAGGCCAGTTCCAAGTTTGTTCGATGTACTGCCTTTCGGTGAGCATCATTCCGGCAAGCTCCGCAATCTCCCCTTGAGTTTCTTCATCCTCTATTCCTTTTTCCTTTGCCCTTGCAATTACTCGATCATTAAAATCTTCCTGTGCGTTAATAAAGCTGTTTTCAGCGCCAGCTATAAAGGCTGCCGGTTCCTCTCTTAACTCTTGAGCTTCTTCCCTTAATGCTTTCCGCTTCTCCTGATCCGGTTTTTTCCGCTTGCCCTTGAGTGTTGCCAGCTCTTTTTCGATTTCTTCTAATCGGGGAGCGTTCTTCTCAATGAGCTGGCCCTGAATTGCAACCATCTCACTCCATTGATCTTCAATATCAGCCGGTGTCAAATCATCCCTAAACTCGATGCCAGGCAATTCTATCTCTTCCCCTTCTTGTGTTTGAAAAATTCCACCTGCTTCAATCGCTTTTTCGCCGCCTTCTCGCTCTTGTACGGGCCTCCCAGGTTCTTCCCCTTCTCGGACACCACCTGGTAGCCTCCTTTTACCTTCTTTATCATAGCCCTGTTCCTCCATGATTGTTTTTCGTTCTTCCTTGTATGCCTTTAGATTGGATTCCTGCTTGTCCGTTCTCTTTTTTAGGCTCTCAAGGTTTGCAATTTTTTTGCTGAGAGCATTTAAGTGATCCCCTATCTTCTTATCAACTCCCTTTTCCAGATCTGCAAGCTGTTCCGGGGTATAGATCCTCTCAATATCTTCTTCGGTTGCTGCCAATTCTTCTTCGGGTGACAATCCGGTACCGGCAGGCGCTTCCTCGATCACTTCCTCACCTGGTACTGTTGGCGCAACTTCCTCAACCCCCACAAGGGATTCGTCTATTTCTATTGCTTCTCCGTTTTCAATGGCTACAAAAGCGTTATGCCCCCACACCTGGGCTAATTCTGGATTAACTTCTTTTACCGCATTTTCGACTAAAAGTGCTGCTTCCTTCCTTTGTCCAATCGGGATGGCTGGATCTGTCAGGGCTTTTTTAATACGTTTTCTATTAACCATGTTAATAGAGCCAAAGAAACCAGTAAATAGGATAGAGGAAACAGCAGTTGGTCCAATTACCTGTTTTGCTGCATCCCAAAATCTAGTATCTCCTATTCCTATTTTCCGTTCTAACTCTGCCCCAATACCTTCTTGTAAGATTTCCGTAGGAATCTCAACCGATGCTAATTGTGCTGCTTGTTTTGCGTATTGCTTAATTCCAACTTTAAATACTGCCCCTATTCCCTTTTTCATGGCAACTTGAGCCGGGATTGTAAGGGGTTTCGATAATCCAAAAGTAATAAGTGATAACCAGTTAAATAATCCTTCAAGACCGCCTTCGACTAAACCGGCTGCTACCGCTATGGGTTCGCTTTTTTCTCTTGGCACTCCGGCCTTGTCTGACCGATTAAGAAAATCATCAATTTGTGCTGCCCCAAATTGAACCGCACCACCTAAAACAAACCCTGCTGCTGCCCCTGCTGGAACGGTAAGGGGGGCAAGAGGGCCTCCGGCTGTTCCTCCCAAAGCGCCAAGACCAGCACCGGCAAGCGCACCAGGGATCGCAGACATTAGCGACATGGTTGTCATGGCAAACCCCTCTGAAACCATACCGGCAAACCCTTCTTTCGGTTGCATCCAGGGTTTTTTTGCTCTGAAATCCTCTATTGCCTCAATACTTTTCGTTGCAAATCTTCCAACAGGGCCATGCTCTCTGCCAGGTTTTAACATACCTTCGTAAAGCCTCGCTTCTGGCAATAGTATTCTCCCTGCATAATCAATCGCACCCCTTCCTACTCCCATAGCTGCATCAGTTATGGCAGATCTCTCCCCAATGGCTTCTTTTCTTTCTCTTACCAACCTTGCCTGGTGGATACTTTCAAGATCTTTAAGGTCAGCCGGTGTGATACCGGGTTTTTGGGTAGGGGTTACTGCTTTCCTTGATCTATTGGCTAGATCGTCAGATAGTTGCTGTATTTCTTCTCTCGTTGGTATCGGCATTTAGCAGTTCCCTTTAAAGAAGGCTTCTCCATATCTTTAGTATTTTCTCCGCTTGCCCCGGATCAAGTTGTGGCAAAATAGCCTTTCGCTGTTCTGGTGGCATGTCTGCTAGTTGAGCCTGCGCAATCTCCGGAGAAACAGAATTGAGGGAATCAATGGCCTCCTGGGGGATCCCTCCCTGTGCTGCCCCGGGCATACCGGGGGCGGAAACGCCACCTGTTAGCGTATCAAGTATCGATGGCTCCCCCATTGGGCTCGATCCTAATTCCTCATATCTCTTGAAAGGCTTTGCTGTTTGCTCAAGCAGACCATATCTGCCCTTCGTCTTTTCTAATTCCAGTTCATGCGCCCTTGAAGCCTCCAACGCCCTAACATCAACCCCGATTCCTTCATATGCTTCTTTCGGTGTAGCATAGCTCCCGCCTGTAATCGGGCTTTGCCAATGGCTTTCCGTCCCTAGTATTACCCTGGTTGGCCTTCTATCCCCCAACCGTTCATCTTTCCACCAATTAGGCTTGCTGAAGTCCGGCTTAAACTCACCGCCACCGGCTGCCTTCTCTGCCCTTGCCCGGAGATCCGGCTCTATGGCCTGCTCTGGCATGGTTGCTGGCATGGTTGCTGCGAATGTTTCTGGTGCGGGTCCTCTAATTCCTTTAAGTTTTTGCGCCAATTCATAGGCAGTAGCGCCAGCAGCTAGAAGCGGACTTCCACCACTTTTCAAGAAAGACTTGCCGCCAGTTTGGAGGGCATTGGCAATTCCCTTAACGGTAGATTCCCTGGGCGGTGATGGCAATCCCACATTCCCCGCTATCTCCCTCATTCTTTCACCGGGAGTAAAGCCTCTGCCAGGGGCGGGGGTTTTAGTACCGCCTAAAGCGGTTACTCTGTTGTAGACTTCCGGCATAAAACCGGCTACTCCTTTTAATTTCTGCCTTACCCCTGCGTAACCTTCTTTTCTGCGATCAAGGAAAGACCTGACTCTGGCCCTGTAGCCACCCATCCTGTTTTTGTTGAAGCTGGAAACTTCATCTCTCAATCCATACATTTTAAGTCCTCCCTACTTCCAGTTTTTTAACAAGCTGAATTTGTCCATTTGTTTCTTAACCCCTAACCGCAGATTTCTCCTTCTCAAGAGAGGTTGGAAAGATTGCGAACTCCCCCCAAATGCTAGCGCCCTTCTTGCGTCTATGGATGTCGGCACCCCCCTCAATACCGATCTCGCATTGATTGATGATGGCATACCGAATAACGCCTTTCTTGCATCTACAGATAACATTTGCCAGCCTCCCTTTAATCTTCTTGGTAAATGTGTTGATCATTGTCAGAAGTAATAGCTGATACAGATCTGGAAGTTACAGATACGCTACTTCCCGAATCACTATTAACGCCAGATCCAGCCCTTGAGTCGGACCTTGATTCGCTTGCCCCAAGATGAACAGATGCACTGGCCGATGATATGGCAGAGGCGCATATCTGCGCTGCGATCTGTGCGGCAGCCCTTATGCTCTCGACTTGCAGCTCATAAAGCGCAACAGTCGACTTCATCTCAATGTCGGCCTCTTTTATCCTCACGTCATATTCGGCTGCTCTTTCTGTTACCCTGCCATTATATAACTTAACCAGGGCATCGGCCTTTGCACTAAACTCTCCCACCTCTGCGGTATATCGGTCTGTCTTGTAGCCTTCCTCTTTTGCTATCATTTCGGCCCGTGCAATCGCTCTTTGAATATCTGCCTTGTACTTCTCGATCAATGCCAGGTAGGTTTGAACCTCTCCCTTATTATGCTCAACGGTTAAACTCATTTCGGCAAGGTCAACATCCGCACCAGCCTTAAAAGCTGCGACCCTACTGGTATACGCATCAACCTGGGTCTTATACATATTGGCTTTTTCGGCTTCTCCGGCTATTTGCGCCTGATAAGCATTATATCTGCTGGTAACAGCGCCAACCCTGATACCGTAGGCTTCCACAACCGCCTTGTATCCTTCAATTCTTGTCCTGTCATATTGAGCCTGGATATTCGCGGCTTCCATCTGTGCTTTATATAACTCGATAAGAGTAGTGATCCCCGCAACCTGGGCTTCATAAGCATCGATAAGCGCTTTCCGTATCTCAACCGATAGTTTAGCGCCCTCAACCTGGGCCTTGTAGATTTCCACCTTTGCGATCTCTGCCCTGATCCGGGCTTCAAACACTTGAGCATAGGTTTTGTATGCTTCTAGCTGTGCATTGTAGGCAGCGATTTTCGCATTATAAATTAAGATTGCCATTTCAACCGTTTTTACCGCAGCTTCAAATGCTCTCTGCTGGACATTGTTCAGGTGGCCCATGTAGGTCTTTTCCCAATTAATCACTTCCTTAATGTTTAAAATCGTGTATTCCTGGGCCAGCTTTGCTTGCTCGATCAGAATATCATTATTGAGATCTTCGTTGAGCTGGTCTATCCTTGCCCTTATCTCTGCCAATCTGCTTACAAGTGCGCCCTGTGGTAACGAGTGGCCTTTTGAAGCCCACAAGTACAACCCTTCATTGTATGTCTTTTCGGTCTGCACTTCCTGTCTTTCTAATGCTCGATCCCATATTGCCTGTTCAACGGCAGCCCCTAACCCTGTCCCACCATTTTGAAGATCGGTCAGGAGTTTTGTTCTTAACGCCTGCATCAAATCGCTATCGTAATCTGCTTCATCCCATGTGAAAGCCGGTTCTGGCGGTGTAAGGTCCATCGATGGCGCAACTCCCTCGAATGTCGGCATTGTAATTTCGGGGGGAGATGGAACGCTCACACCATCAAGAGAGGGTAGAGCCGGTAATGTGATGCTCGGGGCGGTTGGAATGGTTATATCTGTTGCTGTTGGCGGTGTTGCGTCCAGCGTAGGCCACACTACATCAGGTGCATCTGGAATGGAGAACGCAGGGATAACCACATCAAAAATCGGTATATCGTCAACATCTAATACCAGGGGTGGCATTACCGGCGGAGCAAAGGGAAAAGAAACTGTTTCAACTTCAATTTCTTCCAATATTGGCGGTACTGGATCTGTCAGGACCATTCCATCAAGCCCCATAAGGGGAACGCGATCAAACACAATGTCAATCTCCGGAAACTCAAAAAGCTCTGTTGCCTCCTGTAGCCAGGCAATAGCTTCCCGAAGTTGCTGCCATGCTGTAAACACAGCAAACTCACCGGCATTAAAACGTCCCAGCGCTAAATCTCTAGCGTCCGAACCGATACCTCTGGCAGTAATTTCATTTCCCGTTGCAATATCTACCATTTTTCTATCCTCCAATTCGAGCCGGGAATGGCAAATCTATATTAGTACCACCCAAAGGCCCTGTATGTAACGCGCCTGTTTCTATCGTTGTTTCTTCAAATACCCTGGTTTGCCTTGCAATCCATACCTGCACATCGTTGATTTCTAAATCGTCAATTTTGGCATAATATTCATTTGTCTCAGTTGGGAAAAGGGTAACATTGTTTTGATCCCATTGGGTAAGACCACACCAATTATTTTTATACCTTGCCTCTAAGGGGTATTCTGTAGTGTTATACCAGGGATTCCAGAACCAGGTCATTATGGTTTTTTCTCCATCCCCATCGTCATATTTATACAGGTTTGGTACAAACTGTTGTCTTGCGCCCATTGTTTCAAAGTCAGCAGTATCCAGCGCATGAGGGGGTCCTCCATCTACTTGAACATACCAATTCCCCATTGTAAAAGCGCTAACAGTACCCCCGCCGTAAATATCCCACCATGAATAGAGATATTTACCAGCCATGTCATTTAAAGCATAGAGTAACCCCCATCTTTCAAAGTCCTCTGTTCCAAATCCTTCAAAGGTGTGAGTAATGTTAATTCCGCTATAGTTTGAATATTCGTACCATCCAAAATAATAGTCAAAATTCCACATCACGCGATAGGAATCCTCTCTATAACGATACGAGTAAGTAAATGGGCCAACAATAATTGGACCTATTGGAACATAAGCATTGTTGTCGAAAAATGTTATCCATTTAGTAACGGTGTGCACTTGATCTACAATGTAGTGATAATAAGGGGTTTCTGATACTCTTATGTTCAGTCCCGATACTGTGCTTGACCCTTCTAAAGTAGTGCTATAATAGCCGATTGGTTCAAGTTCTCGGTAGAGCAAAAAGGAATTATTCATCGCTCCACTCCCTTCGGCCCCCATGCTATAAGCCTCACCCCTTCTTATAAGAAGTTCTCTGTCAACAGGTTGCTCTGTCAAGTGCCAAAGTCTTTCAGCCCCCTGATTTTCCACATAAGGGCTGTAGGCTATATATCCCCCAATAAATTGCCTGTTCCCTGCTTTACACATTACATATCCTAGATAATCTTTATACACGCCCGAATCCACATCAATCGCCGGCACTAGCCTTTGGTATGCGCCCCCGATATTTTGCCCTATCCTGATTTCCTTCGGCGCTTCTTGTTGCACTACACCAACAGGCACATCAATCACCATCTGGCTCTTCCCATAAACGTCTTGCGCCTTAATAACCGTTCCGTCGGGCATGGTTCTTTTTGCATGAATCTGTGGTAAATTATTCTTATTAATATCCCTCATCTGCCTTCTTAACATTCTTGCAGATTGAAAATACTCCCTTGCCTTTTCAAGATCACCTTTTAATATGTAGTACGTTCCCATTATCTCCCCATGCTTAAAATTACAGGCAATACTTCAAGGGAGTCTATGCTGAAATCACATCCATCTTTGTTCTCCACCCGATACATAAAATATGTCCCCTTCAAATCCCTCCCCATCGGCACTATTGCCTTATGCTCTAGCTGGCCTTTCTTTACCGGCTTCAAGAGGTACGTTCTTTCAATTTCATCATCGGCTTTAATTTTAAGGATAAGATTGCCGTTTGCTTCGTATCCCACATAGCCCTTTCTCATTCTTTTGGCATTTTTAATCCCGAAGTCCGTTGTTACCGATTCAAAAAAACCATAGATTTCCGTTCCATCATCATTTTCCGCATCATCCAGGGTATATATCCCATCTTCGTTGACACCGATCTTCAGCCCATTCACAGTTGCAAAGGAATTGAAGTTATAGTTTGCATATTGAAATGGTGCATTGTTCCTCACATTGATACACAAGCATAGCCTATCATCAGCCATTGAACCTATACTCCATTAACTTTATTTTGGACTCTTTCAATTCTTTCGTTATCGCAAGCAGCAAGTTATCTGCCCCTTTTTCCATCCATCTTTTTTCTAAATCTTCCTCCTTGCTCTTAACTTCCACATTCCTTGCTTTTTCTAGGACTCTGTGTATCGCCAATGCCTCCCTGATATTCAATCTTACTTCTAAGAAACGGTGTTTCGCTAATGGCATTACCATCTTGAATACCTCATTACATAATCCGTAAATCTATTCTTGTTTGACATGACTCCGCCTGTCTGGCCGCCCGTATCCCCACTCGCGACAGCGCCCATCTGAAGGGCCGGTAAATTCGCATCTAATGTCGCTGTTTCACTTGCTATGCCGGTTGCGGTAATTTGAAGATTTGGCAAAGTAGCATCGAGTGTTCCCACCCCACCAACATAGGCAGTTGCGGTAATTTGAAGCCCGGGCAGATTAGCCGATAGAGTACCTATGTATGATCCTGTTGCCGATGCGCTTATAGTTGGAAAGGTGAGGGCCTTGCTCAATATGCCGGTATAAGGAAGAATCATACTGGCCGAAAGGGTGGGGAAGGTAAGATCTTTTGTTAATCCACCCGTGATGTCTGTGGAAAAGGTTGCAGAAATAGTGAGGTTCGGTAATCTAACGTCACATTGACCGCCTGATCTGCCGGCATTTAAAGTAAGCTGTGGGAGATTTTCATCAAGCGATAAAAAGGTTTCCCAAGATGCACTTGCAGACAACCTTAAATCAGGGAGAAGTTCCGGATCGTCAAGCCTTAAACCGAACCTGGCTTCAAGCTCCAGCCCTGGTATGTCCTCGTCAAGCTCTATCCTTTCGCCAAAAGTAGCATCGAGCCGGAGATCCGGAAGGTTAAGCCCCCATTCCTCTGTCCCCCGATCTCCTGTCCAGGCGTTTTCGCCAAACTGACCGGTTAGCTGAAGATCAGGAAGGTTGGCATCAAGCCTACCGCCTGATATATTAGCTGTAAGCTGTAAATCTGGCAGGTTTTCATCCAGGATGCCATGTTCGGTTGTGATTAAGATGGCATCGATAAACGAAAAGCCAGACTTGCCTTCTTCGTTTAGCAGGGCATCAATCCCTAGAGTTTCAGCCATTCAATATGCCTCCGGTTAGGGATTAAGAGCCATACTGTAATGGTAAGGTAAACTGAAACTGATCGATTGTATAGGTTGCGCCGACTGCTATCGTGGTGTTGGTTATATTCAGATCCGCACCGCTTGTGCCAACTGTGCCGTCAATCCTGTCTAGCGTAGCACTTGCACCACCGGCATCGGTTGGATTCGCGCACAATCTGAACCAGGCAGCAGTCCCGGCAGCCAGGCCAACGCCACTCCACACATCAGTATCCTTGTCGATTGCCCCACTTGCGGCAGCGCCGAATTCAAGTCCGTTTGCTTCTGCGCCATGAGCAAATGTACCGCTTGATACTGTTACCTCAAGAAGCAGAGTCCCGGATACGGCAGTATCGGGTGTGGCAACCTGTGATCCGCTGTAGATCCTCAAAACGCCGTTTTTAAACCTGTCTTTTAGCGATCCGCCCCTGGCACACGCCACTACCGTTCCGGCTGCGCCAGCTTCGCCGGTATCAACCGTTGCCGTTGCGAAGGTGAGCGTTCCGGCTGCGACCGCAGTTAATACTGCGCCGGTGCAGGCGGTATCGTTAGCTGAGGTAGTCGCCCCCTGGACAAAAAGCACATCGCCTACCCAAAACCCGGCAGCCACAAATCCATTCCC
>Ga0307379_10000546_pt1 | contig 62842 bp, 113 predicted proteins | sample UN2MG_FD_202237 | JGI IMG/M metagenome (GOLD analysis project Ga0307379, IMG submission 202237) | Soil microbial communities from Risofladan, Vaasa, Finland - UN-2 | ecosystem: Environmental > Terrestrial > Soil > Coastal area > Acid sulfate soil | place: Finland: Risofladan, Vaasa | collected... | reverse complement strand
AATTTCTTCTCTTAATTTTTTTAATTTGTCTCTTTTAATGCTCCATTCGTTCCGTTTTTCTTCACGTTCTATTATTTCTTCTTCAGAACGAGCAGAGATAGTATATTCATACTTAGGTTTCATTGGGACTATGAGGATTGTAAAATCGCATTCGGGACACTTCAGCTTCCATGAATTTATTCTACCCCCAAAGCTTCCTCCCCATCCACCCATTTTGTCACAGTCACAGCTGGGACACGGTGTTTTCTTTGTTGCATCCATTTTATCTACGATTTTGTTTTGATTCCCTCCATGCTTCATTTAACATTCTTTCGACTCGCGGATTGGGGCTTATTTGATTATTATTCATTTTGAATTGTTCTCTGTTGCCTTGAAGATATTCCAACGCCACCCTTCCCACTGCACCACTTCTGCTTATACCAGCAGCGCAATGAATCAATACAGTTTTTGCGTGCTTGTTTGATTCCAAAAACTCAATTATTTTCTTTGCTTGTTCTTTAGAAAAAGCACTGTTCACACCTTTGTTTGTTGGAGAAATTTCCAAATCGTGTTCAACATCATCAAACCATAGATTTAAAACATTATGGTGATCATGGTGAAATAACGGTTGGTGGTAATACTCACCATCAGAATCATTTATGCTTATGAAAGCAATTTTTACAAATTCATCGACATTCATATCATCGATATCATTTTTGTTTAGAGTGTCGTGAAACTGAACTTTCGGCATCACGTAAATTTTAGCTTGGTCGTCCATTTTTTCTTTTTTAAAATTCAAATTCTATTATGCTACCATCATCCATTTCAATATCGGCAAATTGCCCGCCATTTTTCCATTTTTTAAGGGTCCCTTCATATCTTGTATCATTTCCAAATTGAATCCAAAAGATACGTTGTCCCTCTTTGCAATTTTCATCTATGGGTTTTGGCACAATCTTTTCCTGTTCCTTTTCCCATTCCCACATCATACTATATGAGCTCATTCTTTGTTATTTTTTGTTGGGCCCAATGTCCGTGGTTGTTTTGGACGTGGTTTTTTCTTACGTATTTCCCACAAACATTCCTGAACTCTGAATAGTGATATTCCCTCGTTAAACGAATTACATATCCCTCAACAGTTCCTGGATTTTGTTCCATGGTTTTATTAATCCTTTCTATTACATCTTCATCGTAAACTCCTTCGTAATAAACTGGGACTAAATCAAGTTCTAACAGTTCCGCCCATTCTTTTGTTTCTTTCCAACTTAAACACACATTTCTTTCGTCCCATATAGAGAACATATAGAAAAATGTTTTAAGGGCGTTTCCGTTTTCTTCAGCATAATGTATGGCGTGTTTTGCAAACAAATTCTCGCCACACACTCTCCACCCATCAGGAATATTGTACGCCTTTTGGGCCCATAAATTCTTTACCCAATTTCTTGATGGGTGTGAATCTGTATTTATTGATCTTGCGTGCATGTGATCTTTATACCAGGTCGTGTTTTCTCCATCAAGTTTCTCACATATCATCACTTGTTGGCCATCAAATATACCCACATCTGTCATCATTCGATCATCCCTATTCATCCCTGGAGACCAAGGTAAGTGATACGTTCTTGGATATTTGATTCTGTTTGTAAAATCACCAAGTACGTTTCCTTGTTTAAGTATCTTTTGAACTGATTCATCATTAAACAATTCTCCTTGCAATCGCTCACCGCTTTTAAGTATTTCGTTACCCCACTTATCATATTCCACTTCGGTATAGAGATGGTCTGGTAATATAACGCGCGTTATGCCCGCGGCAGAACGTATGGTATCACAATCTAAAGTAGTCATTTCTGCTTCAAGGTGATGCTTCTCACAGAGCGATGCACCATTATCAAGAAAGTATCCACCATTGGCAAACAATCGTCTTTCCATGATGTGGTGAGCATCAACAGCGGGTTCTTTACAAATCACACATTGGTAACCATCGCGTTCGAAAACACCGTTACGAAAGTCATCTCTATTTAAAACCACTATTTCCATTTTTCCACTATTTGTTGGGCTCTTTTTAATCTATACGTAAGTGCCAACACATTTTCTATCTTACGCTTCTTGTATTCATTCTTATCCTGTATCCAAAATTTTACATATTGGAAGTATGGTTTCTTGTGCATTTCTGTGGCAAATTTGCTCCAATCTTCATTATAATTCAAATTCAATTGGTTCGCCATTTCCTCTACACATTCATCAATGTGATTAGAATACTTATCAATGGCGTGTGTTACCACGTTAACAAAATCAAACGCATCTTTGTCTTCATTTGGATCCAACTGCGCCAACACATCATCCAGTGTTTCTTCATAATAATTCTTAATGATGTAATCCTCTCTAAAGATGCTTTCGGTTCTCACACCGTGTATGTTAAAGTACCACAGGGTCTTGATCTTGATCATGGTACCATCTTCGAATATCACAACCCATCCTTCAATGTTCTCCTCGGTCTTAGATAACTCAATCAACTCATCGAGAGTCGCATCTACCTTGGGTATAACATATACACCTTCAGGGATGTAAGCCTGGTTCATCTCAGAGGCAGGAAAGAACATTCCATTGTAACTATCTCTTACCCCAATGAATCTCAACTGTGGCTTAGAATATTTTAGAACGATTCTGTTATCCCAAGACACGTATTCAAACAACGGGGTTAGTCCCTGTCGAAGAAGAGTTTTCACCCATATCATACGTTCTTCCCATGCGCCAAGTAAATTCATGGCAGCCACCGCCTGATCGTTATCAAATCCTCTTATGGTCTTGGAAAACAGCTTTTCGTCAGGAGTCATCATGAATGTTACCAATGATCCGTCTTCCTTACAAGAAATGTGTTTGATCTTCTTATCTTTTACCTTAAGATATTGAGTTTCCTCGATTTGATTCAGGTTGAAGAACTTTGGCAACATGAAGAATTTATTCCACAAAGTTCCATCTTTATTAAAGACGAACGTCACACCCCTCATATCAAACGCATTCACTTCGGACTTGTGTGGAAGGGGCTTCGCGAAATCGTTATAACCACATATGAAATAATCAAACGTAGACACTTTAAAACCTCTTATTCGAAATTGGTGTTCAGAAAAATTGAAGTTCTTGTAGTGTTTGCAGACTTCTTGTCCATCCTCATATGTAAGCATGTACTTCATATGACAAATATAATCAAAAAATCTGAGAAATAAAAATTATTTTCTACGCCACTTTCCTTCTTTATAATAATCGGAGTCGGGATCGAGATAAGTCTTTCCGTCTTTGGCCATGGACCATTTATTGTAGACTTCATCGAGATCGTATGGTAATCCATCGAGATCTTCTTCGTGAAGCTTTTGTTTGGATCTTTTTCGGAATTTTCCGTTAGCAATTTGCTTGTCTTTCTTTTCTGAGTCACCGGCAATGCCAATGATTGGGGTTTTACGATAAGATTTTCCCATCAGTACATAGTTATTTTAAGCTAATTTAATAAATTTCGTGGGGTTTGGACATTCTTGGATGTTAAAGTTCGGTTAAGATTTAAAACCTTTTATTATTTATTCCATATACGCGGGCGGGCAGGGGTCGCAGGTGCAAGACTTTCTTTCCCGAGGCGTAAAGACTTTAGTTATATGCTCCCCAAGAGGTTGGTTTTCAGCCTCATGTTAAGATTTTGTTAAAAATTAATTTTTTAGTCTCGGAAAAAATGCTTATATTTACCTTATAAACTAAAAGTTCTTTGATATGAGTAAATTAGAAGCGATGCAATGCATCGTAGAAAATGAGTTGTCTCAACGCGGTATTACAGTCAAACAGTGGAGCAAGTCTTCATGTGGTTTGGCCTATTACGGTTCGACAGAAATCAAGATACCAAAACCTGTTGACTATGATACACTTGGAGTGTGCTTTCATGAGATTGGACACGTAGTGTTAGGACATCTTGAAGAATCAGGCAAAACTCGTTATGCTGAGGAGTACGAAGCAGAGCAATTTGCAATTCAGAAACTACACGAACACGGGTTTTATAACAAAGGGTATGAATTACGCGCCATAGCGTATGTACTCTCGAAAATCGCTCAAGCTCGTAACCGTGGACACAACATGAAACAAGTCCCAAAGGAGATTGTTAAATGGAGTGGGTTACAAGTAAACAAGTGGAATAAAGCCAAGAAGGTTTACGTTTCCCGAGGAAATTATCGTAAAAGGTCTGACATTAAAATCTATTTTTATGGGTAAGACTGGAAGAGTATTTGCAAAAAAGCTTAGTGACAAAGTTTATGCGGTCACCATTGAAGCTGTAATAGTTAAGCAGACGTATCAACGCGGAGCTGGAAAATGGATGATCATCTGTCAGGATAAAATTCTGTCCGCGGGTGAGACTCCATATGAAGCTCTTAAAAACTTAGATTATGGAGACGCAAACATTCGTTATAAAACGAAAAATAAACGAAGACGGAAAAAGTAGGTTATACTATTTTAACGACTATATGCTTGGTCTTCCTCGATGGGGAGATCTTAATGGAGCTAAAAAATTCTCGACAAAGGAAGAAGCCAATAAGCACCTTCCTGGTTTAAGACACCGAAGAACAACATTCGGTAACCATTATATGAAAGGAATAAAAGTAACTGAAGCCTTTAAAACCGGAAAGCTTTGGTACACCATAGAAAAAAACGATAAAAAAGTTGTAATTAAGTAAAACTTTGTTATATTTGCCGTGTATAAATAGATATATTATAAAAATTTAGCAATCATGAAAACGTTAAATCGCATATCATTATCGTCACTCGCCCCTCTAGGGTATGCGACCGATATGCAATTTTGCGAGAGTGCTAGATTTCGACTGATGTAACTATTAAGAACACATAAAGCTGAATAAAGCCTCTCTTGATAGGGAGGCTTTTTTTATTTAATAAAAACAAGAAAGGAGGGTATCATGACCGAAAAGAAAAACCTTATTTTTAGAAAAGTTGATGGAACTATCGTTCCAGATGTTAACAAGTACGTAAAAGATTGGATTAAGGAAAATCCTTATGGAGAAGTAACCATTGGATGTGACTCACAAGAGCACACAAAATGTATTAAGTACTCCACAGTTATCGTTATGCACTTTGTTGACGAAAGCGGAAGGGGTCACGGTGCTCACGTTATTTCTGCATCTTACGACGACAAGAGTAAAAGTGTAAAGAGTGACATCTACCAAAAGCTTTGGGCTGAAGCAGAATTTACCATTCAAACTGCTCAAATGCTTGATGGTTGTACTAAGAACATTAAGATCCACCTTGACTACAACAGTAAGGTGGAAGAATACTCTAACGTTCTTTACGCAGCGGGTCTTGGATTTGTTAAGGGAATGGGTTACGAAGCACAAGGCAAGCCTCACGCTTGGGCTGCATCTCACGTCGCGGACGATGTCTGTAAAGGAAAGACCGCCGCACGTAATTACTCCAAGGTGTAAATGTTAAAAAATGTTAAATACTATCCCCGGGATTTTTTAGTCTCGGGGATTTTTATTATATTAGCACTAAATTAACAGCACTATGTATATCTTAGAATCAATACAAGAATTTGATGGGCGGAAAATTGGCATCTATACTTTTGGTAAAGATTCCACCCGAAAAAGGAGAAAAGCATTGAATCTCATTCTAAAAAATGAAGTTCCCCCTTACGCCATCCTAACCCTCGAACAAAGAATTACAAAAGGACAACACAAATTGTTCGTAAACCAATCCTCATTCGTTGCAAAACTTAATGAAGAAGACGGTACTCAATTTGATTCACTTATAACTATCTAATTATGTTTTGGAAAAAATCAAAAGCGGACAAAGAAATTGACGAGATGTGTAAAACACGTAACGCTGAAATGGATCGTCTCATTGAGGAAACAAAGCCTGAAGAAGAGAAGTTAAATGACTTCATTGATCAAATGATAAAAACTCACAAATAAACAGCACAACTATGTTATTAGCAATCGCACTCGTTTCCGGAATTTGGTTTGCAATTACGTTTATGGTATCTGTATGGTCCGGAATGGAAAATGGAAAAGACATCGCCCCAAACACAATGATGGGCGTCGTCTTTGTTCTGAGCGTATGGCAAGCATCGTTAACCCTTGGAATCATAGGGTTGGTGTTTACTACTTTCGCTCTTATTATTAATGTTTTAATATTTTGGGACTCATGACAGAAGAATTAACTTTTTACATCGTAAAATCCAAAGACGGAAAATACTTTCGTGCAAAAGGATATAGTGGATATGGTCAATCATGGGTTGATGATATCCAAAGTGCCAAGGTTTATCAGAAGATTGGACCCGCCCGTACCCAAGTAACTTTTTGGGCCAGCGAATACCCAAAGTTTGGCACTCCTGACATCATTGAACTTACTGTAACAGGATCGAAGGTTCTTGATGAAGGGGAGCGTGTAAAAAAAGCGCTCATTAAAAAGCAAAGAGCGAAAGCACAAAGTCGAGTAAACCAGGCCTTCTGGGATTACGAACGTTTGTGTAGAGATAAAAGAAACTACAGCAAGGAATATCTCGAAAAAGCCAAAAACGTTTTAGAAGCACGTAAACTTGAACTTGCAAATATAAAATAATGGAAAAGTCACAAGACGAAATAAAATTTGAAAACCTATACTCAAATTCGCTGGGTGGTTTTTGGAGTCACTATCAATACGAATCTATGGGTAACGTGATTCATTGGCTTTATACCTACACAAATCTTGATATTGCTGAACAGGCAACGATTGGAGGCGGAGAGGTTCATTATCGTGGAGAATTACTTGCGCGTTTTACATTTAATCCAAAATTGGAAATGCCTATTTTCTATGAAATTAATGATAAGCTATATCCATACTTTTCTGAAAACCAAGAGAGATACATCACCGGCCTAACAAGATTCCCGGCGTTTGTAGAAAAAATGACACAACTTAAAGAACAGTTTAAAGAACACTTGACAAATGGCAGAAAGAAATGAACCACCGATTTTGCTTCCTGATGGGGAACCCATCCCAAACCAGGAACACATTCCAGATCATCGTTATAGGATGACAAATTATAGAAGGAACGTACGGGTTGATCTTAGTGACAGAGAGATTCATATTCCAAGGGAACGTCAGGGATTTCGTGAAGTACGTGAAGGACAAGCAGCCATGCAAATAGGAAACGACTTAAGAATTCTACGGGAACAAAACGAAGACTTTTGGAAAATTGGATTTGTAGTTACAGCTATAATAGCAGTCACATTTATGTTTATCAGCATAATATCTACGTTCAATGGAAATGATAGTGATTTTGCCGTAATAGGAGCAGCCATAACATCATGTTCAGCGCTTGTATTTTCGTTATTATCGAATGGTTACAAACAATGGCAAACTTGGTTGTGGGCATTTAATGCAATTTTGTGGACAATTCAGGTGTTCATGTTATAAAAAATTGTTATATTAGCCGCATGGATAGAGATTTAATCATAGTAAGAGGATTACCAGGTAGTGGCAAATCAACATTGGCTGAAAAATTTGGGTCAAAGGCAATCTGTACCGCAGATGATTTTCACACTGATCGTAAAGGTAATTATAACTGGAAACCAGAAAATGTAGGTAAGTCACACGCGTGGTGTCAACGTAAGTGTAGAAGGTTCATGGAAAAAGGAATCCCTGTGATTTTGGTTGCCAATACAAGCACCACTGAAAGAGAGCTAAAACCTTATCAGGATTTAGCCTTAAAATATGGTTACAGATCTTCAAGTGTTATTGTTGAAAACCGCCATAATGGTCAAAACATACACAACGTTCCAGAAGAAACAATGGAAAAATGGGAAAAACGTTTCAACGTAAAACTTAGATAATGCTCGCAGGTTTATCAGATATCAAAAAGGACATTGCAGCTTCTCTTTATATGAAGCCAGCCACCATGGAAGAATTAATAGAAAGAGATTTCCTTCATAACCGAAGTGAATATGGTGTAAGCATCCTTTTGGGTATCATGGTAAGGGATGGATGGTTGTTTGAGAAAGGAGAAACGTATTACACATATAAGAAATTTGCTCTTTCTCCTGGAATGAGTGATTATGAATTGGATTAATTAAAAAAAAATAAAGCCATGTTAAATTTTGACGGATTTGTTAAGTTGTTTAAAGCATTACATTTTTTTATCGTTATCTTTGCGCTTGGATGGGCAGCGTTGCCTTTGATTCTTGCGAAAGCAACTGAACTTGGGTGGTTGGGTTGGTTTAGTATTTTAACGATGCCGACTGCCATTGCAATGATTGTCATTGTAATTTTACAAAGAAAAATACTGAAATAGTTTTTACTTTCAGATTTTTTTGTTATATTTGGATCATGAAAACAGTAAAAAAATTAACGTATTTGGATCATAGACCCATTAAGGTAGAAAAGGTTTGTACAGATCTAATAGAACTTGGTCACACAACACTCACTGGCCCAATACGAAAAGGAGGAGAAATGTTTCCAAGTGAACCCCACACTATTTTTAAAAATGATGAAACAACCATCATTGTCTCAGATCAAGATATAATAAATATCGAATATGAGTAGTAGTGTAAAATAAATCTATATGTCAGAAAAAAGCACAATCGAGAAGCTCTACGAGGAACCAAAAGCAAAGGGGTTCGTCAATCACTTAATTCAATCCTACCTTCCAGTAGACAAACCACAGAAAATTTGGGATTTTAAAAATGGACAGAAGCACGCATGTAATGTGTGTGGACAAAAACTGTTTTCTATTTCCGAATATTTTGAGGGGGTTGGAGAAAAAGAACAAGAAATTCGGGAGGACATGAGTGATTTCTTAAAACGAACACTTGTTGAAGGTGAAGAACTTAAACGTGAAGACCACCCAATTATTAAACATGTTGTAAAAAACAAAGTGATTGGATGGACCGGAGAAAAAACAGACACAACGCTTTGTTTATCATGTATTAAGGATCTTCTGGATCTCGCTCAGAATGGTATCTTACGGGACGATAAAAATATCGTGTGGTTAACTAAGAAGATGGCTAGAAGCAGATTCTTTTCTCAATTTCAAGAAAGTGATAAATTGAATCACAAAGAAAAGAAAGATGTGAAAGAAATTGAACACAAGGTAGAAAAGAAACAAGTCACGACATTTGCTGATTTGGGAGTTCTTCAGGATCTTAAAAAGAAAATGGAAGAAGAATCTAAAAATACAAAGGAATGATTTATGTAATTATAGGTATTGGCATCATAGGTGTTTTAATTCTTTTGGTTTTAATATTTAAACCATTTAACAAAACAAATACAGAACAATGTATTCATTTGTGGGGTGCTGTTGAAGATGGATGGCAATATTGCACAAAGTGTGGAGCGGCTCGAATTTCTGGGTGTGTCCACGATTGGGAAGTTGAAAAAAGATCAACAATAACTCGAACAACCGATGATGGACAAGTCGGCGAAGAATATATTTACAAGTGTAAAAAATGCACCATTAGAAAATACGTACGCACTTCAATAACAAATGAGCCAATAGTCAAAATATTATGAGATTAGCATATAACGATTTTGGATTTATAAACATAGAAGAAGTGTTCGTTGGAATTTCGTTGGGATACGATTTTACCTCTGAACATGAGTGGGGTATAAAGGGAATTAAGCGCGAATTAGGAATTCCTGAATTGACTCGTCGAACGATGGGTATAAAATCTAGAACCTGCACAGCGAAATCTATAAAGGATAAATTTTACTTCGCCACAAAAGGGGAATATGCATTTTTGATAATGAGTAGACATGAGTTGCCAAAACGAAATGCCAGATATTCTCTTGAAACAAAATTGACTGAGGAACACAAGATTCTTCCGCATGATTTTCAAGAATACAAACAAATGATCGAACGTAATGTTGAGCACGGAAAAGACCCCATGTTATCCGCATGGGCAGAAGGATCGTTTGGAATAATCGTTAAGGGAAGAGAGGAGAAAGAAAACTTACAGGCCATTTATAATGCATTTTTAGATCATAACGCATCCATTACATTTATGAATCTTACGCCGAATGTATTTGGAAACGCATCGTTATCGCTGTTAATCATTGATAGAATCCCTGAGGATTCGTTACAACAAATGAAAGATGCTGATAAAGAAACCCTTGATTTGGAATGGATACAGAACAGATTGAATTTCAGAGAAAGATTACAGAAAACAGGAAAGTTTGGGGAATATTCACTTCATTATTGTGGTGCTAAATTTGAAAATTACGATACGAAGAAATCGAAGAAACAAAATTGCCGCAATGAAAATTTAAGAGTGTGGACAAACTCTTCGGATTATTTTGGTTGGAATACCGTAGAAGAAATAGAAGAACTTATAAATGATAAAAATTTAACACTGGAACATTTTAAAAAAATACACAAGTAAATGAGTGTAAGATTTACACATAGTTTTGATGATTTCGATCAAATACGTCAGGCTGAAAAATTGCAGGAATATGAGAAGTGGGCGAAAAAAATACCTTACTTAACATTTCCAAGCAATTGTGAGGTTCAAATAATACCTCCGTCTCTTGGTGCCATAGTTAGGTTCATGGTTAAGAGAAAGGATACCGGAAAATCGGTTAGTGTTTACTTGGATTGTTATGATCGATTGGGATGTGTTGGTAAACCTTATTGGGAAATTTATCCTTATAGGGATGATGTTTACAGGGTTTTTCTTGGAGATGAAGTTGAATTGATGGAAATAATTAGGTATGCACTAGGTAACGATAGAAAAAAATTAACAAAATCTTAACAAAGTTTTTAACAATTTCTTAACTTTTTTGATTATATTTGGCAACGAATAAACTCTCATCTATGAAAATAGTTCTTAACGCACAAGATTCCAATATAATTTCTGGGTTTATAAAGATCTCAAAGAACATCGCTGAGATCATCCCAGCAAATGCAGAGAAGATGCTATTTGATAGCATAGCAGTTGGAGATGTGAGCGCCTTTGTTATCGATAATTCCACGACATATTCACAAAAATCTATCGATTTTATAAAGAAGAAGCACCCATACATACCAGTTGTGGTGATTGGCAAAAACGTTGTTAAATCAAATAATGCTGATATTTACTTTGAATTTGATGGAAAAGATTATGAACTCTTGTTTAGTTTAATTATCAAGAGTGTTATGAATTATGAGAAAAACTTTGATGCCTTACAGAGACTTACATCGCGAAGAAAAGATAAAATTGAATTTGGGTCTTGTGTTTATGACCCTAACACCAGAACATTGTATCATAATGGCGTAGAAATCACAAAGGAAAATGGCGGTGTGTTTTCTGAAAAAAGTGGTGGTATAATTGAGATGCTTGCATATAATCTTGGTAAACCTGTTAAAAAGGAACTCATTCTTGAGAGATTGTGGCGTAAAAATGATTATTACACAAGCCGTTCGATGGATGTTTACGTTAGTGGGATACGAAAGATTTTCAGTAACAATAATATAAACATGAAAATTAAGAACATTTCTGGACAAGGATTGGTTCTCGAATAACATGACACAAAAAACAAAAGCCGCAAAAACAGAGGAAGAAATCCGCACAATAGTAAATGCCCTTCCACGTAAAGTTAAAGAGAAACAACTTTATTCGTACAGTCGTGATTTAATGTTGCCGGAAGAAGGTAGATCTCTTCAGGAGTTTATTCAAGTACTTGAAGAACTAAAAACGAATCTCGCAAATCAATACAATGTACCCATCGAAGAAATTTACATTAAAATTAAAGACCGTTTTTGGGATCGAGACATTATATTCTATTCAGCCCGTATAGAATCAAATGAAGAGCTTGAAAAGAGGAAACAGCGAAGCCTTACTTCAAGAATGTCAGCACTTAAGAAAAGACAAAAAGTGGAGGTCGAAAAGGAAAGAAAACAAAGACAGTGGCGTAAAGATCAATTAAAGAAAATAGTGGATGAATTTGGTGATGAAATTTACGATGTGTTTAAAGAAATAAAAAGCAATGGTTAAGTTTATGATGTTTTTCAAGAAATAATAAAAATGATACTTAAAGATTTATCATACGAAGAATTCAAGGGGGGCACTACAAAGATCAAAAGACAAATTAAAAAAGAATTGATCGCCACTGGTAACTTCACGCCAAAAAGAAAGAAGTATTATAAACGAGGAAATTCTGAACTTCATACGCCGGCAATGGCATCATTAAACCAAGAAGAATTTATAGAAAAAGTAAAAGAATGGTTTGCATCAGCAGCAAAATCTTCAGGGTGTCCTATCAATACAATTAGAACCGAACATACTCGTTATGGCGCAGGAATTGTTTTTTATGGGTACCGCACAGAATCCGAAAAGGAAGTTAATGATCGTTTGAATAAAGCCGCAAATCAACACTACGAAAGAATTAAGAAGAAATTTGCAACGAAGCTTAAGAAAGAAAAGGAAATTGCATCAAGAGAAGCCAAGAAAAGAAGAGAAGCGAAGAAACAAGCTATTAAGATTATAGAAACCCTTGGTGAAGATGTTTATGATGTTTTTGATGAGATTATTAATAAAAAATCTTAACAAATTCTTAACAATTTTCTTAACAAGTTTTTAAAGAATTTAATTATATTTGTATCAAATTTTATGTTTAACCTAAATTATTAAATTATGTTTCAATTATTAGGAATTTTAATTCTGATCAGCGGTTTGGCCATTTTGATCATTAAGTACTTCACAGTTACTGAAGACAAATATCAGGAAGGTGTAAACCACAGGGGAGAACAAGTTAGACAACTTGTTGAAAGTAAATCCCCAGACTGGATGGTAAATTTGAAAAAGAAGCTGTCCATCCCACTTGTTGTTGTGGGTCTATTTGTGTTTATGATCCCTTACCTTTTCTTCTTTGCTGATAGGGGTTATAATTACTTACTCGTTCACCCGGGTGGAAAGCTTGATGCCGTAATGGTTCAAGGTATCAAATGGAGAGGATTTGCAAAACTTGATCCATGGCAAAAGTACATTGACGTTAAAGTCGTCGGAGAAGGTGTTGAATATGATGAGAAAGAACTCGAAGGAATCATGAAGCCGGTTGATTTACGTTTCATTGATCAAGTAACTGCTCAAGGACTCGTGTCTACAAGGTTCCAATTACCAGAAGATAAAGCTACATTTATCAGTTTGGCTGTTGAATTCCGTTCAATGTCTAACCTTGTAAACAACACTATTATCCCCACTGTAAAAGAACAGCTGATCCAGATCGCCTACATGTTTGCAGCTCAGGACTACATCTCCGGGGAGGCTCAATCATTTAGACAAACGTTCGAAGAGCAATTAAAAGGTGGTACTTTTAAGGTTAATAAGAATACTTTTCAAGATACCATTTATGCTAACATCGAAGAAAAAGGAACGCAAAGGCAGATAAGGGAAATCCGCACAACTTATCAAGTAGAAAAAGTTGAAGTAAATGGTATACCCGTTAGAATACAACATGAGTTGTCAGAGAACAACATCGTTGTATCCCAGGTTATTGTTGACCAACTGATCCTTGATCCTACCTTTAAACAAAGACTTGAAAAACAAAGGGATGAATCAGCTCTCAGACAGTTAGAACAACAAAAAATCGAAACTGCCAAGGCCACTCAACAAAGGATAATTGCCGAAGGTGAAAGAGATAAGGCGGCTGAACGTGTAGCTCAAGAAAAAGAACAAGTTAAAAAGCTTATCGCTATTGAGACCAAACTTAAAGAAGAGGCTACTAATAAGGAATTAGCTCAAATCCAACTTGAGACTCAGAAACTTAACTCACAAACAGTTAAGGTAAAGGCAGATGCTGATGCATATGAGATTACTAAGAAAGTTACCGCTGGTATTACTCCTGAACAAGAGCTTAAAATGAGACTTGATGCTCAGGTAGCAATGATGGCTGAATTAGCAAAGACAACGTGGCCAACCACCTATTTTAATACTCAAGGTGGAGCAGGCGGAAAAGGAACTGTAAATGGACCACTTGAAACCCTTATAATGGGGGCAATGTCTAAGCAACTTACAACTCCAGCGGCAACCGGTAAATAATAAAGGTTCTGTCGAACTATATAGGTTCTGTATGATGTCCCAAAGTACAGACCACCACAAATCCCTTGGTCATTCGATCAAGGGATTTTTTTAACATTTTCTTAATTTTTAACATTTTTTAACATTTAAAATTTTCTACTGTCGCAGGAAATGGTTATATTTACTTAAGAAAATGAAACACGGCTGAGCCACGCAGGATGAGAGCCCTGATGATGGAGCCAGGAAACCGAAAGGGGTGAGAGTTCGAATCTCTCCGAAGCCGCAAACAAACACACAATGAAAGAAAAAAGAGCATTTTTAGAACCACGGGTATGTAAAAACCCGGATTGTCAAAAAGAACATGACGGTACACAAGTAAAAAGAAGTAGTGGAGAATGGTCAACGATTTATTTATTAGGATATTGCTGTGCTAGGTGTTTCACCAAAGCTACAATCAAACACTCCAATAGGGTTCAATCTAGGACGACAAAAGTTTCCATTAACGAGTTTCTTGACAACGGAGGAACGCTCGAAAAGGGCAGGAAAATTTATGGAGTCGTCAAAGATTTTCCTATCGCTGAATATTTGGAGTATGATTATAGATTGAAAGTTCATCTTGGGAGTAGCGTAAACTGGAAATCTTTTCCGCTAACTTCCTCGGTTGATTCTGTAGAAATTGAAGTTAAACCCATTTACAAATAGTCATGAAAACATTTAAAACCAAATCGAGATTGGACAAGATACTTATCATAACTGCGATATCAGTAACACTATTATGGCTAACTGCTTTTGCGGTGTGCGCCCAAGAAATTAAATATGGTAGCCCTGAATATTATGCTGCGACAGGTACTGCTCCACGTAAAGCTGAAGCTCCTGGATGTGCATACACCCCCGTAGATCATGCATTTGAAAATCCGATTCATTTTTCGGGTACAAGCATCATCATAACAAATCCTGGAATGAAGAAGAGAATAATTTCACAAGACACGGATTTTTTATTCGTTGGAAGAACACTTACTATATCGCCATATTCAATGAGCGACCCCAAATCACGGATAACCATCCTTGGACAAATAGACACCGATCAGATGCCGGTAGACAACGAAATGTATACCATCGATATTTTTCAGGCGAGAGACGCCGCCAATGCTAACGTAGCATTAAAAATATTATACAACAACACAGATACAACTGATGTTGAGATACAATTGGCTTATGCAAACGCCAGTTATTTCTATGATCTGACACGAACTAAAATCCCAGCAGAACCTTATTTCATCTTAGATAATCTTGAAGACATAAGCATCCATGACAAATTTGGTTCTGACTATACCAATGAACAAGTGTATGAATTCCTTGCACAGTTTGGAACTCCAGACGTCATTATCAATTTCATGCTTAAAGATTTATTTTATAATGAAGACTTTGGTACTGATGCAAAGATGCAGCCCTTCCAGTTTCATAACAGAGAAAAGTTTATTGACAACGTAATCATAAACAAATAACCTAAGAAATAATGACCGAACAAATTATTCACCACCTAATTAAAATTGCTCAAGCACATGATGAGTATGTACCTGATGTCGTAAAGTGGACTATGGATAATTCCGAACTTATCGACGCTTATAACGACACAAAATATTCTGTCTTAGAATCTGCCCAAAATTTATGGGCTGTTTACAATAGAGAAGTATAAACCTAAGGAAATAAATCATGTTTAGAAACCTATCAATCAAAGATCTGTACATTCAGATCATCGTTGCCAACATCGCAATATTCTTGTTAGCAAACATTATGAGAAGTGTTGGCTCTCCATTCATTGTTAATTGGTTCGCCGTTCCTTTAGGAGGAGGAGCCTTAATGAAATTCTGGACGCTCATCACTGCCAATTTTTTACATGAAGGATTCAGACACCTATTCGGAAACATGATAATTCTCATGTTATTTGGGTGGCTTGCACAACACTTTTTCAAAAGACAATCTGTATTGAGCCTTTACGTAGTTGGTGGAATTACTGGTATCGCATTAATATTGTTGGTAGGTCGTTTAACACCATTTAATGGATACGCACTTGGAGCAAGTTGTTCAGTTTTTGCAGTAATGGTTGCCACCGCAATTTATAATCCAAATTTTCAATTGAACCTGTTTTTAATAGGAAGAGTTAAACTAAAATGGGTGGCTTTGGTCTTCGTGTTGTTTGGAATTGTAATAGACTTTAGCGGCAATATTGTTGGAACGATTGGACACCTCGGAGGGGCCCTATTTGGAGCATGGTATGGATATTCATATAGAAGAAAAGGACATAACATTCTTGGGTGGCTTGATAAATGGTTTGCATCTATCGGATTGGGAAAGGAATCTCGTTGTGCCGCAGAAAAAACAACATACCGCAAGCCCCGACAAAAGGTATCTGTACAGTCAAATTCATCAATGAATATGGATAGAATATTGGATAAAATTTCCAAAAGCGGAATGAATTCATTGTCGAAAGAAGAAAAAGAATTTTTAGAAAAATCATAATGAAATATCAAAAATTTAAAGCGGAATTTTGTATACCTACAAAAGATCTCAAAAAATGGGAGTGGGTAGAGCTGCCTGTTAATTCAACAATTCCTGAAGATAGTATGCTTCGTGGAAACCTTGAGTTTAAAGTGACAATTCCAGATTTTATGTTTAAAGAACTTGCAGACACAGAGCCGGAATTCAAGACATCATACGATGTGAATAACAAGAAAGTAAGTGGTTGTTTTGCAGATAGAGAAATCACCTATAAATTCAAAAAGACACAAACAGCCAAACTAATAAGCACGCTTCAGGATTATTTCCATGAACTCACCTCTAAAATAAATGAAAAACATAGCATTGAGAATGCCACACTGAAAAAAATGATCTTCATAAAGTTTGAGCATGATCGTAATCATTGGGGAAATAATCTAAATGGCGCATATAAAGGAGAGGTTATTAAACAATTGTTTAATTATTTTATTGGATATGAAGTAATGACTACGGCATTTTCAGGAATAATGGAAAAAACAAAAGGTCCAAAGAAAAGGTACATTACAAAAATTGGATATGCATCCCCAGGAGCATCCATTCAACACCATAACAGCCATTTTAAGGAGAGAGATGATTTATTCCTTCCGCTACCCAATCACAACCAGAGCGTCGAGTCATTCGAGAATGAATTCTCCATAGTAGAATGGACTGAAGAACGTGAAGCCTTTTGCCAGCAAATAAAAGATACGTTTCAAAGGGTCAATGAGGACCTTTCAGCATTTCTTAAAGATTTAGACGGAAATAAGATAGAAGCATTAATGGCCTCTGGTGGGTTTAAATTTTTAACAGAATAATTTTATTTCTCGGGTATTTTTATTATATTAGCAATCAAATAAACACAACATGAGTTTCAGAAGCATTTTAAAACCAAAGACGAGATCACAAATGATAGATGATTTTATGACCATTCATCGTTTAGAAGGGCATGAAGGTAATCATCAATATAAACGCGACCTAAAACGATTCGCAAGAGGATACACTCGTCCACAAAGAACAAGGATATGGGCTTTAGCTGTTTTTGTCTGGGTTTTTTGTTTATCATGGATGATTCAGGCCGGTGTTGCCCTTACCGAAAAGTTCTTTTGGTTTCCGATAGAACCTGGAACACCAAGCATGCTTTCATTCATAAATATTTTTTGGGTAATTTTATGGTTTGCGGTTCCAACCGCAGCCATAGTTTGGTCAATAGTAAAAGTAGCTCAATCATACACTAACGCAGACGACTAATGAAAGACGAAAAAACCATATTAATTAATTTAATTCAGGCATCACTTGCCGGAAAGATTGATCCATCTTCAAATTTTAGCCCACAAGATTTTGCAGACGCAATAATCACAAAGTTGGATTTGAATCGTACTCTTACAGCAAAGAATGCAAAGAGTGTTGATGAGGCTGTTGAATCATTTACAGAAATGATAGACGAAATCGACAAAGATATGGATATTGAACTCGAACAACTTGGTAAAGACGAAGTTATGGTAAAGAACTTTGTTCGTGGACAAAAAACCGTTTGTGAAAAATTAAAGGCCGAAATTAAGAAGATATGAAAATCTTAGTTGGAAAATCTAGAGACGAAATACTCAAAGAATTCAGAGATCGTCTTAATATAGGATATGAAGCAATTGAAACTTTCCATAAGTTGGTAAATTATTGTGAAAAACCAAAAATACACTTAACTATAAGATGGGAACATTGGTTACTCGTATGGACCATACCCCTCTTGATAATTGGGTTGGCTTCAGGAATTTCCATAATATGGGAAATGTCAGACGGTGGTTTTCCATGGTTGATTGAGGGTTTTGAGGGTTTTAAAGGAAAATTCTTAAATATTGTACAAGCCGCTGTTATGTTAGGTGGTTGTCTTTTTATGATAATATTTCCATTCGTTAAATGGCATCATCATTACGACTGGAGCTGGTAATAACACAATGAATAAATGATGGGCCCGCTATGGATAAAATGAAAAGTTAAAATGAAAAACTACACGATACAATATTTAAAAGACGAAGATTTAATTATCTTCGAAGCAATAATGGGATCCCATGCATATGGGACATCGTTACCGACATCCGACACAGATTTGCGAGGAGTTTTTGTGCAACCGTTGGAAGACATACTCAAACATGGGTATGTTGAGCAGGTTGCAGACGACTTAAATGATATCGTCTACTACGAACTTAGTAGATTTCTTGCTCTTGTTCGCACAAACAACCCAACAGTTCTTGAACTGCTTTTTGCCCCGGAAGATTGTGTTCAACACGATTCTACAGAATGGGGATCCATTTCTTATCACGCATCAAAATTTCTAACGAAAACGTGTCGTTACTCCTTTGCTGGATATGCTATCGATCAAATCAAAAAGGCCAAAGGGTATAACAAGAAGATGAACTGGGAAGAATCACAGATGACTCGTAAGAATGTATTGGACTTCTGTTATGTTCTTCAAGAAGGAGGTTCAATCACTCTTAATGAATACTTTAACAGGTACTACCAATCTGGAACGTTAGATACTATAGATCAAAGAGATTTTGGTTTAGCAAAAGTTGACCACGCACATGATGTTTATGCAATGTATCAACTTCACCGTAGACACGAAGGAAGCGGCATAGTTTCTGATCCTGTTACAGCAAATGATGTACAGTTAACTTCCATTCCCAAAGGATTAATGGTTATTGGATACCTTATATTTAATAAGGACGCGTACTCAACACATTGCAAAAGATATAAGGAATATCAAACGTGGCTGAAAGAAAGAAACCCTGATCGTGTTAAGATGAATAAGTCTCACGGAAAAAATTACGATTCCAAAAATATGATGCATACATTTCGTCTTTTGAATGTTGCATTGGAAATCCCAAAGATCAAATTTATCAACGTTCGCAGACCCGATGAAGAAATAAAAATTCTTATGGAGATAAGACGAGGAGAATATGAATATGACAAACTCGTTAAAGAAGCAGAGGCGATGATCGAAGAACTCGATAAGGTTTATGATGAATGTGATTTACCAAAAGACATAGATCAAGAACTTTTAGATGATCTGTTACTAAAAATAAGAAAACAAAGATATGGAATTTAATCTTCTCAAACAGCTCATTGATGAGCTCAATGTTTCGAATTCAACACTCGAAAAAACTGCTACACTTTCAAAGCCTGAATATGATACAGAATTCATAAAGGCCATTTTGAAAGCTACTCATAACCCATTCGTACAATATTATGTAACCCCAAAGAATATAATCAAAAGATCTGATTTGGTATCACGTCAATCTCATGAAGATATTCTAGATTTATTGGACGATCTTGGAAATAGAAGAATAACGGGGCACGAAGCTATTGCCGATGTCAATGCATTTATCAGAGATAATATTGAATATAAAGAAATCATTCTTAATATATTTGATCGTAACCTTAAAACGAGGGTGTCTGAGAAAATCATAAACAAAGTTTTCCCTGATCTTATTCCTACATTTGATGTCGCGTTGGCAAATAAGTATGATGAGAAGATGGTGAAGAAGGTGGATTTTAAAAAGGATACTTGGTATGCTAGTAGGAAACTTGATGGAGTTCGATGTATTGTAATTATCGATCACGACGGAAGCATCAAAGCATACTCTCGAAACGGTAATGAATTTCTTACACTTGATAAAGTAAAAGAAGCATTGTTACCTTTAAATTTAATAGATACTGTGCTTGATGGTGAATTATGTATAGTAAACGAAAACGGAGACGAAGATTTCCAGGCTATCTTAAAGGAATACAATAAAAAAGATCACACCATTCAAAATCCCCGGTTTAAGATATTTGATTTGTTAGATCTTGATCATTTTCAAAAGAAGTACAGCTCTCAAATTTCATCAGAAAGACAAAAGTTTATCAGGTTTATGATGGATAATTATTATGGAGATGTTCTTAGCCACGTTGAACAATGGAAAGTTGAGTCAGGTGAACACTTGACCGAACTAAATACAATGGCCCAAAAGAATGGATGGGAAGGAATTATGATACGTAAGGACGCTCCATATGAGGGAAAGAGATCAAACAATCTTCTTAAATGTAAGCAGTTTTTTGACGCCGAGTACATTGTACAGGACATTGATATTGGTCCATTTAGGATCATAGTTGACGGCCTGGAGGTCACCGAGGATATGGTCAGGAGTGTCTGGATAGAACATAAAGGATACCCAGTTTCGGTTGGATCTGGATTTTCAATTGAACAACGCCAGTATTTCTACAAATACCCTGACAGAATTGTGGGCAAGGAAATAACGGTTCAATATTTTGAAGAAACCGTAAATCAACACGGAGAAATAAGTTTAAGGTTTCCAACAGTAAAAGCAATTTATAATGAAGGGAGAGACGTATGACATTCAATAATACGCCAAATAAATGGCACAAAGTTAAAGACGGAAGAATAATCTGGGAAAGCAGAAGCGTTGCTGTCAATGGTGTAATACTTATAGATGTTATAGATTTTGATAGTCCAGGACCATACGCACTTGTTTCTGAACGAGGTAAAAATGCGGCAGATAATATCGGATTATGGAATAACGTCGCTGGATATCTTGATTATGATGAATCAGGTACAGATGCGCTCATACGGGAAACCTGGGAAGAAGTTGGCATCAATATATCCAATATGATTGAGGACGCTATTCAGGTTTATAGCGTTAACATCGATCAACCATGGCACGTTCAAACAAATCCCACCGATAACAATAAACAAAATGTATCACTGAGATATGGTTTATACACTAAACAAAGGTGGTTTCCTGTATTACACGCTGATAATAACGAGATTGAAGGAGAAGTAGGAAAAATGAAATGGGTACACATTGAAGATTTGCATCATTACGATTGGGCGTGGGGTCACGATCAAATAATTCGATCCTATTATGATTTTATTACACGGTTGCCCTGGGCGAAGAGATAAATAAAATAAAAGAGTAATGAAAAAACTTATAGGTGCCACAACATTTACCAACTCTATTAAAGATACCTTTCCATTTATAGAATCAGCTATCGTAGTGTTAGACAACAACTTAAGTTGGTGGAGAAATAATTATCAAGATCTTGAAGAACGCCTTGCTAATGAAGCAAACGGGTTGGCAGATAAACCCGTTAATATCGTTACTCGTTTTACTGTGTATAGTGGTCCCGATGAAAACGTAGAATCTGTAAAATGGAACGGACCCGCCATTGAATTTACATTTATCGAAAAGTCTCCTAATTTCGTAAGAGACGTTAAGAATGCTATCGGAAATAATTGGAAGGGGCACCGTCTGATTACAGATGATAATAAATTAATCGTAATGTTCGAATGAAGCTTAACTTAAAAGAAAGGATCAAAAGACCTTGGTTTTGGATTGGCGTTTTATTGGCGCTATCCGTAATATTTGGCTTTTTGTACAAATTTATTGGTGCAGAGTGGATGTATTACGCAGCAATCATTCCATGGGCACCATTGTCACTATTTATAGTGGTTGGTATCGTTTTTGCTTGGATCATCAATCCATTAAGAGCTCTCATAAAGAAGATCAAAGAACGAAAAGGATAAAACCTTTACATATTTTTTACATATTACAATAAAAACATATGAGTGTTGTAAATGAATTGTTTACAGAGAAGTTCAGACCAAAAAATCTAGCGCAACTCATTGCGCCGCCGAGAATTAAAGAAGAATTGTCAAAAGGAATTAATGACAATCTTTTGTTGTATGGTTCGGCCGGCACAGGAAAAACTTCAACAATGTTTTTCCTTGCAGAAAATCACCCACACAAATATATCAACGCATCATCAGAAGGTAGAATAGATACGATTCGCGAAACAATTACACACTTCTGTTCAACGATGTCATTAGAAGGTGGTTCTGAGAACATTAAGGTAGTAATGTTAGATGAAATAGATGGAGCATCAGATGAATTCTTTAAGGCCCTTAGATCAGTCATGGAGCGTTTCAGCTCAACCACTCGCTTTGTAGCAACGTGTAATTTCATACACAAAGTTCCTGAACCAATGCAGTCAAGATTTCACATGATTTCATATGATTCTGTGGATATTGAAGAAGAGGAATTTCTTGTTGGAGAATATGCAAAACGAATAGCTAAAATATTGGATGCCATTAAGGTAGAGTATACAGATGAATTGCTTGTTAAGTTTGTAAGGAATGATTATCCAGACATGAGAACCCTTATACAAAAAGTTCAGGCATTTTATCGAAGAGGAGTTAAAAAACTTGATCCAAAGAATTTCAACATCAATTATGATTTTAAGGAATTATACGATGTTTGTTTATTGAAACCAGATCCAATTACTAATTATAAATTCATTTCTGCTCAATATGGAGCAAAGATTGATGATGCCCTAGCAGCACTTGGAAAAGATTTTGTAGAATATTTAAAAAATGCTTCTCCAGGAAAAATTGACAAAATACCAGAAGTTATTATTGCTGTTGCTGAGTATCAATACCAAAAACAATTTGTCATAGATCCTCTAATTACGTTATTAGCGTGTGTTTTTAAAATTCAACATATTTTACGATGATCTCACATTATAAGGGATACGAAATAGAAGTAAAGCGTGAAATGTCAATGGGCGGTGATGAATTCCTGTATTTTACCATAACAAGGGAGTCAGACGGATATCTATGCGAAGGTGATTTCACGGATGAAAAAGCAACTGTACGAGAGTACATAGGATATATGAAAGAACGAATCGATAACGAACACAAGGAAGAGGATCCTTGGATGGAAAAATCATGGGAGGTCGGGTAACATTTTACATATTGTGGTGTTTTCAAGTATTTGCTCACGTAGCACCCCTGCTCCTTGGTACTGCTTATTTTATTGTAGCGGCCAAGGAAGCACTTTTTCTTGGATTTATTTTCATCGGGATGTTCATATATCAACAACGCTCCACAAATAACATTAAGAGTTTGTTTAAAGATCGCAAGGACTTTGAACGAGGATACTGGACATTAACGCCCCGTTTTGATGAATTAAATAAGAGATATTCACTTCGAAAAAAGCGGGAAATTCCTGAGAACAAAGTTCGAAAACATCTTTATAAAACGGAGATGAATAATATTTTAACGAACTCTTAACAAAAATTCTTTCTTTTTTCATTTTTTATTGATTAAATTTATCCCATACTTCCATATTATGATAACGATTACGATCCTCGATGAAAATAGAAACCGAATATAATTTACGGGAGAATGTTTTCTTCTTGGAACACGGTAATAAAACCGGAGATGTAAACGTAAGGTGTGGAATGATTAAAGGATTTGAAATACTTTGTACTGATAATGGAGTTCAAGAAATAGTTTATAAATTATTATTAGATACGGATAGTTACAACAATAATAATTGGCCTGAAATAAGTGAAAAATTTTTATTTAGGAATGAACATGATGTAATGAAATTTTTCAAGAGCAACATGAAAATTCAACTTGAAAACGCAGAATCCAAAAGAAAAAGACTTGAGGAAGCTATCATAAATGAGGACCCTGATGATTTACCATTTTAAATATGGAATTTAAAACTAAATTTAGTATCGACGACGATGTAGTGTTTTTAACAGAACGATATCTTAAAGATTCCACGGCACAAATTGGCGATGTTAGAATAATAAAAGGGAAAGTTACTAATGTACAAACTGTTTATTACAAACAGTGGCCCACTCCTCGTATTATGTATAACATAGATTCTCGGTGTGAAGTGACTCGAAAATTTATAGAATTCAGAGAAGTTAATGAAGATTTCATAGCGGCAAATATTCAAGATCTTATTAAAAAGGTACTTGAAAAAGCAGGAGAAAATATCAGAATAAAATTAGAAAAATAATATGACTAACGTAATTTTTGACTTACCAAACATGTTCTTTAGAAGTTTATTCATCGTTGGTGGATACGGCGCAAAGAATTATAGTTTTGACAATCAATTTGAGGTAGATCAGTTAATGAGAAAGATTGCAACTGATATAACCTACATCATAAGGCAAACAAACCCCTCTCGTGTACTCTTTGCACTCGACTCAAGGTCCTGGCGTAAAGATATCCCAATTGACGAGAATGAAGGATACAAAGGAGATCGTGAAAGAAGTCCCGGGATAAATTGGGATAATGTATTTAATGTAATGAGAGAATTCGGTGATATACTGAATGAATCCGGATTCATAGTAACAAAGATTGATACAGCGGAAGCTGATGACATAATGTGTTTGTGGAGAGATGAACTTTTGTATAAACAGAACCAGCATGTAATTTTGGTGTCTGGGGACGAAGACATTCGTCAGTTGGTAAAGTTTTGGCCCCACGATCACGGAAAAATGGCTTTCTCTACCGTGTTCAATCCATTTGCAACGGGGAAGAATTCCTCAAAGAAACTCTTTATTCCAGATCACTTCGATGAATGGTTAAACAACAGTGCAGAAGGAGACATATTTAATAGAGCTATCGATGTGGACAAAGAGGATTTCCTTAGGTTAAAGAATACTGACAAGATGCTTTTTGAGGAGGTGAAAGGAGATCACATTGCTTTGAAGAAGATTTTTTGTGGAGATGATGGAGATAACGTTCCTTCTATTTATAGTTGGATGGTTAGAGAACCAAATGGAGAAATTCGTAAAAACAAAAAAGGCGAGGAAATGTCTACTCGCATTACGAATTCGAAATTCGAGAAAATAATCGAGTTTATCGGTGCCTCGGATTATCTTGATCTCGGAGAGAAAGCCAATCTTATTTATGACCAATTGGTCAATTTTTCTGGACAGCGCCCGCCATTTGATATTAATGAGCGTTTGCAGAGGCAAATTAAACTCGTTGTTCTTGCGAGACACGTGTTTCCAGAGAATATCGCACAGGGATTTGACGAAAAGTTACAAGAACAACTTGAACGTCCCAATGTACGTCCACAGGATTGGAACATGAACACCATCCTTGAAGGAACTCAATACGTAAATGGTAAGAATTCAGGAAACGAATCGTCCATATTTAGAGAAGTAGACAGATTAAACAAAGAATTATTTTAAACAAAATGTCAAAAGAAATTAAACAATGGGAAACCAAACAGGAAAATCTGGTTTACCGAATTCAAAATTTGGATGAGTGTTTTGATTGGCTCGCAAACACGGTAGTTGATCATCGAGAATTTGCTCGAATGAAAGAGAAAAAAGCGATCGCTGTATCTCACATGGGACTTGGAATGTACATCCGAAACAATCTCGGATTGTGGGCAGATTGTAAAAAAGAACCGGCAGATGAGAGAGCGCCCCTCGTTCAATGGTTTAACGAGAAGGGTATCTATCACCCAGATGATATGAGTGCCATAATACTCACCTCTTGGCACCGAGCGCTAAACGGCAAGAAGAAGAAAATAGGTGATCAAACAAAACATTATCGTAAATTCTGGGCAGAAAACTCACCTCAAGTTAACGAAGGTAAATTATGATAAAACCAATATTTGTAATGCTTTTAAATCTTGCGACCGCAAAAGAAGGTTTAGATTGGAAGCAGGTATCAAAGGAATACACAGATTTTATTCGAAAATCAATAGGCGAAGATTATCATATCATTATTTTACCTGTGGCTGAACAGAACACTTCGGTCCAAGTGTTTTACCCAGGAGAAACTAAAGTTCAAGAATATACTGATTTATTAGCAGAACTCGGCAAAACAACCGCATTAAATAACATACGAATAAATTTGGCAAGTGGGGAAGGCGATTAAATGTACAATAACAGGATTGGAATTGGGTCTGAAAAAAGATGCCGCATTTTATTATATTGGAAAAATCCGTGATGGCGAAATTGCACTTATAAGCATTGTGCTTGAGGATATAAAAAAGGATGATGAGGGTCCTTATGCCGTTGTTTTTGACACAATAAAAGAAGCCACATGGGTTTTAAGAACAATCAAATCAGCATTGAATATGTATGATCCTTCAGCTAACATATATTGGTCCATTAACAGATTAGTACCAGAATGTCAACAAACAAACAATAGAATAAAATTAAAAACCAAAACAAGATCCATAGGATCTTAACAAAAATTTAACACATGTACCAAAACTTTTTCTTGAGCATACATATAATTGGGTAACCAAGCCCTCAGGAAAAGACCCTTTATATAAATAGAGATAAATGGAGCTATTTGAACTCACCAAGATAATGTTTGAGGACCCACAAAGTTACAAGAATGTAACTCCCGGCGAGAAGAGAAAACATTTCTTCATGATAAATCGTAGAATGTCCATTCAGTTCCCATTACAAGCTCAAGTTTTACAACACCAAAAGATAAACGAAGTTGGTGTTGTTGATTTTTGGCAGCATTTCTTAAGAAAACAATTCACCAAGACTCCATATTGGATGTTCACTAAGGGAGTTAAAAAAGCCAAGGAATCTAAGGAAAAGAAATCAAACTTTAAAGAAAGTACATTGAATGATTATGCTTCTAAAATGGGTTTTGATCAGAAGGCTGTGAGAGAGGCTACAGAAATTTTTCCAGACGAATTTAAAAAAGAATTGTTGAGATTTGAAAAATGGACAAGCTAAAAGCAACAGTAAAGGGATTAATTCTCCATTGGGAAAAAGGAGGAATAGATGGAGCGAAAATATTCTTAAATGAATATGAAGTGTTTGAAGATACGTGGCTTCATAAAATTAAAACTTTAATAGAAGACGGCAATATAAAATCAGCAGACGAAGAAATCAGATTGATCTCTTTTAACTTAGATCTTAGAAATAAATTATACAATCCTAACATATTTAACAATGGACATAGAAAAGATTCTTGACGCAGTAGAAGAAAAAAACCTATCAATCAAAGATGTAAAAATTGATGAATTAGTTCCAAACGAAGTGGATGGAATAATAATTGGCTTAGTTGATAATGAATTACAGCTGCACTTGGATAAGGACTGTACCGGCGCTGCTTATGTTAAATGGAAGAACGGAAGAGGCGGAATCTTTTACAAAGATTTAAAAAATTGGTTTCATAATAAAAACCACGGACAATATGTACTTCTGAGTGGTGAGGATGACAAAATAACCATCGCAAGGCTTATTGAAGAAGAAGAAGTTACCGTATTTGATACACTTAAACTTATTGATGGTAAAATAAAAGATAAACCTTACATGAGGTTTAGGACCATCAAATTGGGTGAAAAACTAGTAAAATCCGATAGATATATAGAAGAAAGCAAAGAAGAAATGATTTCTGAGCATAACTTAATATTACCCAACCATATAGCCTCTGGAGAGGCCAGTACTGATTCATCAGGAAGTAATGTTTCCTTGTTCGACGATTAGTACTTAAAACAACCCAAAAAAAATGTTATAAGAGAGCATCTATGTAAAAATAGATCATTTTTATGTAAAAAAGTCAGTATTTTGTGTCACCGTGTCAAAAATGTTGTTACTTTTATACTTTAAATGTGTCTCTTACGACACTATGTTAAACTAAAAAACAATTTATGAGAGTAGAAACACAAATCGAAAAAGGAGTTGCAATTATTTGGAGCTTCTTACGAAGTTTGCCGACTAAATCTTCAAAACTGTTCAAAGTTGCTTTATTGGCAACATTTTTGCTTTTTGCCGGCTCGGTTGGATCGTCTCCTAGCGGGGACGCAAATCCAGCGAACGCACAAACCATTCTAATAGATCCTAATACGATGTATTCGAATACTGTAAGGGAAAGAGCGCAAACGCAATTAATTAATGAAGTAAAGAGAATTACATATGAAATTGTCCCGGACACAGAATTAGATCTGGAATATCTTGTCGAGAAATGCGAAGAGTATAAAATGGACATAGTTTTTGTTCTTGCGCAAGGTATATTAGAATCACACTTAGGGACAAAAGGAAAAGCTGCAGCAACCCATTCCGTATGGAATGTTGGAACCTATGATGATGGACAGATACTCTATAAGTATAATCACCCAAATGAATCTATCGAACCTTATATGAAATTGCTTAAGGAGAGGTACCTTGTGGATAAAGACATTCACAATCTTGTACAAGATAGAGGATATACGAATGATGATGGAAAAAGATTTGCGAGCGCAAGAGGCTATGAAAATGGTCTCCGAAAGCTTATTGTCAGAATTGACATGGAGTCTTCAATTAAATTATATCAACAAATTCGTTCGTTGAGTGATATGGAAATTATAGCGTACTTTGGTCCTGTAGATAACGAAGTAGATTATTCACAGTTACAAGCAATGAATTAATGCATACATTAACAGTTTATTATTCTGTCCAGAATGGGGGTGATGGGTCGGCTTACCCCCAATGGATGGAATCAAAAGAATTGATCGAATGGGACCAAGACCACCTAGATGAAGGATGGGCTGAACCATGTACCGGAAGTATTACATTTGAATCTGAATCTCCTATCTCTGTTAAAGAAAATATTCAAACGGCCGTAGGATATTTGCTAGAACATACTGACGCATATGGGGAGTGGGAAGATGCAGGGGAGTTTTTAGAAGAATTCTTTCCAGATGGTTTCCCGAAATTAACGATTAAACCTCTTGAAAACGAAAGACGTTACGGTTTTTATGTTGGTGATAAGCTCGTTTGGAAAAAATTTGCTTATCCAGAAGAAGTACCAACCGAAGAGATAGCCAAAAAATTAGAGGAAAAGTATAATATATAGGCGGTTTTTGAGGCCTAATATATAAAATAAAAATGGCCTCAGAATTTAATTGGGAAGCAACTGAAACACAGTGGTTTGTGGATCAGGAATACAAAATGATGTTGGGACAAAATCCCGGTTGGAAACCTAACGGCGAAAACGGAAAAGGAGACGCAATAGGAAGAAATTTCATAGCATATTATTGTTATGGCGATGAAAGGTTTCTTGAAGGGATTGAATCGTGTTGGGAAAAAGTTGAGCGTAAAGGAATAAAACGCTTACTATTTGGTAAATATTATTATCAAGGATATAGGTATCCACATCGCTTCCCGGATGAAATTGGCCTATCAAGAGATCATACATTATACACTGTTCTAGCGTATAAATATGCCGGTTATTCCGATGAATTTATAAAAGAATTTGTAACTCACCTTAGATTTAGGATAAGTAAATTTGCTAGATTCACTCCAGAATTATGGTGCTGGATGAGAGCTATTTGTGGATCTAAATTTTATACGTGGTTATATTTGGCAGTTAGTTTACCAGTAACGAAAGTAAGTCGTTGGTGGAATGATATTATTTATAAGTTAGTTCCTTTTGAAGAAGAAAGCCATCAAGAGGATTTTGTGAAGATAAATAATAACATGAAACCAGATATAATTAAAAGGTGGGCACGTAGGTTATATCCTATTTACGCACTGCACCAACACGCGTGGCAATTATATCTCTTACCGGATTCAAAACGAAAGAGAAAAATACAAACGGAAGCCTTACGTATTTGTCCAAAACACAATTATGTAATTCAAATGTTATTGGGATTTAAAGATATTGTAAATCATGATGATGTTTTTGAATATAAATCTATGGAAGGTGGAAGATGGACCGGGATATTAAATCCTTGGATAAATGATAGAGATACGCAAATTATCACAAACCCAGAAAGGTTAACGGCAAACGTTCAGGATGAAGATTATGTACAAAAATTATACAATACCATACAATGTGTCGATAATATATAAATTGTAAAGTATTGCATTTTTCAAGATACCACTATTCAAATAATATAATAAATGGACGAAATTAAAATTGTACCAATAAAAAAAATTTTCAAGGTCATAGACTCTTGTACGAATGTAAAACAACTCAAAACATGTGAAAGATTAGCCGAACTTTATACCAATATGGTTAAAAGAAGCGGGGTAATAAATCCAACCCTGGTGCATGAAACTCTTTATATAAGGATAAACGAAAAGAGAGAAGAATTAAATTTATCCCATAAATTTGATGGAAAGATAAGGAGAAAGAAAGCTAAAAAACGCGAGTTTGAACACGTAATGGCAGAAAAATTTTAAAAAAAAGTTCACTAAAATTTTTTTATTTCAGAAAAAAGTGTAATATTTGCACTCAGTTACAAAACTTTTAACAACGAACGCTATATATAATAATATAAGAAAAATTGTGATGATAACAACTTTAACATATCAACCCTTTTTAACTCAGATGCTAACGCAACTCTGTGAGGAGCCATTTTACGCTCAGAAAGGAGAGACAGGTTAAGGAAATTATCATATCATATATAACTTCTTCACCCTCCTTTCTACACAGACTGGAGGGTTTTTCTTTTTAGAAGAAGTTATATGTTCTTTGACGTACTGTTTTCCATGGTCCCTTAGCCGAGCGGTTAGGCGCTGGTCTGCAAAACCAGAGACCCCAGTTCGAATCTGGGAGGGACCTCTATAGACTGTAGTAACGACCAAGAGTTACTTCGTTTTGGGAACGATTAGTCCAGGTTCGAATCCTGGGTCCCGCTCCATGTTTATGCGGGATTAGTGTAATTGGTAGCACGATAAAATATCTCTAGTCAATTTTCTCAGTTTGTAATGCCGGAGTAGCTCAGTAGGTAGAGCGCTTCACTTGTAATGAAGATGTCGCGGGTTCGATTCCTGTCTCCGGCTCTGAATGGACATCTCAAAATAATGGGAGGATGGTTCGAATCCATCATTGAACCGCACAATGCATCATTAGCATTGTCGTTAAAGTTCAATTAGTGTAAGCGGTAAACATCCATTTGGGATCGAAATGATTGACAGCACGGAAAGACGTGCAAATTGACCCTTAGTGTAATTGGTAACACGTGTGGTTTTGGTCCACAAGAGTCCGGGTTCGAGCCCTGGAGGGTCAACAATGGGGAAGAAGTTTTAAAAATGCTCTCGCAATTTTCTTGAATTTCTTCATAGTAACGCATAGAGTTTCATCGGTTAAACGTTAGTTTGAAATACTAAAGTCAGTTGGTTCAACTCCAACCTTCCCCACCAAAAACTTAAGAGTGATTAAGTGACTCTCATCCGAGGTGCAAAGCCTCTTACCAGTCCGCATAGTTTAGAAGGCATAGAATGCCGCCTTGGTATGGCGGGGAACCCAGTTCGATCCTGGGTGTGGACTCAACTACATTGCCCTGTAGTATAAAGGAGCGCAAGCACAACACGTCGGGTTTTGGCCCCGGAGACAGAGGTTCGATTCCTCTCAGGGTAACTGAATCAACACTGCCGGAATGGACAAATGGCAAGTCACTACCCATTAGGGGTATAGGTACGGGTTCGATTCCCGTGACCGTTGGTCGAGATGAGTGACAGTGGGAAAGACTACAAAACGGGGTGTAGCGCAGTTGGTAGCGTGCCTGGTTTGGGACCAGGAGGTCGTCGGTTCGAGCCCGGCCACCCCGACAAAAATTAGCTAATTTTTTATGGTAAGTGCCTGCATTAGGCGGGTTGGCTGCCATATTTTCGAGGTGTAGATCAGTTGGTAGATTACGTGCTTTGGGAGCACGGGGCCGTCGGTTCGAGCCCGGCCACCTCGACCAAATAAATAAAATAAAAATGAGATCGTTCCTCATAATTTTATTTTTATTCATAGCAGTATTTGTTTCTGGCCAACACCGATTAATTGTTTTGGCAGACCCAAACATTGATCCCAATAAAGAAACAGATGATGCGATGAGCTTAGTCAGACTAATGACATATTCATATATGTTTGACATCGAAGGATTGGTAGCTACATGCTCTCACAATATGCGTTACAGGTTTGTGGAACCTATTTACGATGTGATAGATGCTTATGAAATCGTTTTACCTAACCTATCTGTTCATGCAAATGGGTATCCTTCTCCTGAATCATTAAGATCGGTAACAGCACTTGGCCCTGCAGACTATGGTACTGCTTATGCATTAAATGAAGAACCTATTTCAGATGGAGCTCAAATAATAATAGATGCAATCAATAGAGATGATGATAGACCGATTTGGATAAGTATATGGGGCGATGGAGCCGTTTTAGCTCAGGCGTTGGAACACATAAGAAAAACTGAAGGGGTTGACGCAGTTAATAATGCTGTAAGTAAATTAAGAGTATTAGATAATGCTGGTCAAGATGATAGTGGTGCTTGGTTGATGGATGCCTCTCATTATCCAGATCTTTGGTATTTAAGATGGGACAATATGTTTTGTGCAATGGATCCCATAGCAGATGAACAACTTTATTTTTATCCTTTTTGTGGAGAATGCGCGAAAGGTGATCCTTCCTTTGCTAGTGATGAATGGGCAAATAACAATGTAAGAAGTCATGGAGTTTTAGGTGCAATGTATCCTCCGAGAAGATATTTAAAAGAAGGAGATACTCCAGTTTTGTTATACTTAGTAAACAATGGACTTAATGATCCTGAACAACCTTGGCACGGGAGTTGGGGTGGACGTTCAACAAAAGTTCCAGTCACAGGTATACGGTCTTATCTTAATTTAGGACCCCCAAGACAAAGGGAATATGCAGAAAGTGATTTTGATCCATATTATATGTATGGACCGGCTGAAGATACATGGAACGGATACACAAGCAAATATGCAACAATATTTAGGTGGTGGGAACCTTTTCAAAATGAATTTGCGGCTATGATGGATTGGAGCTTGACACCTTCATATGAAAATGTTAATCACCCTCCGATAGTGGATAATGAAATTTTATACATTGATGCGTTTAAAGGAGATGTAATAAACCTATCATCAACTGCAACCGATCCTGATGGAGATGTTTTAAGTTACGAATGGTGGTATTATAAAGAGCCAGGAACATATAATGGAAATGTGACGATAGACAATCCAACATCTCAACAATCATATGTGAACATTCCGTTAGATGCAGAAAATACAGAGATACACATAATATTATCAGTAACAGACAATGGAAATCCATCTTTAACAAGGTACAAAAGAGTGATAATATCTGTGTTTGAAACATTCATAGATATCATTCCTCCTTCTGTACCAAGACATCTGGCCTCGTGGCGGAATTGGTAGACGCGCTAGGTTTAGGCCCTAGTTCCCGTTAAGGGAGTGAGAGTTCGAGTCTCTCCGAGGTCACTTAAAATTTGGTAGACACTTAGATATATAAAATAAAGTGTTTACCATGAGTGAAAAAGAATTAATGGATGATATTATTAAAGCCTGTAATGAAGAGGCAACAATGTCATTAGCAGCAAAAAGAGTAGGAATTCCATATCAAACTTTTAAAAGAAGAGCTTTAAAACTTGAATGTTGGAAACCAAATCAAGGGGGCAAAGGAACGCAAAAACTTGTTACTCTTTTAGAAGATGTTTTTTCAGGAAAGAAAAACATGAGATCTTATAATTTAAAAAATAGATTGATTGCTGAAGGATACAAAAAACCTAAATGTGAAAAATGTGGTCAAGGGGAAGAATGGTTTGAAGAAGTTTTAGTTTTGGAGCTTGATCATATAAATGGAAATAATAAAGACAATAGATTAAAAAATTTACAAATTCTTTGTCCAAATTGCCATTCTCAAACTCCGACATTTAGAGGAAGAAATCATAAAAATAGACTAACATGTTAGCTAAAACTGTACAAAAACAGTAAAAATGGCTAACATATTAATCGCCGGTTCGTCTAGTCGGTTGCATTGCGCTTAGGACAGTAGCCTTTCAAGCTACAAACACGGGTTCGACCCCCGTACCGGTGACTATTATGGGATGGCTGGGCATGGGTGAGCCCAAGGGTCTGTAAAACCCCCGCCTTGGCTGTGATGGTTCGACTCCGTCTCATCCCACTATGGGGAGGTAGCTCAGTTGGTAGAGCAATGGACTGAAAATCCATGTGTCGGCAGTTCGATTCTGCCTCTCCCCACACTGACGGGTTGTTGTGGCTGCCTTTTTGGTGGCAGACTTCTCATCGTAATAAACTTTAGGGTTTTCCTCGTCTTTATGGAACCGTAGCTCAGATGGTAGCAATACGCGTAGAGCGCTGGTGTGAAATACCAGAGGTCGGAGGTTCGAGTCCTCTTGGTTCCACAATAGTAGTAGTAACTAAGTAGTGTTTCATCGTGAAATTGGTATACACACTTGTCTGAAAAACAGGCGTCCTTCGGGACACGGGGTTCAAATCCTCAATACACTCTTAAATTTTCTCTACTTTTTTAATTAAAAATTTTCTCGTTTCGGTAATTATGGTTATATTAGCCTCAGATTAACAAAACAACACATAATGAAAACAAAGATTCTTCAAAAAATAGCCGATTTTATTTGCAAGAGGATTCAAAATGCCAACACTCAAACCGACGTTGACGTTTGGTTTAACATTGGAATGAAAATGAATACTTGGTGTGTTGAACGAGATATATGGTTGAACTAATGTCAAAAGATAAAACTATAGAAAATTGGGAGCACAATCAAAAAGAGAATGCTAGAAATAAATTTATTTTTGATTACTCCAAAATCGGAAGCATTGAAATAGAAGATATTGATCACAGAGATGCTCCAGACTTTTGCGATGCCTTTATATCCTACGCAGAATATGACGGAAGGGAGATGACAGAAGAAGAATTGGAGCAGTTAAATGAAGATAGTGATTTTAGATATGAATCAGTGATTAACTGGTTGTATTAGTTCTTTGAAAAATACTTGAATTAACTGGGAGAGAATTAAAGATGTTCGTCTGTGGTGACCAATTACGTTGTTCCAAAACAGCAGACGGCCGTTTGGCAGACGAGTAGTGGAGGTGCTTATGCTCATGAGGAAACCGCAAGGTGGAGGATCATATGCCACATCAGGAAACTATTAAGAGCCGACCCAGCAGGTTTCGAAAATCTGTTAGCCCATGGAAATACGGCGGTTAATTCACTTAGTTAGGAAGATTACGCGAATCTTCCTAACGTTACGGGAAGGTTCCAGAGCGGCAAACGGGCCCTATGGTAAATAGGGTGGCCTTCAGGTCTTCGATGGTTCGAGTCCATTCCCTTCCCACTAAAGAAAGAGTTCTTTGAAAATACTTGATTCAACTAGGTTTCGTTAACCTTTTGATTTAGACTATTAGGTAAGTCACCTTGTCTATACACAAGGAGAAGTGGGTGCAACTCCCACGTCATGCGCTTTTGCTGTGCATACCAGTACAGATGAGAGCAAGGTAAACGATTTATCCGGCAGTGTTCTAGAAAGCTGTTAGCCAAATGTTAATTAGATTCATTCTCTACGGAGAATTGTTGGTCCTTGATTACCTTAATATCACTTATAAAAATCCGGTATTAGAAAATCAAATATGGATAATAATTATAGATATGATAGATAAAACGGCGGTTGATGTCATTTAGATGGGTTTTAGTTGCAACTTTAACCCATCAAACGGGGAGATTCCAGAGTGGTTAAATGGGATGGACTGTAAATCCATTGGCTTTCGCCTTCGGAGGTTCGAATCCTCCTCTCCCCACAGTTAACGTTCTTTGTTGTGTTGTTAATAGCCTGAACTGATAAGTAAGCCAGCCGTTAAGGCAACCTGGGCAGACGAAACAGTTCGCATTGGGAGTTGTTACCCAAATGTGTGGTAGACCGATATTTATGAAAGTGAGGAAAGGTTCCACGGTGCTCCGTTCTGGAGTTCTGAAATACGAATGGCGGGGTAGCTCAGCCCGGACAGAGCGTCAGGATCGATGACATCTTAAAGAGCATGCATTAAGCTTTAAGTATGGGTATCGATACTTCTGATAAATCATCATTTAGGTCATTTTGCTTGATCTGGGGTCGCTCCCTGGTAATTGTAAAAAAGAGATTTGAAGGTAAGGAGGAAGTACAACAACCTGGAGGTCGGCGGTTCGAATCCGTCCCCCGTCTCTATTTAACACCCAAAAGCTGAATGGGGTGCAGTTGCAGCAACGATCGTGGGTTAGACTGTATTGTTAAATTTAACTACCTGCCCGGGTGGCGGAATTGGTAGACGCGCTGGACTTAAAATCCAGTGGCCAGTAATGGCCGTGTGGGTTCGATTCCCACTCCGGGTACTATGAGCACAATAATTATATTTTTATTAGGTGGATTTTTGCTTATTACGGATTACACCATACAAAAATCTCCGCCAATTCACCTTGATTTTAAACCTAAAGTTGAGGTGAAAGAAGAAATTATTTATTTTGATAGAATTGAATTTGAAGAGGATGGTCTTCATACCATAACAAGAGATTCTGTTGTTTTTTATAATTAATAATATGGCTACACTAATAATTATAGGAATTTGGGGATTAAGCTACCTAATAGCAAGAGGGTGGGCAAGAATACTTTCCAAATAAATGGCCCGTTCGTCTAGGGGTTAGGACGCCAGGTTTTCATCCTGGTAACAGGGGTTCGATTCCCCTACGGGCTACCATTTCCTCGTTACAATTATTTTTGTTATATTTACCCAAAATAAAAAGTATGCAAACATTTTTACCTTACGAAGGATATTTAGAATCTGCAGTTGTTTTAGATAAAAAACGTTGTTGGAAACAAGTTGTAGAAGCTGCACAAATTTTAAATGTTCTTGAAGGACGAAGTGCTGGATGGGCAAATCACCCGGCAGTTAAAATGTGGGTTGGTTTTACAAATGAGTTTAAAGTTTATTTCGATACGTTCTTAAGGGTTTCTAAAGTAAAACACGGAATTAATACGAAATATGAATACTTTAAAGCTGAAAGTGATGGTAACAAACCTTGGTGGTTAGGAGACGAAAATTTTCATAGGGGCATGAGAGCTCGTTTAATTGAAAAGGATAGAGATTTTTATCTTTCTAAATTTCCTGATGATGAAGGATTTAATGATGCTAAATATTTCTGGCCAGTAATGGAATCACAAACATTTAGAGTCATATGAAAAAAGTGTTTTCTACAGGAGAAAAAATTTGGATAGTTTCCATAATTCTATATTTGATATGGGTTTTAATAGGAATAAAATTACACATAAGTTTATTTAATATTTCCATTTTTGGATCCATAGGAATGATAGTATTCGTGATAATATCCATGATAATATGTATAATAAAAAACACAATAACATGAACAGAGATTTTGAATTATTTGCAAGGGACAGGGGCATCACAAGCATGTCTTTACACAACATCACAGCGGCTTATAATAACTATATTTCGCCAACGATTATTGAGGAAAGACAATTGAATGTCGCATCCATGGACGTATTTTCCAGGTTGATGATGGACAGGATCATATTCCTTGGAACACCAATCAACGATTACGTTGCAAATATCATCCAGGCACAGTTGCTTTACTTAGCTTCTGCGGATCCAGGAAAGGACATACAAATTTATTTCAATTCCCCTGGAGGATCGGTTCATGCGGGATTGGGAATTTATGATACCATGCAATATGTCGAATGTGACATTGCCACCATCTGTACAGGAATGGCAGCTTCAATGGGAGCCGTTTTACTTTGTGCAGGAACTGATGGAAAAAGGTCAGTGCTTCCACACTCAAGGGTAATGATACACCAACCCCTTGGAGGAGCACAAGGACAAGCATCAGATATTGAGATCACTACTAGAGAGATCTTAAAGATGAAAAAAGAACTTTATGAAATCATCGCTAAACACTCCGGTAAAACCTTCGAAGAAGTAGAAGGAGATTCAGACAGAGATTTCTGGATGACTGCACAGGAAGCCAAAGATTATGGTATGGTTGACGAAATTTTATTAAAAGAAGAAAAATGAAAGTAGAAGTAAACGATTTTCTTGGAACACCTATTACTGTAGGTTCACGTGGCGTAAGAGTGCATTCTTATGGTCACAGTAAAGATTTTAAAAAAGTAACCATTGAACAAATTGATACAACACGAAAATATAATGATAGTGTTGGAATCATTACCGATGGTAACCAAAAAATAGGATGGACGTATCCTGATAGAATAATAGTTCAAGATTCGTTCAAAATAAAAATTTAATGGCGGGTTAGCTCAGCTGGCAGAGCGTTGGAATCATAACCCAAAGGCCACCAGTTCGATCCTGGTACCCGCTACTAAACTTTAATTATGGCACAGAAATTTTACAAGTTGACTGGTGAAGGAGATAAACTGAGCCCTAAGTTGCGGGAAGCCCAAAAGAAAAGTCTTGAGGGACGAAAACGAATTCACATACCCGAACTTAGAATATACGTCTTTACCAAGTTAAACGAAACAGAGGAGCAAACAAGAGAACGATATTTAAGTAAGACCTATTGGATAAATAAATAAAAAGCCTTATGGAAATTTTAAATATCAAAGCCGGAGAAAAGACACCACAAGTTATTTTTGATAACGAAGGGATTTTATACATTGGAGGTCGTTCTGTTCATGAGCATCCTCAAGAGTTTTACAACGAAATTATTGAAATCATCAGCAAAACAAAAAAGGGAAATAAGTTGGACGTAACTTTCGATTTTGAGTATTTTAATACGGGAGCTGCAAAGATGCTTCTCAAACTCATGAGTGAGATAGAGAAAATGAAAGGAAAGATAACTTGGATGTTTGAGTATGGAGATGATGATATGGAAGAAGCAGGTGAAGACTATGATTCCATGATGAAAGACATTGATTTTAATTTTATTGAAAAACCTGAATAATGGATCTAGACAAAGACATATTACAAAAATTACAGGAATATTGGCCCGAAAAATGGGAAGATATAATTGCTCAAGCCGAGCGAATAGAAAAAAGAATTCCTACTCGTTATGACGCGAAAAAAGAAGTAATAAATCGTGTCAAGGGTCATGAATATGTTTTGAAATTTGAACAAGATACTTTAAAAGCAATCATCCCAAAGGATCAACTGAAAGACGGAGTTACTTATATTGCCATGGAAGGTACAGGAAGCCTTACCAGACATACAGAAGAGGCGAGGTGGGACGAAAAGATTGGAATGTTTTACTATACTCGAACAAAGTTTGGCCACACATTTGAAGATACTATGCATCACTTTGCTGACGCAATAGATATTGGACTCGCAGGATTTACACCCATAAAAGAAAAAGATGTTCTATAAATTAAGACTTGGTGTTGTTACAGGATTATATGAAGAAAATAAAGGCGCAACTTCTTTATTGCGTGCCTGCTTAGACAGTGGAATTTTAGAGGTTGGACCCCCACAAGAATATAAACGAATTGTTACATTTAATAATGGGGTTCGATACTCATTTTGGAATGCAAACAAGTATTACGCATGGATGAGTGAAGGCGAGTTTTATGACGAAGTAGATAAGAAAACCCTCCTTAGGTATCATGGATCTCGTCCATCCTGGAAATACATATTCAAAACAAAAAAAGCCATACAGAAATTTTACAAGGTAACCGCCGAATCAGTTGTTATCGATGATAGTTTGGAAAGAATTTATCAAACAATAAAACAACACGCACATGAAAGTTATTAAATGGAGTAAAATGGACTCCCAGAGTGGGCCGGGATACATGATCCAGGTATCTCCAAAAGAGGCGTTGAATTTGATTCAAAGCCTCACGTTTCAAATGATGAATGAAAATTCAAATTCTGGAAGAGCAGAAATGTACACTGAAGATAAACATGAATATTTTTCAATAGCTGTACACGATGATACAGTAAAAGGAATTCCACCAGGAGAAAACGAAGTGGAATTTATTTATGATCAACTTGAGTGGCAAGCAAAGAATGGTAGAGAGCTTGCTCATTCTTTAAATAAAAAAGGCTCCCTGGCGGAATAGGTAGACGCGCTGGATTCAAAATCCAGTTCTTTTGGGAGTAAGGGTTCGATTCCCTTGGGAGCTACGAAGATAAATAAAATAAAAGCCATGGGTTCGAGAATGAGAATATACGATAAGATTTCCGATCGAGTTAAACTCGAGAAAAAAGGAAAGAAATATATCGTCTCACAAATCAGTAAAAAAACTGGAGAGTGGCATCAAGTTTACAGCACTTCTTCTATATCAAAAGCTCTTCATAGAAAGCACAATGCCATGAGAATGGTCATAAAAGATTTAGGATATCTTCCATTGCTTCTGGAGAGAATAAAGAAAAGGAAGACAAACTCTTATCATAAGAAGGTGAAAAAAAGGCGAAAATAATTGCCCCAAAATTTTTTTATCTCAGATATTTTTGTTATATTCAAGTATATTATTAATGCGGGTCGTTGATGGCTCGTTAAGTTAAACTAAATTTATATAAAATGAGTAAAGAAAGAGAAGGCCGTATCCATGCCCTCGGTACACTTACCGAAAAAGGATTTAACGTTGTTAAAAGCGCTGCAGGTGAGCGCGCACGTAGTGCATTCATCGTTGGTGGTAACAAACCCATCATCATTTCTACATCCTCAACCGAGGGTAACCTCGAATTTCAAAGCCATCCAGCTCAACTACATCAAGCAAAGTATATCTTTGCCTATGTTCTGGTTCATTATCCAACCAAATCAATCTACATCATGCCAGGTGAAGATTATAGAAAAAAGGTTGAAGAACAGGTTGAAAAGGGTCCAGATAATGTAAGAATCTGGATTACGGTTGACGAAAAGTACAAAGACAACTTTAAAATTTTACGTTAATTAAAGCCCGCTTCGGCGGGTCATGGCCATATGGCGGAATTGGTAGACGCGCTAGCTTGAGGGGCTAGTGTTCGCAAGAATGTGGGAGTTCGACTCTCCCTATGGTCACAAATATTTTTTAATTCGGGTTTTTAGTTTATATTAGCAATATGTATTTCGAAGACCTACACATAGAAGAGACCCACTTCGGCATTAAGCACACAAAAATTGCGTGGCTTGATGAAGGAAAACAGTACACCAAAGGGAAATGTCCTTCTGAATTTGTTGAAAAACTCAAAACACTTGATGTTCGCGTTCATACGAAAGGTTGGCATACTTGCCCATTTTGTAAAAATGCTACAAGCAGCACACAGTTTATATGGCAGATAAAAGGTAAACTTCACTATGATGTCCCCGAAATGATAATACATTACATTGAGGAACATGATTATTTGCCCCCGCAGGAATTCATAGATTTTGTAATGAATAATGATCTTCCTGTTAAGAAAGAACGTACATTTAGATCTCGTCATACACCTCATCATCGTAGAGTTTATAAATAATGGCATCATTTGAAAGCGAAATAGAAATTGACGTTACATGCGATGTATGTAAATCTACTTTATCCACATCAGAAAAAACATATTGGGTGGGGTCAAGTAAATCCTTCGAAATAAAGGTTGAACCCTGCGAGTGTATGGAAACTACGATTGAAGAACTAAAAGTGGAACTAAAATCTATGGAAGAGGATATGACACGAGCGTTTGAAGAGATGCAAGAAGAGATGCAAGATAAAATAGATGCCCTCGAATTAGAATTGACATATAATGTCATAAAAAAGAATGAAGTAGTGACATAGTGTCATTAAGTTAAAACTTGGCACAATTTTTGATATATAAATATATAAATTAAACAAAATGAAAGACACTTAGAGCAAATTAATCGTTATCACCCGTCGAGACATATCTCCGGGTTACCAAGCTGTTCAATCAGCACACGCGGCAATTGAGTTTCAACATGAGCACCCAGAAATTGCTACAAAATGGAATACAGAATCAAAGTATTTAGTTTTCTTGTCCGTTCCGGACGAACAATCACTCCTCAAATTATTAAAAAAGGCGCAGATGCGTGGTTTAGACTATTCAGTTTTTAAGGAACCTGATATAGGGAACCAGGTTACGGCGATTGCGTTGGAACCGACGGATAAAGCTCGAAAACTTTGTGCACATTTACCGTTAACATTAAATTAAAATGGAAAAATCTGAAAATAAAAATCCAACCTGGGAAGAAGTTTTAAATATTTTTGGATATACAGTCTCAAAAAAGAATGGAATAATTTATATTTTAAAAAAGAAAGAAACCATGAAAGAAACCTAGATACACATACGGCCGCCATAATGATTTTTCATATTTTTAGACGAAAAGTAATCACTTTTCATAGTAAGTAATTAAAATTCATAAATAAAATAAGAAAAATCATGGAAACAATAGAAAAAGTAAACGTAAAACAATTAAAGGAAGATATCCGAGTGTTAGCTGCAGAGCAGAAAGAATTAAGAAACCAAAGAAAAACCGTAAGGTTTTCGGGAACCAGAACGATGGAACCTTGGGAAGCGACAATGAATCACTTTCATAATCGCCAAAAATTAAGAGTGATGTACGCAGCTTATGCGATTTTAAGAGGAAGAGAACTGTCAGAGATTGATAGCGGAAAATTCGAAACTGAATATGATAAGTCTCATTTCGAAACTTCTCTTGAGGAAATCCTTAAAAAGTATAGATCATAAAAATGGGGCTTCGGCCCCTATGGTCCCATAGCTCAGTTGGTCAGAGCGTTGCTCTCTAAAAGCAAGCGTCGCGGGTTCGAGTCCCGCTGGGATCGCGACCAGAAGGATGTGATTAAGCAGATTTTTGATATCGAGTAATGTACTTAATAACGTCGTGGATTGATTTTACTGGCGTGCCTTGACCGGCATATGGATTATCACCTGGTAAAATTAAACGAGTATCGTTTGCATTTTCAAATTCTGCCAACCTAAATTCAAAATATGCAAGTTTCTTTTCTTTATAATCAAATGTAAGAGATGCCATTGGGAGATGTGAAAAACCACTACTTAAAGCCATATGAATTTTACTAAATCGAGGATATTTTTTTAATTCATCTCCGATTTTAGTTATTAGAGGCATCCCATCATAGTAAGTATAATTGGAATAGTAAAATACAATTTTTTGTTTCCAATCCATCTCCTTAATTACATCGACCAAATCCTTTGGTTTAAGTATATCTTTCAAAGATTCATGTATGAATTTCGCCCTCATTAATTCTAATGTTTTAATATATATTTTGTACCTACAATTTATTTTAAGATGGTTGGAAATGATAAAAAGAGACATCTTCTAAAGACAGTAACATGGAGGATAACAGCTACGTTAATTACAATTGCCATTGCATGGTTTCTAAGTGGCGACATACAAATGGCCCTTAATATAGGATTGATCGAAGTGTTTGTGAAAATGCTTGCTTATTATTATCATGAGAGATTTTGGTTTACGCGAATTAGGTTCGCTAAGAAAATATTAAAACCTGCCAATATTCATCCTAAACCGTTGGGTGAAAGCAAGGAAGAGAGGGCTGCACAACTACACCAGAACCCCACGGTTTTTTGGTTTACCGGATTATCGGGTAGCGGAAAATCTGCAATAGCTGAAGAACTTGACAAATTATTATTCAATAAAGGATATAAAACATTCATTCTTGATGGTGACAACATACGATGGGGAATTAATGCTGACTTAGGATTTAAGAAAACCGATCGCGAAGAAAACATAAGAAGGATTGCCGAAGTAGCAAAACTTTTCAACGATGCGGGCATAATAGTATTAACAGCTTTCATATCTCCATATAGATCTTCAAGAGCCAATGCTAAAAAGATAATTGGTGATGGGTTTAACGAGATCTATGTTAACACAGATATTGAAAAATGTATGGATAGAGATGTGAAGGGACTCTACCAAAAGGCAATTGACGGAAAGATAAAAAATTTCACAGGAATAAGTGCACCTTATGAAGTTCCAAAAAATCCTCTTATTAAAGTGGATGGAAACATAGATGGAAAAGAAAACACAAAGTTACAGGCACAACGTATATTTGAATTGATTGAATGTAAAATAATAAACTGTGATGGAAAATTGTAATGTAACTTATCCGGGTATCTCAACATGGAACCCACAAATGAAGATGGTCAAAAGAGTAACCAAAACAATCGACAAGTACGATTGTGAAGGACGTTATCTCGGAAGAGAGATAATAACCGAAGAATATGAGGATGTGTATGTGCAAGACTGGAGCCAACCTTATATCGGCGACATAACATATCAAGCATCCTCGGCACTAAGTATCAATTGAGTAAAAATGGGATTCTATATATAAATTGAATCTTAACAAAAAATTAACAAAAAATATTTTCGCAGAAGCGAAACTTGGTATATATTTACCAATATAAAATTTAGTTGTAGTAAGAATAGAGTTACTTCGTAGGAAAAATGAAAAAATACTCTGCTCAATTTTCTCAACAAAATTTTTGTTCTTTAAAATATTGAAAAGCACTGTTGTAGTAAGGTAAGAGATACTTCGTTTCAACCATAAGAAAGATCAGGCGAAAGCCAGACAGAAAAACTCTCACCAATTTTCTCGACTAACTTTATATTCCATTTTATTACGATTATTTGGATTACAAAAGCCCGAGAAGACACACGTCACTCGGGCTTTTTTATTTTAGTATAAATTTAATTAATGAAAGGAGGCAATTATGTCTAAGTACAATCAAAAGAGAGAACCTGTAGTTCAAAAGACTACTACTCACCAAGGTGGATCCGGTCAAACCCAAAGACCAGAACATGAACTCGTAGGAATCCTATCCACAGGAATCCAGAATACCTTTTATGAAAAGGAATCAGAACGCGAAACTCGTTTGCGCGAAGTTATTGATACCATCGCGAAGAAAGATAAGCTCTTTGCTGCAAAGGCACTCGTCTATGCACGTAGCGTATTCGGTCAAAGATCCGTTACCCACGTTGGAGCGGTTAATCTATTGCCTCACCTTTCTGGTGATGAACTTGGAAAGAGATTCTTCTCTAAGAGAAACCGTAAGGGCAACGAAGGTGGTATAATCTATCGTCTTGACGATATGATGGAAATTCTTGCGTGCTACCGTGCGAAGAATAAGACCAATACCATTCCAGGTGCCATGAAGAGAGGTTTCAAGGGCGCTATTGAAAACGCTGATGCGTACGAACTTGCTAAGTACCAAATGAAGTCTAGCACTTTGAGTTTGGTTGACATCGTTAACGCTGTTCACCCAGTTCCAACTGAAAAGAATGGCTACGTTGATGTACCAACTGCAGATTACATCAAGGCTATTGTTGGTACAAAGTTCGAAAAGGACACATTCAACGAAGTTGTTGAAGGAACTGTAAGAGTTCCTGCACTTCGTGCTCTTGTTCTTGGAATCCTAAAGCAGTTCAATACTGTTGAAGATAAGAACACTGAAACTGGTAAGAAGGTTGCAGAAGCAGTTAAGTCAGGCGAAATCACTAAGGCGGAAGCTGAAAAGGTTCTCGTTGAACAAAAGACTGAAAACTATGCGGAACTTATCAAGACTAAGAAGATTGGTTACTTGGCATTGCTTCGTAACTTGAGAAACATTCTTAAGACTAATGATACTCCTCTATTGGATGCTGCGTGTGAATTGCTTATTGAACCTAAGTTCATTAAGAAGTCACTTGTATGGCCACACCAAATTGACCTTGCTCTTGAAGTTATGCTTCTTGAATTCAACGGTCGTCAATTGGCTAAGGTTGCCGATGCGCTTGGAAAGGCGTATGAAGCTTCCATTCCAAACCTTAAGGAATTGCTTCCTGAAGGTAGAACTGCAGTTGTATTCGATACATCTGGTTCTATGACTGGTAGAGGCGTTGCGCTTCCAGGTGGTAAGAGATCCAGCTCAACCCCTGCTGAGAAGGCTGCACTAGTTGCCGCTACTTTTGCAAAGGGCATCGGAGGTGATGTTTATCACTTTGCATCATGGTCTGAAAAGATTACTGGATGGAACCCAACTGATTCTGTTAACACTCTGAAGAAGAAGTTTACTTCTTACAACGGAAAGTGTAGTCACGGTACTGACTTTGCGTCTTGCTTCAATCTGTTCGCAGATAATAACACTCAGTATGACAGAGTTGTAATAATCTCTGACATGCAAGATGGATACAGTAGAGTTGAAGACAACTTCAAGAAGTATGTAAACAAGTTTGGAACCCCATACGTTTACTTGATTGATGTTGTTGGATATTCAACAACCGCTCCTATAAAGGGTGGACAAAAGGTATTCCGTCTTTACGGATACACTCAAGATATTTACGAAAAAATTCCACAAATGGAAGTAAATATCAACGAAGTCATCGATGCTATAAACGCTATCGAGATATAAGAATGAACGAAGACCGGGAGTTTTCTCGGTCTTCTTTATTATAAATTAAATAAACAAATTAAATGAAACAAGGAAAAGTAAAATTCTTTGACACAGACCGAGGTTTTGGTTTTATCAAAGAAAATGATTCAGAAAAAGAACATTTTGTTCACGTTTCTGGTATTAATGAAACCACTTTAAATGAAAACGATGAAGTTGAATTTGAACTGGTTGAAGGTAAAAAGGGATTAAATGCGGTAAACGTATCTTTAGTATAAAACTTTTTAACGGATTATTAACAACCCCGGGATTTTTTATCTCGGGGTTTTTTGTTATATTTGGCCTATGAAAAGAATTTACATAGTACTCGCCATCTTAATAACCTTCTCAACAGTGTCATTTGGGCAGCTTAAGTTAGATGAAGCCACCACTAACGATACAGCAATGTCTTTCGTTTTTTGCATGCCATTAGTGGAAAGGACTGACAGTCTCGTTATTTTAAAATGCGGTGATATTAAAATGGAAATAAAGAAAGAAGAATTTTATGGTCAGATGACTATCATTATCATACCAAACGAAGAAAATGGGCCAATTACTGAAAAACGAACAATTAATTGGTATATGCTTCCTGAAAAATAGAAACATGAAACGATTCATAAAAAGAATTTCAGCCAAACAATTTTGGATACTTACACTAAAAACCTTTATTGTGTTTTGTATTTTATTTTCATTCGGTACAATGAGCGTGCTTATTTTCGCCTCAATATCAACAGTCCTGTTTATGTTAGTCATGTTAATGGGGGCTTATGAATCATATGCTAAAGATCCTTATATAGGCATAAAAAACAAACGTATATTTCTTAAACAAATAACAAAATCATGAAGAAAATTTTATCAGTATTTTTAATAGTTGTTGCTTTCGCAACAACATCCTGCAATGTCAAAGTTTCAGATCGTACAAACCCCAACGAATTTAAGGACGGGGTAACGTATTTTCAGGATGATGTTGGATCGGTCTTTGCGGTTATAATAATTCGTAAACAAATGAGCATGCAACAAGAAGGAATTGGGCTTGCTTACATTCCTAAAGCAGAAGTGACACCAGAAATTAAGGAAATGATCAAAAATTATAAGGAGTGAAATACTTTTGCGATAGCAAGAGACACCTTGTCTGTAAACCTTATTCTATAGACAATTTACATGTAATGGCTGATGATCTTAACATCAAACATTGTTGGTTTCATAAAGATCATTACGACATTCCAAAAAAGAGAATCGAGGAAATCGCGGATAAGTGCACGATGGTTACCACGAGAAAAATCGTAAATATTAAAAATAACAACATGGAATTAAGAATGTATTTTTTCGTACCCTATAATCTTTCGCCGATACAACAGGCAATACAAGCAGGACATGCTGCAGTAGAATATGCTCTAAATTACAAAGATGATGAGGAGTTCATTGATTTTGCAAAAAACTGGAAAACCTGGATTATACTTAATGGTGGAACCACAAATTCTCAAAGAGATTTTGATGGAGTTTCAAAGGGCAGTCTAAATCAATTAGCCGACCAGTTATCATTAGGGGACGGCATTGCGAGATCTATAAAAATGTCATATTTCACTGAACCTGATTTAGAAGATGCCTTAACTGCAGTATGTTTTATTGCGGATGAAAGGGTATTTAATTATAAGGATTATCCAGATTTGATAGATTATATTCTTTCAATAGATTTTCCGGATAACACCAAACAAAAATTTGATTCATATTCTATTACAGGAAAAACATATGAAGAAATAAGCCTGATATTCCCAAATGTCTATAAGCAATGGATAAAAGAAGTTATGGGCACTGAGGAAAATAGATTTATAAGAGAATTATTAAAAGGTAAAAAACTAGCGTGATGATAGAAATAGTAAAAGAAAAAGAAAAGAAAAACAAAAAGAAGAGTGATCCCTATTACATTCTCAAGTATGAATACATGATAGGTGATGCTAATGGAAACACGAGCGAAAAGGTGCATGTTTCTGCTGATAACCCATACCTAGAAAGATATGTTAGGTTGTTGAATGCGTTGAAACCTCTTGGCGGTCATTGGGGAATCGTATTTGACCGTAATGACATGAGCAAATTTGTTGAAGAAAAACAGATCACAGAAGAGGAATGTAAATTTTTAGAAAGGATGATGTTTGAAAATTGTGCTGTTGATTCTGAAGATTATGATGAAAATGATGAACATGCCTGGGAATTTGTAGATGGAGTACAGGGCGATACTGAATATTCGTTTTTGGTGTTTGAAGGCGTCAAACTTACATATGTAGATGAAGATGGTACCAAACACAAAACTAAAATAACATGAAAACAAAACACGGGCTATATATTAAAATGGCATTTCTTTTGGCAGACGAGAGTAAGTGCGTTTCGCACCATGTTGGCGCGTTGATTGTAAGGGATGGAAGGATTATCTCAAGTGGAGTTAATGGTACTCCTGGAGGAATGCCAAATTGTTGTAACGTGTTCGATAAAGACAATTTTGATAGGGTAAAACACTCAGCATGGAGTGATGATAATGAGATTCATGCTGAAATGAATGCTCTCATGTTCTCTGCAAGACACCCTGTTGAGGTAGAAGGTTGTGATATGTATACAACCCTTTCTCCTTGTAATGAGTGTCTCAAGAACATCTCAATGACTGGGATTAAGAACGTCTATTATCTTTATTTATATGATCGCGTAAAGATAAACCCTGCGTTGTTGAAAAAAGTAAACGTTCAAGAAGTTCCTAATGCAGAAGAATTAAAGAAATGGGTTGAAGATCGTGGACTATTATATGTACCTAAACAAAGACAAAATGGATAAAATTACAACTGAAGAAAGTGCTAGAATAGTTGAAGCACAAACCTCCAAAATGACTGAAATTGAAGGCGGCCACAGATATCTAATGGCTACCAAAGCTTTTCATAAAATGGGAGAGCTTTCAAGAGAAAAAGCAGATCTCTGTATTGTTGGTAATGAGACAGATGAGTATGTTATCGGAAACTGGGTAACTGGATTCGGATTCTTTAATGTATGCTTCCCAAAGTCAACAACACGGGAGCTCACGAAAGAAGAGATTGAAGAGTACAACAACATTTACGTTCAAATTGCATCTCAACCACCATATAAACTAAAAGTGGATTGATTTTTATTTGTCGTGGATTTTTGTTATATTAGCAACAACCAATTTTAGGAAATCATGGAAACAGTAAGAGATTATTATCAGTACAGAGATAGACTCAAGGAGTCCATCAAAAACGAGGTTGATGAAGAGCTGTTAGAAGAAATGAAATCCGAACTAAAAACAGTGGATCAATACATCAGCAAAATGGAAGAAAAAGAAATTAACGAAAGAAAACATAAATGAACTACGAAAAAGCAACACAAAACATCAGGGCAGAATTAAAAAGTTACATTGAAAAAAACAAAATTCAATCCCTTGTAATGGGAATATCTGGTGGGATTGACAGTACGCTATGTGCTGCATTAGCAAAACCCGTATGCGACGAATTGGGAATCCAATTGCATGGGCGAAGCATCACTCTTGGAAATGGAATTGATGAAGTAGATCGAGGAGAACTGGTTGGAAAAGCTTTTTGCCATACATTTGATGATGTATATGAATTGGGATCAGCCTTTACGAGCATATGGGGAGTAACCGGACCAGAGGGATGGGACGTTGAAGAACCCAACGAGAAGATTCGCAGGGGAAACATTAAGGCTCGTTTACGGATGATTTATCTTTATGATTTGGCGCAAATTCATAAAGGTATGGTTTTATCAACAGATAATTATACGGAATATCTTCTTGGTTTTTGGACGTTGCATGGAGATGTTGGGGATTATGGAATGATTCAGAACCTCTGGAAAACTGAGGTTTATGAAATGGCAGATTGGATCATGGAAAATGAATCAGAATTTGATTTCCAGAAAAAAGCCCTAAAAGAATGTATTGAATGCCAGGCAACTGATGGTCTTGGAATTTCAAAGACTGATCTTGACCAAATTTTACCAACATGGGAGGGATCTTCAAGAGATGGATACAAACTCGTCGATTTAAGATTACAGTCTCACCTTGCATCGGGAATTGGCGATTTAGATGATCCGGTTCTTCAAAGATACCATCGAACTGAGTTTAAAAGGAATAACCCCTTTAACATACCAAAATCTGCAATTGATGGAGTTTAACTTAGAGCAATATAATTGCCCACAATGCGGATGGGATGAAGCCGAATTTGATGGCACGTATTATCGGTTAGACGATAATGGAAAACAGGTGTTTGATTTGTGCCACGATGATATCGTAGAAACTGAATTACCCGTACCGCCTGAATACTATCCAAAGATAGAACACGTAAGTGGTCACCACACTCACATTATCAGCAAATACGCCATTGCCCCGGAACCATTATACACATGGAAAGAAACGTGGTTGTGTCCGCACTGTAATGAAGAATTTACGTTTGATAATGAAAACTAAGAACAAATGAATACTATAATAGTATGAACCTCTAAAAATTCAAAAATGAAGAAAGCACTGATAGTGGTTGACGCACAGTATGATTTTATGCCCGCAAGTAAAGAAGATTACGATAACGGGATGGGCGGAGCGTTAGCTGTGAAAGAAGGAGATAAGATAGTTCCAGTGATAAATGAATTACTACCAAAATATGACCTCGTTATTTTTACGAAAGATTGGCACAAACCGGATAATATCTATTTCGCGGCATCGCACGCGGGGAAGAAGCCGTTTGAAGAGATGGAGATACACGGGAAGCCTGAAGTTCTATGGCCTATACATTGTGTACAGAATACAAAAGGGGCTGAGTTACATGATGATATTGACTTTAGTTTAATAAACGGAGAATTTTATATCATCAAGAAAGGAATTGAAAGCCACTGCCACCCGTATGGAGCGTTTGGAGATGGTCATGAAAATACTGGGCTCCATGAATTCCTAATCGAAAAGGGAGTTAGAGCTGTGGACATTGTTGGGCTCGCTCTTGATTACTGCGTTAAAGATACGGCAAAAGATGCCGCGTATTTTGGGTATGAAACGAGAATATTCATTGAAGGAACACGAGCAATCGCTGAAGATGTTAATGATGTACTTTTGGAATTTGATGATTCTGGGGTGGTTGTAGAAGAATTCTATTCTCATTTATATGAATAAAGAAGAATTTATAAGACGTTGGGAAACGAGACAATTAGATCTCTTAGTAATAGAATCAATGTTTTGCGATGATTAAAGAAGAATTCATAAGGCATTGGGAAACTGGTCAAGAAAATTCCTTGGCCATGGAATATGGTGGATACATTTATGTTCCATATATAATGGCCCATGCTGTTGCAAGCATGGAGTCTGGAATAAATGTGATGGACCGAATAGTAAATGATAGTCGATGGGCGATAGTGAATCTTGGGAACACAGATGGAGTTGGTGTTCCCAGTGTAGAATGATTACACCTCAAATTCCATACTTACAAAACTGGGGTAAAGCATCTCCAGAATGCGAAATGTGTGGTGACAGAAATTTATTCGTTAATTATGATCAAATACAAACAACCGAAAGAAGATACATAAATGCCAGAAAAGCAACAACACCGAGAAAAAAGAAGCAAAAACAGAACTCGTCCTAAGAGGAACGGATTGCAAGAACGCATCCGAGAATTTGGATGGCAAGGTTATAGAGATAAAAATAAGAAAAAATGCCAGAATACAGAGAATTCCTCTCAGTAGATGAGATAGCAAAAGATTATGCGATAAGACGGCATAGAGAAGTAAATCATCACTACAATGCTTTGTATCCCTATGCGTATCACTTACAGATGACAGTTGATACAGCGATAGAGTTCATTCACCTAATACCTGAGATCGATAGATCTGATGTAATCGGCGGGTGTTGGTGTCATGATATCATTGAAGACGCAAGAGAAACCTACAATAACGTAAAAGACGAAACCAACAAAACAATTGCGGAATATTCTTATGTGTGTTGTAACGAAAAGGGAAAGACACGAAAAGAAAGAGCTAACAAAACGTATTATGATGGTATAAAAGCATACAAGCACTGTACTTTCATCAAGCTATGTGATAGAATTGCTAACGTTACATTTTCCGTTACCGAAAAATCTTCAATGATAAACATGTACCGTGATGAACATGAATTTTTCTCAAAGAATTTGCGTGATGGAAGATTTGAAGAAATGTGGGAACACCTAGATAAATTATTAAAAGATGGCTGATATAACAGACGGATGGTATGATAAATCATATGAAGACTTTGGGGGAGGTCTTCAAAGTGATTATGAAAAAGAGGTAGAAGCTGCTGCAGAAGCTGCATCGGAACTTGCTGAACAGGCACATCGTGATGGTATATGGGATTCAGGTATATGGGGCAGACACAGACGAGAACGAGATAGACGTGATGAAGAACAAACCCGCACACATCAAGAACGATTGAACGAACTTCAAGAAAGATTATTAGCAGTACAAAGAAGAAGAATAAACGAAGTCGAAGAGGATGACGAAGAGGATGACGAAATAATAGGACACGTTGAAGCATTCATTGAAGCATATGATGTTCCTATAAGAGACATTCCAAAACTAACAAGAATACTTGATAAACCTCACTCTGAACGCAGCAATACTGATAAAAAACTTCTTAAGAAAATTATCGCAAAATCAAAGAAGAAGAAACCCAAAATTAAAATAACGAGACAACATGGCTGATGGACTTACATACTCAGTAGATTATCAGGAAGCCTATTCTGACAGGAGCATTATAGCGAATCCATGTAATGAAGTTCTATTAGGTGGTGTTATAGATGGGGATACACTAAGCATAAATATTGAAACAAACCCTTTTGAGGGACACATATTAACTTGGGATGGAACTAGTATGGTTTGGACAGGAACTGGAACTTGCGGACCAAAAACTTTATCAATGATAGAAAATTTTATAGAACACTTTGACATATGTGGTCCTGGTGGTGCAGTAATTGAGGACATTCTCAAAAAGAAGAATTCTGAACGTACCAAAAAAGAAAAGGAAATCATTAGGAATTTAATGAAAGAGGATAAGGCGCCAACCCCAAAACTAAATCTTGACGATCCGCCTCAAGTAGCCGATGGTGTGGTTTTTTATGATGATGCTACTGGACAATTGATGTTTGGGACACCAAATGGTCCTCAACAGCTATAAAATGATAAATTTTAGTCCTTAGGTGATAAAAATTCACCAAAATTTTTTTATTTCGGGTATTATTGTTATATTAGCTATCATAAAAGTAATTAAACTTTAAGACAATGGCAAAAATAACAAAACAACAGATCAAAGAATTCGTAAGAGGTAAACTCGCAAACGACACCCGTTGGGCACTCCACGGACTCACCAAGATTTTTGAATTCCAAACCGCAGACGAACAAGAGTATGAAACCACATCCGAATATAACGGTGTAGGTTTTACTGGGGTTGACGGAGAGATCCTTTCATCCTTTGCTAAGCAGTATAACAATCGGAAGTGGTTGTCAGAGAAGCAAATGGCAATTTTGATGAAGAAAATGCCTAAGTATTGGAAGCAAATCATTTCTATCTCCGACGAGGAGAAGCTCAAGGCGATGATTCCTGAAGGATTCCATATTGAGAAAGAGACCGTAATTGACATTCACAACAAACTTAACGTTGCGGTAGCATGAAAAATAATCTAATTAAAATAGCTTTAATCATTCTAAGCATCTTTTTGGTGTTTATGATGATCGCAGATACATACATCGCCGTTATGTTTTTTAAATTAGCGGACGGTAATCTCTTTGAGACACTCGATGTTGTTAACAAATACAACCTTTTTGAGAAGTTTTATGTGGGTGCTTACGCAATGATTTTCACAACGATATTATTAGCATCTATGTTCTTTTTATTATTCAAAGTTTTTATACTCAAAAAATGAAAATCCAAAGCATATCAGTAGTTATTCCCACAAAAGGATGTGTAAACAACTGCCCATTCTGTGTATCGAGGATGCACAACAACCCGTATGAAACCAGATTCGATATGATCTCATATCGCAAAAGAATTAAATACGCAGCTAACAACAACGTAAACACCCTTATCATCACAGGCACCGGAGAGGCCCTTCAAAATAAGTGGTTTTTGAACCAATTATGGGATGCCCTGAACAAAGAGGGACACCCCTTTCCAAACGTTGAACTTCAAACAACGGGTGTCATGTTGATGGATTGTGAAAAATCTATTCCAGGTTCTACGATACGAACAGATGATCGTTACCCAAATGTGGAACTGTTGAAATCATTAGGCGTAAATACCATTTCGCTATCAGTTTCTGATATTAATGATTCTGCAAATAATTGGGATTTAATTGGAACCCCTTTGAATTTAAGACGAGAGCTGGAAGAGCTCTGTGGATTCATCAAAGACAGCGGGTTTAACCTTCGTTTATCCCTTAATATGACAAATGTCTATGATAAAATGTATCCTGAAGACATCCTAATACGATGCAAAGAATTGGGCGCAGACCAAATTACCTTCAGAAAATTATATGGAGGAGGAGAAGATAACCCAGAATCCATTTGGGTGGATGAAAATGCATGTAACGAAACTGTGTTTAGGCGCATTAACGAATATATCGCTGGAGAAAAAGATGAGGAATTTCAAACCGGGTATCATCACAATGGTGAAGGCACACCACTTTACAGACTTCCCTTTGGACCCATGGTTTATTCAATTGATGGAATGTCAACAGCAGTTGACGATGACTGTATGAGCAAAGATAATTTAGATTCATTAAAATATGTAATCCTACGTGAGAACGGAAAGCTATATTGCCAGTGGGATGACGAAGGAAGTTTAATTTTTTAACAACATTAACATGAATTTCGACCAAGTAGTACAACACATCGCATTGGCTTTCATATTATGGGAGGCCGTAAAAATCGTTATTATTCCAAAAATAATTTGGAATAACGTTCTTATTTCTTTAAAGATCGCAGATTTTAAAAAGAAACATACTGGCGAAAAACTAAAACTTAGTTTAAGCACCGAAAAAAATAATCGGAGTTTCTTAATGCAAAAGAATCCGGTATTGCAATTTATTGGATACATCTATTTGCTTTTTGTTCTTCTTACATTTTTCACTCCATGGTGGTGGATAGGACTTTTAATGATAGGTTTATCAACAGCCTCAATGTATGCAATAAAACCGATGATTGGAAGGAGAGAAAAATTTAGTTTTAACGTATGGTTAATATTGTTTCTTGATGGAGTGTTTACCATACTATTGTTATCCATTATTTATAATCCGCTTACTTTACTCAAATGAAACCAAGAAATTGGATGACCATAAATGGATACGTACTTGAAATTCAATTTAAAGTAAGGTTTCAGGTACCAAAAAAGGAGAAGTGGAAGTGCTTCACGCCAGTAAAGATTGACTTAAATTTAGCAAGAGACTGGAACAATTTTTGGTATTTTATAAGAAGAAAATTGACTTTAATTAAAATAAGTGATTATATTTACAGAGAAATGCAGAAAAATCCTCCAATATTATGACAGCAAAAGAGAAGGCATTGATAAGATTAGCTATTAAAACGATTCATACAGATGATGATTATTATACTGGTATGGACATTCTCTGGAGACTGATTGGAGAAACTCCACCAGATATAGGAGAGCTAAAAGAAATTGACATTAGAGATATCCACAACGGACCAGTTGGACCATTTAAAGACCCATTACAAAGTCTTCTACAGGACAACGATTCACTCAGGCCCGTGGGATTCCATTATAAAAACAAACAACAATGAAAAAAGAAGTAAAATATGAAGCCTTACATTTACAGGAAAATCATCCGATTCCAGTAAGCTCCATAAAAATCGAACTTCAGCCTGATGACATCATCACTGCTGGATATGACGAAGGATACCAATCCGAAAATGAAGCATGGGATCCTCATTTTTATTTAATCGTTGAAAGAACACGCCTTGAGACGGATGGAGAACATGAAGAAAGAACCAAGCGAGAAACGTTCATGAAAGAGGACAGTCGCAAAAGAAGATACCAAACTTATCTGAAACTAAAGGAGGAATTTGAATCATGATTATAAAAAGCATTTTAGATCTCGACCTCTATAAATTAACAATGCAACAAGCAGTGATCAAGCTCTTTCCGAGAGCGAAGGTACGCTATAAGTTTATCAATAGGGGAAAAACTGCGTTTCCGGAGGGGTTTGGAGAAGCGCTTCGTCAAGAAGTAAAGGAAATGGAAGCCCTCGCAATGACTAAACATGAAAAAATATTTCTCCATACGAGGTGTAATGGTTTCCTTGAACCAACGTATCTTGATTTCTTATACGGATACAGATTTGATTCTTCTGAAGTTGGTATCATTCAGTCTGGTTCTGACCTTGACGTTTCAATAGAGGGTTATTGGCACCGTACAATCCTATGGGAAACAAATTTAATGGCTGCCATTTCTGAATTGTATTTTAAGATGACAGGCGGTAAAAAATGGGATGCTCAGACTCGTGAAAAAAACAACGCCCAAAAGATGTTACTCTTCCGTATGAATGGTATACATTATGGAGACTTAGGAACTCGCCGAAGAGAATCATTTGATAACCATGCAGAGGTTGTTGCGCAGTTTGCTAACAATGGAAGAAATGAAAACTTCACAGGAACATCTAATGTATACCTTGCATTTCTAAATAACATCAAACCGCTGGGCACCCAAGCCCATGAGTGGTTCATGTTTCATGCCGCAAAGTATGGTTACAAGATGGCCAATTCACTTGCAATGGAACACTGGTCTGAAGTTTATAGGGGGAGCCTTGGTATTGCGCTATCAGATACATTCACGACCGATGTTTTCTTCAAGTCATTTGAAACGAAATTTGCCAAACTTTATGATGGAATTCGTCAGGATAGTGGAGATCCCGTAGAATTTGTGGATAAAACCATCGCACATTACAATAAATTGGGAATAAATCCCAAATCGAAAGTAATTATCTTCTCAGATAGTTTAAATCCTGAAAAAGCAGTCGAAATCAAAGAGTACTGCAGAGGAAAGATCATGTGTTCATTCGGCATTGGCACAAACTTCACCAATGATGTTGGATTAAAGCCATTAAACATGGTAATAAAGATGACAGAGGCGAAGCCCGAGGGCGACGACTGGACTCCAACCATTAAACTCTCTGATACCAATGGTAAACACCTCGGGGATGAAAAAGAAATTGAAATTTGTAAACACATTTTAAAAATAAAGTAATCATGAAAAAAGTAGTAAAATTTCTCAAGTGGACCGGCGGTACTTTAGCAGTACTAATAATCTTAGTACTTCTTTTTGCGGCCTTTTCTGCGGTAATGTCTGTTGGACAAAGGGGCCTCAATCAAGCCACAGCCCAATCCTATGCAGAAGGACAATTTGATGGAATCCATGGAACTGTAAATTATAAGGTTCTAATTTCGGATTCAGATAATGACATTGATAAGGCAAAAAAATCCGCTTATGCCCAAGGACATGACGATGCTGTTACAGGAGATATTCGTATCAAGTCTGTTACCGATAGCACATTTGTTTGGACTAAGTCTCCTTGGGATGATAAGAAAACTATTCCGGTAGATACTATTAAAATTAAAAGGAAATGAGAGACTTTTTAAATTTGCTTATTTGGATCGTAATCATCGGCCTATTGGTTGGAGGAATTCAAATTTCCACAGATCCTGAAAAAATGGATGCCCTGTTTAAGATTGGTGATGATGTTACCATGAAAATAACATCTGAGGATTCTGTTGATGGAGCTGTCACCAGTTATTTTTTGATAAAAATTCGATGGAGCGATGAAGAGAAGTGGAGCTCTGAAACTTATACAATACAATACAAAGATGATAATGGTGAAATAGAAACACATAAATGTAAATCCGAACTTCTATCAAAGATGGAAGAAAAACTTGTCCCATACAATCCGGATCCAGGAAGCACTGATGATTATGTTAAATCGTTAATTGAAGGGACCAATGATTAAAAAATAAAGCAATGTTTTTGACACCAAAAGAAAAAGGTTTATCACAAAGTGAGATTGACGAAATTGTTGAACAACTTTGGAAAAAAGAAAAGGTTAGTAACTGCCCCGACTGCGGTGTAAAACCGGGCCAAACCCATGGAAGTTGCTGCGATATATCTCATTGTTTAAATTGTGGAGACCAAACAATATTTGAAGATTGTTGTGACAACGTTCAACACGATAAGTGGTTAGGTTTATGGCCAGGAATTATAGAATGTTATGATCAAAAACTAATATGTTATGACACGTGTGAATATCCAACTAGTAAAGAAGAAATTGGATGGTGTTTTGACTTAAATGAATACGCAAGAAGGAAATGAAAGATCCTAAACAAGTTATAGTAATGCGAACCGATACCAATCCTAAAATGAGGAAAGGTAAAATGATAGCTCAAGGTGCTCATGCATCTCTTGGAGTCATATTTAATTATATGTCCCCAGAATATGGTCTTTATACTGTAAAAAATGGTGGCGAAAAATATAAATACCAGGTTTGGCTGCCTAAAGGAGATGTTGGCGAAAATATAAAAAAATGGATTGAAGGATCATTTGTTAAAATAGTAGTTGGGGGAACTTTATCCGAAGTTGTGGAGGTTTATGAAGAAGCTAAAAAAACTGAAATTCCTTGCTCTCTTATTGAGGATAAGGGGTTGACGGAATTCGGAGGGGAAATAACCATTACCTGTTGTGCAATAGGTCCCGATGATCCCGATAAGATTGATAAAATAACCGGACACTTAAAATTATTGTGATGACAGCAACAGTATTAGATTCTATTTGGTTTCACGAAATGGGTTCATTTAAACCCATTGGAATTGTAAAAGTTGACAATGGATTCGAAATAAAGTATTATATTGGCACTTGTAACGGCGAAGATGAGGAAGAAGATAGAAATAAAATAATGGAAAAAGGAGCTAGATTTCCATCCGCCGCTGCCGAAAAATTGTTTGAATAATGAAACTAAGAAAAGAACAAAACAAGATTGCTAGAGATTTCTTCAAACGATTGAAAGAAAATTTTGATAGAAATCTTCTTACTCATGAATACTCCAATGTGTATGAGTATGAAACTTGGTCTTTTATTTTAACGGAATATTTAATAGAAGGTACTGGATATTACATTTCAGACATCCATTCAAACAACAATTACATACGTTGTAGTTACAGAATAAGACAAAGAATCAAGAGGTTTCTTAGATCTGAATGGAGAAAAAAAGAAGCCGAAAGAAAGAGGAGAAAATTGATAAGTGAACTTGATCCTTCTCGTCAAGAAATTGAGAGAACCTTTACCAAAACAACTGAAGTATACGAATCACTAAACCAAAACTAATGGACTGGATTAACAGAAAAGAACAGGAACCGGAAGAGCCATTCATGCCAATGGGATATTCGAATCACTTGCTAGCATACTCTAAGAAGGAAAAATGTTGGTTTGAAGCAGTGTATGATTTCAAGAAAAAGAAATTCATGACTCTCGACCACTATGATTTAGAACAGTATGGAATAACACATTTTTGTGAAAACGTACCGACACCATAATATTTTACATAAAACATGAAAAACATGAAAAAATTATTATTCGCATTATTCGCATCTTTTATATTATTTGGGTGTGAAGACAGTATTGTACCACCAGATGATCCTGAATTGTTTACTGACATTACTTATCAAGTCAATGGTAATGGAATAGCAGCCGCAGGTTCTATCACTTATGGAGATTTGAAATATTCAAATTCAAATTATCCCGATTCACTGATATGGGAATATGTATCAGTTGAGGACAAAACTCTACCATGGGCCATTGTGACCAACACATGTGTCGGACACCCCGTAAAATTATCCGCATTAGCCAGTGGAAATCCAGGATCATCATTACAACTCAGAATATTTGATGGTGCCACGCTTGTAGCTGAAAAGGTTTATGAAAGTAATGGATTTATCTGGGGAGGAACGTTAGAATATATCATACCTAATCCTTAAATCATGAAAAAAATATTCTTTATTATTGGAATTTTCGCAATGGTTTCCTGCGCGACGATCGAGCCTGCGACCTCTTATCATTTCGTTCCAAGAAATGGACAAGTCGAAGAAATTGGAAAAGTCACTTATGTAATTGAAACTAGCGGATATTCAATCATAACGGTTGAAAATCTCATTAGCCCCATTTACGTTGAGGGCAAGCTTCCAATTGATATACCATCTGACATGATGTCATATGTTTGGAAAGAAAGCAATGATCGCTATCATTTTGTGTACGATCATAAGCGATATTTAATCGACAATGCAAAAACAGAATTATGATACAAATAAACAAGGAATCTGTTAAAACATTTGACGTTATAATCATATAATTATAAGTAAAAGTAATTAAACTTAAACCATCATGAATAAAATTTTAGTACTGTTATTAAGCGTATTTATAAGCGCAACAGCGATCGGACAAGACTCTGTTTTTTATTACCAAAACGGAAACATCGTGGAAGATACGATTTCCGTAGAAGAAATCACCGTAACAGCCTCGTATAAGGCAACCAAATCAACACCGTTTTCATTCAAAAATTTAACTCCTCAAGAGATTGATTTTCGCGGTAGGGAAATGGAGCCAGCTGGATTGTTACAACACACTCCATCAGTAACCGTAAACACTGATAATGGATTATTCACAGGATATTCCTATTTTAGGTTAAGGGGAATTGATCAAACGAGAATCAACGTAACCCTCAATGGTGTACCGATGAATGAACCTGAAGATCAGGGAATTTACTTTAACAACTATGCTAACTTCATGCAAACGGTTAGCGATATTCAAATAATCAGGGGAGCCGGGGTATCGAAGTCAGGAGTTTCATCTTACGGTGGATCCATAAACTTTGACTCGAACGAACCTGAAGTACCATCAGAAATATCATTAAGCTATGGATCTTATAATACGTGGAATGCTACGGCCCAGGCGAGCTTTGATAAGGGTTGGATGCGAGCTTCTTATCTTACCACAGACGGTTACAAACATCATTCTGGAAATAAGTCCTACTCGTTATTTTATGGGTATGCTCCTTTTAAAGGTGCTCGCCTCACAGGTTTCGTCGGACAGCAATATAATCAAATGGCTTGGATCGGCTCTTCTTTCGAGACCATCGAGAGCGATCATAGATCCAATGCCAATACCGAGAACGAACAGGATGCCTTCCTATACGTACACAACCAGTTACAATATTCCCATTCGATCCTCAGGATGGTACTCTACCACACCTACCTCAACGGCTGGTACAACATGGACTTCGGGCACTTTGGAGGGAATTTCAACGAGTCCATGTACAAGTTACAACTTAACAGCAACTGGATAGGAACAAACATAAATGTTCGTGCACTACCCCACACTTTTGTCGGAATTTCTGCGCATACATATAAAAGAGACCATACTAATGCAATGGCGTTTCCTGATGAATACGAAACCTACAATGAAAATTATGGTACAAGGAATGAGGTATCGCCTTACATAAAGACAAACATAAAGCTAAGTAAGTTTAATTTTTATGGAGATGTTCAATATCGATTCAGCACATTTGGATACCATGACATCACTGGAGATTTTGATCTTGAACGACAAGATTGGCATTTTTTAAACTGGTCATTAGGGTCGACACTTAATATGTCTGATAACGTTCATGTATATTTTGGATTGGGTAAAAATCACAGAGAACCCACAAGAACAGATCTCTTTGGAGGAATGGATGAATACATAGAGGAATTTGCAGTAGATGTAGTTCCAGAAGAAGTCTTGGATTTTGAAGCAGGAATAAAAGTTTATGGAAACAATGTAGCCTGGAAACTGAACACGTTCTACATGGACTTCCAGAATGAAATCGTTCTTAATGGCCAGGTTGGACCAAATGCAATTGTGATACACTCAAACGTAGCCGAAAGTTACAGAGCTGGAATTGAATCAGACTTACAAATTGAGTTAGGAAACTGGAAGTTTTTAAACGTTTTTTCACTCTCTGATAACGTTATAATACAGGATGACACGAGGTTCACACACGTTCTCTCTCCATCCTTTATTACAACTTCAGATGTAGTCTATAACCTGGGAAAATGGACGTCCGGTGTGTCCCTTAGATACAACGGTGAGTCCTACCTAGATTTAACAAATGATAACAAATTACCATCTTTTTACACCCTGGATTTTTATAATTCGGTAAAAATTGGTAAATTTGACCTTGGATTGAGATTGAACAATTTATTTAATGAAT
>Ga0307379_10000544_pt1 | contig 62896 bp, 52 predicted proteins | sample UN2MG_FD_202237 | JGI IMG/M metagenome (GOLD analysis project Ga0307379, IMG submission 202237) | Soil microbial communities from Risofladan, Vaasa, Finland - UN-2 | ecosystem: Environmental > Terrestrial > Soil > Coastal area > Acid sulfate soil | place: Finland: Risofladan, Vaasa | collected... | reverse complement strand
CACAGCGTGAAATCCGCCTGAGGCGGACAACTCGCGATAATGCTGCGGGCTTTCCTCAGTTGTACTCCCGGCGTTGAAAAATGTCAATAGGTAGATTTGGAGACAAGCGCCGGAATGGTAGGAAACCGGTAATAATACCTGGGTCCGCAGGGCAAACGAGGGATTGCGGGGTCAAAGCGTGAAAATGGTATGGGAGTTTGGCAGTTTGGGGGTATGGGAGTCCTGTTACGCCCACACACCCATACTCCCACACGTCCATACTCAATCGTTGGTTAGGTGAGTTTTCGATATGAGCATTAACAGATCATTGATAGACAGAGCAGTGGAATCAGGCATGAGGGCCTGGAAGACACCGGGGGTGGCGGTGGCGGTGGTCCTCGGGGATGAGGAATACATCCGGGGCTATGGCGTGAAGGAGGTCGGGACTGAGGACCCAATCACCCCGAACTCGCTATTCGCCCTCGCCTCGATGACGAAGGCGTTCACGACCGCCGCTATGGCGATCCTGGTGGACGAGGGCAAGATGAGTTGGGACGATCATCCCCGGAAGTACCTGCCTTACTTCAAGCTCTCCGACCCGCACGCCGACAGCCTCGTCACCATGCGCGATCTCGTGAGCCATCGGACCGGCATGCCGCGCCACGATAATCTCTGGTGCGTGGAGGAGCGCGACGCGGAGGAGATCGTCCGGCGATACGGACTCGCGCCTCATTCGACGTCCTTCCGCTCGACCTACGAGTATGCGAATGTGCCGTTCTCGGCGGCGGGGTTGGCGGTTGGAGAAGTCGCCGGCAGCACGTGGCAGGAGTTCCTCAAGGAGCGCATCTTCAAGCCTCTCGGGATGAAGGCGGTCTGCAAGGTCTCGGAGGCCGAGAAGTCGCCGGATCACTCGCATGGGCATGTACCCCACAAGGGCAAGATCGTCCTCGTCCCGACCCCAAAGCATGACAATTCGACCGCCGCCGGTGCGATCAATGCCAGCGCCACCGATATGAGCAAGTGGATCCGTCTTCACTTGAACGACGGCGAGTTCGAGGGTCCCGCAACGGGATCCCGCTTGGAGCGGGACAAGCAGATCATCTCCAAGAAGAACCTCGATGAGACCAAGAAGCCGCATATGGTCATACCGGTCGAGTGCCCCGACAAGTACGGCTTCGACTCGGGCGTTCACCTGTCAACCTACTGCATGGGCTGGGGCAAGGACGAGTATCGGGGCGAGATCATCATCGGACACGGCGGCTGGCTGAGGGGATTCACCAGCAACACGGTGTTCATTCCCAGGCTCAAGGCGGGGATCACTGTGCTGACGAACCTGGCGGTGGGGGGCGAATCAATATCAATCAGGAACTTGCTCCTTGACTTGCTGCTTGGCCTGCCGAAGAGGAACTGGCCGGCGGACTACAAGCGGCAGAATGCGGCGATCAAGAAAGAGGCGCAGGAGTTGAAGGCCAAGGAGGCCCGCCACAAGCGGACGAAGCCATCCCATGCGCTCGAGGCTTACGTTGGCGACTATGAAGACCCGGCATACGGCAAGCTGACGGTCTCGATCAAGGATGGCGCACTTCGCATGGAGTACGGCGAGGCGAAGTTCAACCTGAAACACTTTCATTTCAATGTGTTCACCGGCAAGCACGACAAGCCCCAGTTCTGGGAGCCGATCAAGGTGCAGTTCACCCTCGGTGCGGATGGCGAGGTGGCATCCATCAAGACGCTTTCACCCGAACTCTCGGCTGAGTTCAAGAAGGCTAAGTAAGCCGCCTTCTTGCTGTCATGATCCCCGGAATCAGGTATAATGTGGGGGTCTGACCGCATGCCTACCGGAGGGATAATTGCAGTTCCTATATGATTTTGCTCGCCTGCCGAAAGATCGGCAGTTGCTGGAAGACCTCAATTTCGCGGCTGGAAGGCTTTTTGACAAGCTGCGGGGGATGGACGTCAAGAAGCTGGCGATCTCCGATTACAATAAGAAGTACTTTGGCGAGTACCTTGCCAGCCTTCAATCCAGTCTGCAGATGTACACTCAGATCCTGGCGCACACGCTTTCTCCGTCGCACATTCCTGCCGACAAGTTTGCCCTGCTCGACTATGGGGGAGGGTGCGGAATACTGTCACTGCTGGCAAAGGAATTCGGCGTTGGAACGGTCATATACAATGACATCTACGACGTGTCCTGCCGGGATGCCGAAATACTTGGCGAGGTACTGGGAATCAAAGCGGAGCACTACGTTCAGGGTGATATAGATGATCTGCTCGCATACCTGGCGGATCACGGCCTGAGCTGCGACGGTGCTGCTTCTCACGATGTAATCGAGCACATATACGATATCGAATCGTTCCTCGGCAAAGTACCCCGGTTATCCAACGGCGGCATGATCTTCGTGATGGCTTCCGGGGCGAATATACGCAATCCTATGATCGCCAGGCAATTGAGCAGGCAGCATGTGCTGGCCGAGTTGCAGGATCGCAAGGAAGAATGGGGACATAAGGAAAGAGATTCTCTCAGGTCATACATGACAATCAGGCGGGAGATCATCAGGGAGCACCTGGCAGGGCTTAGTAAGACTGTATCCGCGGATGAGCTGGAGCAGTTAGCCTGCAAAACTCGCGGGATGATGAGATGCGATATTATCAAGGGCGTGGATGAGTATTTAGAGACCGGCAATCTTCCTCAGCCGCCAAGCCATCCTACCAATACCTGCGATCCCTTGACCGGCAACTGGCTTGAAAACCTGATGGACCAATCCACTTTGCTGGACTCGCTTTCGAAATCGGGATTCAAGACCAGGATATTGTGTGGCCATTATGGGAGGTCCGGAAATCCAACGAAGTCGCTGGCCAAGAGGTTGGCTAACCTCTGCATCACGAGCATGATGTCGCAAGGAATCCGGATTGCCCCCTATTTCATACTCTACGGGCAGAGACAAGAAAGGAAGTAGGAATGAAGCGAATCAGGGTCGGAGTCATCGGTCAGGGAAGGAGCGGGCATGACATACATGTGGCGGCATTCAAGCTCATGCCCGGCAGGTTCAAGGTAGTCGCGGTCGCCGATCCTCTAGAGGGCAGATGCGACGACGCAGTGAGTGCCTTGGGCTGTGACGCATACACGGACTATCGAGAGATGCTTGAACGGGGTGACCTCGACCTGGTGGTTAACGCCACCCCGAGCCACCTCCATGTACCGGTGACGCTGGAGATCCTGGACGCGGGCTTCAACGTGCTAACCGAGAAGCCCCTCGCCAGGCACGCCGCCGACGTGGACAAGATCATTGCCAAAGCCAAGAAGACCGGCAAGCTCTTCGCCATCTACCAGCAATCGCGGTTCGCCCCATACTTCCAGCAGGTGCGGAAGGTAATCAACTCTGGCGTGCTGGGGCGAGTCGTCATGGCGCGGGTCGCCTTCAATGGGTTCGGCCGCCGATGGGACTGGCAGACGATCCAGGACTACAGCGCCGGAAACCTCCTCAACACCGGGCCGCATCCGCTCGATCAGGCGCTTCAACTCTTCGGCACGGACGTCATGCCCAAGGTGACGTGCGTCATGGACCGGGCGAACACTTTCGGGGACGCAGAGGACTTTGTGAAGCTGATCCTTCGAGGCGAAGGCAGGCCGGTGATTGACCTGGAGATATCATCGTGCTGTGCCTACCCGACGCATACGTACCATGTTGACGGCACTCTCGGGGGCCTCAAGGGGAACACCACCCACCTCGACTGGAAGTACTTCAAGCCCGAGGAAGCGCCCGAGCAGCACCTTATCCGCAAGCCGCTCCCCGGCCGGGCGTACTGCCGGGAGAACCTCAAGTGGCATGAGAAGAGCTGGGATGTGCCGGACAGCCAGAAGAACTTGTTCGGCTACATGTCCAGGAGTTTCTACAAAAACCTCTATGATGCCCTGACGACCGGCGCTCCCCTCATGATCAAGCCGGAGGAGGTCCGCCGGCAGATCGCAGTCATCGAGGAAGCGCACCGCCAGAATCCGCTGTCGAAGCTGTAGGAGGATACGTGAACTGGAGCCAACTGCTGCTGATCGCCGTGCTATCCCTGGCCATGGTTCCGAGTGAGGCTGAGGGTGGCAACAAGGACGGACACATCGTGAAAGATAACCTGGTAGATCCCGAGCAGCCTGCGCCTGTGCCCATGAAACTGGTGGGCAAGAAGCTTTTCGCCAAGTCGCCCGCGAAAGGCGTCGCGGGACTTGGCTGTTGCTGGTATGTGCGGCCGACCGGCGTCGAGATGGAGGCGGTGTTCGCCACTCAGACCCAGAGTGACAAGAACGACCGCAAGTGGCGCCGGCGATCGAGTGACAACGGCAAGACCTGGGGCAAGTCCGAGGAGATAGATTTCATCCGCAAGACCCCCGAGGGGACTCATCGCACAGGCTCGCACCCCCCGCGAGTTGATCCCAAGACTGGCCGCTCGTTCCGGCTCAGCAACCGAGTCTGCCTCCCCACCGACAAGATTAGCGAAGCGGCCTCACGATGGACGATGTGGTATGAGGTTTCGCTCGACGGCGGCAAGACTTACACGCCGGCCAAGCAGATCGTCGGCGAGGGCTTCACTCCCGACCACCCGTTCGAGCCGATCTTCACGGGGAAGAACGGCTACATGCTCGGCGACCAGACCTGCGTGCCCATATTCCTGCCGGACGGAACGATCCTGGTTCCCATCCAGATCGCCGAACTCGACCCGAACGGCGGCCTTTTCCAGCCGCACAACACGCCCTTCTACCAGTCAAGAGTATTGATCGGCAAGTGGCGAAATTCCAAGACGATCTCCTGGGAGATTTCAGGTGCGGCACGACTCTCACCAGACGAAACGACTCGGGGGGCGTTCGAGCCGACGCTCGCAAGAGTCCCGGACGGGCGCATTCTCATGGTTCTCCGCGGGAGCAACATGAGGAAAACGGAGCTGCCGGGATACCGATGGTACTCCGTCTCGACCGACAACGGCCGCACGTGGAGCCAGGTTCGTCCCTGGACCTTCACAAATGGCGAGCACTTCTTCTCGCCAAGCTCCTGCTCTCAGCTCATCATGCACAGCAGCGGGCGACTCTTTTGGCTTGGCAATATCTGCGCCGAGAACCCGGACGGCAATCTCCCGCGCCGCCCCTTCGTGATCGCCGAAGTGGATCAGACGAGCCTCCTCCTCAAGAAGGAGACGCTCCTGGTGATAGATGACCTCCAGCCCGGCGAGAACTCGCGTCTCAGCCTCTCCAACTTCCATGCCTTCGAGGACCGGGTGACCCACGAGGTCGTCTTCTGCATGCCTCGCTGGTTCGCCAGGCGCACGGACGCGTCCGATTGGACGACGAACACCTACCTCCACCGGATTCGCGTGGGAGGAGGGCATTGATCGCCCGCATCCCCAGGCAATTCGAATCCGAGCGATTGATTATTCGCGCGCCGAAGATTGGTGACGCCGGGGAGATGCACGATGCCGTTCTGGAGTCCCTGGACAATCTCCGACCCTGGATGCGCTGGGCGAACAGGCCTCAGACGCTCAAAGGGACCAGGGATTTCCTGAGGTCCTCATGCCGTGATTGGGGATCAGGGACTGAATTCGGCTTGCCGGTGTTTCTTAAGGACACCAGCACGTTAGTCGGCTGGATGGGGCTTTTTCGAATTGACTGGAGCGTCCCGAGAGTAGAGATCGGCTACTGGGTGAGGAAGCGCTTTGAGGGACAGGGCTATATCACCGAGGCTCTGAACGCCGTGACCGACTATTGCGCGGAATGCCTTGGCGCCAGGCGAGTCGAGCTGCATATAGACGACCGAAATGAGCGCAGCATACGGGTTGCAGATCGGTGCGGATATGATCTCGAGGGCACGCTTCGGGCCTTTGTGCGAGCGGAGGATGGGTCGCTGGAGAACACGCGGTTCTATTCGAGGGTCTTCTCCGATGATGGTCCCGTCGGTCTCCGGCACGGCGATAGAATGCCCGCGCCCCTCGCGGTTTCCCCGCCGGATGTGCAGATCCCCGAGCAATTGGAGTCCGAGCGGCTGGCCATCCGTGCGCCGAAGGTTCATGACGCGAAGGAGGTCAACGCGGCCGTGCGGGAGTCGCTTGATATGCTCGCGCCCTGGATGCCATGGGCGAACCGTGCACCGACCCTCGAAGAGACCAAGGAAAACCAAGAAAAGGCACGCGAGAAGTATCTCGCCCATGAGGACTTTCGCTTGAATGCCTTTCTTAAGGGGACCTACACTTTCGTCCTGGGCAGCGGACTGCATAGGGTGGACTTCAACGTGCCCAAGGTCGAGATCGGCTACTGGGTCCGGAAGCAGTTCGCGGGCCAGGGGTACGTAACCGAGACGGTGAATGCCATCACCGATTTCGCCTTCCGCGTCTTCCAGGCCAAGAGGGTCGAGATTCGGATGGACGATGACAACGTGCTCAGTTGGCGGGTGGCCGAGCGATGTGGCTTCGAACGCGAGGCGCTCCTCCGAAACGAGCGCCGGAAACTGGATAACTCACTGGGGAATACCAGGGTTTATTCGAAAGTCCGTTGACACCCCCATCGGCGCAGGGTTATAATTCTACCTAGCCACATTGCGAGGAGGAGACAATCATGCAAGAACCCATCGCCAAGTATTTCCACGTCGGACTGATACATCCCATGGCCTACCCGGAAGTCATCAAGGGGAAAGGGCCGATCCTCGAAACCCTGGGCAAGATCCTGAGGGATGACTATTTCGGGGCGGTCGAGGTCACCTGGATTAAGGATGACGCCGTTCGCAAGGAAGCGGCTAAGATGCTTAGCTGCGCGCATGTAGACGTCATCTTCGCCGGCCAGCCGCCGCTGCTGACCCAGAAGCTTGACATCAATGCCGCCGATGACGCTGCCCGCAAGCAGGCCATCGAGCAGTGCAAGAACTCGGTGGACCAGGCATATGAGCTCGGGGCGAGCATTCTGGCGCTCCTCAGCGGCCCGAATCCTGCTGATGGCGACAAGAATGCCGCCACCGACCGGCTCGTGGATTCGCTGACTCAGATCTGCAAGTACGCCCAATCGTCGGCGAACGGCAAGTGCCTGACCGTCTGCATCGAGACGTTCGACTATGACATAGACAAGAAGTGCCTGGTCGGCCCGACCGTCGAGGCAGTCGAGATGGCGAAGAGAGTTCGCGCCGAGTCCCCCAATTTCGGGCTGACCGTTGATCTCAGCCATCAGCCGCTGCTGAATGAGACGATCAAACACATGGTCTCGACGGCGAGCGAGTACCTGCTTCATGCCCATATCGGCAACTGCGTCATGAGCGACAACTCCCTGCCGTCCTACGGCGACCAGCATCCGGCGTTTGGCTGCTCCTGCGGCGAGAATGATGTGGAGGAGGTCGTCGAGTTCCTAAGGGCTCTCGGGAATATCGGTTTCTTCAATAAGTCGCTGCCGACCACTATGCCGGTCGTGAGCTTCGAGGTCAAGCCGCTCGCGGGCGAGGACTCGGATGTGGTGGTTGCAGGCGCGAAGCGAGTGCTCAATGAGGCATGGGCACGGCTCTAGAGCTTTATGTTGGGTCAGGAGTTGAACTCCTGCCCCTTTCCGGGAGGGAGTACAACTCCCTCCCGAACGATAGGGGTGGAGAAAAGTATGAGCGGAATCAAGGAATGCAAAGGCAACTTGCTGATTAAGGCGAAGACGCCGGTCGATGGGTATTCGGAGGTTGTTAAGCGTGGGGAGATGGGCCTGAAGCACATGGATTTCGGTCTGCTCCGGCTCTTCCCGACAGATCGGGACACTCGCTCTCGCGGTGCCTCCGGCGAGTGGAGCGGCGAGACGGGCGACTGCGAGCAGGCGCTGGATCTATACTCGGGCATCATCAGCGCGGAGATTATCGGCGGCCAGGTGTTCGGTCCGCTCGGCGGCCGGAAGAGCGTCTTCGATGGCCTCCCCACGGTGATCTACCTCCCGCCGGGGACCGCCTATAAGATCAAGGCATTGGAAGGGCCGGTGGAGATAGGGGTTTTCTCGGCGACCGCCCCTGGTTTCGTCGGCGAGCCGATGGTCATCGGGCCGGAAGACGTCATCATCACGACCCCCGGCAAGGACAACTGGCAGCGAGACGTGAAGACCGCCCTGGGCAATAACGTCAACATCGCCAAGCTGATCTTCGGCGAGACCACCAATCCTCCGGGCAACTGGTCCAGCGCCCCTCCCCACAAGCACGACGCATTCAACCTGCCGGATGAAGTTCCCCTGGAGGAGGTCTACTACTTCCAGGTCAACCCGCTGCAGGGGTTCGGGGTGATCCGGGTATATACCGGCCCGAACGATCCCGGCCCGATGGACGAGGTGTACATCGTCGAGCAAGGGGATACGGTCGTCATCCCGAGAGGGTATCATCCAGTGGGAGCTGCTCCGGGGTACTCCCTAAACTACACCTGGGCGATGGCCGGTGAGATCCGGAAGCCGGGCGCATCCTTCGACGACCCGCGCCACGCCTGGCTTAAGAACACTTAGAAAAAAACGAAAAAAACTCTTGACAGGAAAAACAGCACATGTTACTCTGTAGCACAGAGTACTCTGCACCGATACTGCAAGCGGAGGTTAAGGATATGGAAGCGTTCGAGAAAGATGCAAAGGAAAGCCTCAAGGATATTGACTCGGTCGCTCGCCGAACAAGACGAGTCGCCGAATATGCGGGAACAGACCTGGTGCTCATTGCCTCTCCTGGGACAGTTGATCCAGGCGAGTGGTATGGAAAAGAGCATGAAGCTCTACAAGCACCTGGGCACGGCAGCCGGAATAATCCCCATGCTCATCTACGTCATCATGGGTCTGTGGCTGGATTCGTTCCTGATCTGGGTAAGACTCGGCATCACGGCGTTGATTGTTCTGGGGCTTCTGGTTTCCGGCAACTACTTCTGGATCTGGATGGCAATCGTATGCGAAGGCGGGCTTGTGGGGACCGGCCTGTTCATCCGGCGGAAGTGGAGGGCGGAGTGAACGAACTTGACCCCGTAATCCACCAGCCGGTGAGGCTGCGAATACTGTCTGCGCTGACGGCGATTCGCCATGGGGAGAAGCTGGACTTCGTTTGGCTGCGGGACGTACTGGGCGTGACCGATGGTAACCTGGGCTCGCACCTGGTAAAGCTTGAAGAGGCTGGATACATTGACGTGGAAAAGACATTCGTCGCCCGCAAGCCTCGGACAATGATCACTACGACGGATAAGGGCCGGGCAGCTTTCCAATCCCATGTGAAGGCGCTCAAGGCCATAATAGGAGGAGATTAACAAATGAGTAGCTCACAAGCACTTCAGACAAGATTGGAGAATGCTACCAGGAAGTGGTGGTTCTTCATCATCATCGTATTCATTCAGTTCATACCGCCGTATACCTCCAGCCCCTATGACTATTCCAAGATGCAGGAGGTCGTTTATACGATCCTGGGTAGTGCATGGGTATCCCAAGTGAAATGGGTAATATCGGCTTATCCGGCATTCAAACTGCTGGCGATCTTCATGCTGATCGGCCTTCTCATTGGCAGGAACCGCTGGTCGAGAGCTTTCTCGATATACGCCGCGCTTCTTTACTGCGTTCTCGCGGTGGTGCAGAGCGTGAGCCAGACCGAGAGGTTCGGCCTGGGCATAGTAATAAACAACCTGCTCATGTTCTTCATTGTAGCGCTTGCCTGGGGATTGGAAGCGTTTGTCGGAAAAACGGACTATGAGCGCTGGACCCTGAGCACTTTGCGGCTGTGGGTGCTGCCTGCGGCATTCCTTGCATTCTGGTATCCGCTAAACTGGAAGACGGGCGCGCCGGATTTCAACCCCGTTTACATTTTCACGTCGGTCGCCGGGATTGCGTTTTGCCTCATTACGCCGGTGTTTCTTTCCCTTCTCATACTAAGCTGGCCGCGGGTCAATCTGGTCACCCTGAGGGTCACGAGTCTGGTGGGATTCGTCATAGGGTGGTATAACATGCCGGCGAACTTCGCGTTCAATGTAAGCCACAATTGGTGGAACGGCATCCTGCACCTGCCGCTGCTTCTGATCTCGCTTTATGGCCTGGTCCTGGGCTACCGCCGGCAAAGCCTGGCTGAGAGCTAGAAAAGCTGCCGCGGTACTCGTGCCTTGATCGCGAGGATGGCGATGTCGTCGCGGAGATGGCCATTTGCGAAGGACCGAATGCCGGCCAGCATCGCATCCGGCAGATCGTCGGTGTGCTTGTGAACCAGCTCGGAAACGATTTTCTGAAGACCTTCCGTGCCGAGGAACTTCCCCTCGAATCGAGCCTCAGTCGCGCCGTCAGTGTAGAAGATGAGGGTGTCACTCGGTCCAAAAGCGATCGTCTCCGAATGATACTCGCCGTCCGCCAATGCTCCCGCCGCAGGGCCCGTCGAGGCAAGGTTTTCCAGGCGATCTTCCATCCCTCGATGAATGAAGGGGAGCTCATGGCCGGCATTGACGTAGGTGAACGTCCCGTTCTTTGCATCAAGCAGGCCATAGACAAGTGTAACAAACTTCCCAACCGGCGTGTATTTGCACAGGGCGCTGTTCAGCCGCGATGCCACATACACCGGATCAGGGTCTTCGGACGAATAGGCCTGGATCATATAGCGGGCCATCGCCGTATAGACTGCGGCCTCGAGGCCCTTGCCTGAAACATCGCCGATAGCGATGCCGTATCGCCCATCGCCGAAGTCAATGACGTCATAGAAATCGCCGCCGACCGTGGATTCATCGAGCGCAGCGTGATAGCGATGGCTGATCCGAATCTCCTCGAACTCTTGATCCAGGTCTGGCAAGAGGCTTCGCTGGAGGCTGTCCACGATCGCCTTCTCGCGCTCATACAGAACTGCATTTCTGACGCCGGTTGCCACAACGGGCGCCAACCTCATCAGAAGCCGCTTTTCCTTCTCGCCGAACGCCGGGGCATTCTGCCGGAACACGCTGATCGCCCCCGCGAACCCTCGAAGCGACATGGGCACGCATAGCAGATGGTGAGTACCCGAATCGTCTTTCACCAGCTCGGGGTACTTGCAGTGGCAGCTGTTCGGGACATCATTGGCGACGAGCACTTCGTTTTGTTGAGAGACCGCCAATGCAATCGAATCACACTGATCCACATGATCGGCTACTGTTTGGTGCCTGGTCAGCGTCCGCGTGCCGAGGATCTTTAGTCGGTCCTGATCTGAATCCAGAATCAGCACGGAGCAGGTCGCCGCATTCACGGCATCCCTCAGCTTGTCAGAGAGCGTATCCACCAGCGCATGGAGGTCGAGCTTCGATGCCACTGCCTGACCGATCTCCCACACGAGTTCAAGCTCCTGAGCATAACCGTCCGAAACCTTCACCGAGTCGGAAATGCGATTTCGAAGCTGGAAATCCTCAACTGCGAGGGCGGCCTGGTTGGAGAGAACGTCGAGCAGCCGCTCCTGCTCCTTCGATAGCTTCTGAATCGGCCGGCCTGCAAAGAACAATGCCAGCACACCCAGGCAGTCGTCCCGGACGATGAGAGGGTTGAAGACCGCCGAGCGGATCTCGCTGATTCCCTCCAGCCTCTGGGCGAGTATGGGATAGTCCAGCGCATTTTTCGTGAAGACGGTCTTACCGGTCGAGAAAGCATCGCCGAGAGGTCCCTCACTCGGCCGGAATACCAGCCGCCTGGCCGTTTCGTCGTCGAAGCCGATTTGAGCGCCCACCTTGAGTAGTCCGCGCTCTTTCTCGAAGGTCAAAAGGCAGGCCGCCCTTGCCGCGAGAGAGCTGTTTGCAAGCTCGATTATCCGGCGGTATTGCTCGGACGGATCACCGCTCGAAACGACGGCGTGCTGGGTCTGGACGAGATTGCTTAGTTCGGATGCTTGATCGCGCACCTTCATCTGAAGCCTGGTGTGCTCGGCCAGCATTCCGGCGAGCGGTGATATGAATACGAACACCTTCATCAGGCTGGCGAACCAGAATACGGTTTGCGACGGCTGGGGCTTGAGGGCGATCGCCATCTGGGCGAAGAAGGCAAAGATCAGCCCGTACGCCATCCAAGAGAATACTGCGCTGCTCTTCATCACTGCGGCCCGGCTGTAGATGACACAGGCCCCTGCAAAAGTTGCGGCGCACAAAGCGCTTATGATCATCCAGATTTTCGGGGCCAGGTCGCTATTGGAGATCCGCGAGGAACTCCAGGTCGTGATGCATATGACAATGGCAGCAAACAGGATGCTGAATGACATCACAGTGAACGTCTGCCCCATGATCGCTTCCTTGGAGTGCATTCTGCGGCTGACGATGGTACCGCAGACGAGCATTCCCGCCAGGGTGACCCATTGCGCCTCCCAAAGCATGAGGTAGGGCCAGCGTGAGACGAAGAAGGCGGAGCGGAAAACATAGTTGTAAGGGAACGAGAGCGCATCCCAAATTCCCATAAACCCGAGCGCCAGGAATGTGCCCGCGAGGCATAGATTGAGCTTGCGGCCGTGGGTGACATACTCCGCCAGCATTACGGCAAACACGGCAAGTGCCATCACGGCCGTAAGCCATGAGATCGCCGAGTATGGGTCGGGCTGACGTATGGCTTCGTTCTGCCTCGCCGTCGCCGAAATGAGAAGTAGGGCGGCAGCACTGGCGGCCACCGGAATCATGAGTGCGCTTTTCTTCATGAATTCCCTTTATACCAAGCGCATTCTACCATATCTACTCTCTCCTAACAAGGGTTTTTCACGCATCACTTATGATATAATGCGCAGGGGTGACCAGCTTGAGACCAACCATGGATCCGCTTGTTTTCTTCCAGCGGGAGTATGATAAGATCGCACCTGCCCTGCCGTTCGTCGCAAAGACCATCGAGGAGGCGGTCGCATGGCAGAAGAAGGCTCGTCCGCAACTTCGGCGGCTTCTGGGCGATTTCCCGAGAGTCACCGGACCGGTTGGCTCGCGAGTCCTCGAAGAGAGGGGTTTTTCCGATTACCATAGGACTAAGCTGTCGTTGGAGCTATACCCCGGCCTGACGGCGATTGCTTACTACCTGTTGCCGAAGAATCGCCCGAAGAAAGGCCCGGCAATCCTTGCGGTTCCGGGGCATGGGAAGTCGGTCGAGGATCTGATTGGCGGACCGGATGGGAAGGGCGATCCGCTGGACTACGCCCTCCAGTGTGCGAAGGCGGGAATTCCGACTCTCGCTCTCGAGCAGATTGCCTTCGGGGAGCGTCGGCATGCTCAGGCGATTCGGGAAAATCCCGAGGGCGGAACGGCATGCATCGTGCCTGCCGGAGCGGCGCTGATGCTCGGTCGAACGTTGATGGGCTACCGGATCGTCGAGACTCGCCGGGCACTCGACTGGCTTTCCGCTCGGCCCGAGGTGGATCCGAAGAGGCTCGCCATGACCGGCATATCGGGCGGCGGGCAGGTGACTTTCCACACGGCGGCGCTCGATCCTCGGATTAAGGCCATCCTGGTGAGCGGCTACTTCAACACCTATCGGGGCTCGGTCTACTCCATCTATCACTGCACGGACAACTTCATCCCCGGCATCATTCGATGGTTCGAGATGCCGGACCTCGTCGGCCTCATTGCCCCAAGAGCCGCCTTCTTCGAGCAAGGGGATAAAGATCCGATCTTTCCAGTAGAAACCTTCAGGTTTGCGGTCGAAAAGGCTCAACGCATCTACAAGGTCTTCGGCGTTCCTGAGCGCACGGGCAGCGCCATCTTCCCCGGCGAGCACGAGTGGAACGGCAAAGAAGGCATCCCTTGGCTCGTGAGGATGCTGAGGGAATAGGATTGTAGACAATGTCCCAGATTTATGGTATATTAAATTAGCAATTTACGAATTTCGGAGATTAGTATGTTACTCACTGTCAGAAAAAACGCTCAGATTACCCTTCCGGCGGGCATCCGCAAGAAAGCCCACATCGAGGAAGGCGACATTCTGGAGGCTGAGGTCAGGGGCGACGAGATCGTCCTGAAGCCGAAGAAGCTGATAGACAAGAGCCAGGCATGGTACTGGACCGAGGAATGGCAGAAGGGGGAACGAGAGGCTGACGCAGATATCGCAGCCGGTAGGGTGAAGGAATTCGATAACATAGAGGACGCTCTCGGGTATCTCCACGGAGAGAGAGACAGGTGAAGCTGCAATTCACAGACCGTTTCACCAAAGACTATGACTCTCTTCGAGACGAGATCAGGGCTAAGGTAGATTCGGCGCTCGGCATGCTGCTTGTCGACCCTAGGCATTCGTCCCTTCGAGTCAAGAAAATGCATCGCTTTCCCGGGGTGTGGGAGGCAAGGGTGGATCGCCAGCATAGAATGACCTTTGAAATAAGAGAGGACTGCTATGTCATGCGAAAGGTCGGCAAGCATGAGGAGACCCTCAGGCAGCCCTGAGCAAGGAACGGAAATGTACTGCGCAAAATGCGGTCAGGAGAATCATGACGAGGCGTTATATTGCATGCACTGCGGAGCGAAGATCGGACGATCTCGCGGGAAGAGCAAGACCCCATGGTTGATCGCCGGCTTTGGCCTGGCCACTCTGGTTATCATATTCATCTTCACGATTTCGCATTCCCTGAAGACGATTCCCCTGGGGAGGATGATAGGGCAGGGCGGCATCAGGGTGACCCTGCAGGTTGATCCCCGTCCTGACGACGATTGGCCCGCAGGCGCCGCCGGGCGTGCGGCCAAGATGGAATCAATCCGTGAGATTCTGCTCAAGAGGGCAAAGAGCTTAGGCGTCTGGAGAGCGAAGGTCGTGGTCCAAAACGCCAACGCCTATAGCCCCCGAGTTGTCGTCGAGCTGCCGGGAGTCAAGGGAAGCGAAGCGGATATTGCGGAGAGCATCTGCTCGACCGCACGGATTGAGGTCCGGCATCTGCGCGATGTGCACTATGCCAACGGTCGGCAATATCGGCCCACGGCTGCCCGGTATGCGCTGGATATCTCTACAGACGAAAAAGGCGATCATTATGCCTTCACCGATGCCAATGGGAGAATCGTCCCTGAGTCCCAGGTGCTCGCCGAATCTCCCCTGATCTTGTCATGGAGTGATCTCAAACCCGTCTCCATGGCGCAAAAGGATCCAGTAAGCCATAAGACTGCGGTCGCGCTGGAATTCACGCCTCATGGCAAGCAGACGTTTGCGGATTTCACCAGGCGCAATGTCGGCGAGATTCTGGCCATAGTCCTCGACGGCAGAATCCTGAGCTCTCCGAGTATTACTGAGCCCATTCTCGATGGCAGAGCGGTTATCAGGGGCAGCTTCTCCGTCAAGGACGCCCAGGTGCTCGCCGGGTTTCTCAATGCCAGCGCGCTGCCAGTTCACTTGAGGGTGGTCAGCAAGGAAAGCCTATAGCCTCAACCTGTAGACATGCACATCATTCCGACCGAAGCGGTCGGTGAACGTCCCGTTCGTGATCTGGAGCTTCCGTCCCTCGAACATGACCTCCGCTTCCCCCTTAAGGAAATCGCCCGAAAACCTAATGAGCGCCGGTGAATCTTCGCGCTTGGCGGCGAGGAGGTAGAGATAAGGGCCGACCTCCCGGCAGGTGAACTCGATGTCCGGCGCGCCCGTCACCTTCAATGGCAACTTCGAAGGGACTGCCAGGATGGCCTTATGAAGCTCGGTCCCGTCGCCGATCTCCGTCATCAGCGGCCTCAGCACCTCATTCCAGAACGTCCAGTTGAAGCCCAACTCGGCATCCCGACCCTCCAGGGCATCGTGCGAGCCGAAAAAGAGCAGGCCGTTCGCGCCTTTGATGATCGCCTGGTAGGCCATATACCGCTCCTGATGGAAGGTGGGGAACACTCGCACGTGCTTCGGGGGACTTGCGCCGCTCCAGCCGACCTGCAGCACCATTAGAATCGGCTTCTTGCCTTCCATCGCCTCGGAGATCAACTGAGTATAATCCCCCACGCAGCTAATCTCCTTGTTTCCCATGTGTGAGCCCAGGCCCATAGGGACTGCGATCGGATAGACATCCAGCCCGGAGATATCGCACGCATCCCGGTACTGCTTCCACCAGCGCAGACCCAGCGTCCGGTGATTAAGCCATATGGGATGATCGGGGTCGATTTCTTTGATGAAGCGGTAGGATGCAATCAGTGAATCAGGTGGTTCAGAGGCGGGGATCGGCTCGTCCTTGATCTTCCACATTGCGATGGCGGGATTGCCCTTGAACCGCTCGATGATCGCCCGAAGCTGGTCCTTCCGCTCGGGGAACTTCGGGTCGAAGACGGTCAGCTCGCGGAGGTTCGGGAAAGCGTACATCCCATGCTCTGCGACCCAGTCGAGGTACTTCGCGTTCGCCTCGATCTCCGCCGGATCGGACATATTCGCCCCGACTCGGAAGCTGTTCATCCCGGCGGCCTTGATGACATCCATCGGGTCCCGACCGAGCGGATCCTTCGACCCCAACGGCGGCCCGGGCGAGAGTCCAAGCGGGAACCACAGCTTCCTGTTGAGCATCAGCCGGTTGTGCTTGTCGATGGTCACCTTGGTTCCGGCGTGGCTCATTCCTTGGCACAGGAGCACGAGCAGCAAGCACTTACAAGCGGATCTTGTAGACATGCACATCGTTCCTTCCGAAGCGATCTGTGAAAACGCCGCCCGTGATCGGGATCTTCCGGCCCTCGAACATGACCTGGGCCTCGCCCTTGAGGAAATCGCCCGCGAACTTGATGGTTGCCGGTGAACCTTCCCTCTTGGCGGCGAGGATGTAGGCATAGGGCCCGACCTCCCGCACGGTGAACTCGATGTCCGGCGCCCCGGTGACTTTGAGAGGGAGCGCCGAACCCGGGGCAAGCAGCGCTTCATTAAGCTCACTTCCCTTGATCTCCTTTAGCAGCGGCCCGAGAACCTCGTTCCAGAACGTCCAATCATACCCCAGATCCCTATCCCGCCCCTGAAGCGCCACCGGCATTCCGAAGAAGACCAGCCCGCGAGCGCCCTTGATGATCGCCTGGCAGGCCATATACCGCAGTTGATGGAAGGTTGGGAAGACCAGGATATTATCCGGCGGAGTCACTCCGCTGAATGCCACCTGCAGGATCATGAAGAAGGGCTTCTTTCCATCCACCGCCTGATTGAGCCATTCGGCGTAATCGCCCACGACGCTGATGTCCTTGTTCGGGAAATGGCCATGCTTCCCCATCGGGACTGAAACCGGATAGATGTCCAGCCCCGTGATGTCACACGCCTTGCAGTACTCATGAAGAATCTCGACGGTGTCCCTGGGCGCGTGAACCATCCATGCGGGATGATCCGGGTCAATCCGCTTGAGGTACTTGTATGCGTCCATCAGCCCACTGACGGGCACTTTGCCCCATGCCGGCTCATCCTCGGTCTTCCAGACGGCCATCGCAGGATGATACTTGAAGCGCTCGACCACCTTGCGAAGACTCTCAGGCCGGCCGGGCGCATTGGGATCGAAGACGCTCAACTTGGCAAGATAAGGGAAGCCGTAGGCGCCATACTTGGCGAACCAATCGAGATACCGGGCGCAATCCTCTACCCCCCGAGGCTCATCCAAGTGATTGATCCTGAAGCCGTCAACTCCCCCCGCCGCCAGCACCTCGACGGCGTCCCTGCCTTCAGCATCTTTCGCTCCCAGTGGAGGCGGAGCAGGCGTGAATACGATCGGAAACCAGGGCTTTCCGTTCTTCAGAAGCCGGTTATGCTTGTCATAGGTAACCCGGGTAGGGACCGATTTGCTTTTGTCTGCCACCGTCATCTGCCAACTCCCTCAATCCGCAATGTCTTGATCTCCCACTTGCCGACCGGCACCTCGGTCCGACCGTTCAGGGGAACGAGAGGCCTGATGGGCCGTTCCATGAGATCGGTCTCCCGAAAACCGGCTGCCTCAAATCCAGGCTCGATAATAGCCTTTCCGCCTCCTCCGGTGCAATCATAGAACCGCAGAATAAGATCATTAGAGTCCTCGGCTTTCTTGAGGGCGGTTACGATCATGTTCGCCGGCTCGATCTCCAGGAACGAGTGCTCCTTCGGCAGCCGGCCGTTGTGCTTCTTCGCGGTGACCGGGATCAGCGGATTGTTTAACTCATACCCGCGCCTCACCGAATCTGCCTGCCAATCGCCCGAGTGCGGATAGAGCGAATAGGTAATGATATGCCTGCCGTCATCGGGGACAGGATCCGGATGATTCGACGAGCGAAGAAGTGTCAAGTGTATGACATTGTCCTTGACATCATGTCCATACTTGCAGTCATTGAGGAGGCTGACGCCGTAATCCTTGCCTGAGAGGTCAACCCACTTCTGAGCGGGGACTTCTCTGCCGTCCGCCGGGCGTTCGATGCTGCCGAAAGGAATCTCGAACCTCGCCTTGCCATCCTGGACGTTCAGGGGGAATGCGACCTTCAGCATCGGGCCACTCCGCTCATACCAGTTGGCGGTGAGCTTGAAATCAATCCGTGGCACGCCCGCATACAAGACGATGTCCTGGGAGAAAGTCGAGCTTCCGAACTTGTGTTTGATTCTCATGATGGAGACCGGGCCGTCGGAGATCTTCTCGACAGAAACCGGCGAGTCGAGGTTTTGCGACCCGGTGATCGGGCCGATGCTCCATGCGGATAGCCCCTGGCCTTCGAGGAGAATCTGAAGCTGGTCGCCTTTCTCTCCCTCTGCAAGTACCTCGCGGCCGGCCTTTTTGTCATAGACACGAGCGATTGTTCCGGTTTGGATGTCAACCTCGACACGCAGGAACTCGTTCTCCAGGATACTAGGATCACTTGAGGAATCGCTTGGCTCACCCTTGGAGATATAGAAAACCTTGTACCCCATCGAGGGCACGTCTTGCGCAGTGAAAACAAGCTTGCCTTCCACGATCTGAGCCGGCATCTCGTGACCGGCCGCATCCGTGACGCTCACATTATCTGGACCTTGCGGCGCGTCCGTTCGCACGACGTCTGTCCGCTGCCATGACAGTGGGTTGAAGACAACAATCGGTGTGCCCTTGCCGGTCGTGTCAACGTTGCCAGCCAACATGTCTAGGGAGCGTTGAAGCGCACTGCTTCCGACGCCATAGGCCTTGTTGAAGAGTTGCCTGGAATAATCGTACGAACCGTGAATTGCCGTGCCGTCGAATATGTCATGGAACTGATTGAAGCAAGTGTTCCGCCATGCGTCCTCGAAGCCCTTCGCCGGACATGGAAAGCCGTATGGACCTGCCAGCGCCGAAAACGCCTCAGCGGTCGGGAGCAGGTTCTCCAATTCGCGGTTCATCTTCTTGATATCGGAGTGGGCGGTGTAGCATCCACGAAACTCGAAGTTCAGTTCGTCTCGGATCACCGGCCAATCCTTCTTCTCGTCGAGCAATCTGTCATAGAGGCCCTTGGTCGTGTCAAGCTGGACATTGACATAGACGTCTGATTTCTGGAGAGCTACTGCCTTGTCCAGGTCCTTTCTGGTCGGCCCTCCACCATGATCGCCGACTCCGTAGACGACCATCCCGTCCCTAACGTCATACCTCTTGCCGATGTCGAGCGGGGAGTCCATTATCCCATCAGTGACCGGCTCATTGTACTTCGGGCGGTTGTAGGCCAGCACTCTCGACCCGTCAGGTCCCTCCCACCAGAAGATGGGCTCGTTCTTACCACAGCGCATGAAAAAATAGTATTTCAGCCCGCTCTTTATCAGTATCTGGGGGATAGTCCATGCGTGACCGAACGTATCAGGCTCCCAGCACGTAACCGGCTCCACACCGAACTTCTCCTTGAAATAGCGCTTGGCATAGAGGATTTGGCGAACGATGGACTCGCCGGAAGCCATGTTCATATCGCCTTCGACCCAGGTGCCGCCGGTGACCTCCCAACGCCCTGTCTTCACCCACTTTTGTATGTCGGCGAATAGCTCGGGGTCGGCCTCTTCGACGGCGAGATACGCGGCTGCCTGACTCTGAGAGAAGCGGAATTCCGGGTACTCGGCGAGAAGCTTTGTCACCGTGCGGAAGGTATTCTTGCAGACATCCACCGTCTCTGGCCACAGCCACAGCCAGTTCATGTCAATGTGGGCATGGCCGATTAGATGGATGGTGTAATCCTTCAGCACATGCCCGACCGGCTTCAATTCTCTCTGGGCCGCAGAGATCGAAGACACGAACGCCTGCTCGTCTCCCTTTTCGAGCGCCGTCATGTCAAGGTTGACAACCGACTTGTCCAGGGCGCTTCGATATGATTCTCTTAGCTTCTCGTCTTGCTCGCGGTCAGCCAGTCGCTTGACGGCGTTCAGGCTGTTGACGAGATCGGCGACCTGTGAGCGCATATCGTCAAACATGCCGAATTCCAGCTCGGCGAAGAGTAGCCTGCCTGACCCGGAGCCGTTCATGGCTTTGAGGGCTATGACAAACTTGTCACCCGGCTGAGCGTTCTCCGTAAACGTCACTCGGCAGCCATCCCAATGAAACTTCTGCGTCAGCTCGCCATTGACGTAGCACTCGCCGTCGTCATCGATGCCGGCCCGGAATGTAACCTTCGACCCCTTGACGGGGAATCCGCCGACTGCATCAGGAATGACGATCGTCTTCCTGATCCAGGCAGTCGGCACCTGGCCGTAGTCGAACTCCGGGCTGGCTGTCTGCCAGGTGGAGTCGTCGAATTCCGGTTTCTCCGCCCGGGCAGCGTCTGCCGATTGGGACCTCCAATCGCGCATTGGAACGTTCCACGCTATGCTCGTGAGCTGCTGGATCGCCTCATTCGGCGTGAGTTGACCCTGACTGGCATGTCCTGCAATGCAGATTAGTAAAAGAGCGAATATAGCGGCTATATGTCGACCTGGACACCGCGTTGTCTTAGACGTCATACACACGAAAAACCTTCTCCCTCCAGGTTTTGAAAGTCCGAATGCCGTGGAATAAGATATCGAGTCGGCTTTCCCCGATTGGTTTCGCGGTAAGCGCGGACGGCTTGAATGTGATCAGGTCGCAGAATCCGGGGTTGCCGGCTCATTTTATTCGACAAACGTCAAATCTCCATACAGATTTGGCGACTTCTCCTGCCCAATTCCGCTCGTCCACTCCAACCAGCCTTCACGTCCCGAACCGTCATCGTCATTCAGAAGCAGGGAGAAACCTATTGTGTTGCCGGACGTCGGCTTCAACGGCTTGAGGGACGAGAGTGGGATCGAGACCTCGTATGTGGTGAGATTGCCCGTCCGCACGACAGCCAAAGCCGCTTCCTTCATCAATCCTGTGCGCTCGCCCTGCGGCGAATACCAGCAGTAAACCTGCGGTCCTGTCGGGGTCAGAGCGAGGCCGATTTCATAGATGGAATCGGGCGACTCGAGATGGAGAGGATCGAGCGCAAACTGAACGCTGTCGCCCTTCCATATGTCCGCGCCTGATTCGTTCTGGCAGAATGCGTTATCCCTGACCCGAGCCGCCAGGTAGAAGTTGGAGTCATCCCAGGCGGTCCAGATCTCCCCCGACAGATCGTCCGGTCCGCTCCATTTTCCCGGCTCGAGTTCCTGGAAATGCCCGGCCTTCCCCAAAATGATCGGCGAATCGAGATTCCATTCCTCGAGTGAGCCGTCAACTGTGACTACTGCTGCGCGTCTGCATGGGACGTAGTATACCCTCGGGCGCTTTGACAGGCTGCCCAAATCTGTGTCAACTATGACAGATACAGGCAGGCCCTTTTCGGATCCGAGTGTCAATCCGGCCGGAAGCTCGTACTCTTCCCGATGGCTGTTCTTCCCCTTCGGCAGTTGGAATTCATCGGCGTAGCCGGGTATGCGGACGGTAACCCGAGCTTTACCCAGCGACCGCCGGGAATCGAACTGGACGGCGAAACGGGATTCGTTGACTGGCAACACGGTAATCTGGATCGGCGGTTCCCCAGCCTCCGCTTTGACAGCCTTGACATCGCTGATGGCAACGTTGACATCCTGTGGGACTTTGTCTATGAAAATCGGATTCTGGGAAAGCCGAATCCCCGATCCTATTGCTACCTTCCCGCCGATTAAATTCGTGACTGTAGACCGTCGGGCATTCGGCAAAGAGAGTTTGGCAGTCCCGGATGTGCACCATGCCACGATGGTCCGACCGCTCTTCCCCTCGAAGAGATAGGCATAGACATCCTTGCCCTCGGCCAGCGGCCGAATAAGCTTCTTGCCCTCCAGAGCCTGGGTCATGGTTCGGAGCGCGATGCAGGCCGGCTTGGGGCTGTGATCCCGGCGAATAATGCCGAAATTGTGCTCGTTGTAGTTGGCATCCAGGCCATCATTCCGGAAGTTGTACCAGAAAGTCTTCTGCACGACGCCCGAGGCAATGCCCAGGACATACGTGCGAACGATCATCGCCGCCTGCTTGGCTTCGCTCGATCCATTGCCGCCGACATTGGTAGGCCAGCCGATCTCCGTCATCCAGATCTCCTTGGGCTTGCCATACTTGCGGATCAGTGCGTCTGCTTTCTGAAGTTCGGCCATCAGGTCGGTTTCCTCGGGAGTCGGCGGATAGCGGTAAGGGTGGATGGAGAGGATGTCCATCTCGTCAAAGCCGCCAAGCTGGAAGACTCTCTCGATGAATCCCAGATCAGTGCCGGCGGTGCAGCACCCGATCACCTTCGCATTGGGGTCCGCCTCTTTTATGGAATCATAGGCGGCTTTCATGAGCTCGGCGTATTGCTCTACCGTTCCTGTCCAGAAGCCAATGTTCGGCTCGTTCCATATCTCCCAGTAGTGAATGCGGTCCTTGTAGCGATTGACGACCGTCTTCACATAGTTGCAATAGTCTTGAATGCCTTCAGGAGTGTGCGGCTTCGCCCAGGGTGACCAATAGCAGAGCAGGCCGAAGATGCTTATCCCGTGTGCTGTCGCCGTGTCTACCGATTTGTCAAAGCGCTCGAAATGCCATTCGCCCTTTTGAGGCTCGACATGCCCCCAATTGAACTCATCGCGCATCCATTTCACTCCAATGGATTGGGTGATCTGCGCCGGCTTGTCCATGTCATCGACCGCCCACCGCTGGCCCAGGTAGATCCCCATCCCAAACGGCGAATCGGGCAGCAGCTCGGACGTCCCACCCGGCTTCAACTCGACGATGCTTGTTGGAATCGTCTTCGTCACCCGAATGGTAGTGGGATCTGAGACAGCCTGTGTGCCCGGTCGCACCTTGAGAGGCTTGGACGGTTCGCCCTGGACATTGTCAACCGGAACATCGGCGTCAAGGCGGATGTCACAGAGCTTGATTCCATTTTTGGAGACCTTCAGTCTGCGGTCTAAGCTCCCGCCTGCTGGAATGCCGATCTGCTCATCCCCCGAATCCAACTCCTTGCCGAAGAAATCAGTTACGCGCCAGGAATATCTTGCCTTGACATCCCAGGGCAGAATGCTCCTGCATGTCATAGTCAAAGTGTCCGCCGAACTACCTTGCTCTCGAGGGGTCAGCTCGAAGGAAATCCCCTGATCCAGAGGGATCTCCGTTTTCGCCTTTAGATTCAGAAGCCGAAGGCTGGTGTTCTCGCCATTGTGGTCAACGATTATTTCAATGAGTTTGATAGGCAGTCGGACTACTCCGTCATTCGGCCCCTGGAAATGGAACCATTGCGACATGTCGCTGACGTCAACGTTGACAGTGTTCACGCCGTCCGAATCCAGGCGGGCAATCTCCTTCTGGAAGCACTGCCCCTGAGAGTCCGCGAACCTGAGGACAATCGGATGACCTGAGCGGTTTGACTCATATGTCAGGCTAACCTCCTGAGGTTTGCCGGGAATCGTCAGGTCGGTGCGCAGGCCTACGTATCCCGGCATGCCGGTGAAATCGCAGGTGAGGATGCGATCCTTAAAGCGGGTATTGCCTGTGTTTCCCTGCAGGCTGGTGATGCGCCAGCCGGAGGCGCCTTGGAAGTCTGTCACGACATACTCTGTGACCAACTTGTCTTCCGCGCAACTGGGGATTGTCAAGCTTGACATGCAAAAGACTGCTAGTATTGTGGCGAAGATGCCATAGGCGTTGTGGAACACGGGCGCTCCTTCACAGTAGAGTTACTTGTAGGTTAGGCGAGGCTTATGCAATTCCCTTCGGGGTATCAGCGGCCGAACATTCGCCGGTACCAGGGCTTCTTCTCTATGATTTCATCCTGCATGGCCTTGGCCGGCATCAGCGCCTTCATCTCTTCTTCCAGCGCTTCGACTTTGCCCTGAAGAAACCCGACTTGCCCGGATCGCTGCTCCAACTGGTAGTGCAGGTCCTTGGTTTCCTTTCGGAGGTCTCGAATCTGCTCCCGGAAAGTATCCATTACATACTTGATACTGACCGACTCGCCATCATCTATGCCTGTGATTCCGGCGATTCCCGGCTCGCCGCCGTCACGCCCTTCGAGCAATTGGCCGTCCACCAGGATCTGCGGGCCTGCCGATTTGGTTGGCTGCTCGCTGAAAGCAAGCACCTCGTCCGTGCGGAACATGAGCTTGATACGCCCATCAACCGGTGTCGGCTTGGCCTTCAACCTTCGCTCTTTGACATAACGGCGGACCTGGCGGTCGCTTTTCCCTAGAGCTTTGGCTACCTGGCTGATCGGCATGTCGTAGACAGTGTCATTCATCTTCCACCTCACGTTTATGAGTTAGGACTGAGACATGAGATCGAGTATACGCATGAGGTCTTCATCATCGTAGAACTCGATCTCGATCCTGCCCCTGCTATTCGAGAGCCGGTTTATGGACACCTTTGTGCCCAGAAAACGGCGTAGTTTGTCTTCGACGTCAATCAGGTTAGGGTCGTCATGTCTATGACGGGTTTCACGTGCAACTGATGTCTTAGACGGCTTGGTGTCATTGCGACACAATCGTTCGGTGGCACGAACACTGAGTCGGTGTGCCACGACTTTTTCCCAGACTTGGACCTGGACATCCGCGTCGGAAACCGAGAGCAGTGCCCTCGCATGTCCTTCAGTGATCTCATCCTTGTCGAGGCTCTCCAGGACCTGGGGCGGGAGATTCAGCAGCCGGAGTGTGTTTGTGATCGTGGGCCGCTTCTTACCTACGCGATCGGCTACCTCCTCCTGGGTCATACCGAAGTCATCGATCAGCCGCCGATATGCCTGAGCGCACTCCAACGGCCTGATGTCCTCGCGCTGAAGATTCTCGATCAGCGCCACTTCCAGCGACTGGAGATCATCGAGTACTCGGACAACCGCAGGAATGCTGTGGAGGCCGGCCTGGATACCTGCCCGAAATCTGCGCTCGCCGGCAACAAGCTCATAGGTATCCTCATCCACCGGCCGAACAATGAGCGGCTCGAGGACCCCATACTCGCGGATGGAATGCGCCAGCTCGTCCAGCGAGTCTTCGTCGAAGTGCTTACGGGGCTGATTCGAGTTGAGGCGTATCTTGCTAATGTCTATGACAGAGAGGATCTCGACCGGCTGAGGGGTATCGTCGAGGCTGTCCAACTCGTAGCTCATTTTCCCTCCCTGGTTGTCATTGACGTCTTACTGGACACCATTTCAACCAGGCGCATGAATAATCCTTCTATTGCCGGCGAAAAAACAAAAAGGCTGCCAGAAATAGCAGCCTTTTCATAGTGAGTGCTGTAAACTGATAGTTATCGCGTCTTGTCCGCCTTCATCCTGCGGATCATCATGTCTGCGATCTCCTCCCCAGAGACCTTGTACTCGCCCTTCTCGATCCGCTCTTTCAACTGCATGACGATGTCCTCTCGAACATCCGGAGCAGCCTTCACCATCTCGACTACCTTTGCGACTTCATCCGCATCAGGCTCGATCGTCTTGGGCAGCGATTCGGGAGCGATTTCCTTGAACTCGAGATCGGCCTTCTTCCCCGTCGGCCGATTATCGAGCAACCTTGCCACTTCCAACGCCGAAATCTGCATCCAAGTCCCTCTTTCCCGGGAGCCTGACACACAAAAAGGCAAGCTCCCGAAGTTCAAGGTCGGCGGCCAGGCTGTCATTCCCGTATGCCCATGCGGCTCGGGGTTAGACCCTCGGCTTTGCGTCCTCATCTTTCGAAGAGTTTGCCCTTATCGCGCTTGTTATTCTATTCCTTAATGTCATTATCGGCAGGCAGACAGAGTTTCTTCAGGGCCGATTCCGACTTTTTTCAAAGCTTCCGAGTACGGCTAATGTACCAGAATCAGGCCATTTTGTCAATCGTCATGCGCCGCACGGAAGGGATGGGGCGGCATTATCGCCAATTCTCTAACGTAGACATCGTGAACCGAAATGATGGAATCGCCCAGACAATTGCATATGGTGATCCGCGACTTGGCGAACCTGCCGGATTTCGAGGTCCCCGAAGGCTATGCTCTCAGGACCTATCTGCCGGGTGACGAGCAGGCGTGGGCGGATATCATGAATACGGGAATTGGGGAGTGGACCGCCGAGAAATGCCGCGAGCGCCTGATCACCCAGCCCCAATTCCTGCCTTACGGCCTGTTCTTCGTGACCTTTCAGGGGAAGCCGGTTGGTTCGGCGTGCGCCTGGAGGAAATCCCTTGACGAGTGGAAAGTCGGCATCTTGCACATGATATGCGTGCTCCCGGAGCATCGAAGCAAGCGACTAGGTTATGTCCTCAACCTGGCGGTTCTGCATTATTTCCGTGACCACGGATTTGGAGAAGCCTGGCTCTCGACCGACGACTTCCGAATCCCGGCGATCAAGTCGTACCTGCGAATCGGATTCGAGCCCCATGTCTTCGACGACCTCCACGAGAAGCGCTGGCAGGAGGTTCTCCGGAAGATTGAGTCCTAGCCATCCTTGACACTCCGAGGTCTCCGTTCCTACAATGGGTCATTCATTTGGAGGATGACCGCGCAGGCCAGGCCTGGCAGTGGGACCATGCTTTCGGCAAGGTAGAGATCACCGACCTGGTATGTAAAGGGCAGAATACGGTTGACTTCCGATTTCCGTACGACTTCCTCAGTGACGTGGAGCAGGCGTACATCGTCGGCGATTTTGGTGTGCGCCTGTCGAATCCGTATGAGGGAGAGATCATTAATGAGCCCGCCGAGCTGTCGAACGGCTCGTGGCTGGAGCAGGGGTATCCGTTCTACTCGGGCAATATGACATATATGACATCGGTTGACATACCCGGCGACGGCAAGCGGACGTTTCTGAGGCTGAACCGTCCGTCGGGAATCCTGTATGCGATCCGGGTGAATGGCAAGGACGCTGGCAAGATACTATGGCGGCCGTTCGAGTTGGAGCTCACGCCATGCTTGCAGGCGGGCCGGAATGAACTGGAGATAGAGGTGATTTCCAGCCGGCAGAACACGTTCGGCCCGCTTCACGAGCGGGAAGGCGACGACTATATCGGGTGCGGCCCAGGTAACTTCGAGGCCGAGGGCATGATCCGCGAGGAGTTCAGCCTATTTGATTACGGTCTCCTCGGCGGCGCAGAGCTTATCAGGGTGTAAACACGGAGACACGGAGGACACGGAGTGGAAGCGAAAGACAAATCGGTGCTGAGAGAGCTTGCCGAGCAGGTCGCTGAGATCGGTGCGCATCCCAGGCAAGCCGAGCTTCGGGAGTTATGGAGGCGGCATAATCGCCTGGAACGGGTCAGGCCGCTGGTGCTCATCTCGCCGGAAGGAGCATGGGAAGAAATCCTGCCGCGCTGCATACTTCAGTGCACGAACGATTTCGCCCGCCATTACGAATGGCATCTCCGCAGCCTCATCTACCGCTCGGAGCATTTCCGCGACGACTGGGTGATCGAGCCGCATATCAAGGTCGGGCTTGTCTGGTGGACGACCGGCTGGGGGCTGGATCCGGGCTACATCCGCAGTGAGATGCACCGGGGCGCATGGCACCTCGACCCACCGATGAAGGAACTTGAGGACCTGGAGAAGCTCAAATTCCCGGAATTGGTAATCGACGAGGAGGCCACTCAGCGCAACTTTCAGACAATCCACGATGCAATCGGCGACATCCTTGAAGTCAAGATGCACAGGCATATCTTCGCATGGTCATTCACCGGGATGGCGAATGTCTTTATGTACCTCCGGGGGCTGGATCAGATGATGTGGGACATGGCCGAGCGCCCCGAGTGGGTTCACAAGGCGATGTCTTTCCTAGCCGAGGGCATGGCACTGATTCTGGATCAGGCGGAAGCATATGACAAGCTCGATCTGGTCAACACTGATGAGTACATCGCCTCGGGAGGACTCGCATACACCGATGAGCTCCCTGGGCCGGGTTTCAAGGGCCGAGTGCGCCTCCGGGACCTCTGGGGATTCGGGGAGGCGCAGGAGCTTGTCGGGGTCTCGCCGTCAATGCATGAGGAGTTCGTCCTACAATACCAGCGTCGGCTGCTCGATCGGTTTGGCCTGAACTGCTATGGATGCTGCGAGCCTGTGACAGACCGGCTGAAGTATGTATTCAAGATTCCGCGACTCAGGCGGATTTCGATCAGTCCGTGGGCCGACCTCCGAATCGCCGCCGAGGAATTGCAGGATAAGTACGTCTTCTCCTGGAAGCCGAATCCCGCTCAGATGTGCGGCGACTTCGATCCTGAGAGGGTTCGCAAGAACATTCGCGAGGCGCTCGATGTTACCAAGGACTGCGTCGTAGAGATTGTGCTGAAGGACACGCACACCGTTGACAGTCATCCCGACCGCTTTGACACATGGGCCCGAATAGCGGAAGAAGAGGTGGGCGGGCTGGTTTGACGGTCACTTGTGGAGTTCCTTGAGCTCGCCGGTTTCCATGTAATAAATCCGCTCGCCGATGTTCGTGATGTGGTCGGCAATTCTCTCCAGATACCGCGCCACGAGCAGCAGAGGGACCGCCTGGTCCGTGAGCTTGGGATCCTTCTTGATGAATCCGGTCAGTTCGTCATAGAGGCTGTGGTAGAGGTGATCAACGTCGTCATCCAGAGAGATCATGTGCTGCACCAGCTTGAGGTCGCGGGTGGCAAATGCCTTGAGAGTCTCGCGGAGCATCTCCTGAACCATCTTCGCCATCGCCGGTATGTCCTCAAGCGGCTTGAACAACGGCTGATCGGCGAGCTTTTTGGCCATCAGCGCGATGTCAGTTGCATAGTCGCCGCATCGCTCGACGTCGGTTATAATCTTCATCGCCGCAGCGATAGTCCTCAGATCGCGGGCCATCGGCTGCTGGAGCGCGAGCAGCCTCAGCGCCCGGCTCTCGATGTCGAGGTTATAGCGATCCACAATGTCATCCATCCTAATGGTTTCCTCCGCAAGCTCGACGTCCTGAGTCTCCAGCGCCTGGATCGCCTTGCCGAGCATATCCTCGACCACGATGCCCATCTTGCGCAGGTCTTCCTGGAGTTGAACGAGTTCCTCGTCGAAAGCTTTCCTTGCCTCAGACGGTGTCATGTATGTCCTCTACCCAAACCTTCCGGTAATATAGTCTTCCGTTCGCTTGTCCTCAGGATTTGTGAACAGCTTATCGGATTTGCCGAACTCGATCAACTCGCCGCTCAGGAAGAATCCGGTGAACGTCGAGACCCGCGCGGCCTGCTGCATGTTGTGCGTGACGATGATGATCGTGTAATTCTTCGCCAGGTCGCGCATCAAATCCTCGATTCTCAAGGTCGAGATCGGATCGAGGGCGGATGCCGGCTCGTCCATGAGGACGATCTCAGGCTCGACCGCCAGCACCCGCGCAATGCAGAGCCGCTGCTGCTGGCCGCCGGATAGCGCGAACGCCGATTTCTTGAGCTTATCTTTGACCTCGTCCCACAATGCCGCAGATCGAAGACTTTGCTCGACCACCGTTTCCAACTCCTTACCTGAAGCCGTCCCATGGATTCTTGGCCCGTAAGCGACATTGTCGAAGATGGTCATGGGGAAAGGGTTCGCGCGCTGGAAGACCATGCCCACGCGCTTTCGGAGTTCGACTACGTCCACGCTCATGTCATAGACATTCTGCCCGTCAATGACCACCTCGCCGGTTGTGTGGCAGCCGGGAATAAGCTCGTTCATACGATCAAAGGCTCGAAGCACGGTTGATTTCCCGCTCCCCGAGGGGCCGATCAATGCCGTGATGTCCCTCGGCGGAATGTCAAGGTTGATATGCTTTATGGCATGGAAGGTGTCATAGTAGACATTCAGGTCCTTTGTCGAAACGCATGCCTGCTCTACCAAGGTCGCCGCCTCCTGAACCTGCTGCGTATGACCGACGCGATCAGGTTCATTCCAAGGACGATAATCAGGAGGGTGAGGGCCGTGCCCCATTTGATCGTCGCGGGCGCATTGGGGACCTGTGTAGTCATGACGTATAGGTGATACGGCAGCGCCATCACCTGATCGTATACCGACGTGGGCAGGTGCGGCTGAAAGAAGGCGGCCACAGTGAACAGGATCGGGGCGGTCTCCCCTGCTCCCCGGCCGATCGCCAGGACGATCCCGGTCAAGATTCCCGAGATCGAGTTCGGGAGGACTACTCGGCGGACTGTTTGCCATTTGGTTGCTCCTAGTGCGAGGCTCGCCTCGCGGAATGTCTGAGGCACGGATGTGATCGCTTCCTCGGCGGCGACGATCACCACCGGCAGCACGAGCAGCGCAAGGGTAAGCGACCCTGCCAATATGGATGCGCCGAAGTGAAGCAGCAGCACGAATACTCCGAAGCCGAAGAGGCCGTAGACTATCGAGGGCACGCCGGCAAGATTGACGATTGAGAGCCTCACCAGCCGCGTGATCGTACTCGGCCTGGCGTATTCGGAGAGGTAGATCGCCCCTAGAACTCCGAGCGGCACGGCGAAGATTACCAAGCCGATGACCAGGTAGATAGTGCCGACAATCGCCGGGAAGATCCCCCCTGCCCTCATGCCGTCGGTCGGATAGGTGAACAGGAACTTCGGCGTCAATGCCGGTGCGCCTCGGATGATCAGCAGCAGGACGATCAGGAGCGTCGGCGCAACTACCATCAGCGCCAGAATCCGCAGTACCCAGAAAGCGATTTGTTCACGAGTTTTGGCATTCATGTCTTGGTCCTATGCAATGCGACATCCGCCGCGAGATTTATTGCGAAGGTGATCACGAACAGCAGCAACCCAATCGCAAACAGCGAAAAGTAGTGCGGCGAGTGCTGTACCGTCTCGCCCATTTCGGCGGCGATGGTGGCGGTCATCGTCCGAACCGGCTGGAACAGGCTATGCGGGATGACGGCCGCATTGCCGGTAACCATCAGCACTGCCATCGTCTCGCCGATCACTCGACCGATGCCGAGCATCGCCCCCGCGAAGATCCCGCTCTTGGCGGCCGGGACGACCACTTGCCTGATCGTCTGCCACCTCGTGGCCCCAAGGGCAAGCGAGGCCGCCCGGTACTCATTCGGGACGGCGGTGATCGCGTCTTCCGCGATCGAGACGACCGTCGGAAGCGCCATGAACGCCAGGATCACCGCCCCGGTGAACGCACTCAATCCAGTTGGCAGGTCGAATAGTCGCTGCACGAAAGGCGCGAGGATCAGCAGTCCGATGAACCCGATCACCACCGATGGGATCGCCGCCAGGGTCTCGACTGCCGGCTTAAGGAACTCCTTCGCCCGTGATGGCGCGACTTCGGCGATGTAGATTGCAACCGCCGCTCCCAATGGGATCGCTATCAGACCCGCCGCGGCAGTTACCATGAGCGAGGCCAGGCTCAGCGGCAGAGTACCGAATATCCCCGAAAGCGGCAGCCAGTCCTTGCCAAAGAGGAACGCCCTCAAGCTTGTATACCTGAAAACCGGGAGTCCGTCACTCAGCAGCAGCGCAAAGATGAGGATGACGAAAAGTATCGTCGCGACCCCACTCAATCTGATCGCTCCCTGGACAACGGCTTCCGTGACTCGCTTGCGCTTGGCTGCCATTCGTCTCTCCATGGTATTGTCCCCACGCACGGCCCATTCTATGCCGCATGCCTTACAGGCAGCTTTCACGGCGCTTATCTGCTGCTTAAAACCGCCCCGAGTCCCATGACCTTCCGCTCCGGGCGTGGTACAATCAGATTGATGGCCAAAGTGCTTATAGTGGAAGATGAAGTCACGCTTGCCGAGACGATTGCCTATAACCTCCGCGAGGAAGGCTATAAGGTTTGCACGGCGGCGGATGGAATTTCCGCCCTCGATGTGTTCAGGAGCGAGAAGCCGGATATCGTGCTGTTGGATGTCATGCTTCCCGGCATTGACGGCATCGAGGTATGCCGGCTCATCCGCCGGGAGTCCGACCTGCCCATTCTCATGCTGACCGCCAAGTCTCGCGAGATGGACAAGGTCATCGGGCTGGAGGTCGGCGCTGACGACTACATCACGAAGCCCTTCGGGATGCTGGAGCTGATCGCCCGGGTGCGAGCGGCCCTTAGGCGCTCGAGGAGTGAATCGAAGAAGGCCGAAGTGCTCAGCGGGCATGGGGTGGAGCTTGATATCGCCCGTCACTCGGCCTCGATTAACGGTCGGGAGATCGTTCTTCGGCCGAAGGAGTTCGATCTGCTCAGGGTGCTCATGAGCAATCGCGGGCGAGTCATCGAGCGCTCAGCCCTCCTCGACCGAGTCTGGGGCGAGGATGAATACATTGACCCCGGCACGGTGGACGTCCATATCCGCCGGCTGAGGGAGAAGGTCGAGGACGACCCCTCGAAGCCCAGGCGGATACTCACCGTCCGCAGTGTGGGGTATAAGTTTGCGGAATGAAATCGACTTACTTATCGTGGTGTCGCCGTTCATAGTGATCGCTGTGCTATTGGCTATGCATCTCTACGTCTACGTAGTCAGCGGCCGGAAGGCGAAGTCGGCGATGGAACGGCTAGAAACTGACATTCTCCCAGAACTTCAGACTCTCCGTAATGAGAATCAGCAACTCCAAGCGATTCTCGATAAGACCGACGATGGTGTGATGGTCGTGGATGAAGAGGGCCGAATTCAGATGGCGAACCTGGCTGCAGTCAAGCTCTTTCCAGGTGGGGACTTGCCGGGCAAGACGGTCGTCGAAGGCAGCCAGAATCACGAACTATCCGAGCTGGTGCGCAAGGTCCTCAGCACCAGGACTCGCGCTTCCTTACAGATCAAGCTGGAAACCCCCAAGCGAGTCCCCCTCAATGTCTATGTCACCCCGCTCTCCGACGGAGCACTCGTGGTTTTGCACGACCTTACCGAGATCATGAAGACCGACTCGGTGAGGAGGGACTTCGTCGCCAATGTGAGCCACGAGCTTCGGACGCCCCTTGCCTCGATCAAAGCGATGGCCGAGACGGTCGTCCTTCGCGGGCGCAAGAATCCCGAGGCGGCGGAGGAGTTCGGGCGGAAGATCATGGATGAGGCCGACCGCCTGACCGCCATCTCGGACGATCTGCTGGACCTCGCTCGGATCGAGGCCAATCGCCCGCTTCAGATGGAGGAGTTCGCGCTCCTTGAGGTGGTTCAGTCCGTCGTCTCGGACCTTCAGGCAAAGGCTAACAACAAAGCTATCGAGGTTTCGGTAGACGTTCCGGACGACCTTCCGATCACCGCCGACAGGGATGCCATCTATCAGATACTGGTGAATCTGGTAGACAATGCGATTAGATACACCCGCCCAGGCGGGTCGGTGACCATTTCCGCAGAGAGCGACGAGGCCGGGGTCTCGATCGGCGTCGCGGACACCGGGATCGGCATCCCGGAAGACGAATTGGCCAGGATCTTCGAGCGGTTCTACCGCGTGGATAAGGGGCGTTCACGGGAGTCAGGCGGCACCGGCCTCGGCCTCTCGATCGTCAAGCACCTCGTCGAGGCCCATGGCGGTAAGATAATCGTCGAATCCACTGTCGGCGAGGGCTCGACCTTCACATTCACCGTGCCCGGGTCGTACTAAACTAATCCTGCTGTTCACCGTTCACTGTCTCGTGGGTACAACTGCATCGGGGTGATAAGAATGGCCGTCACAGGATATAGGGCGGAGATTGATGCCGGTCAGAGGTTTCTGGAGGGGATCGAGCCGGACGAGAATATCGTGCTTCTCTTCCACGGCGACGCCGACGGATGCTGTGCCGGAGCGATCATGTATCGGACGCTCATGTACTCGGGGAGGGAGCTTGTTTTCCCGGCGTTCACCGAGAAGGGTGAGAACGTTTATAGCGAGTCCCTCGCCAAGCGGATCATGGTTCGAGAGCCGTCGCGCCTGATAGTGCTGGACACGGGCAGCCGCCCGCGACCCATGATACCGAATATCAGCACCATGGTGATTGACCATCATCAGCCGGCGGGCATCCCGCCTGTGGATGTCTTCCTCAACTCTCACGGGGTTGAGCCGCCTGCCCCGACTGCCCTGTTCACTTATGATATCTGCCGGCAGTTTGTCCCGGTGGGCGGCCTGGAATGGCTTGCGGCGATAGGAACTGCGGCCGATCTCGGGCCGGACGCCGACTTCGAGGTGGTCCGAGATGCCCGCGAGCGATATGGGATGAAGGCGATCAGGGAGACGATTTCGCTCATCAACTCAGCCTATAGGACTTGCGAACACGATGTTCCGACCGCCTTCCAGATACTGATCCATGCATCCAGTCCCATCGAAATAGTGGAAGACGTCTTCCCCGAAACCGCTTTGCTGAGGCGGTATCGTCAGGAAGTGAACTCCGAGTTGAAGAAGGCTCTGCGGGTTCGGCCTAAGCTCAGCGGACAGTGGGCGCTCATTGAGTTCAGCAGCCCGGCGCTGGTCCATCCGCTGGTGGCGATCATTTGGAGCCGCCGCTTGCCGAACAACATCGTCATTGCCGCGAATCATGGGTATGTGGGCGCCAAGGTGCATTTCAGCGTCCGCTCGCAACTCGATCTGGACCTGATAGACGAGTTGAAGAAGGCATATACTGCTGCCGCCGGCGCTGAGTTCGCCCATGGACACCCGAGGGCGACAGGTGGCATGCTGTCCGGTAAGGAGTTTGAGGCGCTCAAGAACGCACTTGGGTCTTAGGTTGGGTGCCAGGTGATAGGGGACCCTAAAACCTGGAACCGAAAACCTATTATATACGCCCTCAGATTCCCAGAATCATCACCCCCATCATGGCCGACCGCAAGCGGGAAGACGCCACTACCGTGGCTGAGGTCTGGCGGCTTTCGGAAATCGAACACAGCTAACATTGTGCAGGGAATTATACGCGCAGCGCGAAAGAGAGGCTGGAGGGTGAGAATATGCGCAACTTGGCAATGTCCCTTTTCATTGTACTCATCGCCTGCGCGGCCTGCGCCGCTGATGACGCTCGCCTGGATAAACCCATCACTCTCTCGGTCAAGGGCGAGGCCCTCGCGGACATCTTGCCGTTGATCGAGAAGCAGACCGGCGTGCGCCTGAAGGTCGCCTATGACATCGCCGATCAGAAGGCGACCATCTTCGTTGACGACAAGCCGCTGAAAGAGATCATGGCGGGGTTGAAGACCGTCTTCCAATATACCTGGAGCTATACCGACTTCAAAGGCGAGCGGAGATACTCGCTCTCCATGCCCATCAAGCTTCGCCGGCAGAGGGACAATTGGCGGAAGCAGGCGATAGACAAGGCATGGCCGGAGTTCGAGGCGGAGGTCAAGCGCCTGGCTGACAGGCCGGTGAAGACTCGGGAAGAACTCGATAAGATGTTTGAACAGACCGAATTCACGGCTGAGAGGACTATTCCTCCTGTTTACCTGGTGTCCAACTTCGATTGGGAACGCAGGGAGAAGGCGGTGGCGCACCTCTACCAAACTCTTTCCTCCGACCTTGTGAAGGCGCTGCGGGACGGCATGACGATCTGTTGGAGCCTGGATAGTCCCGAGCCGGAGTGGAAGATTCCGGCGGCCTTGCAGGAAGAGTTTCGGGAGGGTACAATTTATTACCATGTCGAACTGAACTTCCCCGAGACAAGAACCAAGAAGGACTATGGCACTCTGAACGTCGAGCTGTCGGTGCCCTCTTCCTCGGACAAGTTCGTCGTCGAGGTCTTGGAGCGAGTAGGCAAAGCGCCCGATACAACAGGCTACGGTGGCAAAATCTACGAGAAGTCTCTGAGGCGGATCGTGCCTTTCCCCAAGAACTCTCTTCCCCGCAAAGCGGTTCCCGATGGTGAGGTCTCTTTCACCGAAAAGGAACTTGAAGACGAAGCCGGACTTCCGAAATCCCCTCAGCCCTGGCGCAATGAGATCTATGTCAACCGCTCAGACTTGCTCGCCCTCTTTCACAAAAAGCTCGGCCTCCAGATCATATCCGATCACTACAGCCACTGGTATTCCTGGCAGGCGGCGGACAAATGTCCGGTCAAGGGCTTTCTAGAGAGCTTCGAGCGATTCCCGGGCGCCAGGCCGGGGGAACTCAAGCCTTTGGGTGAGTTCCCGGGCGGCAGGCCGGGGGAGCTCAAGCCTTTGGATGAACCTGACGTGCCCGAGCATTACACTAACTACCTTGCGGAGCAGCACCCGGCGGCTGACTGGGGCTGGGATGGGAGGCTCCTCTATATGCGAACCATGGATCCAGTCAGGATGGATTCCCGCGAGATTCCCAACCGCACTCTTCGGCGCTGGCAGGCGGCATCCGGGGCCGGATCGCTTGGGCTGAATGAGATGGCAGAAATGGGTGTGCTGCCGAAGGATCAGCGCGATATGCTTGAAATCAACCATGATCGCCTGGGCATCGAGGTTGGGCGCGGAGGCATAGGTTTGGACCCGGCCATCCGCTTCTACGGATTATTGAGTCCCAGCCAGCGCCAGTTGATGCTCGATGGACGCCTGGGCACGCAGGCATTCAACGCCGAGCAAAGATCCGCCCTCCTCGCCCTTGTTCCGAGGGCCATGAACCCGGAAGGTCGCAAAGGCTCCAGGGTCGGCATCTATGACAAGGCAGGCCGCCGGGTAGACAAGCCTGATGCGGCTGCGTCGGAAGTATACCCGGAGTTCGTTCGCCTGGCAATCAAGAGCCAGGAGGAGTGGTACGCTACCGAAGACAGGCAGGTGGCGAAGACTCTGGATGCGGCCCTGAAGGAGTTAGAGGATTGGGAGCGCCCCCTCCTGAGAAAATTCGTCCATACTACGTACGAGATGACGCTCATCTATGCTGACGGCGCAGAAACCACTAGACACATGTTGATATACACCTGCACGTCCTGGAGACTGCCTGCCGAGCCGGAGAAGCCCTCAAACTAGTCTCTCTCCGTGCGCTCAGTGTTAGAGTATCCTTACGGGAGGACGCAATGCGTAAGTTAGAGTTGTCCTTGTTAGTAGTACTTCTCGCTCAATTCTCCTATGCCGCCGATGATGCGCGCCTCGACAAGCCGGTAACCCTTGCGGTCAAGGGTGAGGCACTATCAGACATCCTGCCGATGATCGAGAAGCAGACCGGCGTGCGGCTGAAGGTCGCCCATGACATCGCCGATCAGAAGGCGACCATTTTCGTGGACGACAAGCCGCTGAAAGAGATCATGGCCGGGCTGAAGACCGTCTTCGGTTTCACCTGGAGCTATTCCGACTTCAAAGGCCAGCGCAGTTACTCGCTCTCCATGCCCATCAAGCTTCGCCGGGAAAGGGACAATTGGCGGAAGCAGGCGATAGACAAAGCCTGGCCGGAGTTCGAGGCGGAGGTCAAACGTCTTGCCGAGATGCCGGTAAAGTCCATGGAGGAACTCGATGATCTGAGTAAGCAGACTGAGCGAGTGAATGGGGAGCCGCCCCCTTCTTTCAAGATCATGGAGTATCAACCTGATCGTCATAAACGAGCCGGTGCCCGGCTTTATCAGACCCTTTCTCCCGCCCTTCGTAAGTCGCTTCGCGACGGAATGACCGTTTGCTTTGATCTAGACAGCACTGAGCCTGAGTGGCAAATTCCGGCCAAACTGGACGCTGAGCTTCGCGGTCTGCTTGTGATCTTCATCGCCATGGAGATCTCGAGTTCGGGGTATCGGCCCAATCCGAGGATGGAATTTGATTCTGCCAACTTCGAACTGAGACTGGTTCCTTCGCCGGATACATTTTCGGTGGAGTTCTATGAGGGATTGGGCAAATGCAGCCAGCGAAGGTTTGGACGTCCTCTCCGTCTTTATGAGAAACCTTTCTCGGAGTTTGCGCCCTTGCCCGAAGTATCTTTGCCTAGACAGGACGATTCCGCGCTCGATCGCACCGTCACCTATACCGCGAAGGAGCTTTCAGATGAGGCTGCTCTGCCCTATCCGCCGGAGCCGGGGCAGGAGGGCACGTACATCACCCGCTCCGATCTACTGGCGCTCCTTCACAAGAAGCTCGGCCTCCAGATCATCTCCGATCACTACAGCCACTGGTCACCCTGGCAGTCTGCGGAAAAGATTACGATTCGCAGTCTGTTGAAAAGCTTCGAGCTCTTCCCTGGGGCTTCAGCGAAAGATCTCGACTTGGCGTCGAAGGATCCGAACAGTATTCGCGTGCAATACCTCAGAGACCGGTATCCTTCGGCCGATTGGGGTTGGGACGGGGGGTTCCTCTATATGCGGGCTGCGAATCCCCTGAGGTTGGATGCTCGGGAAATCCCAAACAGATTGCTTCGCCGCTGGCTGGCGGCTTCCCAGGAAGGGAGGCTCGGCATGGCGGAAATGGGGGAGATACATAATCTGACGCCTGACCAGTTAAGCATGCTCAGAGCCAACCTGGATTATCTGGGGATCAGTCTATGGAGAGCGCAGATTAGGGGCATAACCTCGGCCTACCGCCTCTACGGGAGGCTGAGTCCCAGCCAGCGGGATTTGATGCTTGGTGATGGGCTGGGCACGCAATCCTTCAACAAGGAGCAGGAGTGGGCTCTTCTTACTCTGGCGCTGAAGTTGAGGAACAGTCATCCCCAGGGCTGCAGGGTCGGTGTATATGACGCGGAGGGCATCAGGGTTGACAAGCCCGACACAGTCCCAGGATATCCGGAGCGAATCCGTATGACACTTGGCGACCCCACGGAGTTCTACGCTGTCGGTGACAGGCAGGTCGGAGACTCGCTAAAGAGAGTCCAGGGCCCCAGGGAGCGTGCGATGCTCAGGAAAGTCGTCTCCACCGGATACACGATGACGCTCATATTCCCCGAGGGCACGGAGAGCAAAACGACGCTCGGCCTGTGGACTTACAAGCCTATCAAACTGCCTTCCGAGCCCTAGCCTTCCTCTGTGACTCTGCGGTGAAACACCTCTCCCACCGCAAGCGCTGCCGGCTTCGGATTGCCGTCGAAGTCTACGATGGCCGTATTCGCCGTGCAGGGGAAGCAGTCGTGCCCGTGCCAGATGATATACCCTCCGCACCTGGGGAAGCGGTCCTTGCATGATTTAACCGAGATGCTCAGCGCCTGCGCCTGACGCTCCTGGCTCCAAGCAGCGTATTCCTCCAGGGTCTCCGGCTCGCGGCCCTTCTCGGCGACGAAGCGGTCCCACTCGATCCACCAGATGGACGTCCGCCGCCATAGGGGATTGTCGGGGGTCGCGGGCATCACATCCAGGTCGCCGGAGTATCTCCTGATGATCTCAACAGAGCTTGTCCCGGGAGCGCCGGTCTCCGAGACGAAGAGCGCATCGTGATTCTTCCAGTAGTCCGCCCACTCTTCAAGACTGCCCGCAGCCTTCCACGGGCCGTGTACGTCCCAATGAATGCCCTTGCCGAAGTTCTCCGGCTGAGCATAGGAAGTCGGCCCACTCGCGGAAGTCGCGAGGAATCGGCGGGCCGGATCGAGGGCGGCGACCACTTCTTGTTGACGAGCGATCATCGGGTAGGTTTCATCCACCGGCTTGCCCTTCAGGTCCATAAGTTCGTTGCCGCCGCACCAGAGGATCAGCGAGGCGTGATGCTGCCGGCGAGTGATGTACGACTCGGCGATGACCGCCATTTCCTCGATGGCCGTGGGATCATCCGGCGGGAGGTTCTCGATCCCCGATGACGAGAGCGGGAACTCCTGCCAGACCATGAGGCCCAGTTCGTCGCACAGGTCGTAGAAACACTGCTTCTCCAGGAATCCCCCGCCCCAGACGCGGAGGATATTCATGCCCAGGTCGCGATACAATTCCAGGCGCTTGCGATAGTCGGCCTCGGTGACATCGGCGAAGTTCGGGCGGATGGGACTCCAGTTCACGCCCTGGAGGAAGATCGGCCGGCCGTTGACGGCGCAAATCCAGGGATCGGAGTTCTCCGGCAGACCCTCGCACGGACGCCACTCGATCTGCCTGAAGCCGACTCGACGAGTGATCTTCTCAAGCTCATTGCCACTCTCATCGAGCAAGGTGCAAGTAAGCGTATAGAGCGGCTGATCGCCCTCAAGGTTCGGCCACCAGGGCTCGACGGGCAGGCCTTCCCACGAGATGCTGAACTCCGAGGCAGCGACCTCTTCCTCGCGAATCCCGGCAAGCGACACGCGCACTCTGTCGCCGGATGCCTTCCCCTTGACGGTAAGCGAATCCTTGCCGGTCGTGATTCGGAGTTCCTCGATCTCTCGGCCATCGGTCGCCTCCAGGAGGACCGAGTCCCAGATGCCGATCTGCACCAGGCGGACGGTCCAGTCCCAGGTGTAGTTGAACCGTACCTTCCACTCGGTCATGCGGGAGGTGTATCCGAACTGCCCCAGCCACCGAGGCGGGCATTCGAAGACGATCCTGAGGACGTTGCCGGTCTCCTGCAAGTGGGGCGTGAGGTCGAAGACATGCGGGACATGTGAGCCCTTGAACTCCGAGACCAGGCTGCCATTGAGGAGGACTTCCCCGCAGTAATCCAGGCCCAGGCAGTTCAGGCGGTAGGTGAGACCGGGCATGATCCACTCGTCGGGAATGACGGCCTCATAGATCCAATGGCGGTTCTCGACCCACTCGCACTCGCGGTAGTTCAGGCCCATATTCCAGTCGGGGATGATGCCCGCATCCCTGAGGGCGGCCTGGACCGAGCCGGGAACCTTGGCGGGGATCGAGGGGACTTCGGCGTTCGGCGATGTACCGACCTCCATCGTTCGGTCGGTTCTCCACACATGGGGCGTCCACCCCGAAAGCTTCCACTCTAGCTGCGACAGATCGAACTGCTTCTTCACGAGCCCTCCCGAGAACACGGATTACACAGAGGGATTCGTGAAAAGGGGAGGCGAAACCTTCAGGTGAGAGGAATTGCCACCGTTGCCGGCTAACGCTTGGTAGGAAAGTTTAGTTTACAATATCTCAAAATTGAGATATAATGGTGGAAAATGGAATTTGCCGTCGAATTCTATGAGCGCCAGGATGGGTCAAGCCCGGTCGAGGAGTTCCTTGACGAATTGGAGGCCAAACAGCCAGACCTTTATGACATCATGGAAATGGGTCTAGCCAAACTCGGGGACCGTAGCAGGCACGGCTCGCACCTCACTAAGCACATTGGGCAGGGGATATATGAACTCAGGGTTGGCCATAGGAATATCGTCCGAGTGCTATGGTTCTTCGTAGAAGGAGCAAAGATCATCGTTGTTCATGCGTTTGTGAAGAAGTCGGCAGGGATTCCATCCAATGAGATTCAGAAAGCGTTGGACCGGCGGTCTGATTACTTGAAGAGAGATCGTCAATAGACTAGCGCCGAAAGGTGTGATTAGCATGGCTCCAAGGACCATTGAAGATAGAATAAGGGAAGACCTCAAGGATCCTGAACATCGCCAAGGCCTCGCCGAGGCCAGTGAGGCATGGGACATGGTTATCAAATTGGCCAGGATCCGCCAGGAAAAGGGCCTCACCCAGGAACAGCTCGCGGAGATGGTGGGTACTCAGCAGCAAAACATCGCCCGTATCGAGAATCCGGCATACGAGGGACATTCCCTCGGTCTCCTTCGCAAAGTGGCTCGGGCGCTGGGGATGGTCGTGCGAGTGGAGTTCATCCCTGCCGAGCAAGTGATAGAGGAGGAGTTCCCCGAGGCCGGGAAGCGGCGCAAGCCGGTCCGATATCCCACCAGATCATCCAGGCGCAAGAAAGACGTGCTGGCTGTCCGTGAATCAATGGGGAACGACTCATCCGACCATTGACCATGGACCCTCGGCCATTCCCTAATGGTCCATTTCCCAGATCACGTCATCCGAGAACTGTCCGTCGGCAGTTTGGTAATCATGGGTAACCGACTCATCGCCCTTTCGAGTCACATAGGAAGAGTACTTTCGAGCGCCGTCGTCTTTGAGGTTCCCGCCGATGCTGTAGAGCAGGATCCCATTCCCTTGCGGCTTGTAGATGAAGTCGTTGCCGCTGAATGGATCCTCTGGAATCGCCCATCCCAGCCTTGCCTTGAGTTCATCGAGGGATGCCGGATAGCCACCATACCGGTCCTTGTGCGCTTCCAATGCCAGGACTATCTGACTCCCGGCGATCTGGGCCTGAGCCCGATCCGCCGCATTCCTCGCTCGGGTGTATACGGGCACGATCATACCTGACAGGAAGGCATACTTGGGCGGCTCCTGATCGCGATATGGATCCGGATGCTTGCTAAACTCCCAATAAGGGAGGCTTACCCTACGCACCGCTGAATCCGTCATGCGCAGAAAGTACCTCTCATCCGCATAGAGCATTGGTCGCCAGAACCAGGTATGAACTAGTCGCAGCAGACTGCCTGCCTCCTGCAATTCTTTCCCCAATGGACCATTCTTGCGCACCTCCTGGAATGCCAATATACCGAAAACTCGCTCTCCTCGCATTGCTGTGACCATGCTGGTATCCATATTGATCCCCGACAAAGTGCCATACAGCCGTCTTGCCTGGGACTCGTCAATACCGCCATACTCCAGAACGTCGGTAAAGGTCCGGGCTGCGATGCCTACCACCGATATCCTGACGAGTTGCGAGATCAAGTTAGGTTCATCCTTGAGAGAATCGCTGAGTTTGAAGGCGAATCCCGTGGACCGCAGGGCCTCGTCCATCTTCCCCGCCTTCGCATCTATCAGCGCCTGCGCACGCAGCAACTGGGCGAGCCGCCTCATAGGAGCGAGATGACGAAACTGCACACTGAACCCCTGCTCCCATTTCACGGGGAACCGGCATTTCGGCCGCTTCTGCGCCTGCTCGATGAGGGCAATGACGTTCCGGAAGCGTGGCAGAATCTCAGCCGCCTTCTTCCACACTGTGGGATCCTTCTTGCGTTCAATCGGGAATGTTCCTATGACGACCCAGTCCTCAGTCGCCTGTTTCGTGGCCATGAACTCGAAAACCTTGCCATACAGGACTGCCGCATTCTCGTCGTCGGGGATCTTCGGCCCTGCCAGATCCGCCGCAGTCGTCGGACTTCCTTCTGCTCGGATCGCCGCTATCTTCGCCTTCACCCGACTTCCGAGGACAAAGGTGACTGCCAGGTGGGCGATAACGAGGATCGCGATGCATGTGAGGATGGGCTTATACCTGCGCCTGATCCCCCTTGCCGGAATGAGTATCATACCGGCGAAAAAGCGGATAAGCGCCTTGCCGAGGGGCTTGAGGGTCGGGAACTGCTCGTCGAAGTTGTGTGGGCTCATGGCAACCATCTCCTTCTATCCCGTGATGGAGAACTCGCGCAAGCTCTCTATTGGGTTAGATAGGACATGCGCCCCAATAGTTCCTTCGTAGCGGACTAGTGGTCCATTTCCCATATCATATCATCCGAATGCTGCCCATCCGGAGTCCTGTAGATATGCCCGTGGCGCACATCGCTTGGATCGGTCATCGTCCTGGGATACTTCTTAGCGCCATCGTCCTTCAGATTCTCGCCCACACCATAGAGGAGAAACCCATTGCCCTGAGGCCGGTAGATGAAGTCCTTGCCGGTGAATGGGTCGGTCGGAACCTCCCACCCAAGTTGCGACTTGAGCGCATTCAGATTCGCCGGATAGTAGCCATACCGGTCCTTGTACGCCTGAAGCCCCAATATGATTCGGCTTGCCTGTATGCCTGCCATCACCTCATCCCGCCTGGCAGTTGCATGTGAGAAGATAGGGAACACTACCCTGCTTAGGATCGCATACCTTGGAATCCGATGCAAGTCCTCAAATTGGCTGTGAATCTCCCTGTAGGGCCGGCGCATTAGCCCAATCTCTTCGTTCATAAGCCTCAGGTAAACCAACTCATCGGCGTATGAGATAGGCCGCCAGACATCGCCGAGCGCTTTCCACAACGCGGGGAAACGGGCAGTGCCTCCAGAGCCCTGTAAGAAAGTTGGCAAGCTGGCCGGCGTACCCCGAACCAGCTCGAAGGCCCAGAAGCCGAAGCATCGCTCGCCCTGCATGGCCCTGTCAAAGCTGGGGAGCATCCCAGGCTGCGACAGAGTGGAGTCGAGCCGCCTCGCCTGCGCCTCGCTGATGCTGCCGTATTGCAGGATCTCCCGCAGAGATTGGCAGGACATCCTAAGCACGGCTATCCTGACGAGCTCGCCTATGATTGACGGGTCATCCTTCAAGGAGCGGCTTACCTTGAAGCTCAGCTCGACGGACCGAACCGCCTCATCCATGTCGCCGTCCCTGGCTTCCAGCAGGGCGTTCGCCTCCAGCAGCTTTGCCATCGGCCTCATTTGAGCAAAGTGAGGGAAAAGTGCGGCGGTGCCGTCCTGCCAGTTCACGGCGAACTGACATGCGGGGCGGGATGCCGCCTCCTCGATTAGGGGGAGCAGTCTCCTGTACTTGGGCATGATCAGCCGCGCCTCGTCCCACAGCTTGGGGTCTTTCTGGCGCTCCGCGGCGTCAACGAATCTATCTATTATCAAACCGAGGTCCTCCGGTCGGGTTCCCGCCTTGATCGGCTTCCCGCCCTTCGGATTGAGAACCATACCACCGCTCAGGACCTCGATGACCTTTGCATAGATGATCGCTCCATTCTCCGCATCGGGTACCTTCGGCAGCCCAAGTTCGGCCATCGCCACCGGTGCGCCCGATGCCTTGATCGCCATGATCTCCTTCTCCACCCGGCGTCCGAGGACGACGTCGAATATGCCGATGCCTACGGCAATGATCAAAGCCAGGACAGCCAGGACTTTGGCGACTTTTACCAGGCGTTTCATAGTGACTTATCTCCTTCTAAGCTCCCAGTCGGGAGCACGGCCAGCAGGCTCTCGATTTGCTTCCTCTGCTTCAGCAGGCTCGATAGATCAAACGGGGCAGACATCTTCGGTGAGGCGCCGTCCATCAAGTTGGCCAGTCGAACCTGCCGGCAGTGATCAGATATGCCGGTAGCGAATATCATGACGATGGCAATGGTGGCAAAGACCGGCCGCCACCCGACCTTGGTCGGCCTCGACTGCCGAAGCTCCTCACGGCTTCTTCGAAGGACTCTCTCCCTCATGCCCTCGGACGGCCTGGGCGACCAGGATTCTTTCAACAATTCCTCTATCTGCTTGTCATTCATACCGATCCTCCTCCAGCACTCGCCTGAGCTTCTCGATCCCATAGCGGTATCTGCTCGTCACGGTGCTGGTCGAACTACCGATCGTCTTAGCGATCTCTTTGAACGTCAGGCCCTCGTAAATGTGGAGCACCAGGACCTCCCGCTGCTCGATGTTCAGCATCTCGAATGCCTTGCCTATCGTCTCAGACGCTGATTCGTCAGCGGAGGGCGGCCTGGTAAGGTAATCGGAGCAAAGCTCCTCTTGCAGTCTCTCGCCACGCTTCCGACTTCTCAGCAGGGTGAATGCCGCGTTGCGAGTGGCGGTGAAGAGATACGCCTTCATGTTTCTGATGCGACTGAGACGCCTGTGCTCTCTCGCAATCTTGACGAAGACCTCTTGTACCGCATCCTCGGCATCTTCGGCTGAGTTCAGAAGGGAAACCGCGTAGCGGAACAATGCGTGCGCATATTGATCGTAAAGCTGCTCCAGGATCAATTCGCCGGCATTTGCTCTGTCCCGCATGGTCACTCCCAGCGTCATCACTCCGGCATCCGATTCTTCCACATCGGCCTCCACCTGCTTAGACGCGAGAACCTCACGAATTTATTCATCTACCTGGATTTTACACGAGAACACGGAAGTGGAATGCTAGTGATCCATCGTCCAGACGATATCGTAATTCTCTGGCTTTGGGGGTCGGGGCGGGGTAAGCAACTGGTGCTTGCGTTCGATCTCCTCTTCGGAGAGCCCGCCATCATCCCTCAGATTCGGCCCGATGCTATACAGGACGAATCCTTCTCCCGTGCGTTGGTAGACGAACGCCTTGCCGCTGAACGGATCGGTCGGAATCTCCCATCCCAGTCGCTTCCCAAGATCAGCAAGTGTCTCAGGATACGAGCCGTACTTGTTCCGGTGCACGTGAAGGGCGAGGAGAATCTGACTGCCGGCAACTTTTGCCATGGCCCGATCCCAATGCACAGGCGGGAAGTTTGGCAGGAGGATCCCTGATACAAGAAACGGGAATCGGGTGTCTGAAGTACCAAACCTGGGTTTGGCCTGTCGGTAAGGCATCTTGGCGCAAGAAATGCAATCATTCATGACATTAAGATAGTGGAGTTCGTTTGCATACGTGAACGCTATCCAAAACGGACCTGGCTCACGGTCGCGGGAACCATCGCTCGACTTGATGGGCTCGGTCCTAAGCAACTCGAACTGCTTGCTCCAGAGAGCACGTTCACTTATCATTCCCAGGCGAAGGCCGTCTCGTAGCTCAATACTGGCAAGTAGGTTAGACAAGTGCCTGGCTTCATCTTCATCCATAGCCCGGTAGCCTAGGGAATCGCTCAAGATTCGAAGGGGAGTATTGATGACATGCAGTCTGGAGAGTTGCGAGAGGAAATGCGGCTCATCCTTCAGAGACTGCCCAAGCCTGATACCCAGCTCGATGGATTCGTTCGCCCCGCCAATGTTGCCTTCTTTGGCTTCGATCATGGCGTGAGCTCCCGTTAAGTAAGAAAGGAACATTATCTTCCTCAGATGCGGAAACTTGATTTCCATCGGCGGGGCATTCCAATCAACAGAGAAACGGCACTTTGGCTTGGAAGCGGCCGTCTTGACCATCGGCAAGGCCCACTCATACCTGGCGATTACGTCCCTGGTATCATCCCACAGCTTGGGGTTCTCTGCACGCTCCTTACGTGAAAGGAAGTCAGCCAGTACTTCCCGGTCATTCGAAAATCGCGGTTCCTCCAGCCGGTCGAAGATCTTCTGATAGATGACTGCCCCATTCTCCGAGTCGGGGATCTTCGGCCCTGCGAGATCAGAGGGAGTGATGGGCTCGCCCCTGGCCTTGATCTCAGCAATCCGGTTGTTCACCATGTGCCTGAGAATCAGTGGCGAACTGACCACCAGCACGGCAATCACCAATGGCATGAATACGAGTACATACGCCAGCACCCGCCCTATGCGTCTCAGCCTACGACCGACCTTCATGGCATCTCCCATTATAGCTGACAATCGAGGGGAGGGAAAGTTTCGCCATCCGCGTCCATCGGCGTGGATCGGCGGTTAAAGAGTTGCCGGGTGGAAGGAGCGCAGCCGGAGGGAGTTGCTCACGACCGTGACCGAGCTGAGGGCCATTGCCCCGGCCGCCCACATTGGGTTCAGGAAAACGCCCACGGTCGGATAGAGAATCCCCGCGGCGATGGGGATGAGGATCACATTGTAGAAAAACGCCCAGAAGAGGTTCTGGCGGACGGTCCGCATGGTCGTCTTGCTGAGGGAGATCGCCGTCACGACGGCCCGAAGGTCGTCGCTGATGAGGGTGATGTCCGCCGCCTCGATTGCCACATCGGTGCCAGTCCCGATGGCGATCCCGACGTCCGCCTGTGCGAGCGCGGGGGCGTCATTGATCCCGTCGCCGACCATGGCGACGGTCTTGCCTTCATCCTGGAGCTTGCGGATCTCATCGGCCTTCTGCTGAGGGAGCACCTCGGCCATGACGCGGTCAATCCCCACTTGCCCCGCAATCGCCTCCGCGGTTCGGCGATTGTCCCCGGTGATCATCACGACTTCTAGTCCGAGGTCATGGAGCGCGCGAACTGCTTCCTCCGAGTGAGGCTTCAGGGTGTCGGCGATGGCGATCACCCCGGCAGGGCGACCGTCAACCGAGACGTAGACAGGGGTCTTGCCGGATTCGGAATAGGACTGATCGGTCCGATCCGACTGATCCGACGGATAGGACGTGAAGGACTGACTCCCCACCAGGACCGACCGGCCATCCACCAAAGCCCCGATCCCCATGCCGGGGATCGCCTCGAAGTCGGTGGGGGTCGCCAGGGTGATGTTCCGCTCCTCGGCCGCCTTCACAATCGCCTCGCCCAGCGGATGCTCCGAGCCTCGCTCCGCCGACGCCGCCAGCCGCAGGAGCTCTTCCTCAGACATGTCAATCGGCACAATATCGGTCACAACCGGCTTCCCCTGGGTGAGCGTGCCGGTCTTGTCGAGCACGACGGCCTTCACCTTATGAGCGGTCTCCAGGGCCTCGCCGGACTTAATCAGCACGCCGTTCTCCGCGCCCTTGCCGGTCGCAACCATGATCGCCGTGGGGGTCGCGAGCCCGAGTGCGCATGGGCAGGCGATGATCAGCACGGCAACGAAGGAGAGCAGCGCGTGGGCGAATGACGGCCCGAGGAAGTACCAGATCAGGAAGGTGACCGCCGCAATCCCGATCACCGCCGGCACGAAGTAGCTGGAGACGGTGTCTGCAAGCCGCTGAATCGGCGCTTTCGAGCCCTGCGCCTCCTCGACGAGCTTGATGATCTGCGCGAGAGTCGTGTCCTTGCCGACTCGCGTGGCGCGGAATCGGAAGCTGCCGGTCTTGTTGATCGTTGCGCCGATGACCTCGTCGCCGGGCTCTTTGGTGACGGGGATCGGCTCGCCCGAGATCATGGATTCGTCCACCGCTGAGCGCCCCTCGACGACGACTCCGTCCACCGGGATCTTCTCACCCGGCCGAACGATGATGATGTCGCCGACCTGGACCTCCTCGATGGGGATGTCAATCTCCTGGGAATCCCCGATGGATCGAGGGCAAGCGCGGACGACTCGCGCCGTCTTCGCCTGGAGACCGATCAGACGACGGATGGCATCCGAGGTTCGCCCCCTGGCCCTCAATTCCAGCAATCGGCCGAAAAGGATAAGCGTCACGATGACCGCCGCCGTGTCGAAGTAGTATTCGCCCGGCCTGCCGGCCCTTGCGAAGAAATCCGGGAAAAGGACTGCGCCGACGCTGTAGAAGTAAGCTGCCGAACTCCCGACTGCGATCAGGGTATTCATATCGGTCGTTCGATGCTTCGCCGCGCCGATCGCGCCGACATAGAACTGCCGGCCGCCCCAGAACTGGACCGGGGTTGCGAGCGCCCACAGCAGCCAAGGATTCCCCAGCCAGGCAGGAATGAATGGGATGAGGTTGCGGAAGCTCCCCAGCAGTATGGGCACTGATATGATCGCACAGACTACGGTCTTGTGGAGGAGTTGGCGATATGCCGCCTCGCGGGCGGCCTGCTCGCGATCCTCGATAGCGCCGGTTTCGGCGGGGGCTTCCTTGGCAACATCATAGCCGAAATCGCGGATCAACTGGACGAACTGTTCCTCGCTGACCTTGTCGGGATCATAGATGACCGTCGCCCGCTCGGTTGCGAAATTGACGTTCGCGGACTCGACCCCCTCCAACTGCGAGAGGCCCTTCTCGATCCTCTGAGCGCAGCTCGCGCACGACATGCCGGTTATCGAAATCTCGGTCTTCTTCACTTCACTTCACTTTAGTATACCACCTGCGGGCATGTGTTATAATGCTTGCAGGAGGCGAGCCATGGATTACAGCAAGTATATCGTTCGCGACCCGAGGGTATGCGGGGGAGAGCCCGTGTTCAAAGGCACGCGCGTGACCCTTCGAACCGTGCTCGCCAGCCTGGCCGAGGGCGCCGGCATTCAGGACATTCTCGCCGACTTCCCGACACTGACTGAGGATCACGTCCGAGCGGCGATTGCTTTCGCCGCCACCTCAGCACAGGAAGACCTGCCTGCGCCTAGACTCCCGAGAGTCGCATGAGACTGAAGCTCGACGAAAACCTGCCTGCCAGGTTAGCCGCCGTCCTGCAGACACTCGGCCATGATGCCGACACCACTGTAGCCGAAGGGCTGGCTGGGGCTGATGATGATTCAGTGTGGCGTGCCGCCCAGTCAGCAGAGCGGTTTCTCGTTACCCAGGATCTCGATTTCTCCGACATCAGGAAGTTCGAGCCGGGCACCCACCAAGGCATCCTCGTGGTGAGGCTACGAGAGCCTGGTAGGCAAGCCTTGACTGAAAGGCTCCTCGCCATATTCCAGACCGAGGATGTAGAGGCCTGGTTAGGGTGCTTCGTGGTCGCTACGGAGCATAAGATCCGAATCCGCCGTCCGCTGTAGAGTTTCCTCCGTGCCCTCCGTGTCCTCTGTGACTCAGTGTTGAATCAGGGTCTCATCAACTTCATCAGGCATTCGGCGAAGAACTCGTGGCCGAGGTTGTTCGGGTGATTGATGCCATTTGCCTCGAGGGTCTCGTAGGGAATCCCCAGTGACCGCAGGTTCTCCCAGATATAGGTCGTGTCCGCGAGCGCCACCTTGTTATCCGTGGCCGCCTGCCTCATCGCAGGGATCGACTTGCTGAAGTTGCCCATCCACTCGGGCATGACCCAGTGAGGCGTGATGAGGATGAACTCGACCTTCGGGTTCTTTGCCCTCGCACGAGCAACGAACTCATCCCAGTTCGTCTTGATCTTCTCGCTGCTCATGCCCGCGTCATTCACGAACTCCACTGTGATCAGGTCGGGATTGAGGGCGAGGACCTCCTTCTCGAACCCATCCCTCCGCGAGTCGGTGTTCGACCCGCCGATGCCTGCATTGATTAGCGCGATCTGCGCATTCGGATAAGCCGTCTTCAAGCGGGCGCGGAATAGCTCGACATAGGATCTCTCATAAGGGACGGCCGAGCCCCCGGCAGTGACGCTGTCACCCCAACAAACCACGGTCACCGGCTTCCCGGCCTTCAGTAGGCCCAAAGTATTGCTCAAATACTCGCGCCCTGAGACTTTGACGAAGTCCTGCCAGCCGACGTTCTTCCTGGGCATGGGACAGATATTATCCGCCGTGATGGCGGTCGCACGATATGGGACATAGACGTTCGCAATCAGCGTGCTCTTGCGGAACTCTTCAGGCGGCTCGGGGCAGATGGGGGCTGATACTCCCTTTCTTATGAAAACCGCGCCGTCGTCGTACTGCATTATGGAGTCCACCCGCTGAAGATAGACCTCGTAATCCACCAGGACTTTCGCGCCCTTGGGAATACCTCCACCCTCTAACCGAGACAAGCCGCCCCAGTCGTGATCGAGGAAGTAGTCCTTGCCCTCCTCATAGACCTTCCCATCGGCATAGACCTTCACGGACTCGGGGACGATCGCCTTCGGAAGCCGAGTGCCGGTATCCACCGGGCCGAGGGTCTTCTTGAGGGCAGTCCCCATGTGCCATGCCTGAGGCTTCTCATCGGTGAGAACTACCTCCTCACCCTTGACGACGACCTTCTCCGGCGGCTCGATGGTGAGTTCGACGTCATGGTCAACCTTGATCGTCTCCCCCCGAACGACGTACTTTCCGGCCTCGACTTTCACCGCCATCGAGGGCTTGTCGAGCGGGACGACCGCGGCGTTCACCGCCGAGCAGAGCAGCAGTATGGGTATCGCAAAAAGGGCATCCAGCAGAGACATGGCTTTTCCTCCGTTCGAAGCCATTATAACCAAACGAGCGGACGCGGTCTATCAGATCGGGTGGATGAGCTTGAGGAGGATCGTGTTCTTCGTCTCTCTGGAGTTCGGGTCGCCGTAGACCAGGTATGCATCCAGTCCCGCGCGGACGTGCTGCCGATAGGCGAAGTAGACATTCGTCTTGCCGCCCGACATAATGAGCCGGCTGGCGATGCTCCTCTCTGGGTTGATGTCATAGTTCGCCGTGACGACCGTCTGGTGACCGACGCCGGCATAGGGACTGGGAGCGCTGATCTTCTGATACTCGGTCCAGGCATCCAGGCTCAGGCGGTCAGATAGCTGAAATCCTTGCGACAAGGATGCATAGCGGTACTTTCCGCCTACTCGCTTCCCAAAGGAGAAGTTCAGTCCCCCGCCCCGATACAGGTCTTTCTGATTCCAGCCGCCGTTTAGCCCCCAGGTCCGATCATGGTACGGGGTACGATTGTAATCGCTGTAGTAGACGCCGGCAGAGTAGCCTTTCCGCCAGTTCATATAGTAATTGGGACTGATGTCAGTATAGAACTTCGATCCGTCGAGGCGGTTAGCCCTAGCAATCCAACAGCCCCATCCTCGATAGCTGATGGCTCCCTTCTCCGGATTGTCCCACCATTCCAGTTTCGTGCCCCAGGAGCTCACGCTCGTGTCCCTCGACGTGCCCAGGAACGGCGTGAAATCGTTGTCAATCACCTGATGCTCGATCTCTATGCCCAGCTTCCTCGGGCCGTTGTTGGTGGCAATAGTGTACCTGTTCAAGGTGCCATGAGTCGGATTGTTATCCGTAGTCATGAACGTATGGTGGAAGTCAAGCGCGCTATTCTCCTTCTGACGCAACTTGTAATCCCAGGTCACCCACGAAGTGAGATAGTCTCCGGCGTCCACCTGGCTGAACACACCGCCTGCCCACACGGAGAAGTCCTTCTTTGCACCGAATTGGCGAGTAACTTCGCCCACGGTATATGATTCGTGTCCGAATCGTCCTGCGTTCATCAGCCCGAGCTGATAATTCCCGGTCTGGCCCACGACCTTCAACCCGGTATCAATGTCGCGTATTCGCCTGGTGTAGTAGATGATCGAGCCTGGGAAATACTGCTTGCTCTCCTGGAAGAAGAGACGATTGTCGCCCAGCGCTCGCTCATTATAGGTGAAGTTTATGCTGTCCACAGCCTGCTCGACATTGCCGAAGTAGGGATTGACCGTCAGCAGGCCGGTCAATCCCGGGGTGAGCGCGTACTTTATGTCGCCACCGAACTGCCTTGGATTCTCCTCAGCTCCTGTCCCCAACACACTGTAGAGCAGAGTCACGGGCTTCGCATGAATGACGGGCGGCCGAACCCCTTCCCAGAGGTAGAACTTTGTGTAATCGCCGATCTTCCCAATATCCGGCGCGAGCCATGTCTGATCCAGCCGAGCGGATCTCCGCTGAAAGCACATGCTGATCTTCGGGTTGCGGGCGTCATACTTCAGGATCGAGAATGGAATCCGCATCTCAATCGAGTACCCATCCGAGTTCATCCTGGCGGCTGCTTCCCAGTCCCCGGCCCACTCCGTCTTGGCTGTCTCGGATGACTGTACCTGATGTTCCTGGGTGCCGCATGCATTGACCCGAAAATAGGAGAGGCCCGAATCCTTATACTCGCTGAAGAGGTCCAGAAAGACGGTGACATTGTCGTCCGACCAGAGGTTGCCTCCACGCTTCTTCTGCTGAGCGCGGATTGCCTGAGGCTGAGTGTCCTTACAGTCGAAGGCCATGTACACATTCTTGTTGTCGTATGCTATCCGGGCAATGGTCTTCTCGGCAGCGGGCGAGCCGGTATCCGTGTAGATGAAGTCGCTGATCGCTGGCACGGACTCCCAGCAGGCGTCCGAGAGATCGCCGTCAATCACGGGAGGCGTATCGAGCATCACCGCCTTCAATGGTGTACTGGCATAAGCCATGCCGCCGAAAACTGCAATCACCAGCAGAATCAGAAAACTCACTCGTCCCATTGGTCCCATCCTATCCATACTACAGACGGTTTGCCCGGCAAAAGAGTTGAATCGAAACTCTGGTCTCATAGCGGGGTTATCAGCTTCAGCAGGACGGTGTTCCTGGTTTCATCGGCGTTTGGGTCGCCGTAGATAAGAAATGCATCCATGCCGGCCCGCACTCGCTGGCGGTAGAAGAAATACAGGTTCGACTTGCCGAACTGAGTTATAACCCTGCCGCCGAAACCCTTCTCAGGGCTGATGTCATAATTCGTGGAGACAATGGTCTGACGATACGTCCCGGCCTCCACACTCGGCTCGCCGATGTGCGAGTAGCCGAACCTCAACTGTGTGCTCAGGTGGTCGGACATCCGAAATCCCTTGGTGAATCCCAGGTAACGGTAATCCCCGCCAACCTGCCTTCCGAGGGCAAGCTCGACGCTCCCAGCACGATAAATGTCCTTCAGCGACCAACCGTATTCGGCCGTCACAAACCGGTCGTGGTTCGGGGGACGGTCATTATCAACATAACTGAGTTCGATTGACCGGCCATTGCGAAACTCCAGCGAGGCATAAGGCGCCACATAGTTGTAGAATCGGCTGCCATCGAGGTGGTCGGTGAAGTAGGATTCGATCCCACAGTTCCAACTGCTTATGCTGCCCTTCTCAGGCGAGTCATACAGCCCCAGCCAGGTTTCCCATTCCCTCAGGCCGGTATCCGCATCTATGCCGAGATAGGGGTCGAAGTCATTGTCGCAGATGTTGCGCCTGACAAACCATTCGAGGTGCCGCGCGCCGTTCTCGGTCCATACTCCGTATCTGGCCAATGAGCCATGTTTCGGATCCGCGCTCGATCCAGTGTTCAGAAAGTCATAGTTGAAGCAGATATTGCGCTTCTCGGTCCTGCGCCACTTCCCGCCGATGGTGGTAAATGACGTAAGATAGCTCCCGGTTTCTACGTCGCTAAGCGCACCGCCAAGCCAGACCCAGTGGTCCCCATTCGGTCCGAACTGCCTCCCAACCTGGCCCACGGTGTAGGATTCATGGCCGAAGGTGCTCGCGTTCAGAAATGCGACCTTAGTCTTGCCGACCAGGCCTACGAGCTTCGCCCCGGCGTCTATCTCTCCGATTCGGCGGGTGTAGCAGACCCTGGAGCCCGGGAAGTACTGCATCCCCTCGCGGAAGAACGGCCTGGTATCGTCCAGCCAGCGCTCGGTATAGGTGAAGTCAACGATGTCAACTTCTTGCTCGACGTTGCGGAAATCGGGATTGAGGGTGAGAAGCCCCGACAATCCCGGCGTGAGCGCATGCTTGATATCCAAGCCGAGTCCATTCGGCGCGTCGCCGGAGCCTGTGCCTATGAGCGCATAGCCCATGATGATCGGCTTGGGGCGGTAAGCCGGCGGCCGGACTCCCTCCCAGCGATATATCTTCGTCAGATCCGGGTTCTTCCCAGTATCGGGCGACCAGAACTCCTGCGAAAGCCTGGCATGCTTGCGCTCGAACGCAATGGAAATGTTCGGCTTCTGCGAATCGTACTTCAGGATGGAGAAGGGGATGCATATCTCCACCGAATAGCCGTCGGGATTCCTCTTGACCGCCGAGCTCCAATCGCCGATCCACTCGGTCTTCCCGGACTCGGAAGATTGAACGCTGTGTCGTTGAGTGCCGATGGCATTCACCCGGAACTGGTTGAGCGCCGCCCATCGCTGTTCGCTGAACGGGTCTATCACCAGGCACACGCTGTCGTCCTCCTCCATCTCGCCGCCGCGCTTCTGCTGGAGCGCGTGGATCAGCTCCGGCTTGGAATCCTTGCAGTCGAAGGCGGCATAGATGTTCTTCTCGTCGTATGCGATCCAGGCGATAGTCGGCTCGGCTGCGGAAGTCGCTGACTCCACGTGGAAGAAGTCGGTGACCTTCGGGGCAATCTGCCAGCAGGCATCCGAAAGATCGCCGTCAATGACCGGCGGCGAATCAACGGCCACCGCCTTCAGCGGCACCCAGGCATGCGACATGCCCGAGACAGCGATGAGTATCAGTGCGAACGTGAGAGCCTTCATCATATCATTCATTCGTGAGGATTCCGTCCTCTACCTCCTGATGAGCTTGTACTCCGTTATAGAACGAGAGGGAGAGGAGGCTAAAGAGTAGAGATGAGGGGTGAGGAGTGATGGGGCAAGAAGCCTTTTCACTCCTCGCCCCATCACTCCTCACCCCATCGTTATGGTATGGAATGAGTCTGGGGTGCTGCGCCAGGATTCCAATTGAGGGTGCTGAAGTCAGAAACAGACATCACATGCCCGTCCACAAAGCCGATGTTATTCTGGCCAATATGACGTGGAGGAACGGGAAGCAGGGGTGGGCCGTCATTCTGATTCGGGCCCGGCTTGGAGTCGAAGAAGGAGACGGTCTCGGCCGGCGAGGCAACGTCCATCGCTCCGAAGTTACCTATGCGATCATTCATGCCATAAGACGGTCCGCCGGTCTTGTCGGTGGGGCAGACGAGGACCTTGGGGTTCTTGAAGTAGGTCTGGAGCGACTTATTCCAGTGATCTGAGGCGGGGAAACGGCCGTCATAATCAGCCGCATACATATGAAGCGCCGCGCTGATCTGCTTCACGTTGTTCAAGCAGGCGGTTCTCTGCGCGGCCTCCCTGGCCCTGGCGAAGACGGGGAACATGATGGCCGCCAGGATTGGAATGATCAGTACCGCCAATCCGCTGACTATCACGGCGGCAAGTGCTACTCCATATCCTTTGAGCTGAGGGTCTCGCCCCATCTGCACCAGGGCAATGACCCCCAATGCCAGGCCGATCGGCGCAGTGACGCACGTGCACAATCCGAGAATCCCAAGTATGAGGGCTGCAATCGCCAGCCCGCTCGTTCTTGGTGCAGGGGGCGGAACCTCTGGTCCTGAAGTCTCATTTCTCATCTCTTCCATCTCAGGCCTCCAATCCATACAATTCGCAGACTAGCCGGTCTATCTCCTGCTCTACCGACTGATCGCCTGCAAGTCGTTGTTCCACCAGCTTTACCATCCGGTCGTGGCGAGACTTGCCTGCCGGCGGCAGGGGAATTCGCTCCAGGTCAACCTTCTTCACGTGGGCGATCGTATGCGGGTTGGTCAGGCACTTTGCCTGGTAGTAAAGGCTCATCAACTTGGAGTTCAGGACACCCAGGACGAAGCGGAAGTCCATCTCACTGCGATTGTTGTACAGGAAATACAGCGACTGCTCGGGATACATGCCGGAGTCGTCGTATGCGGCGATGAGACGATCCCCGGTCTTGCGGATGAGAATCTTCGGCGAGGCCCCCAGCTTGCGCCTGTCAACCGTCCGCCCGGTGATGTTCTCCATCCGGAAGTCGAACCAATATGTCTTAATCACCGAATAACGATTGATGCCCCTGCCCTTCAGGACCGGCATCTCGGAGTCGCTGGTTTGGATCTCATGCACCAGTTCGGACAGTCCGCCGAACCCCGAGGTGCAGTCGCAGATATCGCCCAGAAGCGGCCCACCGGCAGATTCCATCTTCTCGATCAGCATGCCGATCATCGGGTCTTGTGGCCTCGCGAACTCATCCGTGAATTGGCTCTGATGGCACAGGGAGATCAGTTCGCCATACTCCGAGACGGTCATCGCTCCCGGGCCGGGAGGACGCTTGCGCAGGACAAAGATCATAGCGTCTGCAGTGACACCCGGGAATCGGATGCCGTGCATGACCTCCAGAAGCTCGCCCTCGGCCAGCAGGCGTTTTCTAAGATTGGAGAACTGGCTGTTGAAGGCGAGGCGATCGGGCACGATGAATGACAAGTAGCCGCCGACCCGGGTCATTTCCATGCCCAGGGAGATGAAATACTCGAATACATTCGGCATGTAGGAGTTTCCGCCGAATCGGGCTTTTAGCTGATCTACCCTGTCAGCGGCATATCCTCCTATCCCGAATCTCCCCGCCAGCGAGATCCATGGCGGATTGCCAATGACCGCATCGAAACTGTCTGGGAACTTGATGGGATCCAGGAGCGCATCGGCAAGCCGGAGGTTAGCCGCCGGAATGCCGAGGGCCTGCGCCTCATCGAGGGCCTCAGGATCAATGTCTATCCCGTAAAAGCACTTCAGCAGCCGCTCTCCGCTACTTGCCCTGCACCATCTGACCAGATAATCGTACGCCGCTCTGAGAAACGCTCCCCTGCCACAGCAGGGATCGAGGATCTTGAGCCCGCAAAGCTGATCGGGCGTGAAGTCGTCGCAGAGCCGGCCGATCGTATGGTGAACAATTATGTTAGCGATGGCCGGTGGAGTATAGTATGCCCCTCGTACATCCCTGACGAGCGTTTGCATGGTTCCAGTATACTCCAGTTTTGCAGGATGTCAAGCCATGGTCGAGAAGCGCATAAGCAGAGGGGAACAAGGTGCTGGTCTGCGTGACCTTGAAGCCCGGGCAGTCCGGTGACTATCTCGTCAGTCTGGCAGTCTAGTGCCCGATCTCAATGGACGTTGTGATGGGTGAATCTGTCCTCAGCAATTCATCGTTACCGACTCGGAAATAAGTCCCGTCCACCATCAATAGGGCTGACGGCTTGCCGGCGATCTCTCGCAGGGCAGCGATATGCCCATCCGACTTGATCCTCATACCTGCCAGCGGTGAGCTAAATCGGTTCACTATGACAGTGTCTACGACATCGCCGCGCCTGATTTCCACCCCCCGAGCGCCGGGTGCCTCGATCCGCTCGATCTCCGCAAGCGGAGTTCCGGCTTTGTATGGGTAGAGCACGGTCACAAAGCACTCTTCCTTCGTGAGGCTGGTAGACGCGGATAGGTGCCACTGATTAGGCGAGCCGTTGTCCGGCGGCACGTCGAATTGATTTGTCTGACTTAAGGCAAGGCTTTCAGGCCATGCGAAGTCGGCCAGCAGGCGGGCGTCGCCCTTGCTGATGGTCGCCTGGTTTTCAGCTAGATCCATCTTTTCCCACGAATGAAGCAGCCAGTCGAACCTCGATGCCTTGGGCGCCGAGACCTCATCAATCAGCACAAAGAAGTCCGGCCTAAGGAAGACCACGTGCCTGAGGAACTTGCTCAGCTTCCCATCATAGGCCTTTGCCGCATCGCCGCAGGCGTAGTCGAATGATTCGCCGAACACCGCCGATGTGATCCGTCCCTGAGCCGACCGCGACTGGAAGGTCTGTCCGTTGCCATTGACGAGAATTGAATTGTGCGCCTTGGTGAGCTTGGTCCATCCATAATGGTGCGGCGCGCCGTAGTACGGCCTGAACCCCGACTCAATCGCCAGCGGCTCGCCGAACGCCTGTAGGTAGAAGGCATTCTGGTCGGCATATGCGTGGCTGCACGACCCGCCCGGACTGCTTCTCATCAGGAAGAACGTCTCATCCTCATTCTCCAGGTTCGTGTGCATGGCCACCAGCCCCATGTCATAGAAGGCTCTCGAAGGCGGCAGGTCGGTCGGGGGCTTGGCCTTGAGCGAGTCATCACGGTGCAGGTAGTTCATCGGGTTATTCGATGGCGCGCCCATGGCCTCGGCATACCATCGAAAGTAGGGATTGCGGTTGATTGAGGCGAACCGATACATTTCGTTGGCGTGCCCGGAACTCGGCTCCAGCCATGAGCCGTCGCCGAACACCATTGACTTCGTGTGAGGCGGGATGCAGTAGAGCGCATACCAGCCGGTATTGCGGAAATAGGGCTTGCCGCACAGGTCCGCGCCGGTTGCCCCCTGGAGAGCGTCAATGAATTGAAGCGCCCAACTCATGTAACCGGCCCAATACCACGGCCCCTCGCTATAGCTGCCGTCCGCCCCGCCCCATGGAGGGTAGATGCACGTGTAAACGCTCAGAACGTACTCAAGCCATTCTTCGCACTCGGGGATCTCGCCCATGAAAGCGATGCTCGCCTCGCCAAGGAACATGAGCGCCCGCTGCGAATGGCTGTTGTAGGGCTTCGACTCGTATGGCATCCTGCGCAGAATCTCATAGAGCTCTCCCGCCCGAATCCTCATCATTGCTGTGACACGCGCTCGCTCCTCGGATGTCATGGTGTTCCAGATCCAGTCGTATGCCCGGCTCGTGCTGAGGGCAATGGGCATGGCCGTTTCGTCGTTATACCGGTAGCTGGTCGTGCCCTGAGGATCCCACTCGCAGAAATGGAGCATGATGCGCTTAGCCTCATCCGCATACTCCCGTTGGCCGGTCACGAGGTAGCCGAACGCCAGGTAGTCCAGCGCCGTGGCCATCACCCGTATGTCGCGGTAAAGCGTCCTCCAGGTTTCGATCACCCTCTTGTCGTCCGGATACCGCTCAGGCTCTGGCATCAGGGGCTTGTTGAACTGAGCTTCGATCTGCTTTTCGAGGTTCGGCCAGAGGTCCTTTCGAGCGCCGGATCGGGACTCTCTCAGCGACTCAAGCCCCTCCGGACGCACGAAGAGTCTGGGCCTCCCTCGCAAGACGCTCGCCCGCACCTTATCCATGGGCGGTAGAGTCAACCGGACGGCATCTTTCGGCATCGTGAAAGAGCGAATTGAGCTCCAGGCGGACGTCGTTCCGTCGGCGTTGATCGCCTGGTAGCGCCAGAACCACTTCCCCGCCTGGATAGCTTGAGTCGGCGGATGGAGATTGAGTTTCAGCCCCTCGACGGTCACTGCCTCGACGAAGTCCTTGCTCTGCGAATACTGGAGCGTATAGGTGGCGGCATTCGGCTCGGGCAGCCACAGGAAGGCCGGCGGATTCGTAGCAGACTCCGAGCCATCCGCTGGCATGGGGCGGATCATGGTGTCTGGAATCGGCAAGCCGGCGTCCAGGTATGACGCCGCCTCCTGGGCTTCGGCAGCCGCCATGAAAAGCACAAGGATTGCCAAAATGTAGTACAAGCTCTACTCCTTCGATGTGACCTTCCCGCCTCGGCGAAAGACCCCTGCCGTCCAGCCTCGATGAGATGCCATCCGATCGAGCAGGAGTTCCTGGGGCACGGCGCAGGCAAGCGGGAACAGGTCAGGTTGAGCGGGTTTCAGGACGATGCTCACCAGGTTCGGATGCGCCTCCAGCTCAACTGAGGTCATGAGGATCACCTTGCTTCCGAGTTCGGCCATCTCCAGGGCCATGCTCCTTACGAGATCGCCCCCGACTCCGTCAGAGGCGAAGAGCACTGCGAAATGCCCCGGCCCCACAATCTCGAACGGCCCGTGCCTCATGCTTCCTCCCGGCAACGCGCAGGTGAACACGTGAGCGCCTTCCTGGAACGTGAGAGCCGCCTGCCTGGCCGCCGCCATACCTGGCCCTCGAGAAACGAAGTAGACGGTCTGCGCCTCCCGCAGATGATCCCCCGCACGCTCGATCTCCTCCTGTCGAGTCGCCAGGAACTCATCCATGCTGTCGGCGGCCTTATCCAGCAAGTCCAGGCTGGGACACCGGTCCTGAACCGCGAACCCCTGGGCAAGGAGGATCATCACCGCCATGCTGTTTGTGTAGGTCTTGTTTGAGATTGAGGTTTCCTTACCCGCGAGCATGGGGAAGCTCATAGCCGAGCGCCGGGCAATGGTGCTTTCCGGATTGTTGGTGACGCTCAATACTTGCTTGTGAAACTTGAGCAGTTCGGCGACCTTCCGGGTCTCGACGCTCTCGCCCGACTGGGAAGTCAGCACCACGACGTCGTCGTCTCGGATCGAATCCATGCCATAGTGGAGCAACTCGCCCGCTTCCCAGAGAATGACTGGAGTTCGCGACTGATCGCCCAGCTGGCCGCGGATGACCTCGGGTACAAACTCAGAGGTCCCCATCCCGGCGAACGTAATGCTCCTCGGGCGGCGGGTCATCATCCGGCTCACCACCGTCATGAGATCCTCGCCCTCGCCACGATAGAACTCGATTAGATTCCGCAGAGCCTTGCCCTGCTCAGCGACTTCATCCAGAAACCCCATCGTCTTGCCTCGTACTCCTGCCCGCACTAGGAGGCGGATAGCGGTGTTAGTCGGGAGGTCGGTCCATAGCTGCATACCCGAAGCCCGAGACCGAAGCTCCCCCAGGCCGTAAGCTGCGCCTGAAGACTCCGTTTCGGACCGTCTTCAATGGCGATGGTCTGCCTTTCTGCTGTGGCCGTGGTGATGGTACAGTGCATCGGCGTGGTGGTGGACATGCTTCGCCTCCACGACCAGCCTGCCCTTCAACTCTCGCCGCGCCTCGTTGAAGAGCTTTACCATTCGCTTCCTGGACCGCTCATCGAACACGACTGCGAGATTGTTGAGATACTCGATACCGCCCTCAACCAGCGCGAGCATGTGTTGGGCCGCCGGGCCGTCGAACGCCCTGGTCTGGCCACACTTTATGTAGACCGGAGATGTATGCGCCGCCATGTACTGGCCCGGGTCTCCGCGCAGTCCTTTGCACCGAGCCGCAATCCATCCGCTGCCGGTTACCCGAATCTTCTCCTTGACCTGGAGCGCACGGCGGCCCGCCTCGGCTTCCTCGGCCGCGACGACCTTCCCGTTGCAAACGACCTCGAGCCTGGAGAGCGGCTGGAAGCATTCCGCGGTGGCATGGACTTCAAGCGTTCCACCGCGCTCAGGTAACTGAATCGAATCGCCGATGTGCGAGCCTTCAACCTTCAGGTCTACCAGCGGGCCGTTGGTGGATATCGTCCTCCCGGCGCGCACCGCGTTTGCCCAGTTGTCGTAGGTGAACGGCTCGTCCGTCGCGATCTTGGCGTAAGTGCGCCGCCAGCCGAGCGCCTGGCTCGCGCTCATCTTGTCGGTGCCGGCGACTACCGCCACCCGGTAGCCGCAATCGAGGTACCGGTACCATTCCTGGACGGCAAAATCGCGGTCGGGACGGATCTCCAGCGCATCCACCAAGCCCTTCAGAATCGGCACGGGGTCCTCTGTGAAGCCGCAGTAAGGAAAGTGCGGCCGAATCGAGATGCCTCCCTTTTGCCGGTTCTCGAGAGCCCACTCAGCGAGCATCATGAAATCCGGATCTCCGACCCAGGACTCGAACGGGCCGCCGGAGCACATCGGATAAACGGGCAGGCCCCGAGTTCCCAGCATGGATATGTGTCCCAGCATGTGGTTTCGGTTCTCCGTTCCGACATACACGATGGTGTCGTCCTCGTTGATGCCGACTCTGCCGATGAAATCGCCGACGTTGGTGAAAAGCCGCCCCCACTGGGATGCGAGAAGATTGACGACATTCACACCCTCCGCCTGCGCCTCGAGCCACGCCGTGTGAGGGCTAATGAAGTGGACATGCGTGTCTGCCGTCACCCAGCCTTCGCTGCGAAGATCTTTCCAGCGGTTGATTTCCAGCTCCAACACTTCCTGGCCGGGCCTGACGGTCACCTTGCGCCGTACCGGCTCGTACTCGAAGCCCTTGTTCAACTCCACGTACACGTCTCCGACGGGCATATCGGTCGGGAACTCGCCGGGCACGTAGGCATACGCGCGCCCGCCCACTACAACGTCCGCCCCGTAGTCTTCGAAC
>Ga0307379_10000542_pt1 | contig 62972 bp, 51 predicted proteins | sample UN2MG_FD_202237 | JGI IMG/M metagenome (GOLD analysis project Ga0307379, IMG submission 202237) | Soil microbial communities from Risofladan, Vaasa, Finland - UN-2 | ecosystem: Environmental > Terrestrial > Soil > Coastal area > Acid sulfate soil | place: Finland: Risofladan, Vaasa | collected... | reverse complement strand
AGGTTTCCCTGCGCACGAAGCACGTCGCCGACCTTGCCCTGGCTGACGGAGAGATCGCGCTGCCACGCGGCGTTTCCCGGGTCCGAGGCTGCAAGGCGCTCGCTGATGGCAAGCGAGACGCGGTACGACTCAAGCGCCGCCCCAAGGTCTCCCTGCGCACGAAGCACGTCGCCGATCTTCTCCTGGCTGATGGAGAGATCGCGCTGTAGCGACGCGTTTCCCGGGTCCGAGGCCGCAAGGCGCTCCCTGATGGCAAGCGAGGCGCGGTACGACTCAAGCGCCGCCCCAAGGTCTCCCTGCGCCACAAGCACGTCGCCAACCTTGCCGTAGCTGATAGAGAGACCGCGCTGCCACAAAGGTATGTTTCCCAGGTCGGATGCCGCCAGTCGCCCCAATGCCGAGCTGGCTGATTCCAGGAGCGAGAACCGTGTTGAAAGCCTGACCTCGCTTGCCAGAGCGCCCGAAAGATCGAAGATATAGCGCATGCACAGCATCCCAACTTGCATGGGCTCGATCTCACTGAGATCGAGAAGAGAAGCCACCCACCCCAGTCCCGGATTCGGCTGCGCATCGCCCGAAGCTGCTATATGCTCGGCCACGCAGCGGCTGGCGCCGGCAAGCTCGCCCTGCGTTATCAGATCGCCGGAGTAGTAACGCGCGGCGCGCGGGCGGTCATCCGCGCCGATGAGGTGATACATCAGTTCCGTTTCGCGAACAGGATCATCGCTGCCGAGAGACTCCAGGTGGTCGGCGCTGGCGGAGTGCAGCCGCTTGGCGGTCTCGGCATCGGCCAGGTTCCGGCGAAGCACGGCCGCGCGGGTCTGCGCGTGGAAGAAGTCCCATTGGCCCTGCGCGCCCCGCTGCACGAGGTGCGCTCGGAAGCTCCTTCGCAGAGCGCCAAACCGCAGCGGGTCCCATGTTTCATCAGTCAACCGTGTTAGCAGCGCTTCCATGTCAGACTCGCGCCATCCGCTCCGGCTCACGGCGATGAGGTTCGCGAATCCGCGTGCCCACTTCTGTCCGTAGAGCTGCTCGGTGCGCTCCAGCATGTTGTCATAAAGAGTCTCAACGTCCGGCGGCAGCTTCTCCGCTGTGTCAAGCAGCAACGCGTGAAGCCTCTGCTCTGGTGTGCCGGTGAACTCCCTGTCCGCACGGGCGAAGTCGTCGGCGTCCAAGAGCAGAAGCTCCTCCACCGCCAGTTCCAGCCAGAGCGGTATGCCCGCCGTGAGGGTTCCATCCGGCAGCTTCTTGGAGACGAGCACATTGAGCACTTCCGGGTTCGGGGTTTTGTGATACCGACGGCAGACGGATCGCACTATGTCCCGCGCCTCCAACTCCGTCAGGAGCGGAAGATCCTTCACGTCAACCCACGGGCGCTCGGCCAGCGCCTCGGACTCCCTGCCGGGAATGGCGGTGGCGATGAGGCGGACATTCGGGTGCAGGATGCGCGGGAACCAGGTGACGTAGCGGCCGGATGGAGTGCGCTCGAACTGGTTAAGCGCGTCTATCAAGCAGACTACCCGGCTGTCTGCGGCAGCCTGTGAAAGCAGCCTGCTCAACACTTGCTCCAGTTCCTCTCGTGGCGTGCTCTCGTTGGTGGGGTCCGGTATGCGCAGATGCTCGGCAAGCTCGAATATCCAGCGGCGGAGAATCGCGTCCACCTGCACCGAAAGCCCGCTGACACCCGCGGCGTGAGATAGCAGGAACAGCTCCTTGTCTTCAAGCTCTCGAACCAGCTTGGCGAATGTGGCGCTCTTGCCGGAGCCGGATCGCCCCACAAGGCAGATGCCTTGCTTCGCGTTCTCGCTCGTGGGCGAAGTCGCGAATCCGAGAAGTTGCCCGATAAGCTCCTCCCGGCCGACGAAGTCCCGGCACTGGGTCTCGACAAACTGCTCCAGCACCAGGCTCTCCTGCCGCTGCCAGGTATCCGGCGCGAGCCGGGCGTAGTCGCGGGTTTCCTCCTCCAGGTCCTGCCACAGGTCTTCAAGAACCTGCCTGCCCCATTCTTCAAGGCCGATGACCTCTTTGTTCTCATCATCCCAGGCGGCGTGATAGGTGCGGACACGGTCCGGCATGCCCCATTCGCGCATCTTGTCTTTGATGCGGGTCTTCAGTTTCTGCAGGCGATCGTGTCTGTCCTGCGCATCAGGGTCATTGGAATGCTTGTCGCTGTAGGCTGCGGCGGTCTGCGGGTCCATCCGGTCATAGGGAAGAGTATCTCTGAAGTAGAACCGGCTGCGCCTCCGCTGGTCGGTGCTTTCGATAACCCCGAACTCGATCTCCAGCGCGGTGACGCTCTTGCCGGATATGTCGCCCTGGAAACCCGCTTCCTGCGCCGCGGCGGACATTCGGTCTTCAGGGGGAATCCATCCGTAGCGGTCACCGATCAGCGCAATCAGGAATGGACGGCTTCGCTCGATCTCCGCAAGGCATACCTTGAGGACGAGCAGCTCCTTCGATTGCGCTTCATCCACGGATACCGTCTCAACGCCCCAGCGCAGGTCAATAGGTTCCAGGTGGCAGAACCGCTCCTTCAGGCGCTGTTCCAGCTCGGGGAAGACGTGGTCGCGCAGGTAGTCCCGCTCCGCCTGCATATCAGTGAATGTGCTTGTTACAAATACCGGTCTCGGTTTCCATATTGCCCAGGATGGCACTGCTTGTTCTCCTCAATGCTTGGTGTCAACCGCAACGCGGAAGCCCGTATCCCGGACTTCCTCGGCATCTACTATGCCCCGGGCACTGCAAGTCGCCACTCCCGCAATTCAGTCAGCATTTGGTCCTACACTTGGCGCACTGGCTGTCGATGGCACGGACGTTCCGATGACCTCCTCGATCGCATTAATAGCCCGGTCACGGGAACGGCCGTCCTCAACGTAGTAGTTCAGAAACATCTGATCAAACTGTCTCATCTCCAAGAGCACCCTCGGGGCGTGCCAGGTGAAGATGGTCTGGTAGTAGCCGACGCCAGGCTTAGGCGCCATCGATTGGCAATAGAACCAGTCGCCAACTATCAGCGTGTTCTCGCGGCGTGCCGCCTCGGTCGTCGCTACGCGCACAAGGGATTCGGGCATCGACTCCAGGAACCTGACCAGCGTTTCCAGCCGAACGTTCCTCGCCTGCTGGCCCTTCTTATCGTAAGGTACACTGGGGTCGATGAGCAAATCACAGCCTGCGTTCACGGCGTGTTCCTCGAGAGCCATTCTTTCGCACCACTGGAGCATCCGATAGTGCTCACTCCGCGGCTTAGGGTAGTCGCGTTTCAGCCAGACAGGATCGCTGAAGTGCTCTCTCGGCAGACTGAACGAGGAGAAAGCTCCCCTCTGTCGTATCCTGCAGTGGCTGGCGAGTTGACGCACACGCTCCGCATATTCCGCGATCAACTGCGTGCGAGTTTCGGGGTATACTGCGCACTCAAACCTGCCTTGTGCCTTGCTTCCGGCTTCCATCACGGCGCGGTCTATGTCTGACTGCCGTTTGACCAGGTTCTCCAGCAAACCATAGAGTTCTTCGTCAACCTTGATCGCCTGGAGACCCTGGATCATCTGGCCGGGGTCCACGTCTATCGCAATCGGCAATATAGGTACGCCCCATCCCATGGCGTAGCCGATCTCCTGGTGGACCCACGGCCGGTCTTTGGAGTTGGCGGTAAGTACCGGGACGAATACGTGTGAGGTCTCGATCAGAGATTTTATGCCCTCTGCAAACGGGTTGCCTAATCGCAGGTCCCGGTCGAACCTCGGGACCAGACCGAGCCGTTCGTCCTCGAGGATCGCGACGATCTTGTCAACCAGTTCCTGGTCTTCCCGGGAGTAACTCAAGAACACACGATAGGGATGCATCTTAGCTCACCTTCTCCCTGCCCTAGTCCTTGTATATCCGATAGCCGAGCGACATGCGTGCGCTTAGCATGTCGGAAATGCCAGTCGAATCCGTTTCTCGAGCCTTTTCAATGCACCCCTATCACGTTCGCTCCGACAGACCACTACTTCCTTGTGTCGGAGCACCCAAGGGAGATCCATCGGATCACATCCATAAATGAACGAGACAATCTGGCGTTTCTCTTTCCCGTGTAGCATTTCGAGGTGGAAACTATTCCACTCGTGCTCGGGGTGTGGTTTTTTCAAATGTTCAGGATTTGTTGCCACAGCAACGAGGCATTTCGCGGACGAAAGAGCGTCGTTGATGACCTTGCCGAAATCCGTATCCGTCATCTCCTCTTCGCTGAAGAAGGAAGAGAGGCCGGTGTTCTTCTGGATGTAGTTGTACACCCTCCTGGCCAGTCTTACGTCCTCGCCGCCATAGGAAATGAACACGTCAAATCCCTCTCGCCTGGGCAATCTGCCTTCGATGGGAGTGGGTCCTTTATCACGCTCGGTCTCGGACAGTCTCAAGTATCTGGAAATGATACCCCGAGCTATCGGGCACAGATCATAGAGAACGCCTCTGCGCTTGCACTCCATGAACTCCCTGATCTGCTTTTCGTTCCGCCAGTCCCTGATATCCTCAAGAAACTTCTCGACAATCTGCTTGGTCATCTTCGCATCGACTTCTTGAGCGCTTCGATATAGCCGATCAGGCAGGAATTCGACCGCACCGCTTTGCAGCAGGCTGTCGAACTTCGAAGTCTCAAAAAGACCGATCGGCGCGTCTACCAAGCGACGGCGCTTGGAGCCATGCGCTCCTAGGCTTCCACCCATAACCTCGCCATCAAGAAACACAACATCGCTAACGACACGGATGTTGGCAATTCTGTCTACCTCTATGCCAAAGTCTTCCGCCCGTATATTGAGAAAGCAGTCAGATATGGCTTCGACTGATTCACCTTCCACATCTGCTATTCGAACCGAGTCAGGGCCTGTGAGCCACCTGGGCGTTACCAAGTGCTCCTCGAAATCCTCGATATGCCGATCGGGCCTCTGTTTATGCCAAAACCGGCGTGCTTCCGCGAACTCAGGACGATCAAGAGATCTCCCCAGATCGTCCTTGAAGACGAACCGTTTCCCATTCGCGGGATCTATTATGAGGAGTTCCTCCCGGAGTTCCCGCTCAATGGTGTCGGACAAACGGCATAACTCTACCCATGAATCGCAGCCTCCGTTCACTATGTTCCAGCCTGTTGGAAAGATATCCCGAAAATAAAGACAGTAATACTGCTTACCCTCCATCCAAATGACCGGCAGCGTCCCTCCGCTAGCGTACCTAAACGGGGAGTTCGGCTGCTCTATCACCAGTTTCTCGCCCTCGCCCTGCAATAGAAAAGCATCCAGTCTTCGCTGCAACTCACGTGTCTTCCCCTGGCGTTCCCCCATCTTGAGCCTGACTTCAGTCTTACCCGACTCATTCCAAACAACGTAAGACTGTCGGTCGAACTGTACCTCAAGCTCTATGCCGAGGCCAGATCGTTTGAGGACCAACGCTTCAAGCAGCACCTCAAGGTATCTGTTCTCCGCTTCATAGAGCCTGCGAACAAACTTGCAATCGGAATAATCCACTTCACATCACTCCTTCTCTATGGGCAACGCATTTCCCGATGCCTGCCGCGATCTATCCTGTCTCGATCTTGTATCCGAAGGCCACGATGGCCTTCAGTGTCTCCATCGCGGTGTTTCCGTCGTATTCTTTCTCCGACTCGGGCAGATCAGAGTACGGCACCAGGTCGGGATGCGTCTTGGCCGCGTCGTTACGCTACGGACCCTAGGTCCATCCGTCAGCCATGCGTTGCTTCGCCCAAATGTCATGGGCGTTTTCCGCGAGGCGCTCGGTGAGCCCAAGCAGATCCTCACTTAACTTGATATCTGATGTGTCAATCGGTTTCGGTGCGTATGACAACTCCAAATCATTCCCTTTCACGAGCGCTTAGCACAACTCCGTAGGTCGACAATCGTATATCCCGCTAGCGCCAGCACCTTCGGTATCCCTCGGACTAGTTCCCGGTCTTTGTCCTTCTCGTCGTCCGGTAAATCTCTGTTTTCGACTCTCCCGGATCCTATTGCCTCGGCCAACCACTTCTCCTGCTGTGCAATCTCCTCATCAGACAGCTTCTGCCACGGGCACATCGCGGGGTTGGTCTTGGCTTCATTGGACTTCGGGGGATCCCCGTATCTCCATCCCGCGGCCAATTTCGCTTTCAGCCAGCGCGTATGCTCTGCCTCGGAAAGCTGCTCAAGGTAAGGCCCGGGAAAGTCAAATGGAGGGTCATCACTGCGCGCCGGGATCATCACGTGACCAATGGAGCTCAGCTTGCTAGGTATGTCACGAACGGCGTCTTCGTTCTGATCCTGCAAATGCTCACTAAGCTGATCGTACGTGAGGGACGCCTCGGCAGGTGCGCCTGGTTTGCCCTTAAGGCTCACGCAATACACCTCGTGATTCGCCCGCGCAAGCTTGTCGAGCAGTTGTTTGCTGTCAAGCTCAGGTTGCTGCACTATAGCCAGGAACTCCAGCCCGTCTACGTGCAGATTGAGCTGCGCCTCTGACGGCAGGCACGAACGCTCAAAGGTATTCCTGCCCGACAGCGTGCTCATTGTGATGATGGCTTCCATTGACCTGACGCCGTGCTTATACTTGGATGTCTGCAGGAACGCGCGCAGCAGACCGCTGTCAATGCTGAGAGTCCCTTCTCCGTCTGGCTCCGAGAAAAACTGCGATGCATGTCGCTGCATCAACTGACGCAGGATAACGGCTCTGCGTATGATGAAATGTTCATCGCCCCCCAGAACACTTTCATCTAACCTGTTCGGCCCAAGAATATTGACAAAACCGTTCAGCCTGCTTACGAAGTCCGGGCCCTTGGCGTCCTTGAAGTCGTGGGCCTCTTGCTTATCCTCACCCGACGACATCTTCAGAGCTTCCTCGTCGACCGTCCGGTCGAACTTCTCTATTCGAGTGCGTGTGCCGCCAGCAAACACGAAAATCGCTCGCCCGATATGATAGGTGATCTGCGCATCCTGAAACTCGCCGTCTTGCATCGGCGAGAGGAAGTAACGCAGCCATCCGGTTTTCTGACCGTTGAGCGTGGCGTCAAACTCATCCCAGAACACCAGCGGCATTTTTCCGGATAGGCTGATGTCTCTGATCTGGTGGAACGCACTGACCAGTTCGGCCGGATCATTGAACTGCGACAGATTGAACGTTATTGGCTCGATGACAACTTGCGTGATTGACTTGGCTACTTGCTTTACGCCATACGATTTCCCGGATCCGGGAGGGCCAAAAACCGCAATGCACAGCGGGTTGCCCTTGTGGCTCGTGCTGTACTCGACCATGAGGGAATGGATGCTGCGATAGCCCTCGATCTCGTGCCTGTCTGCAGTGGTGAGGCCGCCAAACTTGCCAAGTGGAATCCCCTCAAGCCCCACGTCCAGCCCATCGACGACAATGCTCCTGGCCATTTCATTAAGCGAGCAGTGGCTCTGGTTTCCCGTACCGCGCCCCGAACAGACGTCGTCCAGAATCGTCCAGAATCCGGGAGCAGTCCTCTTTGCCTCAGACGATGGATCGTGCAGGAATCGGACAGGGTCCTGAACTGACGCCACCTGGAGAGGTTCCCTGCCCGACCACATGGCCTCTACTACAGCACTGACAGGGAATGTCGGCGCGTTCAGGCTCTCCTTGGGGTGCTGCGAACCATAGCCCTCGATGTGGAGCGTCCGCATCGCCTCCATACCCGACTGAATCCCATCGTCAATTGTGGAGGCGTCAGGTTGCAGGATCAACTCCCGTGTGATGCTTGCGGCGAGGCAAGTGTTGTAACCGATCATGCCTCCCGGATATTCGCGTCCCCAGGAGGCCTCAGCGGACTTGGGATCGAAGAAGAGCTTGCATTCCGAGCATATCTCCGTGCTGTCAGACTTCCCTCCGCTTACTTGCGACAGCCGCAGCACACCAGCAGTCCCTACGGACACGATCACGTGTGCGCATCGGGACAGACCATTGATCATGGGATTGTGCGTAAGCTCCCAGAACAGGTCTTGGGCTGTCCTCTCCCACGACAGGCCACGGCTGATATTGACTTCGGTGCGTCTTAGGTCATTGACGGTCATCACGGCAATAGTGTGCGATGCGCAATTGGCGATAAGATGTTCCCATAATGCTCCCTGGGCGACGGGGCTGGCTACTTTGCACACTATCCATGCAGCAGTGGTCTTGCCTAGAACGGCCTTTGGCCAGATCTGCTTTCGTTCGCGGAAGCCGAGGTTAGCGTCGTCCAACACTACCACATCGGCACGCACGGGATCATCAGATAGACGCAGATGCGCGGCTCCAGTCTTGTCACTGGTATCGCACTCCTTAGCAGGATCCAGGCCAAGAAACTCCTCAACGCGCCAAACCCATTTCTTTGTTTCCTTGGCGCTGTAGACCTTGGGCGCCCACATCGCGTATGAGTGATGGTAACGGCAGTCGCGAGTGTTCAGCCCATCTTCCGGTATCTGCAAGCGAGACACTCTGCAATCAACTCGGCCCTCGCTTCGGAGTCGCTCCGTGATCGCCTCAACAACGTCCGCCAGCATAGCTGCTCCACCCGGCTGGAAACAGACCCTTGTTGTATCGTCAGCATTCCAGGCCTGCCCTTTATCCTTGTCCTTGCGCAGCCTTGCTATATTCCAGTCCGCCGTGACATCGCCAGCGATGACAATGGTTTTGTCGTGATTTCTCTTATCAACCACAGCCTGTTACCTCCCACTAGAGTGCGCCTCATTACTGCGTTGTATTTCGGGCTAATATTAGCGAATACCTGCTTGAATCAACTCGTCTTGCTGGTGTGTTACTTCAGCCACCCGCTCGGATCGCAGACGAACGGGTTGAGCTTGAGAGGCTCGTGGCACAACCCTCGAATGAGCACGTCCTGGCTGCGCCAGAGTCTCTCAAAGCAGCCCCCGGTCGAACGTCTCGCCGGGGTCGAGCTTGCCGCCCGGGAAATCCCATTTGCCGGGATTGCCTCTGGAGTTCATCGAGCGCTTGATGAGAAGGCAACGCCCGGCATCATCCTTGATTATCGCGTTGAGTGAAAATGAAAAAGGTTTCTCCATATTTACTCCTCTTTATCCGGGTGGCGCGATACTTTCATGATCGCTCCTGCCCCAGCAATGCAAGAAGCTTGTGTCCTTTTTCCGCCCGCTCGTCTTGAGCCTTCTCCAGGATCGCGGTCAGTTCCTTCACGCGGGGCACGTCTACCCTGCGCCCGGCAAGCTGGAACATTACCTGGAGATTCAGCTCGACGTTCGCCGCTTGCACGGGATCACCTGCACTGCGCCAAAGTTCTACTGAGCGCCTGTAGTGGGACTCCGCCTCAATCCAGTTCCGCGCGGGCACATCGAAGTGGAATGCGAGTTCGTTGTGAGCCATGGCCACTGCTCGCGTGATCTCAGGCCCAATGCCGTTTTCGTTGATGCCGAGCACGCGGCGATAGCACTCCTCCGCGCCTGAAAGGTCTCCCATGCATCGCAGCGTCCACGCTAGGTTATTCAAATCCTCCGCGACCTTTGGATGGCTCGATCCGAGGTTCCGCTCGTCCGCCTCCAGCGCTCGGCGACACAGCGGCTCGGCGGCGGCGTAGTCGCCTTTGGAATAGAGTAGGAATGCAAGGTTGTTGACACTATTAAGCGTATTCGGATGCTCCGGCCCAAGCACGCGTTCCCTTGCCTCCAGCGCTCGGCGAAGCAGCGGCTCCGCTGCATCGTAGTCGCCTTTGGAGTCCAGTAACAATGCAAGGTTGTCGACGCTCACGAGCGTATCCGGATGTTCCGGCCCGAGCACGCGCTCCCTTGCCTCCAGCGCGCGGCGATACAGCGGCTCGGCGGCATCGTAGTCGCCTTTGGCTTTGAGCAAAAAGGCAAGGCTGTTGACAGTCCCCAGCGTATCCGGATGTCCCGGCCCGAAGATGCGCTCGCAGCTCTCCAGCGCGTGGCGATACAGCGGCTCAGCGGCATCGTAGTCGCCTTTAGAATAGAGCAGCACGGCGAGGTCGCAGACGCTCGTCAAGGTATCCGAGTGGTCCATCCCGAGGATGCGCTCCCTGCCAATCAGCGCGCGGTGAAACAGCGGCTCTGCTGCATCGTAGTCGCCTTTGGAATAGAGCAACGCGGCGAGGTTGTTGACGCTGGCCAGCGTAGCTGGATGCTCCGGCCCGAGCACGCGCTCCCTTGCCTCCAGCGCGCGGCGATACAGCGGCTCTGCAGCGTCATAGTCGCTCTTGTCCTCGAGTGATCCGGCAAGGTTGCCGACGCTCGTCAGCGTATTCGGATGCTCCAGCCCGAAGACGCGCTCAAAACCCTCCAGCGCGCGGCGAAACAGCGGCTCTGCAGCGTCGTAGTCGCCCCTCTCGATGAGTAACCCGGCTAGGTTGTTGACGCTGGCAAGCGTATCCGAGTGGTCCGGCCCGAGGGCACGTTCCCTGGCATCCAGCGTGCGGCGAAACAGCGGCTCTGCGGCGTCGTAGTCGCCTTTGGAAAGGAGCAACCCGGCTAGGTTGTTGACGCTGGTAAGCGTATCCGGATGCTCCGGCCCGAAGACGCGCTCAAAACCCTCCAGCGCGCGGTGAAACAGCGGCTCTGCTGCATCGTAGTCGCCTTTGGAATAGAGCAGCAAGGCGAGGTTGTTGACGCTGGTAAGCGTATCCGGATGCTCCGGCCCGAGGGCACGTTCCCTGGCATCCAGCGTGCGGCGAAACAGCGGCTCTGCGGCGTCGTAATCTCCTGCGTCCTGGTGGAAAACGGCCACCTCGCTGCAGTTTCTGGTAACAGATGTCTCGTCCTCTGTTGCTTGCAGCACCGCTAGGGCTGCCTCATACACTTCGCCCGGATCATAGCGCTGTCGCAGCGGGATCCAGAAGCCATGAAGTTCCCATTTCCAGCGCTCTGTGGAGCGCAGACGGCGGAATGTGGGAATGTCGGCGAGCAGGTTCTTCAGCGCCTCCGATAACTTCAGGTCGCGCAGGAGCGTGGGCAGCTCGTCCAGCTTGCGATCCGTAGGATCAGCGGTCTCGCCGAAGTAGTCTGCCAATTGCCGGCGGAACGACCGAACGGCTTCAGCGTCCGTCAACCATCGCGACTGCACGGCGGCGCGGAGGAAATCGTGACCGAAGGTGAGCAGCCCGGCGCGATGAGCCAACGCGCTCTCGGCAGCGAGATAGAAGGGGGTCCAGAAGTGCCGCGGCAAGGATGCGTATTCCCCGCGCTCATTCTGCTTCCCAAGCAGGTCGAGCAGTTCCGCTTCAGTAAGCCCGAACCGGGAGCATGCAATGAAGCAGAGCGAGCGGCGAACGACATCGGGATGCTCGGGATCACGCCCGAAATCGTCGTGCCAGCGCGCCAGAATGCGGTTATACAAACTGGGCAGGTCCGGCGCGGCGAGATAAGCATCTGCCATGACCAGCAGACCCTCGTGACTGCCGAACTGGCGCAATTCATCCGCCACTGCACGCAGGTACAGTGGATTGCGCGCGGCGGGGGTGTCCACCAGTTTCGCCAGGAGTTCATCTGATGGCGTCTTGCTGTAGATCTTGAAGTAAGCCAGCGTCGCGGGTGCGATGTCGGCCTCATCAAACAGTGGCACGGGCAGCTCCGGCCAACCGCGCAGGCGCAGAGCTTCCAGGCTGTCACCCGGCAGCGCGGAGACGAGCACGCGAAAATTCGCCGAAAAGACGACCGGCAGCCAGCCAAGCTGCCGAGCCACGTTATCATCAGTAAGCTGGTTGAGCGCGTCGAGCACGAGCACAACTTGGCGCGAACCGGCGGCCTTCGCCGTCCAGTCGTAAAGCGCGCCCCTCAAGGCGTCCGGCTGGAGCGGGATATCGTCAGGAATGTCGAAAGCGCGCTTGAGTTCGCCGAGGATGCGGCGCACCAGCCCCTGCCAGTCGGCGCTCTCTGGTGTGCTGCCGATGTAATGCTGGATGATGAGGTCGTCGGCATGGTCTTCTCGCCAACGAGCCACCCATTCGGCGAGCAGCGCGGACTTCCCACAGCCGGACTCTCCAGTGAGCGCGAGGTATTGCTGTCCCGAAGAGATTTGCTCGTCCACGCGACTGAGCAGATCCTCCCGTCCAATGAACGCCAGGCGGCGGCTTTGCGCGTAGGCCTCATGGCGCATAGCCTCCTGGTCGATTGGATCGGGGGTTTCGCCTATTGGATACAGTCGGTCGATGACGTTGGTGAGATCCTGAAGAACCAGTTCGCCCAGCGCCTCCGGGGTGAGATAATTCTCCCGTGGTGGATTGTGGACCTTGCGCGCTGCATACGCCGCGCGAATGCTATCTTTGAGCTGCTTCAGTTTGTCGGCCGATTCTGGGCTCTCGCTGATGAAATCGGCGCTCTTTGCCCCATCGGGCAGATGGTTGAGATAGTCAGAGTCGCGGAAGTAGAAGAAGGCGTGGTCGGCCATCTTGGGATCGCGAAGCACGCCGTGGAGGATTTCAAGCTCGGTGACGGAGCGCTCGTGGTGTTCCTTTAGCCACTTTTCCCGCTCTTCGAGGTCAGGATCGATCTCCTCCGGCACCCAGCCGTAGCGTTCACCAAGCAGCCCGATGAAATACGGCCGGCAGCGCTGGATCTCCGCCAGGCAAATGGGCAACACTTTGCCCTCGGCCTTCTGCTCGTCGGTGACACCCCAGCGCAGATCAACCTCGCCCCAGACGACTCCGCGCTGCTCGCAGAGCTTCCGAAGCTGCGGGAAGACGCGCTTGACCAGCTCCTCGCGCTCCGCATGCATATCGCGGAATGTGGAAGAGATGAAGACACGAATTTCACGCCTTCCGTATGTCGGTTCTTGGCTCATGCAATCACCATACTTGACCGTCGTTGTTTGAAAGACCGGCGATACAGTGCTGCCTGAAGGGAGTGAGAGCGGTCTGGATGTTCACTCCACGAACATAATAGCACCAACATAGAGGATACGACAAGAGCTTTCTAGAAGCTGTCAGTGGTATGTCGCAGGTCGATTCCGGCTATGATCCAGATTCGTTGACTATCGCCGGATTCACTGAGTTAAGCGTGGGCGACCTCGTGGCACTAGAGTTGCCATTCGAGTGCTTCTTTTCCCCTTACATCATGAGGCAGTTCGACCAAATGATAACGCGTTGGCTGACATCGTAGCTTAGATCGAATGGTGTTCTCCATGTCTCCCATTCCTCGCCAACTGATACCGCCTGACCAGCCAGGCGGCTAGTCCGGTGTAGATAGCAACGGAGCACGCCCCCGCTCCCACTTAATGCACCAATGGCTTCGGGTACCTTGTATTGGATTTCGACTTCCAAGGTATCCGGAGCTATTGTTATTCTGTCTACACATGACCTGATCAGCTGCTTCTTCTCCGCATACGTCCCCGTTCCCATAATCTTGTCCGCCTGCGCCCTGTACGCCATCGCCGTGTCGCGGTCTATCTGAGGAGGCCGGCCCAACGCCTGACTAGCCAAAATCAGCCCATCCCGTTCGGCTGAGAGTTCCCGCAAACGGCTGTTCGCCCAGGTCGTGTCCGCCAGCCCGTCCTCAATCGCCCGGCGGATGTTGGCGAGTTTGGCCTCAATCCGCTCCAACTGCTCTCCATCGGTCGGGTTGTAGCCCACCGATTCTTCCCAAAGCCGCCGAAGCTCCTCATTCACCTGACGGGTAAAGCCGTTCGGGTCGGCACAGATACCGACCAGCTCGCGGAGACCAGCGATAACCTCCTGTTCCAAGCCCTGCTGCGGTACATACACCCCCGGCCCACATCCCATACCTTTTCGATAAGGCTGACTACCACAGATATAGTATGTGCCCTCTCCACTCCGCCGATACCCCATCATGTGGCTCCCGCAACGTCCGCAGACAAACGAGCCCCCGCTGAGCAAATATGAAGAGCTTCTGCTCCTGTTGGAAGCAGCCTGCAACCCTTTACGGTGAATGCTTTTGCGAACCTCGATTACCCTTTTGGCTTCGTCCTCCGTTATCAACGCCTGATGTGCGTTCTCGACGATAATCCACCCGGACGGGGGCTTCCAACGCTGGTTCTTGCCTCGCACGTTCCACACACCATACCTGGCATACTGGAGCAAGCAGTTCGGGTGCAGACGCGCTGTGCCATCTTGTCCTGCTGGCCGATCTCGGGTCTCAGGTGAGGTCAGTCAGGATAGAGAAATCTCCGCAAAAAAATCTCCTGCCCCCGGTTGACAAAAATATCCACCGGTTGTATAGTATAGATGGAACATACACTTAGGGGTGACCTACACTGCGAAGACAATACTGTCGCCGGCACGGTATGGGTGGTCCGCCGTGCTCGTGCAGCATGGGAAAACTATCCAGGTTGATAGAGCCCGTCGTTATTCTCGCGATCAAACAGCATCCGGGCGTCCATGGGTACGATCTAGCCCATCACGTCCAAAGGCTGGCGATGACGGATTCGGAGATCGAGGCTGGCGCGGTTTATAGGATTCTGCGGCAACTCGAAAGCGCGGGAATGGTGACTTCGACCTGGGATACAGTCGGCCCGGGGCCGGCGAGGAGATGTTACTCGCTTACAAAGGAAGGCCAGACGCACCTGATGGAATGGGCGCAGCTGATTGAGAAGCGCCGGCAGGAAATGGACAGGTTCCTAGGGGAGTTTCGATTGACTCAAGAACCTTCATCACCTGCAGCACAGGCTGAGCGTTGATCTTACGTTCTATAACCTGGCCGATCTGTAATCGCACACACGTAAAATTTTTTGCGCTGTGTTAGATGTAATTCACACTTAGCTGAGAAACACATCGATGCGCGCGTAGATAGGAGGTGCAAGAATGCGACACAGGAACATGTACTACGCAACCGGGCTTCCCGGCTGGATGCGGTTCGGCTACAGCCCGGGATGGGTTGGCCGAAGCCCCAGCGGACTGGGTCCGTGTGCTCAGTTCCTGCTAAGCGGCCAGTGGCCCACGCCGCAGATGCAGCAGGCAGGGCAGGGCGTGCAGCCCGCCGGTTTCGATCAGCTCACCGTGCTGAAGAACCAGGCTGCGCTGCTCCAGCAGCAGATTGATGCGGTCAAGGCTGAGATCGAAGAGCTGGAAAAAGAGTAGTCCGTTCCCGCCCTGCGGCGAAGGCTGAGATTCGTCAGTCTTCCGGAAACTACTCAAACGGCCCCGGCTGCGGCAGGGCGGGCATTTTTCAAACCAGGAGGGATAGCGATATGAAAGCTGCAGTATGCTCAACAGGAAACAACCTCGATTCCATGGGGGATCCTCGTTTCGGACGATGCGCCTACTTCCTCATAGTAGACACCGACACCCTCGAGTTTGAGGCCGTGCCGAACCCGGCGGCAGCACAGGGGCAGGGAGCAGGCATCATGGCCGCTCAGATCGTCGCAAGCAAGGGTGTGGAGGCGGTCATCGCGGGCAACTTCGGCCCGAACGCATTTCAGGCCTTGAATGCCGGCGGCATACAGGTCTACACCTGGGCCGGCGGGACCGTCCGACAGGCGATTGAGGCATTGAAGACCGGCGCACTCCAGCCTGTTGGAGGCCCGAGCGTCCAGGCACACTACGGTATGGGGCAAGGAGCAGGGCCGACGCCCGGCGCAGGTCCCGCCCAGGGCTTTGGGCCGGGTATGGGCGGCGGAGGCGGTATGGGTGGAGGCCGAGGGATGGGCCGCGGCGGCGGAATGGGCCGCGGGCGTGGTGGACGTTAGTCTTACCCGTAGACTGGATTTGTCATGAGGGAACCGTATACTCCCACAATAGCAGTAGCGGCAGGTAAAGGCGGAACCGGCAAGACGCTGATAGCGACCAGCCTTGCTTTGGCGCTGAACGATCAGTATCCCGGCAAAGTCCAGCTCCTCGATTGCGATGTCGAGGAGCCGAACGCGCACCTGCTGCTCAGACCTATGATTGACCGCACGGAGAGCGTCTCGATTCTGATCCCGCGCGTAGACAAGTTGAAATGCGACAGATGCGGCATCTGCGCGCAGGTGTGTCAGTTCAGCGCCATCGCTGTCATACGGGACGCGATATTGACTTTCCCGGAGCTGTGCTGCGGCTGCGGGGCTTGCATCTACGCATGTCCCAGGTTGGCTATAGATGAGGAGACTCGTCAGATAGGCGTTGCATCCAGCGGCCGCACGGATGAAGGGATACGTTTCCACATGGGGAAGGCCAATGTCGGAGTGCAGAGGAGCGGGCCGGTTATCAAGGCCACGAAAGAGTACATCGACCCCGGAATGATTAGCATTTTGGATGCTCCACCCGGAACCGCCTGCCCCATGCAGGGAACCATCGAGGCATCGGACTACTGCATTCTGGTCACAGAGCCGACCCCGTTCGGGCTCAGCGATCTGAGGGCGGCAGTGGATACATGCAAAGCATTGAGCGTGCCTTGTGGCATCATCGTCAACCGCGACGGCCCGACGGATCCCGGAATCCAGGAGTACTGTCGGCAGCAGGATATCCCCCTGCTCCTCAGGATTCCAGAGATCAGGAAAGTCGCCGAGGCGTATTCCAGAGGCATTACGCTGACAGCCGCAATGCCTGAATGGAAAGATCCGTTCCTGAACACCTACGACGCGATTGTTCAGAATATCAGCACGCCGACTGGAGGTGATGAGTATGCCAGGGTTTGATGGCACAGGACCTGCAGGCCAGGGACCAATGACCGGCGGTGGGAGGGGTTTCTGCGTTCAGCCGAATCCGACTCCCGGGCAGACCAATCCTGCATATGGCCCTAATGCGTTCAATCTGGTGAGCTGGCTCCGCAATCTGTGGACGGGCTCCGCCTATCCCGGTGCAAGGCCTCTTGGAGGCCGGGGCGGCGGAATGGGACGCGGCATGGGCCGTGGCCGCGGCAGAGGTAGATGGTGATCTGTTCCGCCCAATACCTGCGCCTGCCTCCCCTATGGTGGGAAGAGGCATGCCTTCAAGGTACGGAGTGCTCACTTGCAATTGAATGGACTAAAACAGCTAACCGTCGTGAGCGGGAAAGGCGGGACTGGCAAGACGACCGTTCTGGGGTCGTTCGCAGTTCTGGCGAAGGACAAGGTGCTTGCGGATTGCGACGTGGATGCCGCGAACCTGCACCTGCTCCTTCAGCCCAGAATCGAGGAGAGGCACGACTTTTACGGGGCTAAAGTCGCCGTTCGGGATGATAGCAAATGCATAGGCTGCGGAAATTGCGAGCTCAGGTGCAGGTTCGACGCAATCACGGTTGAGGAAGTGAACCGCTTTGCTTGCGAGGGCTGCGGCCTATGCACTTTGGTCTGCCCCGCGCATGCCCTGACGCTGGAAACCGTAAAGAGCGGCGAATACTTTCTCTCTGACACCGCATACGGTCCAATGGCGCACGCAAAGCTCATGCCGGGAGGAGAGAGTTCAGGCCGGCTGGTAACCGTTGTGCGGCAACAGGCGGAGGACATTGCTCTTCGAGATGACAGAGGCCTCGTACTTGTTGATGGCCCGCCGGGGATAGGCTGCACGGCCACGGCGGCACTGACCGATGTTGATCTTGCACTCATAGTGACAGAACCAACCCTCTCAGGGATACATGACATGCAGCGAGTGGTTCAACTGACTGAGCATTTCAGGCTTCGGACGGCGGTGATTATAAACAAGTGGGACTTGAATCCCGATAACAGCCGGCGGATACGCGACTTCTGCGAGAAGCACTCTATTCCAGTGGCGGGGGAAATGCCCTTCGACGAAACGGCGACTCATGCGATAGCAGCCGGCAAGCCACTTGTGGAGTTTTCCGACGGCCCGGCTGCTTCGGCGGTGAGACAGGCCTGGGAAAGAACCAGAGATCTACTGGTATGAGAGCAATGCATCCAAGTGGGGAGTTTGTACACGCACGCTGTTTTGCCTGCGGAACCCAGAACCAGCACGGCTTAGGCCTGAAGTTTCGAGCCATAGGAAAGCACAGAGTCAGCACCGAGTGCGTTCTGGGCGAGGAATACCAGGGCTACCCCGGAATCGTCCAGGGAGGGATTGTCTCTACCTTACTTGACTCTGCCGTGACGAATTGCCTTTTCAGCGATGGAATAGAGGCTCTGACCGCTCGCTTGAACATCAGATTTTCAGAGCCGGTTCTGGTCAACAGGAAGCTGACCGTCTCGGCCTGCCTCGTCAGGCAGCGTGGACGATTCTATGAACTCAAAGCCTCGATTATGCAGGATAACAAGCAGAAAGCATCAGCCGAGGCCAAGTTTCTGGGGGATAAGGCAAGACAGAAAGCGGGTGAGAAACGCGAATGCTAGATACAGCAAACTACCTCCGCAGCTCTCTCAGAGGCAGATCCAAGTATATATTGGTTTTGCTAACGGTAGCGGGGTTTCTCGTGGTTCTGCACTACGTGACAACATCCGAAAACCCGGCCTGCACCCCCAAAGTCTCAGACGAAATCGCACCAGTCGCAGCCCCGGAAGATGGCGATACCGAACCGAAAGGAGCAGAAAGGATGAGTAGTACAGTAGCAGTATCGACAGCAAGCTTTGACCGTGAGGTACTGCAGTCCAAAGAGCCCGTTTTGGTTGATTTCTGGGCGCCGTGGTGCGCGCCATGCCGGATGGTGGCGCCGATACTCGACCAGCTCGCGGCAGACTACGCCGGTAAGGTGAAGATAGTCAAGGTGAACACGGATGAGAACCAACAGCTTGCGGCGCGGTACAGCATTTACGGAATACCGACGCTGATTCTATTCAAGGGTGGCGAGCCGGTTGATCGTGCCGTCGGAGTCGAATCCAAGAACGTCCTCGCGGCCAGGTTGGACAAGGCACTGGAGCACTAAAAATGGAGCCGAAAATGGAAACGCGTATCTTTCTGGTAGACCCATTTGGGGAAGTGCGTCCATGCAATGCCCTGGAACTCAGTATGGGCAGTATCAAGGAGTGCACATTCGATGATATCTGGACCGGTTCGGGTGCGGACAAGCTGCGGCAGTCCGTTGCATGTTGTGGCAAGAACTGCTGGATGATCGGGAGCGCAAGCCCGGCGATAAAGAAGCATCGGCTCAGAGTCCTGCTTTGGATAATCAGGAACAAACTGCTCTCCGAACCTGTGCCCTTGAACAGAGGCGTATATGCAAGCTAAGCGATTCAAACACCTATACGGCCCTGTGCCGTCTCGAAGGCTGGGACGCTCACTCGGCGTGGATATCGTGCCTTACAAAGTCTGCAGTTACGATTGTATCTACTGCCAGCTAGGCAGGACTACCAGACTTACGAGCAAGCCCCAAGTGTTGATCAGGACGGATGATGTTATCCGAGAGTTGCAAAAATGGCTGGCGGATGGTCATACTGCCGACTACATCACCTTCAGCGGGTCCGGAGAGCCTACGCTGAACTCAGAGCTTGATGAGATGGTCGGAAAAGCGTCGCTCCTGACCGACATACCGATTGCAGTGATTACGAATGGATCATTGCTTTCGGAACCGGCGGTGCGGGCCGCGGTGTCGTGCGCTGACTTGCTTCTGCCGTCGCTTGACGCTGGGACCGAAGAAGTATTCTCCCTGGTCAACCGACCGGCTGACGGAATCCGTTTTCACGAGGTAATTGAGGGGCTTGAGCGTGCGCGGCAGGAGTTCGCCGGGGAGTTTTGGCTTGAGGTCATGCTTGTCCAGAACTTGAATGATTCCGAAGCAGAACTGGAAGCAATGCGAAGGATCATTGACCGGATGCAGCCGGACAAGGTTCAGATCAACACGGTCGAGCGGCCCTCTCGTTCAGGCGAGGCTCTTCCCGTATCAGATGCCCTGTTATCCAAAGCATGCGAGATACTCGGCCCTTGCTCGGAGGTAATAGCGCCGGGCCCAATAACAACCAAGGCTGATCATGCCTGCGAATCTGCTGAGGATGCGCTGCTAGATCTCCTTGGCAGACGGCCATGTAAGCTTCTCGACATCACGGCAGGGACTAACCTGCACTTACATGAGGCGGTCAAACATTTGCGACGACTTATGTCGAAGGGCCTGGTAATATCCATTGGCGCCGCCACAGACCCTTACTATTGCCTCGCAGAGCATGAAGGCGAGAAGCGCATACAGCGAGCGCCGTCCCAGCGGCGGAAAAAGCAAAGGACAGGCGTAAGACTAGACAGACAGCAACCTAATGAGCGTGGGGTCGTCCGACAACAAGACCATGATACTAACTAAGGAGCTTAAGTGAGCAACACGGAAGTAAATGAACAACCATCCCTTGCACAGCAATCCAGGAGAATCTCTCACGTTGTGGGAATTATGAGCGGCAAGGGAGGAGTGGGCAAGTCCCTTGTGACAGCGCTCCTCGCCACCGCTTTCCAGAAAGCCGGCAGCAGGACGGGAATCTTGGACGCCGACATCACCGGCCCCAGTATCCCGAAAATCTTCGGGGTGAACACCCGACCCGACGCCTGCGAACTAGGCATAATTCCGCCGGAGACCGGCTCTGGGATCAGGCTGGTTTCAATCAACCTGTTCCTGCCAAGTCCCGACGAAGCGATTATCTGGCGCGGCCCCCTGATCTCAAACACGATAAAGCAATTCTGGGAGGAGGTCTTGTGGGGGGAACTCGATTACCTACTGGTTGACTTACCGCCCGGCACAGCGGACGCGCCTTTGACTGTGATGCAGAGCCTACCGCTCGATTGTGTGGTCATAGTCACATCTCCACAAAACCTGTCGGCAATGGTCGTACGGAAAGCGGTCAATATGTGCCGCAGGATGCGTGTGCCGGTTTTGGGTTTGGTACAAAATATGGCCCATCTTGTATGCCCTTCATGCGGAGAGAGGGTTTATCCCTTTGGGAACACCAACGGAGCAGAGCTTGCCGCAAGCATGGGCATTCCCTATCTTCTCGACATACCGATTGACCAGGAGATTTCCAGGTTGGCCGACGAGGGCTCGATTGAGAGCTATTCGGAAAACCCGTTTGACGATAAGCGCCTGGAGATGGCAAATCTGATAGAAAGCGCTGCTTGGGCAAAGAAAGCCGATATCCGCGGTGAGAGTGACTCTGGTAGTTGACAATCTGGCTCTCGGTAGTCTCCGGTCGGAGCACGGGTTGAGCATTCTGGTGGAGTCAAGCAGTGGCTCGGTCTTGTTCGATACCGGGCAGACGGATGCATGGCTTGAGAACCTTGGTAGCCTGGGGGCGCATCTTTCGGAGATCAAGGCCATTGCTCTGAGCCACGGCCATTACGACCACGCCGGTGGACTGGGAGCGGCAATGCGGTGTCTCCCATCGGCGGAATACTATGCGCACCCAGCCGTCTTTGTGGCGAAGTATGCCAGGTCTGAGAACGGCTTGAGATACATTGGCATCCCTGCCGACGCAGCATCTGCTGGAGATGCCGCCTGTTTTCACTTCAACCGGCGACCGGTTGAAATACTGCCGGGCATAATGCTGAGCGGCGAGATTCCTATGCGCGGGGGACTACACCGGTTGACCAGCAAGTTCCTCGTCGCTGGCGACGAGGGGGTTGAACTGGATACGTTTGAGGATGAACAGTGCCTTATTCTGCGTGGGGATTCCGGGACTTCGGTTCTGCTCGGATGCGCCCATCGGGGCGTGGAGAACAACTTGCTCACGGCGATGTGTGTCGCGAATACGGATGAGCTGGAACTAGTGCTGGGTGGTTTGCATCTCGGCGGGGCCACGGAGGAGAGAATGTCCGAGGTTGCCGAGTTCTTCGATAAAGTGCGGATCAAGACAATCGCTTGCTGCCACTGTACCGGGAAGGCGGCTTACGAATACCTGCGAGACCGGCTCGGATCGAGAGTGGTTCTCGCCAGGGCGGGAATGTCGTGGCAAATCTAAACAGGAGGAGGAACAGAGTTGAAGATCGCGATTGCGAACGATGGCGGATATGTGTCCAGTCACTTTGGGCACTGCGCCGAGTATGAGCTGTTCAGCGTGGAGAACGGCAGGGTTGTCTCGAAACTGTCCGTTCCCACGCCCGCGCATGAGCCATGCGTGCTGCCCGAATACCTGGCACGGATGGGTGTGGATTGTGTGATCGCAGGCGGAATGGGCGCCAGGGCACAGCAGAGCTTCGAGTCGCACGGGATCGAGCTTGTCCTGGGCGTTCAGGGAACAATCGGTGACGTCTTACAGGCCTATCTGGCAGGCACGCTGGCAGGCGGCGAGAGCGCTTGTTCCCACAGCGGCCACGGCTGCGGTTCAAATCAGGAGCGGAACGATGGCTGCCAGAGTAAGTCCTGACAAGTGCAATGGCTGTGGTTCATGCCTGGCCGCATGTACAGCAGAGGCAATCTCGTTAGTCAACGAGATTGCCGTCGTTGATGATAATAAGTGCACAGAATGCGGGGCCTGCGTTCAGGCATGTGCGAATGATGCGATCGAGCTGGTGGTTACAGCACTACCTGTGGCCCCCGGAGACGCACGGCCGGAGACCGGAGAGATCATCCACTTGGAGGCTCGACCTGTGAAGCAGGGCGGCGCCGGAGTCCCATCAACTATTTCATCCCGCAAATGGCTCACTATTCTCGGCCGTGTAGCCGGGGCGGTAATCACCCTCCTGATAGACAGAGCTGCCGATGTTGGCAGGCAATCAAGGACTACCAGGTACGGTACCGGCGGTTGTTCGCCAAAGAGGTTGCGCCGCCGCGGGCGATCTGGCCGGTAGCCTGAGCTGCGGTGTGTTGGCATGAGACGCGCCTCTCGCCGGCGATCAGTGGACGGAACGCTTTTGCTGACAGGTGATGCGATGTCGGGAGAATCTTGGAACGAGTACTGGTATGATTGGGTATGGCCTGCGGATATCGAGAGTGCAGAAAGCCTTGCGCGAAAGGTTCTCGGCGTCGGGCCGTCAGCGAATATGAAGGAGATCAAGCAAACGTACCGCTCGCTCGCGCGGCGACTTCACCCGGACACTAATCCCTCGGACGGGACACTTAGCGATAGGTTCAAGGTGATCGCAGAAGCATACGAGATTCTTACAAGTGACCGAAACAAGCGCACTCGCAAGCTCGCAAACCTGAAATCGTGCGAGGATAAGACAATTGACCAGCCGTACCCAGAATGGTGGATAACGCGATTCAAAGACATGTTCTGATGCCGAAACAATGCTATCAGGTCACATGACCCGATAAAGCTCTTCAGCCGGGACCGAAAATGTGGTCAGATAGCTCGGCTTACCCGAGCCTATCAGGCGGAACGTACTCGACTATGAGTAACCAGCACCGATGTCTCAAATTCCAGATGGGCCTGTGGTTACTGCTGCCGTACGCGATTCTCGCGATCAGCGCACCCTTCTTGCACACCTGCGGCGGAGGACATCCTGAGATGTATGAACCGGCGCAGGTAGCGCGAACGGCGCCGGTATCGCTCGATGCTCCACAACACGAAACTTTCACCTCACAGCTTCCGACCCAGGACAACAATCGAGGTACGTGTGTAGCATGTACATGGACGAGAAGCAGTCTGTCCATCCAACAGAGTATTTCTCCCTACGCCCCGGCCGAGGCAATTGCCCCATTTGCGATCTGCAAGTTCGTGCCCCACTACCAGGAACCTACGCTCCTAATCCAAGCCCGCGGCCCTCCGCTTGGCTAAACTTCCCTCAAACCCGCTATCTAATACATGTCCAGCCACCTGCCTGTAAACTAAGACATGCAGCCGCTTGCCCATGAGCCTACGGCATCGTGTCTGGCTGGAACATATATGAGGAGGTTTAGTCGAGTATGAAACGTGTCATCACAGCACTCCTGTGCATTCCAATCTGTATGTGTTCGGTTGCGGGGTGGTCCGAAAGCACGGATAAGAACCGAACCAAGCAGCAGACAATTATGGTTCCCATAGCCGAGTTTGAGGCAATGAAAGCGAGGCTGGCGGAGCTGGAAAGTAAAGTTGAAAAGCTGGAAGCCGAGCGTTCGTCCAAGACCTCTGCAGAGGAATCTATCGAGCGAAGTCCTGCAGAAGATACTGAAGGAATGCCGGAAGAAGTCCCCGAGGAAGAAACAGCGATACCTGCTCAGCCCGAAGTCCTCGGGGGTTCTGTCGCTACAGGTGTTCCGCAGACGCTGCTTCCGGATATCAGCATAGTAGGCGACACCGTTGGCAAAGCGACCTCGGATAAGTCGGACGAAGACCGGAATGCCTTCATTGTCCGCGGAGCGGAGGTTGCGCTTCAAGGATACCTTTACCCGCAGATAAGAGGAGATACCATCATCTGCCTGGGCGATGCTCACGAGCACCAGGCTGTGCTGGAAGAAGCGTACATATCTTTCCAGCAGATCGGCAACACCGACCTCAGCGCCAAGGTGGGCAAAACCAGGCTGGATTTCGGGAAGGTGAACAAGCTTCACCCGCACCACTGGCTATATGTGGACGCTCCCAGAGTGATCACCAACTTCCTGGGGGAGGAAGGCCTGATCACGGAGGGATTGTCCCTCGGATATCTCCTCCCTACCCCAGGAAAGCTGTTTGCCAACCTGGACATTGGTGCGTGGAAGGTCAGGGCTCACGAGCACGAAGACGAACACGAGCACTCCCATCTTGGGCCGGGATTCGATGACAAACTGTACTCAGCACGCCTCTGGACCTCGCGGCCGGTATCCGATACATCTGAAATCGAGATAGGGCTGAGCGGCGCTCATGGCACAGGCCTTTGCGAAGAGCATAATGAGGAACTCGATGTTCGGGACAGCATCACGCTGGCAGGTCTGGACTTCACCTATAAACTCTGGCCGGCCGCGCACAAGAGGCTTCTGCTTCAGGGCGAAATCCTCACGCACCGCCGTGCCGGACACACGAGGCTCGGATACTATCTCTTCGGCAACTACAAGTGGGATAAGTACTGGAACGCAGGTCTCAGGTACGACCGGAGCGAGCGGCCGTTCCCTTCCGAGGGTCACGACTCCGGGATATCTGCGATCGTGAGCAATCAGTTGACGGAGACTACGACCCTAAGGTTGCAGCTCACCCATGGTTCCCGGGCCGGAGTCGGCACGGTGAACGAGGGACTCTTGCAGGTGATCTGGGGCATCGGTCCCCACAGCCACCCCCTCGAATAGTCAGAGACTGGAGGTATTGATATGAAAACAAGGCTGATGTTACTTACTGCCACGGTGGCGCTGCTGGGAGCATTGTCATCGGCAGCTTATGCAAAGATCAATGTCGTGACTACAACGCCTGATCTCGCCGATATTGCGAGGAGTATCGGCGGCAGCAAAGTCAGTGCGATCTCGCTCGCACGTGGTGACCAGGACATGCATTTCGTGGAACCTCGTCCGAGCATGGTGAACTATCTCAGAAAAGCCGACCTCTTCGTGAGGGTCGGGATGGATCTGGACATATGGGCACAAGGGCTGGTGGATGCAGCCCGCAACAAGAAGATTGTCTACGGCGCGCAGGGATATGTTGACGCCTCGACAGGTATTAGAAAGCTCGAGATTCCCACCGTCAAGCTGGACCCTTCCATGGGCCATATCCACATCTACGGCAACCCTCACTACTGGCTTGATCCGGCAAACGGCAAGGTGATCGCAAGAAGCATTCTGGCAGGTCTGATCCGAGTATCGCCGGGCGACGAAGCTTACTTCAGGGGAAATTACGAGAGTTTTGCGAACAAGCTCGACAAGGCAATATCCGCCTGGAAGAAAAGGCTTGCTCCCTTTGACGGAGCAAAGGTGGTAACTTACCACAAGAGCTGGGCTTACTTCAACAACCGCTTCGGGCTGGTCGAGTTTGGCAATGTGGAGCCGAAGCCGGGGATACCTCCATCACCTTCACACGTCAACTCGCTCATCAAACGGATGAAAGGCGCGCGTGTGAAGGTCATTCTGATGGAGCCATTCTATCCCAGGAAGTTCCCGCAGATGATTGCCAGAGAAACCGGAGCAAAGTTGTTGATAGTGCCCACGTCCGTCGGGGCGATGAAGGGAGCAGACAGCTACTTCGAGCTATTTGACCATCTGGCCAATCAAGTTGCAGATGCCCTGAAGTAATGTACGAGGTGAAGCGGAGGCCCGAAATGGAAAAGCTGATCGAATTTAAGAACGTAACACTTGGCTACGGCAGGAGAGCCGTCCTACAGTATCTCAACTTCTCACTCGAGCGAGGGGACTTCCTGGGAATCGTCGGTCCGAACGGCGCAGGGAAGACAACGCTCCTCAGGGCTATCCTGGGGACCTTGAAGCCGCTTGCTGGCAACATAGTCTATCATGCGAAGAGACATGCAGTCCTCCGCTTCGGCTACGTGCCACAGCGCCAGATGGTTGACGAGGCCTACCCCCTTACCGCGTTCGACGTAGTCCTGATGGGCAGATATGGGCTTCTGGGGCCGTTTCGGAGACCGAGGAGATCGGACATTGAGCGATCAAGGGAGTGCCTTGCTCATGTGGGACTGGATCATCTCTCCTCAGCCCCGTACCGCGATCTCTCCGGGGGGCAAAAGCAACGAGTGTTGCTCGCAAGGGCGCTTGTAGCAGACCCCGTGGTCCTTGTACTGGATGAGCCCACCACCGACCTGGACCTGGGGGCGGAAAAGGCGATCATGCAGCTGATCCGGCATCTGCACGATGAGCACTCGCTGACCGTAATACTAGTCAGCCATACGCTTGGTGTGGTTGTAAACTATGCGAACAAAATAGCTTTCCTGGACGACTCGGCGTTCCAGATCCAGGATGTCAAGCAGGCTGTGACGGCGGAGAACCTTAGCAAACTGTACTCTATCCCGGTCGAGGTTGCGGAGGTTGCCGGGCAAGTGGTTGTAGTGTAGAAAGGAGCACGTTATGCTCGAAGTCTTTCGCATACCGTTTATGCAGCACGCGCTTTTCGCGGGTCTGCTTATCAGCGTGCTTTGCGCGTTCCTTGCGGTATTTGTTGTGCTCAAGCGAATTGTATTCGTAGGAGTTGCGCTCGCTCAGATGTCTTCCGCAGGTGTAGCTATGGCGCTCCTGCTGGGTTTAAGTCCGACGCTGCTCTCGCTGTTGTTCATGCTGCTCGGCGTAGCCGTCTTCTCCATTCGCTCATCCGAGAAGAAGGTCCCCAGGGAGAGCATTATAGGCATAGCGTATGCCACAGCGGCGGCTCTCGGGATTCTACTAGTCGCAAGAAGCGCTCAGGGAGAATCCCACATGCTTAACCTCCTCTTCGGCAACATTCTTGCCGTAACCCCAGGGGACATTCACTTGATGGCTGGCACGTTCATCGGGGTGGGACTGATCCATTGTCTCTTTCACAAGGAGTTTGTATTTAGCTCGTTCGATCCGGAGATGGCAGAGACGTTGGGCATGAGAGCGAGAATCTGGGAGCTCATTTTCTACATGACCCTGGGGGTCACTATAGCGCTGGCGATCAGAATGGCCGGCATGCTGCTGGTGTTTGCGTTTCTCGTAGTGCCGGGCGTGTTCGGACTCATGCTTGCCAGGGCGCTGAAAACGGCATTCGTGCTCGCCGTGATTGCAGCGGTGATACCAGTAGTTCTCGGGCTGTACATGTCCTTCGTGCTCGACCTGCCGTCCGCCGCAACGATCGTGGCGCTCTCGTTTCTGCTGGTATGCCTGGCAGTTCCGATGACCAGGTTGAGGAAATCATAGCTTTGGACAATGGCTTGGCGTTCTGGGAAGAACGGACCGCCTGATTGGATTGCCAGGCGAGTCTCAATTCCGGAAGCGCTTAGTCGTGCTGTAAGGAGGAGTGGTATCCAATCGTGACAGTTGCTGACATGAAACCGAATCAGACGGGCTTTATCGTGAGGATAGATGCAGGACACGGTTTGTCGCATCGTCTGGAAACCCGGGGGATACGGCCCGGGGTAGCCATAACGAAAAAGAGCACCCAACCTCTGCGCGGGCCGGTTACCATCCAAGTCGGCGGCACCGAACTGGCGCTTGGATTCGGCATCGCCCGGAGAATCATTGTGGAGGTCGGAGGGTGAAGCGCGTTCTCCTGGTCGGAAATCCCAACGTCGGAAAGAGTGTGGTCTTCTCCCGTCTCACGGGCGCACGGGTTATCGCCTCCAATTATCCCGGCTCAACAGTGGAGTTCGCCAAGGGCAGGATGAAGCTCGATGATAGCTGGGGTGAGGTGGTAGACGCTCCCGGCACATACAGTCTCGAACCCACAAGCAGAGCTGAGGAAGTGGCGGTCGGAATGCTCGCAGACGGCGATGTGGTAATCAATGTGATAGATGCCACCAACCTTGAGCGCAACCTGTATCTTACCCTGCAGCTTCTCAAGTGCGGAAAGCCGGTAGTCATAGCTCTCAACATGTTCGATGAGACCGGGCATAAAGGCATACAGATAGACGTGGGCAAGTTGGAGGATCTGCTCGGTGTTCCGGTGGTACCCACATGCGCCCTTAGCGGGGAAGGAATCAAAGAACTAATGTCCCGCCTGCAAGAGGCTAAGGCGAACTCGCTACAGCATGACAATAGCACTCGGTGGTGTCTCGTAGGAGAGATCGTCCAGCAGGTTCAAAGGATGGGTCACCACCACCACACCCCATTGGAGGCTCTTGCGGACCTCTCGCTGAGGCCTTGGACCGGCATTCCGCTTTCGATTCTTGTAGCTTTGGCCTGCTTTGAAACAATCAGGCTCATCGGTGAAGGTCTGATCGGCTATCTTCTCGATCCGCTTTTCGAGAGCTATTGGAGGCCGCTCGTAATGAAGCTCTCCAGCCTGATCGGGGGAGGTACGCATATTCACGACCTGCTGATAGGCAATCCGGTACACGGGCGGATAGATTTCGGACAGTCCATGGGCCTGCTGACGACTGGATTGTACGTCCCCCTCGCAATGGTGTTGCCCTATGTAGTCGCCTTCTACCTTGTCCTCAGCATTCTGGAAGACGTCGGCTACCTGCCGCGGCTCGGAGTGCTGATGGATACTATTATGCATCGCCTCGGGCTGCACGGGCTTGCAGTCATTCCCATGCTGCTTGGATTGGGCTGCAACGTACCCGGGGCGTTGTCAACGCGCGTTTTCGAGACCCGCCGACAACGCTTCGTCACCGCTACGCTGATGGCAATCTGTGTGCCATGCATGGCTCAGACCGCAATGGTGATCGGCCTGCTTGGAAAGTTCGGCGCGACGGGTCTGATGCTGGTCTTCGGCACACTCGCGATACTCTGGCTCATCCTGGCCGTGATCTTCAGGGTGACGGCTGTCGAGGAGTCGCCGGAGATATTCCTGGAAATTCCCCCGTATCGCATCCCGTCCGTTCGGGCCGTGGCTCAAAAGCTCTGGCTGCGAACCAGGCAGTTCATAGTTGAGGCGGTACCTTATGTTTTGCTCGGAGTGCTCATTGTCAACTTATTGCACTCCCTGCGTGTCATTCAGGTTTTCGGTCACCTGGCATCTCCGATACTGACGACCATTCTTGGGCTGCCGGAAGAGGCCATCAGCGCCCTGCTTGTCGGTTTTCTGCGCAAAGATGTAGCTGTCGGCATGCTCGCGCCGATGGGTCTAGACAAGGCGCAACTCGTGGTTGCCTCTGTAGTACTCGCTTCGTATTTCCCATGTGTGGCAACCTTCGCCGTTCTCCTACGCGAGTTTGGTCCGAAAGATATGCTCAAGGCCGCAGGGGTAATGGTCCTGGTGGCACTCATCGCCGGGGGTCTGCTAAATCTCATTCTCTGAGAGCGCCGGATCTTCCTATATAAAGCCTACCATACAGAATGGAGGCGCGTGCAAAATGCTTTTCCTGTTCAGTACAACAGGCGTTCCGAAAGGAGGTGAACCGACGATGCCTAGAGGAGATGGATTGGGCCCTCCGTCCGGTGGACGAGGTGGAAGGGGCCGTATGGGCGGCCCGTACGCCGCAGGACCAGGAGGCACCTGTGTTTGTCCTAACTGTGCCCACAGGGTTCCGCATCAGGCGGGCGTGCCCTGCACACAGGTGAAATGTCCGAAGTGCGGTACCGCAATGGCACGAGGTTAACAGCCTGGGATCGTCGGCGATGGAACCGTCGGTCACGGACAGAGTGTGCGTATGGCTGGCCTTCTCGAAGTATTGAAGCACTCGATTCAGATCACCGGGTTCGTGGCGGTCATCATGCTGCTTATCGAGTACTTGAACGTGCGCACGATGGGTGCCTGGCAGCGATCGCTGGTCACTAAGCCATGGGGCCAGTATATCCTCGCTGCGATTCTTGGCGCCACGCCGGGGTGTCTGGGCGCTTTCGCGGTAGTAGCGCTCTATAGCCACCGCAGTATATCCCTAGGAGCGCTTGTAGCGGCGATGTTGGCAACCGCCGGCGATGAATCCTTTGTCATGTTCGCAATGTTTCCGAGACAGGCGTTGTTAATTCATCTCCTGCTGCTCGGACTGGGTATAGGATTCGGGGTGCTGACGGATGTTCTGGTCGGACATCGGTTTGCTTTGGGGTTCACGCCTTGTCCCGGCTTCGCCATACACGAGACCCACGCAGATCAAGTCAACTTGTCCGGGTCTGAGATCCTGCGGCAACTTAGACACTGCTCCATCGGCAGAGGTGTACTCTTGATAGCGTTGGCTCTGCTTCTTGTTGGGTCTCTAGCTGGAGGCATCGGGCCGGAGCAATGGAACTGGATACGACTGACTGTAATCCTAGGGACCGCGATTGCGTTACTCATCGTAGGGACGGTGTCCGATCACTTCTTGGAAGAACATCTGTGGGAGCACGTTGCTCTACATCATATTCCGAGAATCTTCCTGTGGACACTTGGTGCTCTGGTGCTAATTCGGCTACTGTCTCAACATCTGGACATGAGCGGTCTAATGCATGAGAACAAATGGCTAGTGCTGATCATGGCATCAGTTACGGGCATTATCCCGGAGTCCGGCCCTCATTTGATATTTGTTACGCTGTACGCGCAGAAGCTGATACCCATCAGCGTTCTCCTAGCGAACTCTATCGTGCAGGACGGGCACGGCGCGCTGCCATTGTTAGCTTATTCCAGACGTGCTTTCATAGTAGTGAAAGGTATCAACTTGTTCATTGCGCTCGCTGTAGGAGGCATAGGGCTAGCCCTGAGTCATTAGAGATCACGCAAAGGGCATGTGGCAGGCACGCATGATGGGGAAATAGGCGCGCGCGCGCACGTGGGGCCTTAGGTATTCATCGGCTGACGAACCCCTGGAGTCTGCTGCCCACGGACCGAGTAACGAGGCCATTAGTAAAGACGCTTGCTTAATAGTGACGCAAGGCATGATCTTGATCTGCGTAGATGGTGGAGAAGCGTGGCCGGTATTAGACACTACTGTCGCTCACGGAGAGCCAAGAACGCCGACGATTGAACACGAATCAGCGTACGAGGAGGAACAATGCCTATCTTCGAGTATCGATGGAAGAAGTGCGGCTACGTGACGTCGTTTCTGGAGAAATCGAACAGTCAGCAGCCGCACATATGCGAGAAGTGCAGCTCGCAAGACACCAAGAGGATATTCTCCACATTCGCGTCTAGGTCGAGCAGTTCGCCTTCGAGTAGCTCGACTTGTCCGACTGGAACATGCTCGCTTTCGTGAGCCGCAAACAACATGCGTCAGAGCGAAAAGCTACCAGACAACTTCTATAACCAGATCAAGCTACGCTTACACAAGCGTATCGGGCGGGAACTCCGGCTGGCTAGACGGGTGCTGGACCTAGGCTGCGGTTCATGTGACTTGGTCACGTATTTGGCGAGTGCGTACTGCCAGGAGGTTACCGGCGTGGACATTTCCGCCGGGAGTTTTCCCGCGAAGAAACGCACGCCACAGCGCGTTCGGTTCCGTTGTCTCCAACGAGACGCGACCCGTTTGGACTTCGCAGCCGATCAGTCGGTAGATGCTGTGGTCACCGTCTGGGCGCTGCATGAGATGGCCAAGCCACGAGCCATCCTCGAGGAAGCACGTCGCGTACTGCGCCCAGGCGGGGAAATCCTCGTTGTAGATTTTCCTAGGGACTCGCTTGCCCAGAGGCTTTGGAACGAGGACTACCGCCAGCCGGACGAGGTCAAGAGGCTATTGCAGGACGCGGGATTCGAGGACGTCAGGGTTCGTCTCATTGAACATGGGCAGGTGATCTGGGCGCGCGGTTATCAATCGCCAGCGCCAACAGTGTAACAACGGGAGGAACGTCTTTATGCCTTGGGTCGAACAGGATTTATGCAGAGGGTGCGGAGTGTACCCGTTGCGGGCGCTTTCATAAGGCTTGTCCGCAAGAAGCTGTGCGCCGTGACAGTGAGCGGATACCCCAAGAGGTCTCCGTAAACCTCCGCTGGGTCAGCAAGCTGCTCGCTGTCCCGTCGGTACGATACTTAAAGCTCTGCCTTGCTCAAGGAGAGATAAATCTATGGGTCGAACGATTGTGGTAGTCGGCGGTGTTGCAGGTGGCGCCTCATGCGCAGCCCGGCTACGCCGTCTGGACGAATCAGCTCGTATCGTGGTGCTGGAGCGGGGGGAGCACGTAGCCTTTGCCAGCTGCGGCCTCCCGTACTTCATCAGCGGAGAAATCGAAGAAGGGCATAAACTTATGGTCACAACACCGGAGCGCTTTACGCGACGCTTCGGTATTGACGTCCGTATCCGTCACGAAGCGATCACTATCGACAGGCAGAGAAAGTCCGTTCAGGTGGTGGACCACCAGTCAGGGCAGACATACGCCCTGAGCTATGACAAATTGGTTCTTTCGCCTGGAGCGGCGCCGCTGCGGCCCGGCCTGCCTGGAGCCGGCGATGAGCGCATATTCACCTTGCGAACCATAGACGATGCCGAACGCATTCGCGCCTATATCGAAAGCAACGACCCTCATACAGCTGTGGTCGTGGGCGGTGGATTCATCGGACTGGAGATGACTGAGAGCCTTGCCCACCTTGGGCTCCATGTGACGTTGATCGAATTAACCGACCAGGTTATGACATCCCTGGACCTGGAAATGGCTGAATGGATCCATCAACACCTTCGCATGAATGGCATCGAGCTGATGCTCGGACAGGGCGTCGAGCAATTCGCAGTGAGCGGCGATGGCTCCTTGCTTGTTTCGACGAGTTACGGCAACAGGGTTAACTGCGATCTGGCTATTCTGGCGATGGGGGTAAAGCCCGAGGCGGAACTGGCGCGCCAAGCTGGCTTGCGGCTCGGCCCGCTGGGAGGCATTAGAGTCAATGAGCATCTGCAAACGAATGATCCGGATATCTATGCAATCGGAGACGCGATTGAGGTACAAGACGGCATCCTGGGTGTCCCCCGGCGGATACCTCTGGCAAATCTGGCCAATAGGCAGGGGCGTCTTGCCGCAGACCATATATGTGGCAAGGAGATCTCTTATGCTAACGCATACGGAACAAGTGTGATACGCGTGTTCGATCTGACCGTGGCCTCGACCGGGGTAAATGAGAAGCACCTGGCAGCAGAAGGCGTCCCTTATCGAAAGTCATACACTCACCCGGCCTCACACGCCGGTTACTATCCCGGTGCGGTGCCAATGGTCATGAAGCTGCTGTTTGCTCCCGACACCGGTCGTATTTTCGGTGGCCAAATCGTCGGCATCGATGGTGTTGACAAACGGATTGATGTGTTGGCAACAGCGATCCAGATGGGCGCGACTGTCTCGGATCTGGCCCGTCTCGAATTGGCTTATGCCCCACCATTCGGTACCGCAAAAGATGCCATTAACATCGCGGGATATGTCGCCAGCAATGTTCTTGAGGGTGATTTAGAGATCGCGCACGCCGAAGAAGTCGAATGTTGGCTCGCTAAAGGTGCGTTCTTGCTTGATGTACGTACAGTAGGCGAATTCCATCGCGGGCATCTCGATGGGGCTGTCAATATCCCCATTGATGAGATACGCTCACGCCTCACCGAACTGCCAGTGAACAAAACCCTGGTGGTATATTGCCTGACCGGAATTAGGAGCTACTTCGTCTGCCGCTTGCTTAGGCAGCATGGATACCGAGCGCTAAACTTGAGCGGCGGCTATATGATCTATTGTGCGATGTATCCGAATCGGTGTGACGGGATCCCCGGTCTACATCGTTGGAAACGGGCGCTAGCTCTCGAGACTTTCTGCTCGACGCCCGAAGAGAGAAGCGTTGTCAGAAGGAACACGAAGTGAGCGGATGTGGGACCTCAGGCGTTCATTCAAATGGTCGAGAAGTATGGCCGAAGAGTTGAATCATCCTTCCCACAGTTTATACGATTTCGGGCCGCTTGCTCAGGAGTATGATCAGTGGTACGAAACGCAGGCTGGCCAGGTTCATGACCGCGTCCAGAAAGCCGACGTTCTCAGGGTTCTGCGCCGGCCGCGACTCGGGGACAGGCTGCTGGATGTCGGATGCGGCACGGGACACTGGAGTCGGTTCTTCGCGTCAGTGGGATATGAGGTCTACGGTGTGGACATATCCCCCGAGATGATCGCAGTGGCGCGTTCGGCTGCCGCCGGTATATGCATATTTGAGGTCGCGGATGTCTATCAGCTACCGTTTGAAGACGCATCTTTTGACGTAGTGGCGGCTATGGCCACGCTGGAGTTCCTCCCCGATGCTGCCACCGCAGTGACGGAAATGGTTCGCTGCGTGAAGCTCGACGGAACCCTACTACTCGGCACACTTAATAGACTATCTCCCCTCAACCAGCGCCGTTTGGCCGGGGGCGAACAGCCCTATGTTTCAGGGCGTCTATTCACTCCCACCGAGCTGCGGGCTCTTCTGTCACCTTGGGGAAGAGTGCGTATGGTTGCATCGTCCCTGCGAGGCAGCGAGGAGCAGGACATGTCGCCACAAAACACCGGCGAAAGTCTTTCAAATGCAAGAGGAAATCTACAAGGTGCGTTTATAGTTGCGGAGGTGCAGAGATGCTTGTCCAGGCAGAAGTGAGCCTATACCCATTAAAGACCGACACCATCAAAGAGGCAATCGAGAGTTTCATACGCGATCTAGAGGGCGGGTCATTGCGTGTGAAGTCAGGCACTATGAGTACATGTGTCACTGGAGAGATGCAGGAGACGTTGACGGCGATTTGTGAGGCTTTCGCCAATGTTGCCGATTGTTGGCAAGCTGTTCTCGTCCTGAAAGTCTCTAACGCATGCCCCTTGGGCGACTCATCGGAAGGGGAAGATACAGATGTCGGAGAGCCAACATAGAGTGACATTTCAGCCGCAATGGCGCAGTGTGTCCGTTCTGGCAGGGACGACGATTCTGAAGGCGGCTGCCGGATTGATGATATTGGTCGCCTTAGCTGCGGGCGGAATGCTGAAAATAGTCTTATAGGCTGGTGCACGATATCGAAAGACGCCCTGCTCCTACTCATGCATTTCTAGTTGGTGCTTGCCCTGCCGGCAATGCTCGCATTCCCCCTACCCCCACAACTTCCTATCCAACGACCTATACTGCACCGCCTCTGCCACATGGGCCAGTGTGACATCCCCACCTCCTCTAGATCCGCGATTGTTCTGGCGAATTTGAGTATCCGGTCATACGCGCGGGCGGAGAGGCCGAGCCGGTTCATCACCGTCTGTAGGAGGTCCTTCACGTCATCCTTTGGTGCGCAGAACTTCCGAATCGGCTTAGCGTTCATGTGGGCGTTGCAGGAGATCCTCGTGCCATCGCCGCCAAACCTCCGGCGCTGGACCTGGCGCGCGCGCTCTGGGCCGGGTCTGCTCCGTCGTGTACCCCATCGTCAACCCAATGATCCGCTCGGCCCTGGGATGAGAACCACGAGACACGCTAGACTGACCGCTGTGGCCTGACTCGCATGGACCTGCCTCCTCCATGACTACTCCGTGCCGTCCGCCCGAACACGCGTCCCGATCTTATCCCGGCGGTTCTCAAAGTCCTGAACCTGCGACAACCCCATGTTCGGAACACCTCGACCCGTGAGATAATCACGACAGCCTTCCAACCGGCCTACCTGTGCCTCCCATTCTTCGCCAGCCTATACCGCCTGACCATCCACGCCGCGAGTACCATTGGTGCAATCTGACAAAACACGCCCCCGCTCCCACTCTATTCACGACGAACTCCGGAACCCGGTAGTTGATTTCGACTTCCAGGGTCTCCGGAGTTAGTCTTATGTGGTCTACCCAAGACCTCAGTATCTGCTTCCTCTCCGAGTTGTCACCCGACGACAAGACCTTCTCGGTTTCCCTTCGGTATGTCAGCGCCGTTTCTGCATCTATCTGAGGAGCTTCACCCACAACCCGGCTTTGTCCCTGAAGCCGTTCCTGTTCAGCGAGAAGCTCACTCATGCGCTGATATGCCCAGCGGGTGTCGGGGACACCGTCCTCGATAGAACGCCGTATGCTCTCTATCCTTCTCTCCACCTCTGCCAGACGATGCTCCGCATGAGGATCATGACCATTCGAGGTTTCCCATATCCTGCGGAGTTCCTCATCGACCTGCCGTGTGAACCCTTTCGGGTCACCGCACACGCCAATGAGGTCACGGAGACCTGAGATAACCTCAGCCTCCACTGCAGACTGAGGAACGTAGACTCCCGGGCCTAACTGGACCGTACGGAATGGCTGAATGCCGGTCAACTACCGGCCGGCTAGTTCACGTGACCTCGGTACCTGGGCGCGGCAGCGACGGTTTCGACTCCATTCTCCACCGCAAGTGCGGGGCGACGGATCAGCCGAGCCACTGCCGACAACACCGAATTGTCAGTGTGGTTGTCTATGATGGTTCCCATCGTGCCTTCGACGTCTGCTCTCGTAACATCCTTCCGGCAGCCGGATCCAAGACCGCCGATCTACCTGCTAACAACGTGATACCTGATGACGAATGACCGCTCGGGCACAGCCGAGATTGTAGTGAAACAAACAGGTCGAACAGCCCGAAGGCTCCGAGGAGTACAGGAGTGCCGAAGTGGCCAGATGGTGGTGCTCTCTGGCCGCTGGCAGTTGCCGGGCCGTCAACCATTGCTCTCCATCCGCTTCAGCAGATATCAGAATAGCCTCATATTAAGCAAGTTAGAGGAAGTTGTCAAGATGCGGCGAATAGATGGCTTGCACATCGGACGCGACGGACCTAGGGGCTTGGTCTGCTCTGCCACCTGACCGCGGCTTGGCATCGGCGCAGGGGTAGACAAAACATCGCTGGAAACGAGGAGGAGTGAAGCATGGTGGCAATCCCAGACGATCCTAAGGGAGTAGTAGAGGCGGCTCTTCGCTTTGAGGAAGAGGCTTACAGGATTCTGTGCGATGCCAAAGACAAGGCAGAAGACCCTTTAACGAAGGCGACCTTTGATTTCCTGGCCGGCCAGGAGGTGAAGCACATGGAGGCAATAAAGGCTTTTGCTGGATCTCTTGCGCTGTCCGGGGCCTTTGATCCGGCGATTCTCAGCCGCCCCATCACCATGAATCAGGCGAAGCAGGAGATAAAGGGCATATTCGCGCGGTTTCAACCTGAGTTTGCAGAAACGGCCGCCAAGGGGCGTCCTCGCCTCGAGGTCTATGCAATCGCCATGGATATGGAGCGCTGGGGACATGACTTCTACCTGGCGGCCGCCGAGCAGGCCACTGATGATACTGCCCGAAAGCTTTACCGATTTCTCTCGGATGAAGAGATAAAGCACTTCGAGATAATTCAGGATACCCACGACTTCCTGAAGCAGCCCGACGCCTTCATGGCAATTGAAGAGCACTGGATGACATTCTAAGACTGGGTTCTTAGAACTACAAAAACCGGACGAGCCTTCGGGGGACAGGCTATCAAGAAGCGGAACGGGTGTGTCGCGCTCAACGTATTATTAAGTAGTCAGCAAGTTGACACGAGGAGTTGAGCCTGACATGCACAGGATACCTATCCTTGCGATATTGACAACACTGGCTGCCGCTGCAGCAATCCTGGGCGCAAGAATGAAAGAACCGTATGGCAAAGAAAAGAGGATAAGCATATACAACGCCCTGACCGGTCAGGTGGAGAGCGTAAGCACGATACTCAAAACTGACGAAGAGTGGAAGAAGATCCTGACTCCGGAACAGTACCGCGTGATGCGCCTGAAGGGCACGGAGAAGCCATTTGCCGGTACGTGCGCGGTGCCTGTCAAAGGTGTAGAGGGCATCTATCAGTGCGTGGGCTGTGGCACTGACCTCTTCAAGCACGACAAGAAGTTTGAATCTGGTACGGGCTGGCCCAGCTTCTGGGAACCCGTTTCAGAGCTTAACGTCAGATATGACACTGATGACAGCTACGGCATGCGCCGCACGGAAGTCCTTTGCGCCCGGTGCGGTGCTCATCTCGGGCACGTCTTTGACGATGGTCCGGCACCCACTGGGAAACGCTTCTGCATCAACTCAGTAGCGCTTAAGCTGGCGGCCCATAAGCCGGAGCCCAAGCTTGAGAAGGCGACCTTTGCAGCCGGGTGTTTCTGGGGAGTCGAGTCAGCGTTCCGGAAGCTGCTTGGGAAAGGCATCGTCTCCACCCGCGTGGGCTACACGGGTGGAGATTTCCCGAATCCCACATATGAGGATGTCTGCTCGCACAAGACGGGGCATTATGAAGCGGTAGAGGTTATATTCGATCCGGCCAGAATCTCATACAGCGACTTGCTGGACGTTTTCTGGAATATACACAACCCGTTCAGATCCGACGGGCAGGGCCCGGATGTCGGTCCGCAATATCGCGCGGTAATCTTCTACCATTCTCCGGAGCAGCGCAGACTGGCGGAGGAATCCAAGCTTGCGCTGGAGAAATCAAAGCGCGCGACTGGAAGCATTGCCACTGTGATCCTGCCGGCAAAGGAGTTCTACCTGGCCGAGGATTACCACCAACAGTATTTCGAGAAGCGCGGAATTGCACCGACCTGCCAGGTATTCTGAAGAGACCTGTAGGTGCACACCTGTCTCTGAGCGGAATCCTGGCATTGATTCGTCTGTTTGGCTGCAGAAGGCGCTCAGCGAGTTCCACCTCGGACGGTTCGATGATGCCAAGACGTCCCTGCAGGGGGTTCCTGAGTGCACACTGAAGATGAAGCTCTACGGCGATTTTCTTCTAGACGAGCACAAGCTCGCAGATGGGATAGAGTACTTCACGACTATTGCGACGTGTTCGTACGTGATGGAGTGAGAGGGCAGTCCTCGCTCTGCACATCGATGGCGGTGGTGAGGACTAACGGCGCGTCGCCGAACGCACAATGCATCCGGTACCCCAAGTCATCATTGACCATCGAGACAGTTCGAGCCGGTGCTTCCAGTTCCTCGGGGACCCGCTGCCGGATGAAGCAAGCGAACAAGGCTTGGCAGATCGTAACGGAGAGCGGCCCCGTTCTCACATACAGGAGGACCAAAAGATGAGGACTTCAACGCGCAGGGCAGAGAAAGACTGGCCTGAACTCGATGGTCCGTCAAAGCCAGACTACATGTCGGCATGGGTCAATCAGCAGAACATACTGTGGGGCACTATGTCCGCGCTGTTCGTGTTCCTAGGCTTGGTGCTCAACGTTCTTGCTAGTGAGAGCTTGGCATTGGTGGCTTCCGCTATCACGTCACTCTTTGCCATCGGCGGGCTGTTGCTGTTTCTGATGTTGACGTGGAAGCTCAGGCTCAACATAGCAGCGCTCGAATTCTACCTCAAAGCCGAAGAAAGAGAGTGCGAGTGGCCTTGGCCTCCATCGGACGCGGAACTGACGAGATACTCCATCAGGCTCAGGGAAAAGGGCCGGTTCAGCGGAGGTTGGTTTGCCGGAAGGTGGGCTGTGGGTTCACCAACAAGCCAGAAAGGGCTGGCGATCTTTGTTCAGTTCGCGATCCTGTTTTTCGCCGTGCTATTCGCCTGCTGCTTGTACACAGGCTTCGCGAGCGGCGGTTGGATGCAGCCACCGCCCTGGATTGTCGCTAAATAGCGATGGTAAGTGAGCCGTGACAGTCCGCGTATCCTGACAATCTGCAATCCAGCCTATCAGATCAGTAGCGAACAATTGCAGCCCCATGCCTCCCGTTCTTCGCCAGACGATATCTTCTCACAAGGAATGATGCCAGCACGATTGGTGCAATCTGACAAAGCGCTCCCCCGCTCCCAAGCCTTTAACAAACAAAGCCGGCATCGCCTTGAAATTGATGGTGATTTCATGGGCGACCGGCTCTGTTTGTTTGTGGGCCCCATCAGCCGAAGGGCGCAGCTCGATGCTGTCCACGAAGCACCGAATCAACTCCCGGCACTCCTTCGCTGTCCCATGCTTCAGAAGCTCCGGGAGTGCCGCAACCTGCTGTACCCGTACTTGGGAATCCATCCAGGTAACCTGGCCCGCTGGGAGAGAGACAAATCAGTTCCATCGGAATGCCGCTTACAAGCTCTGGAATCGCCTTCGTCTCGCGCTCCAGATACAGAGCGTTTGCCGGACAACTTGCCTGCCGTCCGCCACAGCCGCCGTTCCTCGCGCTTCCAGAAAGTCCCTCGGATTTACAAGCATTTAATACCCCCGAAACCGTACGGAAACATGCAGCCCCGATAATGGAGGCACAATGAAGCAAGCAGGAGGATGTTCCGATGGGATTCGCACGAAGACCGGGATTCTGCATGCTGATTGGTACAGGTGCGTTGGCACTCACGAGCACGTCTGCGCGCGCGGCCACTGGGGCCGTGGACCCTGGGGATACGGCCTGGGTTCTGGTCTGCACTGCGCTCGTAATGCTCATGACGCCGGGACTGGGTCTGTTCTACGGCGGAATGGTCCGGCGGAAGAACGTACTGGGGACCATCCTGCAGAGCTTCATCATAGTCGGCATCGTAGGCGTGCAATGGGTGCTGTTTGGATACAGCCTGGCATTCGGGCCGGATAGATGGCATCTGATCGGAAGCCTGGATTGGATTGGTCTGCGCCATGTGGGGTTAACGCCGAACCCCGACTATTCAGCGACCATACCGCATCAGGCATTCATGATATTCCAGGCGATGTTTGCGATTATAACCCCCGCTCTAATCACCGGGGCGTTCGCCGAGAGGATGCGGTTCAAGTCGTTTTTCATCTTCATGCTGCTCTGGGCTACCGTCGTTTACGACCCTGTGTGTCACTGGGTCTGGGCGCCGAACGGCTGGCTGCGAAATCTGGGCGTGCTGGATTTCGCCGGCGGCACGGTTGTCCACATATGTTCGGGCGTGGCCGCATTGTCCTGCGCTCTGGTCGCGGGGAAGCGCCGCGGGTATGGGAAGGAGGACATGAAACCGCACAACTTGACCATGACCATAACCGGGGCGGCGCTCCTTTGGTTCGGCTGGTTCGGGTTTAACGCGGGGAGCGCGCTTGGCGCCAACGGCCTGGCAACCAGCGCATTCGTGGCTACGAACACGGCTGCCGCAGCGGCCGCGCTCTCCTGGCTCTTCGTAGAGTGGTGGCATCGTGGGAAGCCGACGGCCCTGGGCGCAGCCAGCGGCGCGGTGGCCGGCCTGGTGGCGATTACCCCGGCGTCCGGGTTTGTGGGACCATTGGCTGCCATCGCAATCGGCGCCGTGGTCAGCGGATTGTGCTACTTCGCCATCATCATGAAGGACAGACTCGGGTATGACGATTCCCTCGACGTAGTAGGGGTTCACGGCGTGGGCGGCACTTGGGGTGCGATTGCGACCGGCCTCTTTGCCACGACTGCTATCAACGCCGCAGGCGGCAACGGTCTATTCCACGGAAGCGGCAGACTGCTCCTGGTGCAACTGGTCGCCGTGCTTGCCGTATATGTCTACTCGTTCGTCATGACTACGGTTCTGCTGAAGATCACGGGCCTGTTCTCGCCCCTGCGTGTTTCGCACGAGGAGGAAGAATCCGGTCTGGACCTCAGCGAGCATGGCGAAATCGGCTATGCACTGTGATTCAAGTGGGAGGACTAGAAATGACAAAGGTGGAAGCGGTTATCCGGCCCGATAAGCTGGACGACGTGAAGGCTGCCCTGGACGAGATCGGCGTGAAAGGGATGACGGTGATGCATGTCATGGGCGCCGGTAAGCAACGCGGCCGTACTCAGTATTACCGTGGTCAGGAGTACATAGTGAATCTGCTCGACAAGATCAAGCTGGAAACGGTCGTCCCAGACTCACTCGCGGACGCGGTCGTGGAGGCGATAGTCGCCTCTGCCGCTACCGGCGAGATCGGCGACGGCAAGATATTCCTGATCAGAGTCGAAGAGACTGTTCGCATTCGGACCGGAGAGCGCGGCGATACGGCGCTCATGTGAGGGAGTATGAGTGTCAAGAGCATTGGCATGTGCTCCCTACCTTCGGAGTTGGGAGCGTTCATACTCGACGGACGCGGTCGTTTGGCTGCACGCCGCTCCCTCGGCGGCGTCAAATGGATGCACGCGTACAGCAGCCTCATTGATGCTGCGCTCAGTCGCGTCTTTGAACTCGCCGTCCGGGACGCGACCGGCGAGATCGGCGATCTGAGAAGAGACGCCTTGGAAGGCGTGTGCCTCGTGGCAACCGGCGGCTATGGCCGGTGTGAACTGTCGCCGTTTTCCGACATAGACGTTGCATTCGTCGTTTCAGACGGGGACGACCCTCAGATTGACCTGTTGGTCAAGCGCGCCTATCGTCTGCTCATGGACGCGCTTCTGAACGCCGCAGGCTTGAAAGTCGGCTACGCCTATCGAGAGTTGAACGACCTGCGAGACCTTCCCCTGGAAGTCCAGACCGCCCTATTGGATGCGAGATGCGCTGCCGGCAGTATCTCGCTATTCCACCGATTCCATGCGGCCGTCCGAGACGCCATTACGCCTGCCGGATTTGTGCTGGGGCACATCGAGCAGCGCCGCCTGGCGGCCGAGCGGTGGGGCTTCTTGCCCTACATGGCGGAGCCGAACGTCAAGGAGGGCATGGGCGGGCTGCGCGACCTCCAGACCGCGCGGTGGATCGCACAGATAGCCTTTGATGCTCCGCGTGAGGATGTCTGGCATACGCTGAGAGCGCGCGGCATAGTCTCGGATCAGGAGGTCGAGTGGGTGCACGACGCCGGGGAGTTCCTGGCAGGGGTTCGCAACGCGCTGCACATCGCCTGCGGCCGGGCGAACGAGGTACTTTCGGCGGATCGCCAGGAGCAGATTACGACGATGGCAGGATTCCCGCCATCCGGCCCGGCAATGATGCGCGCGTACTATCGGCACGCCGAACGGGTAGCTCATGTCTACGACAAGGTCGCCGCCGCATGCTGCGAGCAGCCCTTGGAGATCGAGCCTGGAATGGTCGCGCAATCCGGTGAGCTGAGGGTGCTGGATCGAGGTCTCTTTGCCAGAGACCCGGAGGCGGGGATCCGCATGTTCGAGCACGCAATGGCTTTGCGACTCAAGGTCGGCTGGGAGACAGCAGATCTCGTGCGGGCGTATATCGAGAACTTGCAGCGTGCGAAAGGCCCTCCATCGCAGCCGGCCTCACGCGCATTCCTTCACATACTGTCGCGACCCGCGGCCGGAGAGGCTCTGCAGGTTATGGCCCGTGTCGGTGTGCTGCAGTGGCTGATCCCGGAGTTCGGTCGTTTGACGTATCAGATTGCCGGCGATGCGGCTCACAAACTCACCGTCGGAGCGCACTCGCTGGAAGTGGCACGGCGATTGGGGTCTTTCGCGGGCGGTGCGGACGGAGAGCTGGCAGAGGTTTGGACAAACACCGGAGAGCCGGAGCTGCTATTTCTCGCGGCGCTGTTGCATGATGTAGGTAAGCGCAGCAAGTCAGGGCAGCACGCCGATGCCGGGGCTTCCGTCGCCTCTACAATTGCTCTGCGGCTCGGTCTAAGGCCCGAGTCGGCGGCGAAACTTGAATTCCTGGTGCGCAACCACCTCACAATGTCCGAAGTCGCCCGGCTGCGCGATCTGAGCCAAAAGCGTACAATTCAGGACCTAGCAGCGCTAGTAGGTTCTGCTGAGTTATTGGACATCCTGTACCTGCTCACAGTGGCAGACCTTCGCTCGGTAGGCCAGGCCACTTGGGGCGAGGTGCAGATGCGCTTTCTGCGAGAATTATACCACCGCACAAGCGCGGCTTTGAGGGGATCCGGCCCGGCGCATGTGGACTTGGAGAGGCACCGGGGACGCCTGGCGAGGGAACTATCCTTAGCAGACCTGCCGCAAGCGGAGGTGGACGAGCACTGCCGCGTGATGCCGGCAAGCTATCTGCTAAACACCCCGCTGGATGACCTGGCATCCCACATCTATTACGTACGCCAGGCGCGAGCGGCCAAGCCAGTGGTGCGCCTCAGAGAAGATTCTACCGGGCAGTTCACCGAGATCACTGTATGTACGCCCGACGAGTCGCCTGGCTTGCTGGCAAGAATTACCGGGGTACTGGCGGTCCTGGGTGTCAATATTCACGCCGCACAGGTGTTCACTCGCAATTCCAGCGATCGTACTGCAATTGACCTGCTCTACGTGGATTTCGAGGGCCGAACACTGTCGCAGATGAAGGGAGTTCAGGCTAGAACCGAGCTTGAGAGGGTGCTCACCGGCAAGTCGAGTGTCAATGCCTTGTGGGCGCGGCACGGCAGGAAGCCAGGCGGCGAGATAGAGCTCGTCGCTCTGAGAGTCATGAGCCATTTGTCCGACGATCACAGTGTGATCGAGGTGGAAGCGAAAGATCAGCCCGGCCTCCTGTACCGGTTGACGAGCGCGATATCGTCTCTGGGCTGGAACGTTCACAGCGCGCGCATAAGCACCTGCGGAACGCGCGCGCACGACGCTTTCTATGTAACTGAAAGAGACGGCTCGAAGCTGGATGGCTATACAGCAGAGAACACGCTCCGGCAGGCCATTGCCGAGCACCCGCACTAGGCCTGCCTTCACCCGGCTAACACTCACGCTTTTCCCACGATAAGACACAGGCGCGGCAGGCCCGCCACTGGACCCAAAGCAGCGGGCCTTCTCCGCCGCGTCCAGGCATTAGAGTATCGGGAGGTACTTGCTCAACTCGTACTCCGTTACCTGAATCCTGAACTCGTCCCACTCCCACTTCTTCACCTGGATGAACCTCTCGAAAGTATGGTCGCCCAGCGTCTGGCGGACCAACTCGCTTCCCTCGGTGACCGCCAACGCCTCTCCCAGGCTGGCCGGGAGGCTCTCGATTCCAAGTTCCTTCCGCTCTGACTCGGTAAGGTGGTAGAGGTTCTTCTCCATCGGTTCGGGGAGCTCGTATTTCTCTTCGATGCCTTTCAATCCGGCCATCAGCATCACGGCAAACGCCAGATACGGGTTGCACGCCGGATCCGGGTTTCGCAATTCAGCCCTGGTAGCGTTTTCCTTGCCCGGCTTGTACAGTGGGACCCGGACAAGGGCCGACCTGTTCCGCTGGGACCAGGCAATATAGACCGGAGCCTCATAGCCGGGAACGAGCCTCTTGTAGGAGTTTACCCACTGTGCCAGGATGCAGCAGGTCTCCTTGGAGTGCCTGAGTAGACCGGCAATGTAGGACTTCCCTTCGTCAGACAAGTAGTACTTGTCGTTTGCGTCGAAGAACGCGTTCCGGCCGTTCTTGAAGAGAGACTGGTGAGTGTGCATGCCGCTCCCATTCTGGCCGAAGATTGGCTTGGGCATGAACGTGGCATACACGCCCTGCTTCTGAGCAATCTCCTTGACCACCAGGCGGTAGGTCATTGCCGTATCGGCCATCGTGAGTGCGTCTGCATATCTGAGGTCTATCTCATGCTGGCTCGGCGCAACCTCGTGGTGGCTGTATTCGACCGGAGTGCCCATCTGCTTCATGGTCAGTATGGTCTCCCGGCGAAGCTCTGTCGCAACGTCGAGAGGTGTCAGGTCGAAGTAACCGCCATGGTCGAGTATCTGAGTTGAGTCGGAATCCTTGAAGTAGAAGTATTCAAGTTCGGGCCCAACATACATGGTGTAACCCTTGTCGGCCGCAGCCTTGACAGCTCTTCGCAAGATGTATCGGGGGTCACCCTCATATGGGCTGCCGTCGGGCTGAAGGATGTCGCAGAACATGCGGGCAACCGCGTTCTCCTCGGGACGCCACGGCAGTATGCAGAAAGTGCTTGGGTCCGGCATGGCGATCATGTCGCTCTCCTGGATGTCCTGATAGCCGGTGATGGACGATCCATCGAACCCCATGCCTTCGTCGAGTGCTCCTTCCAGCTCGTCAACAGTTATGGCGAAGCTTTTGAGCTGGCCCAGCACGTCTGTGAACCATAAGCGGATGAACTCGACGCCCTTATCCGCTGCCTCTTTCAGAACCTTTTCCTTCATGGTCATCCGAAATCTCTCCTTTCTATTCTGCTATAAACTGCTCATCGGGGATGATCGTCTCTCTGCGGAAAGGACGAGGGGTGATCCTCTTGTGTTTAGTACGATGGATCAGATCTGCCACCTTTGCGAGTTTGGTGCCTGCTCTAGGTTGGCCGCCGAGATCGAGGGTCCGGATTGCCTTGTCCAGCTCCGCATACGAGATGCGGAGTTCGCCCTCGTCGGTTTGCCCCGGCCAGAGGTCGCCGGACGGAGACTTGGCGATGATCTCCTGAGGTAATCCCAGGTCACTGGCTAATTCCCACACCTGGGTCTTCAATAGTCCTGCGATGGGCAGTATATCCGCCGCGCCGTCTCCATGCTTAGTGAAGTAACCCGTCAAGAGTTCCGAGCGGTTGCTGGTGCCCGCGACAAGGTAATTCATGACGTTCGAGTGATAGTAGAGGATCGCCATGCGAAGCCTTGCCTTCAGGTTGCCTTTCGCCACACGGCCTCCTTTGGGGAGACATTCTGCGAGCGAGTCGAAATGAGACGACAGATCGAGCTTGGCCGTCTTTATGCCGAACTTGTCGGCGACCATCATCGCGTGCTGTTCCGAAAGGTCAGAACTGTGGCAGGGGAGAATGAAGCCCAACGCTCGTCCATCGAGCGCCAGGTGCGATAAGACTGCGACCAGAGACGAGTCAACGCCTCCACTCATGCCTACGACCATGCCGTCTGCATTCGCATCACGCACCTGGTCTGCAATCCAGACGCAAATGTCCTGTGCTATCCGGGGTAGAGTGACTTGTTCCATGACTCTGGCTCCTTTCGTTTGGGTCCTACCATCACATGCTAGCAGGCTCATGTTTCGGGTGTGTTTCCTAGAGGTTAAATGTGCATGACGGTTCCATCGCCTCCTTCAGCAGAGGTAGACCGCCGCGCAAAGCCTACGCAGCGAACCTGTACCCGACGTTCCTGACGGTCTCGATCAGGCCATCGCAGGCAGGAGAGAGCTTCGCTCGGACGCGGCGGATGTGAACGTCCACGGTCCTCGTGCCTCCGTAGTAGTCGTAGCCCCAGACGTGGTTCAGGAGCGCCTCTCGGGTAAACACCCTGCCTCGGTGTGTTGCAAGGAACTTCAGCAGCTCGTACTCCTTGAATGTGAGCTCCACGGGCACGCCGCTGACCGAGATATTGTAGTTCAGCATGTCAATCAGCAGGTCGCCGATCTTCACAACCTGATCGCTGCTGATATTCCTCTTCCGCCAGATCAACAGTCGCAGGCGGGACAGCAGCTCATTATCGCTGCAGGGTTCCAAAACAAAATCGTCAATACCCGCCCAGTCGGTCTCAATCGCTTGCTCCCTTGTGAGCAGTGCTACGACGAGCAGTTCCTTGAGACTGCATTCGACTCCGAGCAGACGACGAGAATCTGTGATGACTTGCCGGCTGGAGCGCGAGTCAACGATCAGGATCTCCGGGGTCAGTTTGCCGACGGCGTCGAGGAGCGAGTCCTCGTCCGGCGAACTCACCGCCACGCGGTATCCCTCGCGGATGAGGGCGCTCTGTATCGGAGTCAGCGTGCGTGCATCTTCAGTTATGAGCAGAATCCCACGCATGGTATTCACCTAACGTCGTTGGCGAGAACCCAAACCGTTCCCATGTCACGGCTGGCCGAACGGGTACAACGTGCCGGCTCACAGAATTGGAAGATACTCGTCAAGCTCGAACTGCGTAATCTGAGCTTTAAACCTGTTCCATTCAGCCTTCTTGTTCTCGATAAGCTTTGCAAACACGTGGTCGCCCAGAGTCCTCTTGAGCAGATCGCTGCTCTCCGCCACAAGGATTGCTTCATGGAGGTTTTCGGGAAGCGTCGTGACGCCCGCTTCACATCTCTCTTCATCGGTCATCTCATAAACGTTGCGCTCGACAGGATCGGGTAGCGGATAGCCTTTTTCAATTCCTTCGAGGCCCGCCGAGAGCATTACGGCGAATGCAAGGTACGGATTGCACGCCGGATCAGGTGATCTGTACTCCACCCTGGTTGCTTCTTCTCGGCCGGGCTTATAGGCAGGTATGCGAATGAGATCAGACCTATTTCGGAGCGCCCAAGACACATATGCGGGCGCTTCGTATCCAGGCACCAGGCGCTTATAGGAATTCACCCACTGGTTCGTTACCAGAGTTATCTCCGGCGCATGTTTCAGGAGTCCTGCTATGTACGACCTGGCGGTTTTCGAAAGGTGGTGCTTATCCTTCGCATCGAAGAATGTGTTCCGCGAGTTCTTGAACAGCGACTGATGAGTATGCATTCCACTCCCATTCTGGCCGTAGAGAGGCTTGGGCATGAAGGTGGCGTATACGCCGTACTTCATAGCAATCTCTTTGACCACCAGACGGTAAGTCATCACGTTATCAGCCATGGTCAATGCGTCTGTGTATCTAAGGTCTATCTCATGCTGGCTGGGGGCGACTTCGTGATGGCTGTATTCGACCTCAATCCCCATCTCTTCGAGCAGCATGACGGTATCTCGGCGCAGGTCGCTCGCAGAATCGAGCGGCGTCAGATCAAAGTAGCCGCCCTCGTCCAGCCCTTCAGGAGCGCCCTTGCTGGATTTGAAGTAGAAGTACTCGAGCTCCGGTCCGACATAGAAGGTGAGACCCTTGTCCGCAGTCCGTTTGAGGGTAGTCTTCAACACCCACCGGGGGTCGCCGTCGTAAGGCGTACCGTCGGGATGCGTGATATCGCAGAACACCCTCGCCACCGCTCCATCCGCCTTCGACCGCCACGGAAGAAGCTGGAACGTGTTGGTGTCCGGCATGGCGATCATGTCGCTTTCGTCAATGCGAGCGAATCCCTCGATAGACGAGCCATCGAAGCCCATTCCGTCGTTTAGGGCCTTCTCGAGCTCGCTCGGCGTTATCGCAAAGCTTTTCAGGAAACCGAGGATGTCAGTGAACCAAAGTCGGATGAACCTGACGTTCCGTTCCTTGGCCATCTTCAGTACGTAGTCGTTGTCTTTCATGCTTCTTCTCCTGTATCCGGCGTACCGGACTGCCGGATGGATTCCTGCAGAAGCAGGAGCACGGTCAGTAAGTGTACAGCGTGCCGTAAGGTCTCGTCGAGACGGGCGACAACTTAATAAACCGCGTTGACATTATGTCGCTCGCCGGTAGGCCGAAATGCCGCACATAGGCGGTCACTACCTCAGCTATGGTCGCCATGTCCTGGGCGTCGGGCTGCAGAATGGCTACCCCGGCGCCAAGCTGATGAGGCTGGACCTCCCCCCTGATGTAGATCACTCCACCGTGCATTCCCGCGCCGACGAAGCACATGCGGTGCGGCCTGCCGGTAAGCCCGAGGAGAACAGCCGTCCCGCCGGCCATGTACTCTCCGAAAAAGTCATCCGCTGTTCCGCCGACTACCAGCAGAGGCTGTTTCTCCCCATACGCCTTCATGTGTATGGCACCGCGATAGCCGATGTCATCGCGGATAAACATCGATCCGCCGCGCATCGACAGCCCGACTATATCCCCGGCTCGGCCGTGAACTACGATCGTGCCGGAGTTCATGGTATTGCCGCACCCATCTTGAGCATTTCCGCGGACGATGATGCCTGGTCCATCCATGAATGCGCCCAGGTCGTTGCCGGGAGTGCCCTTGATCTCGATCTCGACCTGGCCGCTTAGATTCGTCGCGATATATCGCTGGCCGAACACGTTCACCAGCTTTATCCTGGAAGCTCCCTCGGACACCTTGGAGCGAAGGAGCAGGTTCATATCCCTGTCGCGCATTCCCATGGCGTCAATCGTGATTTTCCCGGTGTCCGTGTCTCCGCGTGCGTTCATTCGTGACAATCTAGCTTCCCGCCCCTCTCACGCCGAGGACTTCAAGCTCCCACTCCTGAAGTGCGATGCCTCTCAGATGAAGACGGTTTCCTCTCAGGCTTTCAATCGCATTCACTCCAAGACCGCCGAGCATTTCTTTTATCTCAAGGCTCCATCCCAGGAGAAGATTGACCAGTCTTCGAGCTGCGATTTCAGGGTTGACCCGCTTGCTCAAGTAAGGATCCTGCGTGCATATACCCCAGTTGCAGATGCCCGTGTAGCACTTCTGGCACAATGTGCATCCCATTGCCATAAGCGCCGGCGTCCCGATGTATACGGCGTCGGCGCCCAGAGCGATTGCCTTAACGATGTCGCCGCTGTTCCGAAAACCGCCTGCGGCGATGATTGAACAGCGGTTTCTGATTCTCTCCTGACGCAACCTGTCATCTACAGAAGCCAGCGCGAGCTCTATGGGAATGCCGACGTTGTCCCTTATGATCTTCGGGGCAGCCCCCGTGCCTCCCCGAATACCGTCAATTGCGATTATGTCCGCCCCGGCTCTCACCATTCCGCTTGCGATCGCAGCGCTGTTGTGAACGGCGGCGATCTTCACGGAAATCGGCTTCTTGTAGTCCGTCGCTTCTTTCAACGCGTGGACGAGCTGCGCCAGGTCCTCGATCGAATATATGTCGTGATGCGGCGCCGGTGACAAAGCATCCGTTCCCTCCGGGATCATCCTGGTCTGGGAGACGGCTTCCGTAACCTTCTCGCCTGGGAGGTGCCCGCCGATTCCGGGCTTGGCACCTTGTCCGATCTTTATCTCGACGATCTTGGCGAGGTTGAGATACTCCCGGTCCACGCCGAATCGCCCGGACGCGCACTGGACGATGGTATTGTCAGCGTATTTGCGGAGCGAGACCGGCCAGCCGCCCTCTCCGGTATTGCACATCGTCCCGAGCTCGGCGGCCGCACGCATCAGGGCTTCCTGAGCCTGATAGCTGATCGCTCCGTAGGATATCGCTGAAAACAGAATCGGTATATCTATGCGCACCTGCGGCGCAAGCTTAGTGGCAAGATCACCGTCTTTGAGTTTGACTCTCTCCGGCTTCGCGCCGAGATAGGTTGTGAGCTCCATCGGCTCGCGCAGCGGATCAATGGACGGGTTCGTGACCTGGCTCGCGTTGAGCAGAAGATGGTCCCAGTAGATTCTGTGCGGCTTGTCGCAGCCCATTCCGACGAGCATCACGCCGCCTGCTTCCGACTGCTTGATCAGGTCCCTGATCCGGTCGTCCGTCCAATTCGCATTCTGTCGGTAGCAGCCCTGGTACGGGCGGATGGCCAGAGCATTCACCGGGCAGAAGACGGCGCAGCGCTGGCAGCCGACGCAGTTCTCCTCGCACTGCCGCAGAACATCGTCTTCCCCGTCGTAGACGTGGACCTTCCATGCGCACTGCCGCTCGCAGACTCTGCAGCGTATGCATCTTTCCTGGTCGCGTATGACCTCAAATTCCGGTAAGACGTATGTTTTCATGCCAATACTCGATTCTGCGAACCGATGGCTCCGTCTACGCCGCAGCCAGCCTACCGCTCGGCGCCAGCGGTTCGCCCAAGCGGCCTATAACCGGTTCACCGCCTATTGGGCTCCAACACTCTCTTAGGTCCGGGCATATCAGCCTGATCGCGGATTCCTCCGACGAGAGATAAAGCATGTCGTCCTTCACGCCTGCAACCAACGGACGGAGACGAACCCTGTCCGTCAGGCCGACCATCTCGTTCCTGTGGGCGATTACGACCGTGAACGGGCCGTTCATCAGCAGGCTTCCGTAGACCTGTCTGAGCGTCTTGCACAGCTCGCCATCGTCTGGATCCATGTATTGCAGCATGTTCCACATCGGCGGCGAGAACACTCTTGCCAACAGTTCTGCAGGGAGGGAATGCCTGCGCATCAGCAAATCAACGGCGTAGGCGATGACCTCGGTATCGGTGTGCATGGTGCACGTGTAGCCGAACATCTCTAGATACCGCCGGTTGATGCCGTAGGAGGAGATTTCTCCGTTATGTACCACCGTCCAGTCCAGGATGCTGAACGGATGTGCTCCGCCCCACCAGGCCTGGGAGTTTGTCGGAAAGCGTCCATGGGCGGTCCAGAGATATCCCTCGTAGTCCTCCAAGCAGAAGAACCTGCCGATGTCCTCGGGAAAGCCAACGCCCTTGAAGACACCCAGATTCTTGCCGCTCGAGAACACATAGGCTCCGTCCATAACGGTGTTGATCTCCATCACCTGGCGCACGATGTAGTCGTCTTCGCCCGTCGCCTCTGATTTTGAGGGCTTGACGTTCACGAAGTAGCGCCAGATGTCCGGCGGATCCGTTACTGTCTCCACGGGCCGTGTGGGAACGCGCTCGGATTTCGCTATCACGAAACCGTCCCTCAGGAAATCCTCCACTTGCCGGCGCGCCGCCGAGTGCATGAACATGATGTGCATCGCGTAGTGATCGGCGTACTCCGGGTAAAGCCCGTACACCGCGAATCCACCACCGAGCCCGTTTCCTCGATCGTGCATGCTGGCGATAGCGGTCATGATGTCAGACCCGGAGAATGTCCGCCCCTCTACGCTCATCATGCCGAAGATCGAGCAGCAACCGATAAGCTTGTCGTCGTTGTAGGGGTTATTGATTCGGCTAATGTCCTTCATGTGTTTTCCCTCCCCGCTTCGTTTCCCTCAGTTCCGGAGGCAAGTGCGCGTTGTTGAAGTCCGGCCTGGCGAGCTTGTCGAGAAATGCGCTTGCATCAACCTTGTTCTTGATGAGGTCCACGACGAGACCGGCCCGATCCACAGCATCACCCGCCATGACGATGCCGACCGGTACGTTCTGTTTCAGAACGATCCGACGATAGTAGCCTGTGCGCTTGTTCAGATCAACGAGCTCGGTGCAGCCATCCGAGGGGTCAATGCATCCCGCCGAGATCACTGGGAACTCGAAGAAATGGGTCGCGTTAATGGAAATGCTCCCCGGATATGAAACCCCCCTAAGGCGGGCCATCGCAAGCCCGGCTGTGCGCCCCTGCATATAGGCATTAGGCCAAATGGGCATCAACCGTTTCTGGCCTGTTAGCAGGTCAAGCGTTTCAGCAACGTCGCCCGCCGCGTACACATCCGGCTCGCTCGTCTGCATCGAGCTGTCCACTACGATCCCGGCCTTGACCCGTATGCCGACCGACTCGGCGAGATCGGTTCTGGGTGAGACTCCTGCGGCCACAATCACAGCCTCGCAGTCCATCCGCGTGCCGTCCACCAATGTGACGCCGCACGCCCTGCCGGCGGCGCTGCCGTGAATCTCCTGGACGCGAGAGGATGTGAGAATGGATACGCCGTGCTTCTGGAACAGCTTCCGCACGAGCGATGACGCATGCTCGTCAACGGCGAGGGCAAGGATGCGATCGAGCGCCTCCACAACAGTGACCTTGACCCCCGTTCTTGTCAGCGTCTCGGCTGCCTGAATCCCGATCGGCCCGGCCCCGATTACGACGGCGTGTCGGATATTCGCGAGGTCCCGCGCCAGCCCGTCGGCTTGGTGGAGAGTGGTGAAGTAGTGAACGCCATCCAGGTCAATCCCCGGAATCGGGAGATGCGTCGGTCTCGCGCCAGTTGCAAGCAGAAGCTTTCCATATCCTAATTCCCGCCCGTTTTCAAGACGAACGGTTTTCTGCTTCAGGGCTATCTCAACAGCAGCAACACCGAGAATTGGCGTGACCGCATGCTTTCGGTAGAAGTCGGGCGGCCGATACGACAGCGACTTCACGGGCGCGTGACGGGTAATGCGTTCGGAGATCCTGGGGCGCGAATACACATGGTAGGGCTCGTTCGATACGATGCCGATCGAACCGTCTGCCCCCGCTTCGCGGACGGCCTCCACCGCTCCGATAGCAGCAGCAGAATTCCCAATCATTAAGTAGTCGAATCTTTTCATGCCGCTTCATCCCCCTCAAGCACAAGGGCCTCGTTCGGGCAATTGGCTACACAGGCAGGCACATCCGCGCCGAAGCACATATCGCACTTCACGGCAGTGGGACTTCGACCCTTCGATCTCTGAATCGCTCCGTGCGGGCAGACGGCAACGCAAGTCCAGCAGCCAATGCACCTCTCCTCATCCACTTGGATCAGACCATCCTGGCTTCTCTGCATAGCCCCAGTAAGGCAGGCATACACGCATGCGGGCTCATCGCAGTTGACACATTGCGTACCGAAGGAGAGTGAGCCCTCTTCTTCCACGATGATCCTCGCCATCGGCTTTGGCTTCTCGCGCATAAACGCCTTTAGAATGTCGCGCGTTTGTGAGTGCTGGAGTATGCAATACACCTCACACAGCCTGCACCCGATGCACACGTCCTCTTTCACAAGAATTCTTCTCATGGCCGAACTGCTCCAGAAAGACAAAAAGGGCGTCCACCTTGAGGCACTTCTTGGCCTCCGTGATGAACGCCCATGTTCCGTCCGCCGTCATCCTGCTGCGGATGATGCTTATACCTGACTATGCGTCCCCAAAAACAAAATGGACGCGGAAGTACTGTCTCGGTACTTCAACGTCCACAGCAATGTGCATATCCCGCAGTGGAATGCGATCGCCGATCCAGCCTTGGAACGGGATCGCCTAAGCTAGTAATTGAATATTACCACGTGTGGCGTGGTTTGTCAAGCAATTTTTCCTATTTGTAATTCACGATTGTCGATAGTAGAAAACCAACCTTTGTCATTCTGAGTGGTAGCGAAGAATCTCCCACGCTGCGAATGAGATGCCTCGTCCAGATTCTCGCGACTCAGCATGACATTACTATCAAGGAACGTGAACTGTTTAGAGGGCAACTTTCGCTTGACAAAAATCGGCGAACCGAGTATCCTGAAGGCAACCTACAAAGATGTGACAACCGCGTGCGACGAAGCGCTCACAGGGTGCAAAGATGCGCAGCCCGCTGCAGACGGGAGCGCTTATCGCATGTTTTGCCGAGTAAAAGGCTCTTTCGACTCAGCGGAGTTGGAAGAGCCTTTTTGTTAAATGGGGCGGACGGCCCAAGCTGATGTATGGAGCAGTCGTTTGAAGAAAGCAATCCTGGTACTCGAAGACGGCATTGTCTACACAGGAACGTCCATCGGCGCGGAAGGAACGGCGGTGGGTGAAGCCGTGTTCAGTACTTGCATGACCGGCTACCAGGAGATGCTCACCGACCCCTCCTTCGCCGGCCAGCTTCTCGCGCTGACTTATCCTTTGATCGGGAATTATGGGGTGGCAGCCGAAGACTTTGAATCGAAGCGCGTTCAGGCGGCAGGTTTCATTGTCAAACAGCTATGCGAGAAGCCGAACAACTGGCGGTCAACCGGGACGCTGGGCGACTTCCTCCGCGGCCATCGTGTGGTCGGCATCCAGGGTGTGGACACGCGCGCCCTTACAAAGCACTTGCGCGCTCGGGGCGTTATGATGGGTGCGATATCGTCCAAGGCGACGCCGGCCGAGCTGCTCCAGAAGATTGCCCAGTCTCCGGATTATGGCAACATAGACTTCGTGAAGCGGGTCTCAACGCGGGCGCCCTACGTATGGCAAAGCGGACTTGACTCCACCGAGTGTAAGTACAACCTTGCGCTCATTGATCTCGGGGTAAAGTACAACATCATGCGCAGCCTGGCCGACCTCGGATGCCGGGTGACTGTATACCCTTGCGATGCGTCTGCTGAGGGAATTCTGGATCAGAACCCGGATGGCGTAGTCATATCGCCAGGTCCCGGCGATCCAGCTTTGCTCGATTACGTACTCGATACGGTGAAGGTCCTGATCGGCAGGAAGCCTATCATGGGAATCTGCCTGGGGCACCAACTCCTCGGGCGCGCGTTCGGCAGCAGCACGTTCAAGCTGAAGTTCGGCCACCGCGGAGGCAACCATCCTGTGAAAGACCTTTTCACGGGGCGGGTATACATCACATCCCAAAACCACGGCTATGCGGTGGATCCCGACGGCTTGAAGGGATCGGGTGCCGAGGTATCACAGATCAATCTGAATGACGGGACGGTTGAGGGGCTTTGCCATAAGGAGCTGCCGATTTTCTCAATCCAGTACCACCCGGAGGCTTCGCCAGGCCCGCGGGATAGCTCGTACCTGTTCAGTCGGTTTCTGGAGTCAATGCGAATTTAGCCGAGACAGAGGCCGGCGGCATGCAATGACGCAGCACCTATAGTTTCGAAAACCAGGACTTTGCGGTCGGCGTGGACTCGCTCAAAGTCTGTGCGCGGATGCACTAAAGCAATCCAAGAAGGACGGTCGGAGCGAGATGCCACGACGAAGCGACATCAAGAAGGTTATGGTTATCGGCAGCGGGCCGATCGTAATCGGGCAGGCGGCTGAGTTCGACTATGCGGGCACCCAGGCATGCAAGGCACTCCGCGAGGAAGGCATAGAAGTCGCATTGATTAACTCCAACCCGGCGACGATCATGACCGACACGGAAACCGCCGATACAGTCTACGTTGAGCCCCTGACCTTTGAGTTCGCCTCGAAGATCGTAGCGAAGGAACGTCCCGACGGCCTGCTTCCGACGCTGGGCGGCCAGACCGGCCTCAATCTGGCCGCGGAGCTAGCCACAAGAGGAATCCTGAACGAATACGGTGTCGAAATGCTCGGGACACCTCTCAAGGCGATACAAGAGGCCGAGGACCGTGAGCTTTTCAGGCGGCTCATGAGGGAGATCGGCGAGCCGGTGCCCGAAAGCTGGATCATCGAGTCCGAGGAGCAGCTTCATGAAATCGCCAAGACAGCCTCGTATCCTCTGATTGTGCGGCCGGCATACACGCTGGGCGGCACAGGCGGCGGGATTGCCCATAATGTGGCGGAACTCACGGACATCTGCAGCCGGGGTATGAATCTTTCCATGCGCCACCAGGTTCTCGTCGAACAGTGCCTTCTCGGCTGGAAGGAAATAGAGTACGAGGTGATGCGTGACGGCGCGGACAACTGCATCGTCGTCTGCAACATGGAGAACCTCGACCCGATGGGAGTACACACCGGCGATTCCATCGTCGTCGCGCCGAGCCAGACGCTGTCTGACAAAGAGTATCAGTTGCTTCGGAGCGCATCCCTGAAGATCATTCGCGCCCTGGGGATCGAAGGCGGGTGCAATGTTCAACTGGCCCTGGATCCGAACAGCTTCGAATACTATGTCATCGAGGTAAACCCGAGAGTCAGCAGGTCATCGGCGCTCGCGTCGAAGGCCACTGGGTATCCCATTGCGCGCGTATCCGTTAAGATTGCAGTCGGGCTCACCCTCGACGAGATTCCAAACGCTGTAACGAAGAAAACCCTGGCTTGCTTTGAGCCGGCTCTCGATTACTGTGTCGTCAAGATCCCCAGATGGCCCTTCGATAAGTTTGTCGGGTCTGATCGCACCATAGGAACACAAATGAAGTCCACCGGCGAGGTGATGGCTATAGACCGAAGTTTCGAAGCCGCGCTGATGAAAGCGGTCCGCTCGATGGAGGCGGGCGCATACAGCCTCGACCACAAGAAGGCAAGCAAGTGGAGCATGACAGACCTGAGGGAGAAGATCGCCGTTCCGAACGACGAGCGGCTTTTTGCAATTGCGGAAGCGCTTCGGAAGGGCGTCAGCATGGACGAGATTGCGGAGCTCTCCGACATAGATGCCTGGTTCATTCGAGGGATTGAGCGGATCGTTGCTATGGAGTCGGAGGTCAAGGATGCCGCGCCCGAATTGCGGCAACTCGTTTGCGCCCCAGTGCCACACAGCACGTTCGAATCTCCTCCTGTGGAATTGCTTCGAGACGCGAAGAGGCTCGGTTTCCCGGACAGGCTGATCGCGGAACTGATCGGCGTCAGCGAGGGGCAAGTTCGAGAGCTTCGGAAGTCGCTCGGCATCATGCCCACTTACAAGATGGTGGACACCTGCGCCGCGGAATTCGAGGCCCAGACGCCGTACTTCTATTCCTCTTACGAAGACGAGGACGAGGCGGAAGGCTTTACGCCCGCTGCGGATTCCTGCTCTGCGTCTCGGAAGAAAGCAATCGTCCTCGGCTCCGGACCGATTCGCATCGGGCAGGGCATAGAGTTTGACTACTGCAGCGTGCATTCGGTTTGGGCGCTTCGCGAGGCGGGCTACGAATCAATCATTATCAACAACAACCCGGAGACCGTCAGCACGGACTTCGATACATCCGACAAGCTATACTTCGAGCCGCTGACGCTGGAAGATGTGCTGAATGTGGTGGACGTCGAGCAGCCGGAAGGCGTGATCGTGCAATTCGGCGGCCAGACTCCTCTCAACCTGGCATCAGACCTGTCGGCAGCGGGCGTAAACATCTTAGGCACCTCTCAGCAGAGCATAGACCTCGCCGAAGATCGCGAGCGGTTCGCGGAGACGATGAATGAACTGAATATACCCCAGCCTGAACACGGGACAGCCAACTCGCTTGAGGGAGCTCTGGAGATCGCCGGGAGAATAGGTTATCCCCTGATGGTGCGCCCGTCCTACGTGCTCGGCGGTCGAGGCATGGAAGTTATCTATGATGAGGAAATGCTGATCAAATACGTCGGCGCAGCGGTGGAGATTTCTCCCGCCCACCCTATTCTTATAGACAAGTTCCTGGAAGATGCAATCGAAGCGGAAGCCGATGCCATCTCGGATGGCGAGGAGGCTTTCGTTCCGTCAATAATGGAGCACATTGAGCTGGCCGGCGTCCATTCAGGGGACAGCGCGTGCGTGATTCCACCGGTCACTATTCCTCAGAAGCACGTGGATACTATTGCCGAGTATACGAGGCGGATTGCCGTTGAATTGAAGGTAATCGGGTTGATGAACATGCAGTACGCCATTGCCGACGACAAGGTGTTCGTACTGGAGGCCAATCCGCGGGGTTCTCGAACCGTGCCTATCGTGTCCAAAGTCACGGGCGTGCCCATGGCAAAAATCGCCACGCAGGTGATATTGGGAACCAAACTGCGCGACTTGGATCTACGTCCGCGCGAGTATCGCCACTACGGAGTGAAAGAGGCGGTATTCCCCTTCCATATGTTTAGAGAAGTTGATCCAAGGCTCGGGCCTGAGATGCACTCTACTGGAGAGGCGCTGGGCATCGCGGATTCATTCGGCCTGGCCTTCTACAAGGCGCAGACGGCTGTCGGGTTCGCTCTTCCGAGCGAGGGAACAGTGTTGGTGACGGTGGCTGACCGGGATAAAGAAAACATTCTCGCGACGGTGAAGAAGCTGGTTGATATGGGGTTCAGGATCGTCGCTACATCGGGTACGGCGCAATTCCTAGCGGAGCACGGGATTCATGCCGCAACTATCAGGAAACTGCTTGAAGGAAGTCCGAACATGGTTGACGCTTTGCATAGTGGCGAGGTTGGACTGCTGATCAACACGCCACGGGGTAAGGAAAGCTTCTATGACGACAGTTACATCCGAAAGGCTGCGATCAGATACAAGGTTCCGTATGTGACGACGGCTGCCGCCGCCGCTGCCGCTGCGGAAAGCATAAGAGCGGCGCGAGGGCAGCTTGCTGCGGTGAAATCTCTAAGTGAGTACCATAGCAGCATCAAGATCCTCGGGAGCATGGGCCGGATAACACCTGACGCGGTATGATGTACGCAGCTGGAGGAGGCAGCAGGTACTTCTGAATCATGCCCGGTGTGCAAGAGCACGACCGCGACGTGTCCTCCAAGAAGCTCCGCTGGCATATCCGGTACGCAAGCGCTGGATAGGCCGCCGCTCATGGGTCAAGGGACAGCAGATATCGACCCTAAACCCTTCCACGTCCAATGCCTCCCATTCCTCGCCAGCCGATACCGCCTGATCAGCCACATAGCCAGCGCGTCGTGAATAGCTGCGAAACGCGCCCCCGCTCCCACTCAATGCACCAATGGCTTCGGGTACCTTGTATTGGATTTCGACTTCGAGAGCTTCCGGAGCCAGTTTTATTTGTTCTATCCAAGCCGTCAACAGCCTCTTCTTTTCCCCGTTCGTGCCCTGTGCAACCAACCTCTCCATATCACGCCGGTAAGCCATCGCCGTGTCGAGGTCCATCTGAGGAGGCCGGCCCAACGCCTGACTAGCCAAAATCAGCCCATCCCGTTCGGCTGAGAGTTCCCGCAAGCGGCTGTTCGCCCAGGTCGTGTCCGCCAGCCCATCCTCAATGGACTTCCGTATATTGCCAATCTTGGCTTCCACTTCCTGGAGCTTCTGAGAAGCGTCCGGGTCATACCCATGGGATCTCTCCCAGATTTGCTTCAACTCTGAGTTTACGTGCCGAACGAAACCATTGCGATCCGTACAGGTGTCTAGCAAGTCACTCAGCCCCATGAATACTTCTCGCTCAATATCGCCTTGCCGGACATATACCCCATGCCCACAGCCAAGTCCCCTTCGGTTGGGAACACTATTGCAGACGTAATATCGCCCCTCTTTCGTCCGCTCGAAACCCACCATATTCCCGCAGCATCGTCCGCAAGTAAACAACCCGCCGCTAAGCAAGTATCTTGAACTCACGGCCCGGTTGGACGTATGGAAAAACTTCTTCCTGATTCCCCCTCGATTCTCAATGATCAACCTGGCCTCTGCCTCCGAAATGAGCGCAGGCTGAGCATTCGGAACAATAACCCACTCTAAAGGCGGATTCCAGCGCTGCTTCTTCCCACGGACGTTCCATACTCCATATCCTGCATACTGAAGCAGCGAATTCGGATGCAGAAGACTGTTCCAGGTTGTCGATCCCCAGTATTGCTGGCGAGGTGCAGGTACCCCATTGGCGTTACAGAAATCCCGCAAGTCGTCTAAGGTGGCTCCCTTAGTCGCCAGTTCGATCAGGCAATGCCTTGCCCACTCGTGAACCGGTTTCCCTCCGATAATTCTGTCGTCCGGCAGCCAGATGCACTTGATGAGCGGCCTGCCTTTCTTCAACTCGCCCAGTCCACACACAGCACCTCCGCCTGTTCCAGCACCGTTTGAGTTGCCTTATCGGAACGGTTGCGCAATGCCGGGAGTGCAGACCGTCGGACGACTGGCTCGGCAAAGACTCACCGAAGGAAGATATCAAAGCGTACGGGCTTTGGCAGGTTCAGCACCTTCGTTCTGAGCCAATAAACGATGCAGATAAGTCCACGATTACGGAAGCAGTGGCACACACCCTTGCATGGCTTTCGCCGACCAAGTTCAAGAAGTTGGAGGAAGTTGTCAAGATGCAGCGAATAGATGGCTTGCACATCGGACACGACGGACCTAGGGGCTTGGTCTGCTCTGCCACCTGACCGCGGCTTGGCATCGGCTCAGGGGTAGACAAAACATCGCTGGAAACGAGGAGGAGTGAAGCATGGTGGCAATCCCAGACGATCCTAAGGGAGTATGACTTGCCCCCGTTTTTAGCACCACTCAGAGTGTGAGGATTTGCAAGTCATCAATAGTGGATTTAGACGCTTGCTGTTCCCTTCCTTCTTCGGCATGATACCTTTCTGCAAACTCCTCCGGGGTCAGATACCCCAGGGAACTGTGCGGCCTGTACCTGTTGTATTCCTCCCGCCAACACTCGATGATGATCTGGGCCTCCAGCACGTTCCTGAATACCTCCCGGTTCAGGCACTCATCCCTTAGCTTCCCATTGAAGCTCTCTATGTACGGGTTCTCCCACGGACTCCCAGGCTCGATATAGATCGTGCCACACCCGATCTCCGAAAGCCACTCCATTACCGCCTTTGCCACGAACTCAGGACCGTTGTCGCTCCTGATGTGCTCGGGTATCCCACGACCAAGAAACAGCCACTTCAGGTTCTCGACCACCGTCTGCGCCGAGACCGATCCGCCTACCCATATCCCCAGGCTCTCCCTGGTGTACTCGTCCAGGATCGTCAGTATCCGCAGCTTGTTCCCTCGCTCCGTCCGATCCTCCAGTATGTCGTAGCTCCACACGTGGAGTGGATACTCCGCTTTCCGCAAGACCTCTCCCTTCGGCCCGTATTGCCGCCTCTTAGGCCGCCTCTGCGGCAGGGACAGCCCCTCCAACTTCCATATCCTGTGAACTCGCTTGATGTTTATCTTCTCACCCTCTCGGCGTAGTAGAGCTGTGACCCGCCGGTATCCATAGCGACTATGCCTCGAAGCCAGACTCCGGATGCTCTCCCTCAATCCTTCTTCATCCGGCCGCCGGCGCTGCTTGTAGCTCACAACCGACCGGCTTATGCCGACCAGCCTGCAGGCACGACGCAGGGGACAGTTCCTCTTCTCGCACAGATACCTCACGGCGGTCTTCCTCGCCGGAGGGCTTACCAGTTTTTTGAGTTAATGTCCTTCAGTAGGTCTATGTCTATCGCCTGCTGGGCGACGATCTTCTTAAGCCTTGCGTTCTCTTCTTCAAGCGCCTTGAGCCTCTTGGCGTCTGAGATGGTCATGCCGCCGTACTTCTGCCTCCACCGATAGAACGACCACTCCGACACCCCATGCCTGCGGCATACCTCCGCTACCGGCACTCCCGCTTCCGCCTCCCGCAGTACACGGATGATCTGCTCTTCACTATACCGCTTACCTTTCATGTGAGAATCCTCCTGTTCTGTATTCTATCGGATCCTCACACTCTAGGCGGTACGGATTTCGGGGGGCAGGTCAAGTAGTAGAGGCGGCTCTTCGCTTTGAGGAAGAGGCTTACAGGATTCTGTGCGATGCCAAAGACAAGGCAGAAGACCCTTTATCGAAGGCGACCTTTGATTTCCTAGCCGGCGAGGAGGTGAAGCACATGGAAGCGATAAAGGCTTTTGCTGGATCTCTTGCGCTGTCCGGGGCCTTTGATCCGGCGATTTTGAGCCGCCCCATCACCGTGAATGAGGCGAAGCAGGAGATAAAGGGCATATTCGCGCGGTTTCAACCTGAGTTTGCGGAAACGGCCGCCAAGGGGCGTCCTCGCCTCAAGGTCTATGCAATCGCCATGGATATGGAGCGCTGGGGACATGACTTCTACCTGGCGGCCGCCGAGCAGGCCACTGATGATACTGCCCGAAAGCTTTACCGGTTTCTCTCGGATGAAGAGATAAAGCACTTCGAGATAATTCAGGATACCCACGACTTCCTGAAGCAGCCCGACGCCTTCATGGCAATTGAAGAGCACTGGATGACATTCTAAGACTGGGTTCTTAGAA